>Ga0302326_10006392_pt1 | contig 26462 bp, 25 predicted proteins | sample Palsa_T0_3_FD_202264 | JGI IMG/M metagenome (GOLD analysis project Ga0302326, IMG submission 202264) | Peat permafrost microbial communities from Stordalen Mire near Abisko, Sweden - Palsa_T0_3 | ecosystem: Environmental > Terrestrial > Soil > Palsa > Peat permafrost | place: Sweden: Abisko... | reverse complement strand
GGAGTGGTGAAGAAGATCTCATCCACAAACTGCTTGCGCGCGCTGTCGAACATGGTGTCGAGCGTGCCCACCACGTCGCCGGAACTGGCCGCAAAGCGCGAACCCGAGCCGGGAAAATCGATGAACCCCTTGAACGTGTAGCCCAGGTGCCGGATGCTCTCAAGATGGTGGCGCAGCGCGTGCGCCTCAGGTCCGGTGCCCACGATCAGCACATTGCGCGTGCCCACGCCGCGCTCGAACTGGCGATAGATCAGCATGCGATAAATCAGCCGCCGCAGGCTCAGCAAAACCGTCACCAGCCCAATGGTCGTCAGCACCACAAAGCGCGAAATGTCCTCGGCGTGAATCAGGTAAAGCGTGCCGGTCAGAAGAAGTCCGGAATAAAGACAGGCCTGCACGCTCAGATTCTGCTCATGCAGAAAACTGGTCAGCCGAACCGGCGTATACAAATGAATGCGCCGGCTGGTCATGATCAGCGAGATGGTAAATACGCACAGCAGCGCCAGCAAAATACCCATCGAGCGGCCATGAATCAGGGTGCCGTGCCAGAACCCCTTCACTTCGTCCACCGGAGTGGTGTGGAACTTGTACACCATGGCCAGCGACGCCGAAACCACAACCGTGATCACATCCAGAACGATCCACAACCGGCCCTTGCTCGACGAAATGCGAAGAAGGCCCTCAGCCGATCCCTCACGCGATCGCAGAGTAGATGATTGAGACGATTGTGCTCCTTGCCGGATTTCTGCCATTCTGCGCGATCCTTCGCTACTTTGAGGCAACAAGCATTGGCTCGGTGCTTCGGGTGCTTGAATCTTGAGCGTTGTCCGCTATGGAACGATTCTTGTGAAATGACATTGCGTGTTGGAGAACGTGAGAAGAGGGGGCGTAGTCGGGAACCATTTGCTTGAGCAACAGAATGATGCGAAGAGCATCGAGTTCATTGACCGCTTCTTTCAGTTCATCCAGAAAGGTCGTGAACTGCACTGCATCCACGCCATCCGAATACAAGAGGTTGTTGATCTTGGGGTGCGAAGTCGGAACCAGTTGCTCATCCTGCTTATATAGCACTTCGACCAGCTTCTCTCCCGGCCGCACGCCAGTGAATTCAATCTCGATGTCCCGGCCGGGCCCCAAGCCAGAGAGCAGAATAAGATTCCTGGCCAGTTCAAGGATGCCGAGCGGTTCCCCCATGTCGAGAACGAGAATCTCTCCGCCGTTGCCCAGGGAAAGTGCGTGCAACACAAGTTGGCCAGCCTCGAACGCAGTCATGAAGTAGCGCTTCATCTGCGGATGCGTGACAGCGATCGGCCCGCCCGTCGCAATCTGGCCCTTGAAGATGGGGACAACACTGCCGCTGCTGCCCAACACGTTGCCCAGGCGAACCGCGATGAATTTTGTATCCGACTTCCCGTTGAGCGCGCGCATCGCCAACTCCGCAACCCGTTTGGTTGCGCCCATCACGCTTGCCGGGCAAACCGCCTTATCGGTGGAGATCAGAATGAAAGATTCCACCCCGAAGCTGGCCGCCGCCTGCGCAACATGCCATGTGCCGAAGATATTGTTTTCGACGGCGGCAACAACTTGCTTCTCCAGCATGGGGAGATGCTTGTATGCTGCCGCGTGAAAAACAATTGACGGCTGGTGCTGTTCGATTGTCCGGTTCACATCGTCGAGGCAAACGATGTTTCCAATCTGGGGGTGAAAGACCAGCTCCGAAAACTCCCCAGCGAGTTCTCTTCCCAACTGCAAGAGCGCCGCCTCCGCCTTGTCAAAGCCGACGATGGCAAGCGGTCCTAGACCAGCAACCTGCCGGCAGAGTTCCGATCCAATTGATCCCGCGGCGCCGGTTACCATGACCACTTTCCCCTGAAAGTGCCCACGAATACGTTCCGGATCGAGATGTTCCTCTTCTCTTCCCAGCAAATCATTCATCGTTGCGTCCGTGACATGATTGCTCGGCTTGGCGTTCCACATAGGCTGTTCCAGGCTCATTTGGGGTTTAGACGAAATTCCGCAGCAATCAGTCGACGTTCGATTCACGCAGATCTGGTTCCTGGCTTGCCGCCGATTCCTTGCGTTCGCCCGGTTCAAGGAAAGCAAAGCTCGCGTAGGCTTCAAACATGCGCTCCGGGCCCAGTTCCTTGCCCAGAAACACCCGCTGCAGCGAGTTGTGACTGATAACGATTCCGATCAGCGTCAGGATCACCGTCTTCGCATTCGTGCAGCGCAACTCCCCGTTCTTGATCCAAGGTTCAAGATAGCGCGCTACCACCTCAACCAGTTCGCCAAGGTGCCTGCGAACCAGAGGATCGAAGTTCTCATTCAACTCCAGGGCGCTATATTGCAAGAGCCGCAGAATCTCCGGCCTGTGCATCAGAGTCTTGGTCAGCAATTCAAAGGACCGCGTGAGCGCGGTCCGCCCATCGGGCGCATCCGCAATTCTGGCCAGCAAATCGCCGCGGAAACGCAATTGCTGCAACTCCGACTCCAGCACCGCAAGATACAAGTCGTGCTTGCGCGGAAAATGCCGGTAGACCGTAACCTCGTTGACCTGCGCAGCGGAGGCGACGTCGCGGGTGCTCACGCCGTTGTAGCCGAAGCGGGCAAACAGTTCCGTCGCAGTTGTGAGAATGCGTTCGCCCGCACCGCGGCCCTTGGAGCCTTGCGCCCCAACCGCGTGTCCGTCCAACGGAGGATTGGGATTGCTCGGGCTTGACGGCTTAGCCATAAATGAGGGCTCCGAGATTCAACGGCTCTCGCTGATCCGCTTCGGGCTTCACGGCGATAGACTTCACGACGGCATCGATCGGCGGAATGGGTTCGGTGGCCCGCAGCAGGTCCTGCCACTTGCCATCGCGAACGACTGTTTTCAACAAGTCCGCAGTCGCTCAGGTTGGAGTCTTCTTCGCTGAAGATTGGATACGGGCGAGCGCGATGTTGGTGGGCAAGGATTCCGAACTCCCCGTTGCAGGGAATTTCGTCGGTCAACGTGAGCATGAATGGGAATGTAGGCGCTTGCTTGCTAGCCGGAAGGTTTCTTGCGACTCAGAGCGAGGCTTCGCCATCCTCACTTGGGTGAGTTTTTCTTCCCGTCCTGTTTGGCGGGATAAATGAACTCGTCGTGCAGCTTATACCCGGCGCTTGGAAGCTGGCAATGCGCCAGAAGATCATATTTTGTGGTTATGCCGGAACCAGATTCGAGTTCCGGGAGAATCCAGCAACATGTCTGTAACATACCACAGCATCAGGCGAAGGCAATATATTTTATTGGGGAATCTTGGATCGAAATCCTCACCGCGGGAATGCGCAAGTTATCGCTTGCACTCATGGAATCCTTATGCCCGGTATGCAAAGTGCGCCGGCAAATGAATCGGCCTGTGAAGGCCCTATCACCGTTCGTGCTCAGACCCAGGCCGTTGCCAACATCCCCAGACCCACTGCAGACAGCTTCAGGCCGTCGGCACGGTCTTTGAAATAGAGTTCATTGAGTTGCTCTGAGTCGCGCTGCTCGAAGCGATGAAACGCTGCCAACCGCAATTCCTCTTCCATTCTGGCTGGAGTAAAAAGCAATTGAAAGGGCTCACCCGCGGCGGCGACACGGCCGGCCAGTGCAACGAAGGCGACACGGCCTTCGGGGCTGAGGGTTTCCGGCGCCAGCGCATAGTCGAAGCCAACGCCGCTTCCCGCAGGCAGTTGAGCAATGGCGCCGAGCGTGGCGCGAAAAGCCTCCAGCGTGAGGTACGGAATGACCCCCAGCCAGCCGCAAAAGGCAGGCAGGCCCGCGTTGAAGCCGGACGCAGCCAGCCCCTCGGTCAGCGTTTGGTGCTCAAAGTCCAGCGGAACAAACGTCAGGCCGGCGGGCACATCGATGAAAGCCTGCGCGAGCATCGCCTTCTTCCACTCCTGCGTGGCCGGAAAATCCACCTCGAAGACGCGCAGCGAAGGAAACGGATTGCGATAGGCAAACGTGTCAAGGCCAGCGCCGAGAATCACGTACTGACTCACGCCCATCGCTACGGCCTCGGCAAGCCTGTCTTCCACATAGCGGCTGCGCACGGCCATAAAAGCGCGAAAGTCCCGCGCCACGCGATGCATCGCGCGTTCCATGTGCCGGGGATAACCCGATCCAACCAGGCGCAAGGCGATCGGATCGTCGAGGACAGGAGGCCGATCCATCACCTGGTGCGCGGCACGCCGAATGGCCACGCCAAGTGCAGTTTTGCTGGCTCTGCCTGTCTCCATTCTTTGAAGTGTACCGGAGCGGAAAATAAGCGCCCGCTCCCGCAGCCCGCGTACCATGATCTTCATGAGCTGGATTGGATGGGCGCTACTCTCCGCCGTCTTTGCCGCCGCCACCGCACTGCTGGCAAAAGTGGGCGTGGCGCATGTGGATTCAAACCTTGCCATGGCCCTGCGCACCAGCGTAGTGGTGGTCTTCGCGTGGGGAATTGCCCTGGCGCTCGGCAAGCACGGAGAGATTCGAAGTCTCGATCGCCGCACAGTGCTTTTTCTCACTCTGTCCGGCCTGGCTACAGGACTCTCCTGGCTGTGCTATTTCCGCGCACTGCAATTGGGTCCGGCTTCGCGCGTTGCGCCGCTCGACAAGCTGAGCGTTCCCCTTGTCATGGTGTTCGCCTGGCTGCTGCTGGGCGAGAAGGTTACGCTTCCGGCTGTCGCGGGCGGCTTACTCATCACCGCCGGTGCTGTGATCATGGTGCTCGCCTGATGGAACGGCCCTGCCTCGCCGCTTCCTTATACTGGAGGGACAGCAAGCGCCCATGACCACCCGCCCCTCCGCTCAGCCCGGCCCTGCACCCCAACCAACCGCGCCGCCATGCCGCATCGTCCTTACCGGCTTTATGGGCTCGGGCAAAAGCACCGTCGGCCCGCTCGTTGCCGCTCGTCTGGGTTGGAATTTCATCGACGTGGACGACGTGATCGAGGCAGAAGCCGGCGCGTCCATTGCAGAATTGTTCGCCCGCCACGGTGAACCCCATTTCCGCGACCGCGAGTACGAGACAATTGCTCGCCTTGTCGCGGCGAATGGGATGGTGTTAGCCCTCGGCGGCGGCGCAATCGAGCGTGCCGAGACGCGCGATTTGTTGCTCAACAGCCCCGGCACGTTGCTCGTCCATCTTGAGGTCGAGCTAGCCACCACTCTCGCCCGCTGCGCTGGCACTGAACACAGCCGCCCCGTCCTCGCCGACCAGGCCAACCTTTCCAGCCGCTATAACCTTCGCCTGCCACTCTACCGCACCGCTCACGTTTCGATCCCCGTCGACGCGCTCACCCCTGAGGAAGTGGTGAACGCGATTCTCAAGTCGGCGCGGCTCGCCTGACCGCAATGCGGATAGAAACCACTCCCCAATTGCTATCATCCAAATAGGTGCGTGGCAGCCAAGCGCTCCGAGATCCACTCTGAGGTCTTCCACCATCCTGATGACACGCGCCTCCCAGGCCGCCACTCCCGCAGATCTCGCTGCGCCGCCCGCTGAAAGTCATCCCCACGGCGCGGCTCACCTCCATGCGCCCAGTCCCGGCGCCACGGCGACGTTGATCCATGACCTGCGCGAGCTTTTCAAAGTCAAAGTGGTGGGCATGGTTCTGGTCACCGGTTGGGGAGGCTTCTACCTCGCATCCATGCAGTCCGGCATCTCCAGTGTGCAACCGGGCCTGCTCGACGCGCTGTTCGGCATCGGCCTGGTTTCCGCCGGAGCAGGCGCGCTGAACGAGGCCCTTGAACGCAAGACAGATGCGCGCATGATCCGCACTGCGCAACGCCCCTTGGCTCGCGGACGTTTTTCGTTGGCGGAGGGAATCGTTGCCGGCCTGGGCGCGCTCACCCTTGGCGCTGTGTGGCTGCTGCTGCGCACAAACCTGCTCACCGTGTCGCTGGCCTTGCTTACGGCCTTCTGCTATGTGGCCATCTACACGCCGCTCAAGCGCTACACCACCCTGGCCACATTCATCGGCGCGTTTCCCGGCGCCATGGGACCGCTACTGGGCTGGACCGCCGCCCGCCCGCACATCGAGTGGCCGGCCGTGGCGTTGTTTGCCATTCTCTTCGTCTGGCAGTTCCCTCACTTCATGGCCATCTCCTGGCTTTACCGCGACGACTACGCCCGCGCCGGAATCCGCATGTTGCCTGTCGTCCAGCCTGATGGATGGTCCACCGTAGCCGAAGCGCTCTTCTTTGCCGTGGTCATGATTCCCGTAAGCCTGGCTCCGTGGTTTCTCGGCGTAGCCAGCACCGTTTACGCCGTTCTAGCCATTCTGCTCGGACTGCTTTATCTCGCATACACCATCCGCTTCGCCGGCATCCTGCGTGCGAGGGAGGAGACAGAGAGCCGCATGCTGGCGCGCGATTTGCTCAAGGTGAGCGTGCTCTACCTGCCGCTGCTGTTCACCGCGCTCATGCTCTGCGCCAAGCAGAAACACTAAGGAACATCATGACCACCGCCGTCGCCCCGCAGTCAAGCACGCGTCCCGCCATCGCCGCCATTCTCGTCATCAGCGCGGCGGCCACGCTCTTTCTCTTCTGGCTCATCTACGTTCATCCCGCCGCCGACGCGTCCAGCGTTCGGCTCACCTTTTTGCCCGCGCTCAATGCTTTGCTGAACGGACTAAGCGCCACGGCGCTTCTCGTCGGATACACCTTCATCCGTGCCCGCCGCATCAGGGCCCACCGCGCCGCTATGCTGACTGCGTTTGTGTTTTCCTCGCTCTTTCTGGTCAGCTATATTGTCAACCATGCGTTGCACGGAGAAAGCCACTATCCCGGCCACAGCGCCGTGCGTAGCGTCTACCTGGCCATTCTGATCAGCCACGTTTCGCTTTCTGTCATCGCCCTGCCGCTGGTGCTGGTTACCTTCTTTTTGTCGCTCACAGGCCGCATTCCCACCCATCGCAAAATTGCCCGCTGGACCTTCCCGATCTGGCTCTACGTCTCGGTCACAGGAGTCATCGTCTACGCCATGCTCGCCGCGGCACGGGCCTAGCCCCGTGCAGAATCGATCCATGCCGATTCAAGGCCCCAACCAACCCGACGACGGCACCCGCCAGTTGCTGCAAGGGGGCGGCTCGATCCTCGGCTCAGGAATCCTGGCGGGCATTCTCTTGATCACCGTTCTGGGCGGGTTCTCGCCCACCGGCGCGAGCACCAATACCGGCTGGTTCGCCCTCATCGTCGCGCTTACGTGCATTCCCTTCGGCGGCCTGCTGCTGGCCTTGGGCGTGGCCAAGTGGTTCCGCAACCGGCGCCTGGCGCGGCTGCGGTAAACCATACACATCCAAGGCCCGGAACTCCACAATCCCACAGCCCCGAAAAGCTCCCGCCGTCTGCTATTCTTTCTGCTTACAGGAGCCGAGGACATGGCAAGAAGCGTGAACAAAGTTACCCTTTTGGGCAACGTAGGCAAAGATCCCGAAATCCGTTCTACCGCCGGCGGCACTATGGTTGCCAATTTCACCCTGGCCACCAGCGACCGGCAGAAGGACGCGCAGGGTAACTGGCAGGACCGCACCGAGTGGCACAACCTGGTAGCCTTCACCCGCACCGCGGAAATCGTCCGCGATTACGTGAAGAAGGGATCGAAGCTGTATATCGAGGGCAAGATCACGAACCGCAGTTGGGACGACAAGGAGTCCGGCCAGAAGCGCTACAAGACCGAGATTCTGGTCAACGAGCTGGTGCTGCTCTCCGGCCGCGAAGAGGGCGCCGGTGGCGGACAAGGCGGATACACCCGGGCAAGTTCCGGCAGCTCCTCCAGCTCCGCGGCCGGCTTTGACCAGAGGACTCCGGCGCCAGCAGCCGGCCACGATGACTACGCCCAGTCCGCTGAAATCTCCGACGACGACATTCCTTTCTAAGGAACCTCCGATCAAGTCGCCTATTTGAAAGGGCACGAATTCAGTCGTCCCGCAAAGGCAGCGAAATTAACGCTGGCTTTAGCCCCTGCGGGCTGCTCAATTTGAACTTCGAAGGACTCTTTCGAGCGACAGGTGAAGCCGCGCCATAACACCAACCGTATCCGTGAAGCGCGCTTTCCACGATTCACAAGGTTCGGATTATTTGAGGAGAAAAGCGAAATGAGATCCGCAAAGATTTTGCTCCTGGCCGGCGATTTCGTTGAAGACTACGAGATCATGGTTCCGTTTCAGGCGCTGCAAATGGTGGGCCACAGCGTGGACGCAGTCTGTCCGGGCAAGAAGAAGGGCGACCAGGTGCGCACCGCCATCCACGACTTTGAAGGCGACCAGACCTACACCGAGAAGCGCGGGCACAACTTCACGCTCAATGCAACATTCGACGATGTAAATACGGCGGACTACGACGCACTGGTAATTCCAGGCGGACGTGCGCCGGAGTATCTGCGGCTCAATGCCAAAGTGCTCGACATTGTGCGCCACTTTGACCAGGCAGACAAGCCGATTGCCGCGCTCTGCCACGGTCCGCAACTGCTCGCCGCCGCGGGCGTGCTGAAAGGCCGCGAGCTGAATGCATATCCGGCCTGCGCGCCAGAGGTGGAGTTGGCCGGAGGCACGTTCGTCGCGCTCGACTTTTTCGATGCAGTCGTAGATGGCAAACTGGTGACCGGCCCAGCATGGACGGCGCATCCAGCGTGGCTCGCCAAGTTTCTTCAAGTGCTCGAGGCTCATCTGGCCGCCCGTGCTGCGTGAGGGCCAGTTTGAAGAGCATTCGCGTCACGCAGTCTCGAACCAGCCTCGTATGTTACATTGACGCCATGATCTTGAAGGGATTGGCCATCTTCGCGGTGCTGACAACACTGGCGGCGATGCCTGCATCACTCTCTGCGCAGGCGACAACTCGCCCAGCGACTGCGCAGACAGCAACTCATCCGGCAGCTGCGCAGAAGACCATGTCTCCGTATCCGGCCCCTGCTCCCACGCAAGCCGAGGCGCGGCCGGATTGCAACGGGGTTCCTTGCGAATACCAGGAGCCAAAGACGATCTTTGTCCCGTCAGCTCCCGCCCCAACGATCTGGACGTTGCATGACAAGATTCTGTGGGGCGCGTACCTGGTGCTTGCCATTCTGGGGTATGTGGGCATCATGCTGGCTGTCTCCACGCTGAAAAAAATTGAGCGCAACACGCAAGCCGCGGAAATCGCTGCAGACGCCGCGCAAGCGGCCGCGAAGGCGGCCACGGAAACCGCCCAGGCCGCATTGCTTCAGGCCCAGACGATCCTCGATGCGGAACGCCCGTGGGTGCTGGTTACCGCCGAACCGACGCGCGGCGTGGAGAGCAGCTTCGACATTACTGCAACCAATCGCGGACGCTCGCCTGCCACTATTTCCTCGGCGTTGGATGAGCCTCTGTTTGCGGCCGATGAGGAGCACCTGCCAGGCGTGCCTGAGTTCAAGAAGTTCGAATCCGCTGCGCGCTTTGTTCCGGTGATTCTGCTCCCCGGCGAGTCCGCCACGCTGAAGACTTTCAGCCGTGAAGATGTGCGAGCCCTGTGCGGCTCGGACGAAAAATTTGCCGCAATTGAAAGCTGGAGCGAGCGACTCTTTCTGTGCGGAAAGGTCGAATACCACGACTTGATTGCTGCAGCAGGCAAAGAGGCGCATGAGACCCGCTGGTGCTCCTGGTATATCCACGGAAAGCAGCGCAGCGCGCTGGTGCCGGCCGGTCCCTCTGATTACAATTCGCACACTTAGAGAATCTTGATTGAGTCTGATGTGCGTTGTTTTGAATGGACGCTGGGTGCAAAAAAACTCGATCCCACTTGACTTCCCCAGCGCTTTGTATCAGGGCACGACTTCAGCCGTGCCGCAAATGCCTTATAACCAGCGCGGGCTTTACAGGTTGCGGAAAAACTCGCCCAGAGCTCGACTTCGAGAGCTTTGTAACAGGGCATGACTTTAGTCATGCCGATAAGGCCAATCAAATCAATGTCGGGCTTTAGCCCCTGCAAATGCCAATACTCGAACTCCCTGCATCCAAGGCCTTTTTCCGCAACCTGTTTAGCCCTGCGGAGCGCCTGTGGCCGCTCTCTTGCGAGATGGGAGTGGTCCGCGGCCTGTTCAGCCGTGCCTGTATTGAGGATGAACCCGAATGCGCCCGGCAACTCACTTCGATGACGTCTCAAGCTTTGCAACCCCTGTCGCCGGTCCCGGCGTTCGCGCCAGAATCACAGAGTTGCTGTCAGAATAAATCACCTTCCAATCGGGCAGCAGCGGCAACACGCGAACCATGGGCGATTCCGGATTGAGCAGGCAGAAGCTGATGCTGTATTTCTTCAACAACCCATCGGGATCGCTGCGCAAAGTGGCCCAGTTTCCAAATTCACCAAAGACTCCCGTCCATTCGAAGACATCGGTGCGCCCGTCGAGAAAAACCGGATGCTCCGGCGCGGCCCAGATAAGATAGCCGCCAAACGCATGGTCGTTCAGCATCGGCCCGGAGAGATGATTGGCCTTGATGAATTCGACAGCATGCACCGGGCTGGTGGCCGCGACTTGTTCTTCAAGATTCCAGCGGCTCGGAAATGCGAACCAGACCACGATCAGCGCCACAGCGATCATTGCGGCGTTCAGGCCCGGGCGGTCCGTTTGCTCATCGTAGCCGTCCCATAAATCCGAGAACTGGCGCGAGAGGATGGGCGCGGCCAGTATCCCAAACACGAATAGCATGCGCATGTGGCTGACGGCCATCCATGTCGCCAGCACCAGCAGCATCGCCTCGTCCCAGTACATGCGCGAGCGGTGCGTCATCACCAGCAGGAAGCTCGCCAGCAGCAGGGCCATCAGGGCAATCCCGCGTGGCTCGCTCATTCTGAGCGGCGCGTACTCGGCCACATTGCCCACCAGCAGGGGCATGTTGATGATGGTCTCCAACGGGTACAGGATCTGCTTGATGCCGCCTGGATTCAGGAACAGCGCACCGGCTGAAAAGATAAGAGAGTAACCGAGATTGCGGCGGCAGTGGTAGTCCCAGCGCTTGGATTCGAGCGAGCCGGCGCGGAAGGTCAAAAGCGATGTGGCCCAATACACCGCGCCCACAATCAGGCCAAGAATAAACGAAGCGTGGCAGTTTACCCAGACGGCGAACAACAAAGGCAGGCAGAAAAAACAGCGTGGATTGCGCGTGCGGCCCAGTTGAATGACAAGCAGAAAAACAATGAGGAAGATGTAGCCGATCATTTGTGCGCGAATGGCGAGGCCGATGGTCGAAAACAGCCAGACGATCAACGCGCCCATGAAGCCAACCTTGGCGTTTCCCGAGTAGAGGGAGCACAGTGCATAGCCGGCAAGCAGCAGCGTCGATGTGAGCAGGCACAGCAGGAACATGAGGCCCGAATATCCGCCCCAGTGGTACGCGGCATAGATGACCAACTGCGCTAGCCACTCGTGCGGAATCCACGCGTGGTGATTCGTCGTGTAGGAAAACAGATCGTAGACAGGAATGGTGTGGGTGGTCCAGATCACCTCGCCAGTCTTCAGGTTCCACCACAAGTCAGGATCGTCAAAACGCGACCGCACGGTGAGCACGGCAAGAACCAGCAGAACGCTGGCCAACATTGCGGGAAACGAAATGAGCCTGCGCAGGACTTGCGTGCGCATGGAGCGCCGCCTTAGCTACGGAAGACGGCGATGCCAGGCTCAGGCATTCACCGTCTCCCGCAGATCCTGGTCGAACATTGGATCGGGTTCGGCAAGCCGGATTAACCGATGCAGGTAAGCGCGCGAGATAGACAGGCTGCGCGCGGCAAGCGTCTTGTTGCCGTTGTTCTCACGTACAGCGGTTACGGCCAGCTTGACCTTGTAGTCGCGAAGCTGGCGTTCAAACGAGCCGGCTGGATGATAGTCGCCGATATTGACAACATCCTCGCCGTCAACGTCGTCCTCTTCAGGAAGAGAAAGGGTCAGGTCCTCGGCGCGCAGCGTCATGCCGGGGGAGAGAATGATGGCCCGCTGCATCACGTTTTCGAGTTCGCGCACATTGCCGGGCCAGGGATAGTTCTGCAGCATCTGGACGGCCTCCGGTTCAATGGCGTCCATCGGCTTCTGGAACATCTGCGAGTAGTGGCGCAGGAAATGCTCGGCGATCTGCGGGACATCTTCGGGATGCTCCTGCAGCGACGGCGATTCAATGCGCATGACGTTGATGCGGTAGTAGAGATCCTGGCGGAACTTCCCTTCCGCCACAAGCTGGGCCAGGTCGCGGTGCGTGGCGAAGATGAGGCGGGCACGTAGCGGAATGAGCTTGTTGCTGCCCAGGCGGCTGAACTCCATTTGCTGCAGCACACGGAGGAGCTTGACCTGCGTGAAGAGGCTGAGGTCGCCGATTTCATCCAGGAAGAGCGTGCCGTCGCCGGCCTGTTCGAAATAGCCTTCGCGCGCGCCCACTGTGCCCGTGAACGCGCCTTTCTCATGGCCAAACAGCTCCGCTTCAATCAATGTTTCGGGAATTGCGCCGCAGGAGACGGCAACGAACGGGCGCTTGGCGCGCGAGCCCATATTGTGGATGGCGCGGGCAATCAGTTCCTTGCCGGTGCCGCTCTCGCCGGTCACCAGCACGGCGGCGTTCAGATTGGTGACGCGGTGGATCATCTGATAGACGCGCTGCATGTGCCGGCCGGAGCCAATGAGCCGGTCGCATGTTTCGGGTTCTTCCATGCGCTGCTGCACAGTTTCGAGTTGCCGCTTGAGCAGCGAGTTCTCGTAAGCGCGGCTGAGCATGGTCTTCAAATCGCGGATGGAGGGTGGACGGCGGCAATATCCGAATGCGCCCGTCCGAACCAGTTCGAAGGCGGTAGAGCGGAGGCCGTCGTCGGCCATGACGATGGACGGAACGTTGGAGGCGATCAGGCGGCGCGAGAAACCAACCCGCTCCTGCAGCGATTCATGGTTCGAGTTGAGATCCAGAACCATTACGTCGCATTCGCCGGCCGCGACCAGATCGTTCATCCCCTGCTGGTCAGACTTCAACTCGACCTGAAACTCTTTACCAAGGGCAGACGAAAGAAGAGGGTGCAGTGTGCGATCTTCCGAATACAGACCAATTTTGATCATGAATGGGCGACCTTTCCCACTTTGAGCGACTAAACCATACCGAGGTGGATCGGTGGAGTGACTTCATGATCAATATCGGCGGCGAGAATTGAAATGCCTGTTTTGCGTTAGCTCGATGCAACGTTGGTAACACTCTGGAAGCTGCACTGGGATTGGGTTTCCCAAATTGACACTGAGTAAGCTCAGGCGCAACCTAGGCGGGCGCACTTTTGGCGGCTTTCAGGAGCGTGTGATAGCGAGAATAGGCGCGGGTTGTCCCCCAGTCAACGGCATTTTGGTAACGTGGCCGGCTGCGGAAACCCGTGTGGATCCCTGCAGATACGAAAGCAGAAATCGGAACGGCTCATTTATCTCTATATGTCTGCACGCTTTCGCCGAAATCCGTTCCGGCGAAGGGAACGCCCTTCCTCGGGAGCGGAAGGGCAGGGCAAGCTTCTACAACATTTGTGGTAGATCCATCCCCCCTCTGTAACCGCGGGTTGATTACCGAGCTTCGAATGGGTCTGAAGAAAACGGGGATGGCGCTGCAATTGCTACAGTCTGCGATGTGACCTTCAGGCCAAAACTTGAGCTGTATCTACTGGCAGGCACCGTTGCCGTAAGCCGTTTCGCGTTTCGCAGCCGTGATTTATACGATCTGGATTCGGTCAATTTCGCCCTCGGAATCGGCCGTTTCGACCCAACGGTCCATCAGGCTCACCCGCCGGGATACTTCCTTTACATCTGCCTTGGCCGGCTGGTCAATTACCTCGTTCACGATGCCAACCTGGCCCTGGTGCTGGTAAGCATTGCCGCCAGCGTGGCAACCGTCGTCCTGATCTATCTGCTTGCGCTTGAATGGTTTGGGCCGCGCGCGGCAAGGTTCGCCGGGCTCCTGTTTTTGTTCTCTCCGCTGGCTTGGTTTCATGGCACCGTCGCCCTTACATACAGCGTGGAGGCCGCCGCATCCGCCCTGCTGGGTTTCCTTTGCTGGCGCATTGAGCGAGGCACGCGCGGCTTCATTATTCCTACAGCCATTGCTCTGGGCATCACGGCGGGCGTCCGGCCGTCGTCGATTCTGTTCCTTGGGCCTCTGTTTCTCTACTCGCTGCGTCACGCGGGAATCAAAAAGCAGTTGGAGGGAATTGGGGCGCTCGGCGTGACCGTCGGCGCATGGTTTGTGCCCATGATCTGGGCCAGCGGAGGCCTTGCCGCCTATTATGATGCCCTGTCTTCGCTGTGGCGGCTGGTGCCATCCAGGGGCACCGTATTCAACTCGCCGCCTGTCACCTCGATGGCTCGCGCTTTCACCATTGTTTTCATCTACTTCCTGTGCTTCGGAGCAGCCATTTTGGCCCCCCTTTGGCCGTTGTGCAACCCCGCGCCGGCAGACAAGAGAAAGAACCTTTTTACCGCCATCTGGGTAGTTCCAGCGCTCTGTTTCTTCACCTTCATTTTCCTCAAGATGGTCAATAGCGGCTACCTGCTACTGCTGGTTGCGCCGGCCTGTCTCTGGATGGGCGGATGGGCAGCAGAGTGGTATGAACGCGCCCGCTGGCCGCGCCTGATCAAACAAGGGCTGATTGCGCTCTGCGCCATCGCGAACGTTGCCATTTTCCTGGCCTTTCCGGCTTACTGCTCATATCGCTCGGTGCGCCATTTTGAAGCTGAGTTGCAGTCCACCGAGACAGCTCTTCCGCAGGTCGGCCCCCCAGACGATCTGCTCATCGTGTCCTTCGACAGCCATTTTCTCGGCTACCGCCATGCCGGCTACTATCTGCCGGGTTATCTGACACTTGAGTACCCTGAGGTGAAGCTGAACCAGGGTTCGCGTATCTTCGCCATGCAGGGGCGCGACACGTTCCTGATGGCCGGATTGCCGGCCGCCGGGTATACGCGTTTTGTCATCTTTCCGCTGCCCACAGGTGACGCCGGGTTCGCCAGTTACCTCGAAAAGATCAGGAAGATGCTGCCCGCCAAAGACCTCAGCAGCGTCGTCCTGGGAGGCCATGAATACGTCACCGCACCCATCGCGGATTTGCCGATCCTGTTCCCACACGCCGCCCTGGCGCCCCCCCAGGATTTGGCCAGCGAAGTGTATACGCGGCGCGTCACTCCCCTCAGCCAGCCGTAAACAGCCGTGTACACTCCGCCCCTGTCCCTCCAGTTAACTATCTGAATTTAAAACATTTGAGTCTTCACGCATTTGGCTTGGCAATTGCACTATGCACAGTGTTCCCTGAAAGCAGAGGGGCAGAGGAGCTTGAGGAATGCATTCGTTTGCCTGGTGGCCGACAGTGATTGTTCTAGCCGTGGCGACCTTCACGGATTTGCGCAATCGCCGTATTCCCAACTGGTTGGTGGTTCCGTTCCTGGTGGCAGGGATCGGTACTTCCGTTTGGCGCCAGGGTTGGCATGGACTCGGGTACAGCTTTGCTGGCCTGGGCCTCGGGCTCCTGCTTTACGGAATTCTGTTTTGGATGGGAGGCATGGGGGCCGGGGACGTGAAGCTGGCCGCAGCGATCGGGGCCTGGATTGGCCCGAGCCAGCTGTTCATTGCATTGATCGTGACCGCCATGGCCGGGGGCCTGATGGTTCTGGGCTGGGCACTGTTTGGCGGATTCCTGAAAGACCTGTTCAAGGGAGCAGGGGACCACATGAAGCGCAAGATGCCTTACGCTCCGGCAATTGCAATCGGGACGTTGGTTTCGTTCTTCGCGCGTTGAAGTTCGAACGGGCTAATGGCCGCAGCGAAAGCAGCCGAAGTTAAGCCTGGGGATCGGTTCACAGGAAATCGCAGGAAAAGCGGCACGAAACGGAGAGCGGCACAGAAATGAATTCGAATTCGCCTACATATATCGAAGCGCAGTCACCGGATACTCTCGGATCCGATTCGCTGTCGATTGCTCTGATCGGCCCCGACGAGAAACGCCGCAAAGAGGCCGCGTCCGCTCTGCTGCTTTGCGACGGGGCTCAGGTTCGAGAGTATGCCGCATATCCCGCCACTCTGGACGAAGTGCCGCGCCTGCTGGAGCAGCGCAACGACGTCATCATCATCGATCTGGACAGCAACCCCGAGTTTGCGCTGGAGCTGGTGGAAAGCATCTGCGCGAACGGTTCGGCAACGGTGATGGTGTACTCGTCGAAGCCCGATCCGGACCTGCTGGTTCGCTGCATGAGAGCCGGCGCTCGCGAGTTCCTGACTCCGCCCTTCGAACGCAGCGCCATGGCTGAAGCAATGGTGCGGGCCGCAAGCCGCCGTTCGGTGGTTCGCCTGCCGCGCAAGACCGGGGGCAGGCTGCTGGTGTTTCTGGGCGCAAAGGGCGGTGCGGGCGTGACCACGCTGGCATGCAACTTTGCCGTCTCGCTGGCGCAGGAGTCCGGGCAAAGCACCTTGCTGATCGACCTCGATCTGCCTCTCGGGGATGCGGCGCTCAACCTGGGCATCGTGACCGAGTACTCCACTGTCAATGCTCTGCAGGATGCGGGCCGGCTGGATGGCAGTTTTCTGCACAAGCTGCTGACCAAGCACAGCTCGGGCGTATTCGTGCTCGCCGCTCCGGGCAAGTTTCCCAATTTTAATCCCACCACCGAAGCCATCGACAAGCTCATGACGGTTGCCCGGCAGGAGTTCGACAACGTGGTGGTGGATGTGGGATCGCGGCTCGACATGACCGAAACCGCTTTGTTCCGCGATGCCTTCACCATCTACCTGGTCACACAGGCGGGCATTCCGGAGTTGCGCAATTCGAATCGCCTCATTAGCCAGTTCTTCAATGTTGGCAGCCCCAAGCTGGACATCGTAATCAACCGCTACGAGCCGCGCGCGCTGGGAGTCTCCGACGAGACCATCACCAAAGCGCTCACCCGGCCTGCGACCTGGAAGATTCCCAACGATTATGCGGCCGTGCGTCAGATGCAGAATACGGCCACCCCGCTGGCCCTGACCGATTCCCCGATTTCGCGCCTGATCAAGCAAATGGCAACGGCCATCTGTGGAACACGCGCGGCACAGCCCAAGAAGAAAGGCTTCAGACTCTTCGGATGACCCTCCTTTAATAAGGTTGGTCCCGACGCGATGGAAGGTGAAACGTGGAACTGCTGAATCTGGAAAATTACAAAGCGGAAATACACCGGACCTTGATCTCCAAGCTCGATCTGGAGAAGCTGTCGCGCGTCAATTCAACCCAGGCGCGGCAGGCTGTCTCCGGCATCGTGAAGGAGATCATCGCCGACCAGCGTGTTCCCCTCAACTTCGACGAACAGGAAAAGATCCAGGCTGACCTGCTCGATGAAGTCTTCGGACTCGGGCCGCTGGAGCCTTTGCTGCGCGACCCCAAGATCTCCGACATCATGGTCAACGACAAGGACCACGTGTTCATTGAAAAAGGCGGACTTCTACAGAGGACCAGCACCACATTTCGCGACGATCGCCATCTGTTGCAGATCATCGATCGCATTGTGTCTCGCGTAGGCCGCCGTGTAGACGAGTCCTCGCCAATGGTTGACGCCCGCTTGCCCGACGGCTCGCGTGTCAACGCGATTATTCCTCCCCTCGCTCTCGATGGACCATCGCTGTCCATCCGCCGTTTCGGCACTGGCCCGCTGGCCGCAAATTCGCTGGTCGAGTTGAAGAGTATCTCCGCGGAAATGATGGAGCTGCTCTCCTCCGCCGTGAAGGCGCGCATCAGCATCGTCATCTCCGGCGGCACCGGTTCCGGTAAAACGACGCTGCTGAACATCCTCTCCCAGTACATTCCCAACAACGAGCGCCTGGTCACCATTGAAGACGCTGCCGAATTGAGGCTGGCCCAGGAAAACATTGTGCGCCTGGAAACACGGCCGCCGAACATTGAAGGCAACGGCGCAATCAAGCAGCGCCAACTGCTCATCAACTGCCTGCGTATGCGTCCAGACCGCATCATCATGGGTGAAATCAGAGGCGAAGAAGCCTTCGACATGTTGCAGGCCATGAACACTGGCCACGAAGGATCGATGACCACCATTCACGCCAACACCCCGCGCGACGCCATCTCGAGACTTGAATCCATGGTCGCCATGGGCAACATGAATCTGCCCGAAAAATCGGTGCGCCAGCAAATCTCTTCGGCCATCAGCATCGTGGTGCAGGCCACGCGCATGAGCGACGGCTCGCGCAAAGTAACCAGCATCGCCGAGATCACGGGCATGGAAGAGAACGTGATCAGCATGCAGGAGATTTTCACATTCAACAAGAAAGGGATCGGACCCGACGGCAAGGTGATTGGAGCATTCCAGCCTACCCGCATCCGCCCCAAGTTCCTTGACCGGCTGCGCGTCGCGGGCATCATTCTGCCGCCCAGCCTGTTCGAGAAAGAAACCCCGGTCAATTACTAAGGAAAGGAGGTTAACCGCGATGTTAGTGATCATGATTCTCGTTTTCATGGGCGTGTTCGCAGTAGCTGCGTTGCTGCTCTACGCCGGCGGCTCAGGCGCCGCGCAAAAGGCCAAGCAGGTGCAGGCCACGCTGGATTCGGCTCTCGCGACCGAGAGCCAGGAGATGCGCGATCAGATTGTGAATCTGCGCAAGAATGAGCAGTTTAGCGCCATTCCCTGGATCAACAACCGGCTCAGCAAACTGGAACTCGGACCACAACTGCAAGCGCTGATCCACCAGGCGAATCTGCAATGGACGGCGGGCAGCCTGCTTGCCATGTGCGGGGCCTGCTTTGCAATTCCCGCATTCGCGATTCACTGGAAGTTGCAAAACTGGCTCATCGCCATGGGGGCAGGCCTGGTGGTTTCTTTCTTCCCCATCCTCTTCGTGCTCTTCAAACGCAGCAAGCGATTCGCCGCATTTGAAAAGGAACTGCCTGCGGCCTGCGACCTGATGGTGAGCGCGCTGCGTGCCGGACAAAGCCTGATTGCGGCCATGGGCATGGTGTCACGCGAGTGCGGCGACCCGCTGGGCGGCGAATTCAGAACCTGTTTTGAAGAACAGAACTTCGGCCTCGAAATGAAGATGGCGATTGATAACCTGATTCACCGCGTGCCGTTACAGGATCTTCGCATTGTCTGCACTGCGATTCTCATTCAGAAGGAAAGCGGCGGCAACCTCGCCGAAGTGCTGGACAAGACCGCGCACGTGATCCGCGAGCGGTTCCGCCTGCGCCGCGAAGTGCAGACGCGCACAGCGCAGGGGCGCATGACCGGCTACGTGTTGACGTTGCTTCCAATCATCCTGGGTATTGCGTTGTATTGCGTTAACCCAACCATGATGAGCCTTCTGTGGACGCGCGACATCGGAGTCAAGCTGCTTTGGGCGGCTTCCGCAATGATCATCGTCGGCGGCTTGATCATTCGGAAGATCGTCAACATGGACGTCTAAAAGGGGACCTATGGGACTGTCGATTCTAGCATTCGCTGTATTGTTTCTGTTGATCGCGAGCGGCGGCCTTCTTTTGTTCTATCGGGAAGCCATGCTGCAGCGCATCTCGGAAGTCATCAATCCGGGTTCTAAACCGAAGACCCTGTTGAGCTCCATTCAGCAGTCGGGGTTCTCGATCGGCGGCGTGGTCGAGCACTTCGACAACGTCATCCCCAAGAGCCAGGCGGAAGTGTCCGTGGTCAAGCAGCGCCTTATCCGCGCCGGCTATCGCAAAGAGTCCACGGTCAAGCTCTTCAACGGTTCAAAGTTTGTAATCCCGATCGTTCTTTGCATCGCGGCGCTGGTCAGCGGCGTTGGCGCCTTGAGCCCGTTCTTCGTGTATGCCGTTTGCCTCGGCGTCGGCTACCTGGGACCTGATTTTTGGCTTGGCCGCAAAATCAAAAAACGCCAGGGCAAGATTCGCCGCGGACTTCCCGATGTGCTCGATCTTCTCGTCATCTGCATCGAGGCCGGACTCAGCCTTGACCAGGGAACGGTGAGGACATCGGAGGAACTGGCCCACGCCCAGCCGGAACTCTGCGATGAATTGCACGTAGTGGTGCTGGAACAACGCGCCGGACGCCCTCGCCAGGATACATGGAAACACCTGTCGGAGCGCACGGATGTGGATTGCGTTCGCAATCTCGTATCGATGCTGATTCAGGCAGAGCAGTTCGGCACCAGCATCGGCAAGACCTTGCGCACGCATTCCGATACGCTCAGAACGCAGCGCATTCAGCAAGTGGAAGAGGCGGCAGCGAAGACCACCATCAAGCTGATCTTCCCACTTGTCTTCTTCATTTTTCCTTCGCTGTTCCTGGTTACATTAGGACCCGCGATCATCATCATGATGGATTCATTCAAACAGATGTTCAAGAGCTAGGGAAAGGAGGATCCGTATGGAAAGTGTCACGATTATCAGAATCGTTGCCGGCTTGTTGTTCGCCGTCGTGCTTGGAGTTGTCGTTCAACGCCGCCGCTCTCGCGTCAACTAGCGCGGTCTGTGCGGGTCTCTTCAGGCGGGGCCCTGGTTCGATCAAGGTTGGATCGAGGCCTCTGCCACACACCCTCGCAGTCATCAACGACCAAGGAACCCGGTCACGATTTCACCGGCTTTCCCGTCGATGACAGGCTGTGGAACACGTTTCGCTAATTTCTCAAGAAAGGGGAAATCACATGGACAGCACAATTTTGATTCGCATAGTTGCCGGCGTGCTCTTTGCTATCGTGCTTGGCGTTCTGGTGCAGCGTCGCCGCACTCGCGTCAAGTAACTCAAACAAGAACTTCACTGGGCGGCGCCGTCGAACGGGACGGACGCCGCTGGGAACCGGCTCAGTTCAGGGCCGGGAACTTCGGCGCTACGGCGCAGGGGTTTCCCGGAACCATTGAAGGCTGATGCCGTTGTCAACGGGCTGAATGTAGGAATGAGGATTCACGATGGACAGTACCATGATTATTCGGATTGCGGCGGGTGTGGTTTTTGTGATTGTGCTGGTTATCTTAATCCAGCGCCGCCGCACATCGGTCAAGTAGTTAGGCGATGACATATCGGCTGATGACGCTGGGCAATCCTGGCGGCGTCAACCAGCCCAATCGTTAATCCCGCTCACCGGGTAGCTTGCCGCATTGGCGACGAGCGACTCCCGGGCAGGCATCGAGAGCGGGAACGGCGGACTGTGCCCTTGCGCGCGTATCCGGCAAGTGCCTTCCTCGTGCCAGCCTGGACTCGGCAGCTCGATCGCCTGATTTTCGCTGAGAAAGGTCTTGCAGGTATGCACCGCATGAAGGAATTCGATTCAATGGCTGGCACTTTGGACCAGAACACGAACGCCGGAGCTTCATCGAAGGCGGGAGGCAATATGGAATCGCGGAAACTTTGCGCTTACAACCAGACTCGCGAATGCTTCCTCGGCCTGGAGGTCGACGGAGCGGACCTGTCTCTGGCGAAACTCAAAGACCGTATTGCCGCGCTGGCTCTCAAATCCGGCGAAGGCCTTTGGCTGTCACCCTTCAGAGGACTTCCCGAGTGGGGCATTCGTGTCCCCCTCGATCTTCTTTATCTGGACAGGGATTGCCGCGTCATCGATGCCGTTGAGTCTTACCCGGTTTTCCGGGCCAATGCTGCGACGGCGCAGCCGGTAAGCGTGCTGGCTTTGCCGACGCATTCAATTTACTCCTCGCAGACGCAAAGCGGCGATCAACTGGTGCTCTGCGCGGCTGAAGAGATGCAACAGCGGCTGGAGCGGTTTACAGGCACCGCGGCTCATGCTGCGCAAGGCGCCGCGGCAGCAACTGGAAATGCAAGCGGACCTGTCCCCGTGCCCATCACCGCCGCAACCAAGCGCCCTGTTTCCGTGGTTCCTTTGCCGGCTCCGCCTGCTCCCAAGCATGGCGCCGCCTCTGTAGTGCAAAGCGCGGTGCTGCTCCGCGAGAAGCCGCTGTGGAGCGGCGGTCCGGGACTGCTGGAATTGGAGAACCGCTCGGAAGAAGAACCGTCCGCAACGCACCAGACGCACATGATGGGCCTGATTCAACCGGAGATGAAAGACGTCCGGCCGCCCCGCGGATGGCTGGAGCGCTGGTGGTCCCCGGATCCGAGAAAGGCTCCGCGCGAGCCGTCGCCGGGACTGGCTGCTTACTACTGGACGGGCGGGCCGCCAAAAGCGCACGAAGTCAAGGACATCAGTTCGAGCGGATTGTATGTGGTCACTGAAGAACGCTGGTACCCCGGCACCCTGGTACTGATGACGCTGCAGAACTCCGAAGCGGGCGAAGAAGTCAGAGAGCGCACCATCTGCGTCCACTCCAGGGCAGTTCGCTGGGGCAAGGATGGCGTGGGCCTGCAGTTTGTTCTGCAAAACGAATCGGACAGCGGCGCCATGGCCGCCGCCGACAGAAAAGCGCTGGATCGCTTTCTGGCGCGGTTGCGCAAGGGCAAGCAATAGGTTTTTTTGTTGGGCAGCAATTGCAGTGCAATCAAAGGCGCTGTCGATCGAGAAGATGTACCAATCGACAGTGCATGGAGAGAATATGAGGATTCAAACCGGTATTCGACGACAGGCAATCGCTCTTGAGCGCGCCGGCAGATCTGCGGGGTTGCTCGCCGGGACCGTCTCCCCAGGGGGGAAGGTTCTTGCTCTGCCATTCATCGAAGAGCAGGGAAGCACATTGGTCGAGATGGCATTGACGCTGCCGGAGGATTTTTTCGACTCCGCCGCGCATGGAGGGAGAAAGATGAAGATTCAAATCGATCGTTGTGGCCATGCTACGCCTGTCAGGCGCAACCTGAACCGCATAACAGAACCTCCCTTGTCAGGCGTCGATGCCCCACCCCCAGGGCGTCGAATCCTCCCTCTGCTGCGCATCGGCGAGCGAGGAAGCGCGTTGGTTGAGATGGCTCTGATCATGCCCATGCTACTGGTGCTGACCACGGGAATCTTCGTGTTCGGTATCGCCATGAACAATTACGTCACCCTCACCAACGCTGTGAGCACGGGTGCCCGGACAGTGGCGCTCAATGCACAGCTCACCACCGACCCTTGCGCAGTTGCATCGTCAGCGATCGAAGCGGCTGCGCCCGGTCTTGACCCGAACAAAATGACTTTCTCGTACACGTTTAACGGGATCCCCCAATCCGGAACCTCTTGCAGCAGTTCCAGTGTTGATTCCGGAGCGGCTTTGGATCTGGCTTCGGGAACAACCGTCTCAGTTACCGCCACCTATCCCCTGAATCTCTCTGTTTTCGGAACCCAGATGTCGCCCAGCAATGCTGTGCTGCAAGCAACATCCACGGAGTTAGTCCAATGAACATCAACAACAAACCTGCTCTTCGCGAAGCACTCAGGGACCAGCGCGGTCAAGTGATGCCCTGGGTTGCACTCATGATGATAGCGTTTCTGGGCATGGGCGCGTTCGTTCTGGACGTGGGCCATGCCTATGTCTGCTATCACCAGCTTCAGTCTGCTACCGATGCTGCCGCGCTGGCGGGAGCCAAACAGGTTTACTATTCAACCGCGCTTTCCACCGCGACCAACTACTCCGGCTCCACCGGAACGGCGGGTGCGCCGAACAACTACCCCAGCCTGCAAAACGTCACCATCGTCTCGTCCAAGACGGAGTGCCTATCGACCATTATTGCCATGGGCATCCTGTGCGAGGGGCCGAACACTGCCAATGCAGTCCAGGTGATTCAGTCGGCGAACATACCTACGTTTTTCGCCCAGATATTCGGCATCAACCAATTGACGCTATACGCCACCGCAACAGCAGCCAAGGGCAAGCCCGTTCCGTTGAATGTGGCTCTGCTGATGGATACAACGCTCTCCATGGACGAACAAGATGCGGCCTGCGGTGCCACGCAGCTCGCTTGCGCCATGGGAGGCGCGCAGACGCTGCTCGCCGGCCTTGCGCCCACGCTCGACGCAGTGAGCGTGTTCACCTTCCCCAACGTGGATCCGGCCACCGTCAGCAACGACACAAGCTGCTCGCCCCCGCAGAGCCTCAATCCTTCGTTTTACAGCACGCACACGCCGGGACTGGCGACATCGGTGCCTTACACGTTTCCTACCATTCCCAGCAACGCCTCGACAGGCTACATAGCATCGAATGGCGGCTCTTACCAGATCACCAGCTTCAGCAACAGCTACCGGAATTCCAACGCCAGCCAAAATCCCAACCCCAACGACTCTGTGGTTCAGGCTGTTGGACAGCCCGCTTCGAATGGGAATCCGGCGGTGGGAAGCTGCCTGGCTCCGCCCAATCAGGCCGGTGAATTCGGAACTTACCTCGCGGGAGTCATCTATGCCGCACAGGCTGCGCTGGCCCAGGAGAAAGCGTCGGAACTGGCGATGCTTCCGGTCAACTCGCCCACTCCTATCAACATCATGATCATCCTCAGCGACGGCAACACCAACGCATCGCCGTATTACGGGTTCAGCAACCAGTTCTTCGCGTCGGGCGTCACCTTGAATACCAACGGTGTCTATCCCGCAGGCGACGGCGATTGCGGCCAGGAGGTGGCGGCCGCCAGCGTGGCCAAGGGAGACGGCACGCAGATCTTCTCCATTGCTTACGGTTCGCCGGCGGCAGGCAGCTTCAGTTGGAACCCCAACGATCCGTCGGACAGCGTCAACAACGCTGGCTGCCCCACTGACCAGGATTCGTTTTTCTCCGCCTTCCACCTGGGCGCCAACGTGAGCGCATATCCGAATATCAGTCCCTGTCAGGCTATGAAGGATATGGCCTCGCCGGACACAGCGGCAATTCAGTATTTCTATTCCGACTACCTCCAGTCGGGATCCAACAGCACATGCTACTCCTCCGTCACAGACTCGCCAGCAAATCTCAACGATATCTTCGCTTCCATCGTGGGCAGTTTATCCAAGGCTCGATTGATTCCAAACAACACGCAATAACCGCCCTCGGAAGGCGGCAGACACCACTTCCCTTCCCGGCGTTTCCACATTGGATTCGCCGGGAAGTTTTTTAGCAACCTCTGATTAAGTCGTGACTTTGAAAGGGCACGACTTTTGTCGTGGTTTTGAAGGGGCCCGACTTTGGTCGCGGTTTTGAAAGGGCACGACCGGGGTACCCTCTGGGTCGCGTGCCGCGAGCGCCACAAAACGAACTTGGGCTTTAGCCCCTGAGGGAATGCCGGCAGCATATTCAGAGCCTCCTTCATTCCTCTTCCTCGGGGATGATAAGAAGTACTTCCACTCTTTCCGTTTGCCCGTTCTGCACCGCCGGCCTGAACTGCCACTGCGCCAGCGCATCCAGAACAAACTGCGCCTGGCGGAATTCGGGCGGAAATGCAAGCCCCAGCGATTCAAACCGTCCCTGTTGATTTACAAATCCATGAACCAGGATCGCATCCGAGCTGAAGATACCGGGAGCAAGGTTGGGGCGCACGATGTTATAAGGCCAGGGCGCCTCGAGACGCGTGATGTTTCCTGACTGCGCAGCTTCACTGTTGCGAGGAAGCGAGTACTGCAGAATCCAGCTCTTCTGTAATCCGACGTGCAGGTAAACTGTGTATGCCACGCGGTCGTTCCAGATGCCGGACATCTCGGGGAATTTTTCTTCCAGGCTCGCTCCCACCACGATGGCTCCAAACTGGCCGTTTCTGGGCAGGGTAAAGTGTTCGGTGGTAAGTCCGTCGTCTGCTCCGGAACCAGCTCCCTCGCCGGGCCGGGTGCCGCTTCGGTCTCCTGCAACGCCATTCGCGTCGCCGGAGTTGCCTGATGCCTGATCGCTGCCTGTGCCTCCATTGGTGTTGGGCTTGCGGCCGGCAGACGCCTGGCCCGGCGCCAGGATTCCCGACTCGCTCTGCTCCGTCGTCTGGTTCACCGGCGGCAGCGTCGCAGTGCCATCGGGCATGCGGAGATCGGAGATCGACATCACCGCTGTGGGCGTGGGCATTGCTGCTTTCTGCGATGTTGTCACAGGAGCCAGCTGCACCATATTGGGCCCGTGAACCACCAAAGGCGACGTCGTTGTGGGGAAGACCGGAAGCCCGTCCGTAGGCATATTGGTTGAGGATATGCCAATGTCTCCCAGGTTCACTTCATCATTGGGCGCTTTCACCGAAGGCTTCACGTCCGAGGCTGTGGCCTTCTCCGGCAATGGCGCGACAACTGCCTTGACCACTTCTCTCTTGGGCGTCCAGATGACGACGGTCGGCACCGGCATTTCGACGAGTGACTTTACCGGATCGGGAATGTCGGGCTGTACCAGAGTCTGCGGTCCCTTTTCGGCATCCGCGGTCAGTCGCATCGCAGCCGGATGCGATGCCGGGTTCTTCCCCGGTTGAGGCTTGGGCGGCGCTTCGGCATGAGGCCCGGGATACGCGATGCCCTTGGCTGCCGACTGGCGAGGCGGCTCTTTCTCGGCCTTTAGATCGAGATGGCGCACCGTATAGCGCTTGGCCGCGATCGTGTCTTTGAATTCCGGCGTGTAAATGATTCCAAAGGACAACAGCGCCACCGCTCCTGCATGGGCAAGAATGGACACCACAAACGAAGTTGGCCGCTGGCTTGGC
>Ga0302326_10006390_pt1 | contig 26465 bp, 19 predicted proteins | sample Palsa_T0_3_FD_202264 | JGI IMG/M metagenome (GOLD analysis project Ga0302326, IMG submission 202264) | Peat permafrost microbial communities from Stordalen Mire near Abisko, Sweden - Palsa_T0_3 | ecosystem: Environmental > Terrestrial > Soil > Palsa > Peat permafrost | place: Sweden: Abisko... | reverse complement strand
GAGCTGTTTGATACAAGCCTGCGCGACGGAATGCAGCAGCCCAACATCGATATCTCCGTACCCAACGCTGTCAGCCTTCTGCAGCGCATGTCGGCCTTTGGTGTCCACTTCGCTGAAATCGGCTTTGCCGGCGCCAATCAGTTTGTCTCGGAACTCACCGCCTCTCTCGATTCCATCGACACCGGCGCATTGAAGCTTGCTCTTTTTGGTCGTACCCGTGGCCGTGGCGCAACTGTCGAGCAATGGCCCGACGTGCAATTCATCGTCGCCCGCAAGCAGCGCGTCCCCGTCGCCGTACTGGTCGTAAAATCCCGTCTGCTCGATGTCATACTCTCTCTCGAAACCACGCCAGAAGAAAGCCTGCTCATGGCCTACGAAACCATCGCCTGCCTCCAGGACCACGGCCTTGAAGTGATTGTGGACTTTGAGCATGCCATGGACGCGAATTGCGGCCGTCGCGAAAATGGCAACCTATGCGACCAGGATTTCAACCAGCGCAGCGTCGACTATTTCCACCGGCTGACTAACCAATGTATAACTCAGAAAGTAAGTCGGATCGTACTCTGCGATACCACCGGCGGCGCCAATCCTGAAGAAGTTACAAATCTCTTCAAATCGCTAACTAAGACTTATCCCGCGGCTGACTTCGGATTCCATGGCCACACCGATCGCGGCCTCGGTGTCTCCAACACCCGCGCCGCCATACTGGCCGGAGCCGTACAGGTGCAAGGCACGCTTCTCGGCACCGGCGAGCGCTGCGGCAACGTCAATCTCACCACCGTCATTGGCAGCATGCAACTCCGCGGCGAAGCGGAGTTTGTAACTCCCGAGTCGCTCACCGGACTTACCAGCCTCGCGCACTCCGCCTGCGCAGCCTTCTCGCTTGAGGTGCCCCACGGTTCACCGATCGTCGGCACCGGAGCCTTTGGCACCTGGGCCGGAATGCACGGCAGCAGCGAGCGCAAGAACCCCGGCGCCTACCTCTGGTGCGATCCCGCCCGCGTCGGCGCCAATCCAGTTATTGGCGTCAACGGCCAATCGGGAAAAGCCAACATCATTCTGCTCTCTGAGGCGCTCGGAATCCCGCTAGATTCCACGCAGGCTCAGGCTTTCATTGACTCGAACCAGGCCATGATTGAAGGCGGCGGATTTACGGCCAGCGAAGTTTCCTTTCGCCTCGCCTGCATGAAGACTCTTGAAACTCTGCCTGACCGGTTCAATGTTAAAAGCTGGCGAGTTATCGACGAGTCAGACGAGACAAGAAACAGATATGTTCAAGCTTCCATGTTGTTATCCATCGGTAACTCGGCTGGATCTACAACGCGAGCCGAAGGGGCGGGTCCCGTGGATGCGCTCACCAAAGCCATGCGCCAGGAACTTGAGAAATGGTACCCCGCCGTTGCAAAGATGCATCTCGGCCGCTTCAGCGTCACCGCCATTGACGTATCGGCCCACGATACAGCCGCCCGCGTCCGCGTGACGCTAAGCTTCAATGCCGACGGCCACGAACCCTGGACCACCGCCGGAGTCAGCAGCGATCTAAACCAGGCCGCCCTAATGGCCATCGTCGACGGCTTCCACTACTGGCTCCTGCAAACCCAGATCGAATCGCATGCTTCTGGCGTCCACCAGTCCCTGGTCCCTAGTCCCTAGTCCCTGTTCACTATTCCCTACTCCCTATTCCCTGTCTCAAAGGTCCCGCCAGTTCGCGCCGAACGCCACGTCTGCCACCAGGGGAACGTTCAGCGTCACCACGCCTTCCATCTCCGCCCGCACCAGGGTCTCCACCTCGGCCGTCTCGTCCAGGGGAACCTCGAACAGCAGCTCGTCGTGCACCTGCAGCACCATGCGTGTTTTGAGCTTGCGTTCAGTCAGCTCGCAATCGATAGCAATCATGGCCAGCTTGATCAGGTCCGCCGCCGTGCCCTGAAGAGGCGTATTGATAGCCGTTCGCTCGGCGAATCCTCGCTGGTTGGGATTGCGGCTTTCAATGTCTGGAATCGGCCTTATCCGCCCGAACATCGTACGCACCGAACCATCCCGTCGAGTCTGCTCCAAGGTCTTTTCAATGAACGCTTTAACCCCTTCATAGCGGGAAAAATAGCGGTCGATATATGCCCGGGCCTCGGCCTGCGGAATCCCCAGTTGCGCCGCCAGCCCAAACGCCGAGATCCCGTAAACGATGCCGAAATTCACTGCCTTGGCCCGCCCGCGCGTCTCCTTGTCCATGGTCTCGATAGCGACGCCGAAGACCTCGCTAGCAGTAAGCGTATGAATATCAATATTTTCCGCGTATGCCTTCACCAGCAGCGGGTCCTGGCTGAAATGCGCCAGCAGGCGCAACTCAATCTGGGAGTAGTCCGCCGAAAGCAGTTGCGTCCCCGCCGACGCCGTAAACGCCGCACGAATCTCCCGCCCCAACTCCGTCCGAATAGGAATGTTCTGCAGATTCGGATTTATGGACGACAGTCGCCCCGTGGACGTCGCTGCCGCCTGGAAGGTTGTGTGCACCCGCGACTCCGCATCAGCCAGAAGCGGCAAAGCGTCTATGTAGTTTGATTTCAGCTTCGACAGGTGCCTGTATTCAAGCACCAGTTTAGGAACCTCGTGCTGGGCTGCCAGAGCCTCCAGCACATCTTGTGCCGTCGAGACAGCCTTGCTCTTGCCCCGGCTCGGCGGCGCGGGCAGACCCAGGTGGACAAACAGCACCTCGCCGAGTTGCTTGGGCGAGTTTACGTTGAAGCGCCGCCCGGCGAGCTCGAAGATGCGCTCACCAACCCGCTCCAACTCCAGGCTAAAACGTCGGGAAAGGGCATCCAGCGCATTTTTATCGATGCGCACCCCGGCCCGTTCCATGGCAAATAGAACCGGCGCCAGCGGCAGATCGATGTCCCGGTAAACCCGCTCCACCCCCGTCTTTTCAACCTCGGCGAGCAGCACCGGAACCAGCCCACGAACTGCAGCTGCCCCCGCGGCCAGCGAAGAGGGCGCAGGCTGCCCGTGCCTTGCCGCCACATCTGCCAGCGACTGAGTGGCATGCGTTGGATTCAGCGCATAAGACAGCAGCATCGAGTCGTCGACGGCCCCACGTAACGCAACCCCTTGCCTTCCCAGAACATGCAGCGCTAACTTCCAGTCATGCATGCGCTTCGGCACCGCCGCGTCCTCAAGCAACACGCGCAACTCGTCTGTCAACGCAAGCCGCAATGCCTTACCTGAATCCGCACACACGCCCACGCTGAAGCTGGCCTGCTTGTCTGCGGCCTCAGCCACATCCAGCAGCGACATTGTCTGCTGTGCCTCCCCCTCAGCTTCCTCCTGCACAGGTGCGGCAGCGTCCAGCGCAAAGGCGAATCCATGCTCCCGCGCAGCCGCATAGAACGCAGCAGCCTGCTCCGCCGTCGGATCGTCGATAAGCTCAGCCGAAGCGCCGCCCTCGGCAGGAGAAAGATCCCGCAGCATCGAAGTAAACTCGAGCTCCGTGAAGAGTTCGCGGCAGGCCTCAAGGTCCGGAACCTGCGTTTCCATGGCCGTCAGATCAAGCTCCAGCGGCACATGGGAGTCGATGGTGACAAGTTCCTTTGAGAGCATCACGGCTTCCCGGTTCTGCTCCAGCGACTCGCGATAGCTCTTCCGCTTGACCTCCGCCGCTCTGTCCAGCACCGCTTCCACGCTGCCGAACTCCAGAATCAGTTCCACGCTGCCTTTGTCCCCAATGCCTGGCGCGCCCGGAATGTTGTCGACAGCATCCCCACGCAGGGCCATCACGTCGACTACCTTATCGGGCGGAACTCCGAGCGTTTCAACCACCTTGGCCGGATCAAGGATCAGGTTGTCCTTCTGCGGGTTGAGAATTTTCACAGTCGGCGTCACCAGTTGCATCATGTCCTTGTCGCCGGAAACGATGAAGACCTCGTGATCCCGTTCGGCCGCCTCACGGGCCAGCGTGCCGATCACATCGTCGGCCTCAAACCCCTCGGCTTCCAGGATGGGAATGCGCAGCGCCTCCAAAGCCCGTCGAATGTAGGGAATCTGTCGCCGCAAATCCTCCGGCATGGCTTCACGCTTGGCCTTGTAGCCGTCGTAGCTCACGTCGACGAAGCTTTGCGTTTTGCCGTCCCACTTGCGCAGCGGCCCCATGGTGCGCGCCCGCTCGTCGCGAAACACTTCCCCGCTCACGTCGAACACCGCGGCAAAATAGACCGGCGCAAAATCCTGGCGCAGCTTCTTGATCATGTTTACAAAGACGTAAGTCGCAGCGGTCGGAAGCCCGCTTCGCGTGGACATGGGCCTGCTGCGCTGCATGGCGTGGTAGGCGCGAAAAATGAACGACATGGTGTCGAGCAGGTAGACGGGCGGCTTCGTTTGGTCAGGCACGCTACAGAGTCTATCAGGGGCAGTCGCTCAGGTCAGTTTCTAGGAATCAGCTTCGAGCGTTCGGAGTGCCGGCCATCGGGCCAGCCATCAAAATCGATTGCAGGCCAAGCTCCGCGCGAGTTCCGCATTTTGGCTCGCGGGTGTGCAAATCACAAAAGTTTCGAAGGATTGGTTTCGAATCTATCGGGTGGCCCCACAGGCCGTAAATGTCCAGCGTGTCGATGACCCTATGGATTCCGGGATTGGGGCATCTCCGAACATCGCAGGCTGGAATCGCACGTTGAGGGCAATCCTCTGTCATTGGCCCCTCCATTCCGACTGGAATGCTTGGAGCTTAAATAATCCAGACGAGCCGTGCAATGCTCCCGCTGTCAGAATCGGCGCCTCAGAATCAACCGCTGCACCTCATCGCCGTTTTCTCACGGGCCGAGCAGAAGAGTGCGAGCGCCAGGAAGAAGTGTCCCGCACATCTCGCTCGATCAGGAAAGGAACATGCAATCTCCGTAGCTGAAGAAGCGGTACTTCGCTTTCACCGCATGGTCGTAGGCTGCAAGCACGCGCTCGCGCCCCGCAAAGGCGCACACCAGCATCAGCAGGCTTGATTGAGGTAGATGAAAATTGGTCAACAGTGCGTCAACCAGCCGGAACTTGTAACCGGGAGCGATAAAGATATCCGTTTCGCCGGAGTGGGGCTTCAATTCGCCGCCGGCCTCTCGCGCCGCGAATCCAGCGGCCGCCTCCAGCGTTCGTACCACCGTGGTGCCGACGGCCACAACGCGCCGCCCTTCGCATGCTGCGTTATTGACGGCCTCCGCCGCGGCTCGGCCGATCGTATAGCGCTCGCGATGAAGATGGACTTCATCAAGCCGACCAACTCGCAGGGGGGAGAAAGTGCCAAGGCCGACGTGCAACGTGATGCGCACAATTTCAACGCCTTTTGCAGCCAGCAACTCGATCATCTGCGAAGTAAAATGCAGACCCGCTGTCGGCGCGGCAACCGAGCCGCGCTCGCGCGAAAAAACAGTCTGGTAGCGCTCCCGATCAGCGTCTGCGTCGTCACGGCGAATGTAGGGAGGCAACGGCATGTGGCCAATGCGATCCAGCGCGGCGAAGAAATCGTCCACCGGCTCAAAGCGCAACATCCGCTCGCCAAATTCTCCCCGCTCCAGAACCTCGGCTTCAAGCTCGATCTCTCCAGAGGGAGTTGGGAACACGAGGCGCTCGCCGATCGCGACCTTCTTTCCCGGCCTGACCAGGGCGCGCCATTTGTTGTCGCCAACTGGTTCGGTGAGCATCACCTCAATGCGGCCTGCACGATGCTCATCGACATTCGCTGTTCCAGGTTCGTGGTTTCCCACCCTTGCGCCAGAAAGACGTCGCAAAAATGGGGCACCCGATTCCTGACGGTCACTGATTCCAGTGCGGCGGGCATAAAGACGCGCTGGAATCACTCGGCTGTCGTTCAGCACCAGCAGATCGCCCGGTTCGAGCATTGACGGAAGATCGGAGAAGGCTGCATCGCGCAAAGCGCCTGTCGTGCGATCCACGACTAACATGCGGCTTTGCCCACGCTCCGGTGGAGGCTGTTGCGCAATCAGCTCCGCAGGTAATTCAAAGTCGAAGTCGGCAACCCGCAAATCACCCACGCAGGCCTGCCTTCGTTTGGCTCGCCTCGCTCATGGTCTTCCCCTTTTTGAAGTAGTCAAGCGCTCTGATCCGCGCGCGTTCGATGGCCGCGTTCAGCTCTCCGCGTTTGGGCTCAAACTCATCGGCGGCGAGATCGGCGGGAACGCTCGTCCATTGCGCCCAGCTAACCACGATTCGAGTAAACGGTTTGGGGATCAGAAAGCGGTCCCAGGAACTTATCGTCCAGGCGCGCTCAGGCTGCAGGTGGAAGGCCCCAATCGTCGCGCCCGTCATTTGCGCCAGTTTGATGGGGCCCATCTTGGTCTGATAAATGGGTCCGCGCGGGCCATCGGCCGTGAAGATGGCCGGACTGCCGGTCTCGATGACTTGCTTCAGGCCCAGCAACCCCTCGCGCGCGCCACGCGAACTGGAGCCGCGCACCGCGCGAAAACCGAACAGATTGAGAATTCGCGTAATCAACTCGCCGTCGAAACTGCGACTGATGAGAATGGTAGCGCCGGTCGAGCGAAAGTAGACCGTGCAGGGCAACACACACTGGTGCCAGAAGCAGTAAATCTCAGGCCCCGCACCGCGCCCAAATAGCAGCGGAGTAACACCGTCTTCCGCAATGACTTCAAATCTCCAGGTTCGGCTCACGAGCCACAACAGCGCCCACACCACGCGCGGAACCAGGGCCAGCACAAGGCGCTGGCCAAGCGTGAATCTGGGGCTTGGTTCCTTGGTCACTCTATCGATTTTAGCTGTAGCGCAGCCAGCGCAGCAGCTCAGGCAGTGTAGCGCGCTTGCCATACATTAGTATGCCCACGCGATAGAGCCGCGACGAGACCCACAGCGTGGCCCAGATGCCCAGCACCATGAGGGTGATGGAAACCGCAAACTGCCACGCCGGCGGCGTCTGCGAAGCCATGCGCAGGAACATGATGATCGGCGCAGTGGGCGGAAAGAACGAGGCCGCAACCGACCAAAATGAATTCGAGTCGTTGATGATGAGCAGAATCATCGAGAAGCTCAGCCATGTTGGCGCCGCGGCCAGCGGCATATACATCTGCAGTTCCTGCTCCGTCTCGCAGGTGGCGGCGAGGCCTGCAAACAGCGAACTGAAGAGAAGAAATCCAAGCAGGAAGTAAACCGGAAAGAGCACGCACTCTGTCCATGAAAAGCTGATCGTGAACTCGCCACTCATTGCGGCGGCGGCAATTGGGGAGGCAATCAAAGCCGCGCCGGTGACCAGCCAGATGCCTATTTGCGTGAGCCCCACTGAGCCCGCGCCCACCAGCTTGCCGGCCAGCATGTCGCTTGGCTTCACCGTGGCCAGCATTACTTCAAAGACGCGCGAGGTCTTCTCCTGAATCACGGAGCGGGCCACGTTCATGCCGTAGATCATGGTGGTCATGGTCAGCAGAAGCGCCATGACGTACCCCTTCCAGAACGAAGCCATTGCATTGCTCTTGATCAACCGTCCGTCTTTCTTCACCTGGAAGCTCTGGATCGAAACGCCTTTCAGCAGTTCATCCGCCTCGGCCTGCTTCATGCCGCCGCTGGCTAAATGTTCGCTCACCAGGCTATTGTCGAGAGCGTCCTTCAGCCGTGCCGTGCTCATGAAATCGCCCGCGGATTGGGAGATGTACGTGGCCGCCGGCACTCCACCTGCAGGAGTCTCAATCCACAAGAGTCCGTCGATGGCCTTGGTGCGAACCTGCTCAGTCAGGATTGCGCGGTCCTCAGGTTTTGCCGGAGCAACAACATCGACAATCGCCTTGGAATCCTTGCTGCTCGTCAGTCGGCTCCGAAGTTCGTTAGCCAGCGCGGCATCGGTGGCTGCAATGGCCATGTGTTTGTGCGCACCCAGATCAAGTGACGACAGGTAACTGACGCCGAAGATAATGGCTAAGACCGCAGGAAGTCCGATAGTGGATGCCTTGAAAGCGCGGCTCTTAATCTGTTCCAGGTACTCGCGTCTGGCAATGAGAAAAACGTTACGCATCGGCCTTGCCTCCCACCGTCTGAATAAAAATCTCCTCAAGCGACGGTTCAACCAGTTCAAACCGATAAATGGTTGCGACAGCCGCTGCCTCGTGCAGCAGCTTTTGGGCGTTGCCGCCCTCTTTGAGCCGTATTTCGGCGTGGCCGGAGAAGTTTTTGGCCTCCGCTATTTCCTCACTGTCAAGAAATGCGGAGCTCCCTTCAAATTCCACGATCACGCGGTTGCGCTCATATGTGGCCTTGATCTCTCGCACCTTGCCGGCCAGTACCGCGCGGCCGTTGTTAATCAGGCAGATCGAGTCGCACAGCTTCTCCACCTGGTCCATGCGATGGGTCGAAAACAGAATCGCTTTCCCCTGCCCTTTCAGCTCCAGCAAAGTCTGCTCAACCAGCACGGCATTCACTGGGTCCAGGCCGCTGAAAGGTTCGTCCATCACGATCAGCCCTGGATCGTGCAGCAGCGACGCGATGAATTGAATCTTCTGCTGCATCCCCTTGGAAAGTTCTTCTGTCTTCTTGTTCAGCGAGTCCGCAATCTCCATCCGGCTGGCCCAGGCGGTTGCCCGTTTGCGCGCTTCCTCAGCCGTCAGCCCATGCAACTGGCCGAAGAAGACCAGTTGGTCCAGAACCTTCATTTTCTTGTAGAGGCCGCGCTCCTCGGGGAGGTAGCCCACGCGATTGAGGCTAAGTCGCTCGAATGGCTTGCCGAAGAGGCTAACCCGGCCCGAGTCCGGAATCGTGATCCCCATCATCATGCGGATCGAGCTCGTCTTGCCCGCCCCGTTCGGCCCCAACAGGCCAAACATCTGGCCGGAGTCGATAGATAGGCTCAGGTTGTCGACAGCAACTTTGCTCTCGTAGGCCTTGGTCACCCCCGCGAGCTCAACAACTGGCATGAGTTCTCCCCTGTTTTTGATTCTGTTCTGGCGCTTGCTAACCCAGGAAACACCTGAGAGCAGTCTAGCAAAGCCGCTCCGGCCCCACGTTCTCTCCACTCAGGCCGCATCCGTATACGGGAAACGTCCCGGAAAAGTCCAGGCCACTTCCCCCTGGCCAAGCCAACCGGCTTCCTGGGGGGTCCACAGCGATTATCGGGCCGATACTCTCAAATGGGCCGTATGCGCTTGGGATAGCAGCGGTTGAGTTTGACTCGATGGCGAGTACAAAATGACCTCAAAGTGGGACGCCCCGGATTACCTAAGTGGTAGACACAACCTACCTCGCAGGGCATTACAGTGGAGTAGACAGGTGACAAAAGCGCAATGGCAACGCTCATACCGATGCACGAATCGGATGACGATTTCTTGAGAGATCACGATTTCTTGAGAATTGTTCCCCCGGCATCTCCGGCATCTCCGGCATCTCCGACACGAAGGCCGCAATCAATTGCGGAGCTTGACGTGCGTCGGGGGATCCTTGAGGATATCGCGCTGAAGACACTGTATCTATCGGGTACGATTTCAGTCCTTGAGCTTGCCGAGCGGATGCGCCTAAGCTACGAAGTCGTCGATTCGCTGTTTTCACAACTCCGCGCTGAACAGTTCTGCCTGGTAACCGGAATGACGGGCCACGTCCACCAGATTGCCATCACTGCCCAGGGTCGAACTCGCGCGGTTGAGCTTCTGGCCCACAATCATTATGCCGGCGCGGCTCCCGTTTCATTCGAGCGATACGCTGACCAGACCCGCAAGCAGAGTGTCAAGAAAGTGGACGTGCATGCACAGGACGTGCATCGCGCATTTGCCCATCTTGTTATTGATGACGACACCTTGCGGAAGTTTGGAACGGCGCTGAACTCAGGCAGTTCGCTCTTCCTCTGGGGCCCGGCCGGCACCGGCAAAACCACCATGGCTGAGACCCTGTCGCGCGTGCTTGCCGAGGACGATGTTTGGATCCCCTATGCTGTCGAAGTTGATGGCCAGATCATTACGGTGTACGATCCGTCCATCCATAAGCGTGTGGAGGAGTCGGAGCCCGAGGACCGCGACGCTCGCTGGGTGCTGTGCAAGCGCCCATCCGTTCTTGTGGGTGGAGAGCTTACAGCCGAAATGCTCGACCTTCAATACAACGCATCGTCAAAGTTCTACGTTGCCCCGGCGCAAATGAAAGCCAACAATGGCGTGCTCATCATTGACGATTTCGGGCGTCAGCGGCTCAGGCCCGATGAATTGCTCAATCGGTGGATCGTGCCCCTCGATCGAAGAATTGACTACCTCACGCTGGCAGGCGGCAAGAAAATTGAAGTCCCCTTCGAAATGCTGGTCGTGTTTGCGTCAAACATGGACCCCGCAGAGTTGGTAGACCCCGCCTTCCTGCGCAGGATTCAAACCAAGATCAGGATCGGGGAAGTTTCAGACGACCAGTTTTGCGAAATCTTTCGCCGCGTAGCGTGTGACAATCGAGTGGAATACGAAGCCAGCATACCTCATGACCTGATCGACTTCATTCGGATTAATCTCAAGCAGGAATTGCGTTCCTGTTATCCGCGCGACATTGTGAACCAGGTCGTGTGGGCCGCGCGCTATGAAGGCCGAAAGCCGCATGTCGACCGCGCAACGCTGAAGCAAGCTCTCGATGCATACTTCCTGGCCGCGGACTAGAGCACCACGTCCCTAAGGCTCTTATCAAATAATTGGACTGTCATCCTGAGCGAAGCGTACTTCAGCGAAGTCGAAGGACCTGCATTTCGGACACTTACGCCGCCACGAACGCCAAAATCCCTCCGGCCTCGCTTCTTTAAGGGCTCAATCAGACGAAACCGTTATTGATGCACAATACCTCATCTACACCAGCTTCATCGCGTCCGGATCCCAGCGCGCCACCGCACCGCGCTCGATGCTGAGATTGCTCAACAGGGCGGCCCCAGCTGCGCGGAAACCGAACACCGCATCTTCCACCACGGGCTTCCGGCTACGAACCGATGCAAAGAAGTTCGCGAAGTGATCGTAGCTGTCCAGGTATCCCTCCGGTGCCACATACTTCTCGAAGCCGACAGGCGGTGCTCCCGTGGGATGCGTGATCGGATATTTCTTCCGATAATCTTCCCGAATGGCCGTTTGCATTGCCAGTGGGAAAGTCTCCACGGTTAAGCCCGGCTCCTTTTCTCTCGGCACTCGGTTCACGCTGACGGAGTTTCCGCCGATCTCCATCGTTCCTTCCGATCCCGTAAACAGAAATCCTTCGCTCTCTTCGCCCCCATCCACAAAATTCACGCGCAGGCTCAGGTTGAAGCCCTCTTTGTAGTCGAACAGCCCCAGCATCACGTCATCGGCGTCGCGGCCATCCTTCCAAAAACGTATCGATCCCGTAGCCATGCCGCGCGTCGGCCCGTTCGATCCGGTGATGAAGTGCGTTCCGCTGAATAGATGCACAAACAGATCGCCGGCCACGCCGCTTCCATAGGCCTTCCACTTGCGCCACTGGAAGAAGTGCTCGGGATTGAACTCAATCTTCGGCGCTGTGCCCAGAAAGCGGGGCCAGTCGCAGGTCTGCGTCGAAGCATCCGGCGGCACGGTGTAGTTCCACGCGCCCATCGACGAGTTGCGATCCCATCGCGCAGTCACCATGTTCAGTTCGCCGATCGCCCCCGACGCAAGCAGTTCCTTGGCCTTGGCATAGACCACCGAACTCACGCGCTGGCTTCCCACCTGCAAGATGCGGCCAGTCTTCCGCGCGGTCTCAATCATCTCCGGGCCGTCGGAGTAGAGATGAATCATCGGCTTCTCGCAATACACATCCTTGCCCGCCTTCATCGCATCAACCGAAGCCTGCATGTGCCAGTGATCCGGAGTACCGATGATGACCGCATCGATGTCTTTTCGGGCCAGAATCTCGCTGTAATCGCGCGTTGTGAACGTGTCCGGGCCCCACAGCTCTTTCGCGTGCTCGAGGCGGCCGTCGTAGCAGTCCGCCACGGCCACGCATTTAACGCCCGGAACCTCCACCGCAATTCTGGTATCGAACTGCCCCTGCCCGCCCGCGCCAATCAGCGCAATCTGAATATGATCGTTGGCCGAAACCGGCTTGGCCGGTTCGGTTTGTCCCACAGCCAACGCGTGTAACCTTGGCCCCAACATACCCCCCGCCGATGCCGCCCCCGCCACTCTAATAAAATTCCTGCGATTCAACTCGGTCACTGTAGCCCCTCCTACCTGATAATTTCCCGCCGCATATAACCATACACGGGCCGAGCTTGGCTCTGCGCTTCAAGGTCCCCGTGTGTTTGTAAACCTGGACGCACGGCATGTAGCATCCATGTTGTGCCTGGCCTCGATACACCTGTCATGTATGTGCGCGGCGTTGGTCCGAAGGTGGCGGAGATGCTCGCCGCCAAAAACATCCAGACCGCCGAGGACCTGCTTTACCACCTGCCATTCCGCTATGAGGACCGCCAAAACCCGCGCAGCCTGGACGAGCTGAAGCCCGGCGAAACAGCCTCCGTCATCGCCGAGGTGCGCGGAGCGATCCTTCTCAGAACGCGCAAGGCACCAATCTTCGAACTGACCGTAGGCCAGAGCCGCCACGCGCTGAAGTGCATCTGGTTCAACGGGACATATTTGAACGGAAAATTCCACGCCGGCCAAACCGTCGCCGTCTACGGCAAAGTAGAACCATCGAGATCCACCAGCAATTTCAAGATGATCCAGCCGCAGTTCGAACTGCTGCCCGACGCCTCAGACGACGCCGAAACGCGGCTGCTCGAAGTTGGCCGCATCACGCCGGTCTACGAGTCGCTGGGCGGCGCGCGCCTGGCCTCGCGATGGCAACGCAAAACAATCTTCAACCTGCTCGAATCCATGCGCGGCACGGTGCCCGAGTGTTTGCCCATCGAGATGCTCGCCCGCCTCAACCTTCCCGACCGCGAGTCAGCCCTCCGCGAGGTGCATTTCCCGCCGGAAGGCACGCCCTTTGCCCAGTTGCAAAGCTCCGCAACCCCGGCCCACCGCCGCCTGATTTTTGAAGAACTCTTCTTCCTCGAACTCGGCCTGGAGCTCAAGCGCCGCCGCATGAGGGAGCGCGCCGGCATCGCCTTCGCCACCACCGACAAAGTCCGCGAAGCCATCCGCGAGGTACTGCCTTTCCATCCAACCACCGCGCAGAAGCGGGCGCTGGGCGAGATTGTTTCCGACATGCGCCAGCCCAGCCCCATGCGCCGCCTGCTGCAAGGCGACGTGGGCTCGGGCAAGACGATTGTCGCGCTCCAGGCCATGCTCGTTGCCATGGAAAACGGCTACCAGGCGGCCCTGATGGCGCCCACCGAGATTCTAGCTACACAGCATTTTTTGGCCGCGCGCAAGCTGCTCGAGCGCTCCAGTCGCCGCTACAAAATCGTCCTCCTAACCGGCTCGCTTGACGAAGAACGCAAGCGCCACACCCGCGGCCTCATCAATCGCGGCGAGGCGCAACTGATCATCGGCACGCACGCCCTGATTGAAGAGAAGGTCGAGTTCGACCGCCTCGGCCTCATCGTGGTCGACGAGCAACACCGCTTCGGCGTTCTCCAGCGCTTCAAATTGATGAAGAAGCCGGGGCCGGATGGGAGTGTGGGGACCGAGCCTGACGTGCTTGTGATGACCGCAACCCCGATTCCGCGCACGCTGGCGCTCTCGCTCTACGGCGATCTTGACCTGAGCGTGCTGGATGAGCTGCCGCCGGGACGAACGCCGATTGTGACCCGTCGGGTTCCCGGCGACGAGTCGGAAAAAGTCTGGGATTTTGTCCGCAAACAGGTCAAGCTGGGCCGTCAGGCTTACATCGTCTACCCGGTGATCGAAGGAACGAAAGACGACCAGCCGGAACTCGATTTCTCTCATGACGAGCCGGAAGCCGCGGCCGATGCAAGTCTCGGGCTCAAATCCCAGGTCTCAAAATCGAGACCCCCTTCGGCAGGCTCAGGGCAGGCTTTCGGCAAGCTTAGGGCAGGCTCTGGGGCACCCAGATCCGTTCGGAAAGGCAAGACGGCGGACCTGTTTCCAAAGGCCGCTCAGGATGCCAACCCGGCCGCAAAATCCGGCTTGAAGTCCGCTGTGGACATGCACGAGAAGCTGCGCACCGGCCCACTCGCCGGCCTGCGAGTGGGCCTGCTTCATGGCCGCCTGGACCCTGACGAAAAGGAAATCATCATGCGCCGATTTCAGCGCGGCGAGATCGATGTGCTCGTTGCCACCACAGTCATTGAAGTCGGCGTCGATGTCCCCAATGCCACCGTAATGATGGTCGAGCACGCGGAGCGATTCGGCCTGGCGCAGTTGCACCAGTTGCGCGGCCGCGTGGGCCGCGGCGCTGCAAAGAGTTATTGCATTCTCATGACCGGACCGCGCATCTCCCCGCTCGGCGAGGAACGGCTGAATGCCATGGTCCGCTCTCAGGATGGATTCGAGCTTGCGGAGCTTGACCTCTCCATGCGCGGCCCCGGAGAGTTCTTTGGCACCCGGCAGGCGGGCCTTCCCGATTTTCGCGTAGCCAACCTGGTGCGCGACCGCCAATTGCTCGAACTCGCCAAATTGGAAGCGGCTCGTTTCGCCAACAATCCCACGCCCCATCAAGCCAGGCCAAACGGGGCAACCGAGACCGAGCGCGCCCGCGTCTGGGCACGGCTCAAAGACGCATGGCAGCGCCGCTATGGTTTGGTTGAAGCCGGTTGAGCGCCATCTGCTTCAATCAGGCTGCCTCCCGGGCGCCGGAGCCGTGCGTCATCTCCGCTGGAAATGTCCGAATCTCGAGGTCAATGCTGGCAATCTCAGTGCCGCATTCCGCTTGATGACTGCGGGTGCACTGGCACAGTTCGGTAAACCGGATGTGCCCGCTCTGGCTCAATTCGAGGCCGGCTGCCACCAACAGGCTGTAGATATCCACGCAGGCCTGCCTCTCAAACTCGAACAACATGGTTATCGTGCCGCTATCGTCTGCGCCGCGGCACAGAACCCAGCCGCCACAGCCGAGAATGGCCCCGGTAAGCGTCTGCACCAGCCGTGACGGCTCCTCGGCAGAGATGGCCTTCATCTGCATCGCCCAAGCTGTGCTTATCGGTCGCTCCACGTCCAGGTCCGGCATGTTCAGCCTCACAACGCTCTTATCGGAGCCGGCACGAGCAGCATAATGACTGTACGAGAGTCGCACGGCATTTGACCGCTGGTGGAACAATCATGCCCCGCGATTACCCAATGAACCTTGCGCTGGTAATTGGATTGGAGCTTTAGCCCCCAACGTCCGCGGTTCCCACTTGGAATTGCGACCTGCAACCGGAATGAAGGGAGACTGTTGTAGCTTGATAGACAGCATGATCGTTGGCTCGGGAATCGATTTGGCTGAGATCGGGCGCATTCAGCAGTCCATTGACCGCTATGGCAGCCGTTTCCTCAACCGTATCTACACCGCCGGTGAGCAGGCCTACTGCTTGCGCAGGCGCAAATCCGCGGAAAGCTTCGCCGCCCGCTTTGCCGCCAAGGAAGCAGGCGCCAAAGCCCTCGGCACAGGCATCAGCCGCGGCGTCAACTGGCTTGAAATCGAGGTCGTCCGGGAGCAGGGCGGAAGGCCCAAATTGCAATTTCACGGCCGCGCCGCCCAGATTGCCGCCCATTTAGGCGTGGCCCATGCCGCCCTTTCCATCACTCACACCGCGGACCTTGCCATGGCCAGCGTTGTGCTTGAAGATGGGCACTAGAAACCCCGTCTGGTATCCTCAAGGCGACGACCTGCTCATTTTAGATAGGGGAGTGCCGTGCCAAGCCGCAAAGAGATCCAATGGTCGCAACTGAGAGTGGGAGCGCTGGTGCTCGTCGGCTTTGCCGTCCTGGTCGGGCTCATCATCCTCATGTCCGGCTCCAGTGGCGGGCTGTTTGAGCGCAAGCTCGTGTTCCGCTCCTACTTTGAGAATGCCGCGGGCATCAAGGAAGGCGCGCCGGTGACTCTTGAAGGCGTGACCATCGGCAATGTCATCCATGTCCGCGTTGTTGCGGATCGCAACCCCACGCCGGTCGAGGTGACGATTCGGGTTGGCGAAGCATTTGTGAAGGGTCTCCATACTGATTCGACCGCATCCATCGCGCAAGCCGGTGTGCTGGGCGACAGCTATCTTGACATCAACTCGACCCACGCCACGGGGCCGGTTCCGGCCAACAACGCTGAAATCAAGGCGGCCGGCGCGCCCAGCATTCAAGACGTGATCCGTACCAGCGAAGATTCCATTCTGGAGATCCAGACTCTGCTGCGCAAAATTGAGATCCTTACCGATACGCTGAATACCAGCCGCGGGACCATCGGCACGTTGATTAACGACCCCAAACTTGCACACAAAGTCACGCAAATCGCCACCGACCTTCAGACCATCACTGCCGCAATCTCCAGCGGCAAAGGCTCGCTGGGCAAGCTGGTCAACGACGATACGCTCTACACGCGCGCCAACACGGCCATCGACAAGCTGAGCCAGATCACTACTGACCTTAACGACGGCAAGGGCAGCGCGGGCAAGTTGCTCAAGGACGACACGCTCTACAACAACCTGAACTCCGCCGTCTCCAATGCCAATCAACTGGTGGCTGAGGTCAATGCCGGCAAAGGCGCGATTGGATTGCTGGCCAAGGATCCCGCGTTCGCAAAGAAGCTGGACGACACGGTGACACGCCTCGACACCATCCTGCAAGGTCTGAACGAGGGCAAAGGGACGATGGGGCAGTTGATCCAGAACCGCTCCCTCTACGACCACGCCGACCAGACGCTGGACCACGCGCAGGAGTTGGTGAAGGACATGCGGGACGATCCGAAGAAGTATCTCGTCATCCGCCTGAAGCTCTTCTAGGCGCTCAATTGGGCCGACACCGCTGGGTGCCCAAACTTCGCTGGGTGCCCCATCCATTCCGCGGCCTCATCGCGGAATGGGTGGGAAACCTCAGCCCTCAACAACTCGGTCTTTCCGCGCAGCACACCAATTGATCATTCCCGTTTGCGCCCCGTACACCCAAGAATCGGAGACGGTCTTGACCTCAAAAACCCGCACCGCAGTAGCAACATTCTCCCTCCTTCTCGGCGCTCTCGCCGTTCCCATCGCCCTCCGCATGCCACATTCCGCAATAGCCGCGACCACAACTTCGCCGGCCTACACCAAAACCGGGGAAATGCTGCCGCCAACGAATTATCGCGAGTGGATTTATCTGACCGCCGGCATCGACATGAGCTACGCAGTTAAACCGGCCGGGATGCAGGATCATTCGATGTTTGACAATATCTTCGTAAATCCCGAAGCCTACCGGAGCTTTCTCGAAACCGGAACCTGGCCCGACAAGACAGTGATGGTTCTGGAAGCAAGAGAGGCGCGCAGCAAAGGCTCAATCAACAAGAGCGGCCATTTTCAAGCCGGCGAGGTGATGGATCTGGAAGTGCACGTGAAGGATGAAGCGCGCTTTCCGGGCAAGTGGGCCTTTTTTTCGTTCGATTCCGCCAGCGGAAACGGAACGCTGATTCCTCAGGGAGCCACTTGTTACACCTGCCACGCAGCTCATGCCGCGGTGGACACAACCTTTGTCCAGTTCTATCCAACGCTCCTGCCCGTTGCACAAAAGAAGGGCACCCTGAGCGAAGCGTTTATCAAGGAAGAATCCGCTGCCGGCTCGAGCAAATAAATACTTGGCCGGCCAAAAACCGTCGGGTGCCCCAGGTCTCGATTTTGAGACCTGGAATTCAAATCGCTTTCAGCTCGGCACGTCCGCGCCTCTAAACATCTTCCAGAATTCCTGAAACCCCTTCAGCCGCACCACCTGAAAATAATCACTGGCCACAAGGTAAAAAGCCACAGCCACGGCGGCAATTCCATGCAGAGCGTCAGGCCCAAGCTCATCGCTGAACGGCATTGGTGCCGCAGACAGCACCATCGCCAGCACAATCAGCGCCAGGTTCACAATGCCCATCACCAGGTTGATCTCTACAAGTTTGCCAGTGAACGCCTTTCCCAGCCGCAGGCCTTGACCGAGAGCGGAGACCGCGGTGCGCCCCTCCAGCAGCATAACCAGCGGAGCGATAGACAGCGCCCAACTCACCAGCGCCCATATGGTGAAGAATCCCAGCGAGAGAAAAATTGCCCAGAAGGAGAAGCCGATCAAGTCCGGCTCGGCGTCCGTAGTAATGTGCGTTGCTGAAACCCATGCCATCGAGCGGAACCACGCCCAAAAGATTGCGCCCAGCATCGCCAGCCATCCTGCCTGCAAAATCATCATCTGCACCGGCCGGAAGGACAATCGCGGAATCAGCTCTGGATCAAGCCGTTTCAAAACCATGCTGCGGCCCACGCCGGAGACAACCACCCAGACCAATGCGGCGACCGGCGCGAGCCAGCTCAGGACTGCGCTCACATGTGGCTGATAGAGCGCCCAGGCGCGTGCAAGCTGCACCACTGCTACCCATGGGTTTTGCGCATCGATCGCATTGAGGCCCGTGGCATCGAGTGGAAGCACGGCGAGAATCTGCCGCGCCTGCGTCCAGCAAACAACCAGGAACGGAACCCCGAAAACCCAGCGCCAAGCTACTTCGATTCCGGTGAGCAACGGCCTGTCAAAAACCCAGCCCATCTGTCCAACCAGCGACTGCGTACCACGCAGCGGAACCGTCATCGGACAACCAGGTTCACGAGCTTGCCCGGCACCACGATCAGCTTGACCACGGTCTTGCCCGCAATGCGCGCCTTCACCTTTTCGCCAGCCAGCGCCGCCGCTTCGATGGTCTTCACATCGGCATCGGCAGCCACGCGCACCACACTCACCAGCTTGCCGTTGATCTGCACCGGAATCTCGAGCTCGTCTTCCTTCGCTAGTTCCGGGTCGCTCTGCGGCCAGGGCGCGCGCAGCACGGTCCCCTGCTCGCCTAACTCTTCCCACAGCTCGGCCACAAGATGCGGCGCGAACGGAGCCAGCAGCAGCACCAGCGAACGAAGCAGTTCAAGCACCACCGGCGGCGCCACCTCGCCCGCCGAAAGTTGCGCATCGGCAGCCTGAATCTCGTTCACCAATTCCATGATGGCCGCGATGCACGTGTTGAAATGCCACCTGCCCTCGAAGTCAAGCGTGATCTTGGCGATCGTCTGATGCAGCTTGCGCAGCAGCTTCAGCGATACGCCAGAGGGCGCTTCAGCACTCCGCCCACGCCCTGCTCTCGCCGCAGCCGCATGCTTTGTCGTCAGCCGCCAGACGCGGCCCAGGAAGCGGCTCACGCCGGCCACTCCATCCTCCTGCCAGTCCAGGTCGCGATCCGGCGGCGCGGCAAACAGCGAATACATTCTTGCCGCGTCTGCGCCGTAGCGCGCCACCATGTCGTCAGGCGAAACCACATTGCCCTTGGACTTCGACATCTTGGCGCCGTCTTTGATGACCATGCCTTGCGTGAACAGCCGCTTGACCGGCTCATCGTTCACAATCAGCCCCAGATCGCGCATCATCCTGGTCCAGAATCGCGAGTAGATCAGGTGCAGAATCGCATGCTCCACACCGCCGATGTACTGGTCGATGGGAAACCAATACTTCACAACAGCGGAATCGAACGGCGCTTCCGCGTTCTTCGCATCCGTGTAGCGATAGAAGTACCAACTGGAATCGACAAACGTGTCCATCGTGTCAGTCTCGCGCCGCGCCGGGCCGCCGCACTTAGGACACGTCGTATTCACAAACTCCGGTACGCGGGCAAGCGGTGAACCGCCCTGCTGCGTAATCTCAATCTGTTCCGGCAACAGCACGGGCAACTGGTCATCTGGCACAGGCAGCGGGCCGTCTCCGTCGCAATGAGACTCACAATAGACCATCGGAATCGGCGTGCCCCAGTAGCGCTGCCGGCTTACGCCCCAATCCTTCAGCCGATAGGTAACCGCCGCCTCCCCAAATCCACCTTTTACTGCGACCTCCTGCAAAAGCTTCTGGGCCTGAGTGCAACTCAGCCCGCTGAATTCCCCTGAGTTCACCAGCCCACCCTCTTCGGAGACAAACGGCAGCACCACGGCCAGGGACTTGTCCTCAGGATGAATCACCTGCTCAATCGGCAGCCCATATTTAACAGCGAACTCAAAATCCCGATCATCGTGCGCGGGAACGCTCATGATAGCCCCGGTTCCGTAGTCAGCCAGAATGTAATTGGCCACCCAGATGGGCACGCGCGCTCCGTTGTAGGGGTTCACTGCAAAGTGCCCAGTCGGGACGCCGTGCTTCTCAATCGCCCCCAGGTCGCCAGCCTCGCGAGCTCTTTTCTGCTGCTCGATCAACTCCTCAACCTGCGATTTCAGCCCCGGATCTGTCGCAGTGAAAACCGCCACCAGCGCATGCTGCGGCGCAAGCTGCACGCTGGTCGCGCCAAAGATCGTATCCACGCGCGTAGTGAAAACGCGTATGCGAATCTTTTCTGCCCCCCCCGCTTCGCGACCCCTGAACCCTGAACCCTGGTCGGTTTTTTCCGCCAGGAAAAAATCGACCTCCGTCCCTTCACTCCGCCCGATCCAGTTGCGCTGCATCGTCCGCACTTTTTCTGGCCACCCATCCAGCTTGTCCAGCCCCTCGAGCAATTCCTGCGCATAGGCCGTGATGCGGAAGAACCACTGCACCAGGTCCCGCTGCTCCACAATTGTGTCTTCATGCCGCCAGCAGCGGCCGTCGATCACCTGCTCGTTAGCCAGCACCGTGGCGCACTCCGGGCACCAGTTCACCTTGCTCTTCTTGCGATAGGCCAGGCCCTTCTCATACATGCGCAGAAAGAACCACTGGTTCCAGCGGTAGTAATCGGGCAGGCAGGTGGTCACTTCCGTGGCCCAGTCAAAGCCCATGCCCAGGCGTCCAAACTGGCGCTTCATTGCGGCAATGTTTGCCAAGGTCCACTCGCGCGGAGGCGTATTGTTTTTGAGCGCGGCGTTTTCCGCGGGAAGCCCAAAGGCATCCCAGCCCATGGGGTGCAGCACGTTGTAGCCGCGCATCCACATGTGCCGCGCCAGCGCATCGCCAATGGCGTAGTTGCGCACGTGCCCCATGTGCAATTGGCCGCTGGGATAGGGCAGCATCTCCAGCACGTAATACTTGGGCTTGCCGCAGGTCGCAGGCTCGGCCGCATAGAGCCCGGGATCCGCGGCCCACCGCTGCTGCCATTTGGGTTCAATCGCCGCCGGATCGTAGCGCAGTTCTTTGTCTTCCGCCATAAGGCTCTAGTTTAAACGCGCCCGGCGGCTATTGCGGAGCGGGGGCAGGTGCCGCGGCGGCCTGCGCAGCCGCGCATTGGACCTGCGGTGCAGACTTGTTCACAATCTCGTATCCCGCCGGCGGTTGGAATACTGCTGCATCAGGCTCACTCTGATTCAGGTTCACCAGTTCCTTGTCCATCTTCCCCGACTGCGGGTTGTCGACCATCTCGCGTACCGAGAGCCCGCGAAGACCTGGAGCGATAGCGGACCAGATCTCATCGGTGCGGGTCAGCGGCGCATCGTTGCCGATTTTGCCCTCTGGAATCGTATACGTGGTCCGGCGGCCACGTGCCTCCACGCCCAGAATCGTCCGGGTGCCAAGGTCCTCGACCGCAGGCTTCGTTGGTTCGACAGTTGGCTGCTGAGGGGCCAAAGGCGGGCAGGAGGTTTGCGAGCCAGGGGCAGCCATTGCCGTCACTGTCGCCGTCTGCCCTGGAGATTCCCAGCTTGAGGTGGTCCGGGCTACAGGATCGCTGATCCAGACGTGAGTCCGCGCCGCCTGGTCTCCTGTCAATGGAATCTCCGTTCTCGAGGTCATCCTTCGCCCCTCGGAATCCAGTGCCCTCACCTCAGTGGACTCATGGGTGATGGTGGCTCCGTTGGCCAGCGTGCTCACGCTGGAAATCTTGTATTCCGCTGTGTAAGGCAGCCGAGCGGCCTGTGTCGGGTGGACCGTCGTTACGGTTTTTGTCCGGGTCCCTGTAGCCTGACCCGAAGCCGTCAGCGCCAAACACGCAACTGCTGCCAGCATTAAAACTCCGAAAATACATTTGCGCATAGCCTGCCCTCCAGCCGCAGAATCCGGAAACACACATAGTCTGACGCCGCCTCAGAGACAAAGCAAGCAGGCTTTCCCAAGTTCTTCCTAGCCTCACTTTTTCGGACGCGATTCCGGCGGCACCAATCCAGCCACGCGGTAGTAAACAACCAATTGCCCGTAATGCTCACCGGAATGCTCAACAAAACCCCACGCGAGGTCGGAAAATCGATCCTGCTGGTTGGCGAACGGATCGATGCACAGGTCATTCATTCCGCCATCGCCTTTGCTCTTGATCAACGCCGCGCCGTCCGCAAACGATTTCTTCACGTACGCCACCACCAACGCCTTGGTCGCGTAGTCCGATCGCTTCACGTCGCCAGTTGGCACCTTCACGCCCGTCGCCGGATTGATGAAGTAGTAATTTGCACCGGCTGCATGCAAAAGCTGCTCGGCAAACGACCGCTGCACAGGATTCGGCTTGAAGTCGTACTTGTCTTCGGGGAAGTCCTCGGCCATGGCGATTAGTTTTCGCCCAACGTCGTTCCAGGAGTCAAGCAGCACCTTCGATGGGCTGTCAGCGGGTTTGGGTGCTGCATCCGGTTTGGGCGCGGCCTGTGCGCCGGCGATCTGGACGCAAAGCGCAGCTGCCAGAATGAGGGGAAGTTTCGTGGCGAGTTTTCTCATGTGACAATCTCCTTCGAATTAATCGAATGAACTAGAAGATATCGCTTTTCGGAAGTGAATTGGAACCTATTTTGGTTTTTTGTGACGGAGTCACCCTGATGCCGGTTCGCCCCTAAGAAATGGCCTCACTTCTTCGGGCGCGATTCCGGCGGCACCAGCCCAGCCACACGGTAGTAAACGACAAGCTGTCCGTAATGCTCACCGGAATGCTCGATAAAGCCCCACGCAAGGTCGGAAAATCGGTCCTTCTGGTTGGTGAACGGATCGATGCATAGGTCGCTCATTCCGCCATCGCCTTTGCTCTTGATCAGCGCCGCGCCTTCGGCAAAGGATTTCTTGACGTATGCGACCACCGCCGCTTTGGTCAGGTAGTCAGCTCGCTTCACGTCGCCGGTTGACGGCCTTATGCCTTTGGCTAGGTTATTGACGAAGTAGTTCACATTCACGGCTGCGTGAAGTAGCTGTTCGGCAAAAGAACGCTGGGCGGGATTCGGCTTGAAGTCGTATTTGTCCTCGGGAAAGTCCTCAGCCATCGCAATCAGTTTTCGGCCAACTTCGTTCCAGCTATCCAGAAGCACTTTTGACGAGCTGTCCGGCGGTTTCGGCGCCGCGTCCGGCTTTGGCGCGGCCTGGGCGTGAGCAATCTGGGCAAAAAGCGCAGCCGCCAGGACCAGGGGAAGATTCTTGGCAATCGTTCTCATGCGCCAGTCTCCTTTGAACTCCATCGCAAATTTTGAAGAATTCTATTCTCATTGACGAGGAGCCGGCGAAACCGTCTGACGAGGAAGTCTGATTTGTTCCCGGGGTCATCAGGAATGACCGCTGGGGTAAATCTAGGCAGATTCAATCAGGCTCTTCAGCACACGCACATTTCGCTCCTCGTCGCCGGGTTCGTCTACCGGGGTTTCAGCGATAAAAGCGGCATGTGCAAATCGAGCATCGTTCAAAAGCCGGCGGAACGGCTCCACGCCCATCGTCCCCTGCCCGATGTGCTCGTGCCGGTCGAGCTTCGAACCCCGCGCCGCTTTGGCGTCGTTGCAATGCCAGACGCGGACCGCTTCAAAGCCAACGGTCTTTCCAACCAACTCCATTGTTCTGGCGTAGCCTTCATCGCTGACCAGGTCGTAGCCCGCAACGTGCGTGTGGCAGGTGTCCAGGCAAACGGCGACGGGCGCGGCAGTCCTGAGCCGCGTCACCAACTCCGCCACCTGCTCAAAGCTGCCGCCCAGCGAGAACTCAGCCCCCGCGGTGTTTTCAATCAGAATGTGGAAACCAGTTCCCTGCCAAGGCAGCCCATCGATGGCGCGTGTGATCGACTCGGCAGCCAGTTTCAGGCCTTCGTCGCGGGTGAGCCCCTTCCACGAGCCGGGATGCAGAACCAGGTACTCAGCGCCAAAAGTGAGGGCGCGTTCAATCTCCCCGCGAAACGCCGCTACGCTCTTCTCCCGCACATCGTCGGTCTGGCTGCAGACATTGACCAGGTAGCTGGTGTGAATCACCAATGGCCCCACGTCAAGCGCCGCGCGAAGCGTGCGCATCCGCTCCGCCTGCTTCGGGTCAACCTTGGGTGCGTGCCACATGCGCGGGCTGGACGAAAAAAACTGAAAGGTATTTGCGCCAATCTCCCGCGCCCGCTCCACCGCGTTCGAAGCTCCGCCCGCAGTTCCAAGATGCACACCAATCTGCTTTGCCATGCCCATAGTGTAATGGGCCAATCGCGACAAATCTGCCCGGGTGCCCCATCCTCGCGGCGTCTTTGTTTTTGCCGCTAGGGTGGGCGGCCACGAACCTGAACGCACCCGGTCCGCCCGAAGAGAAGAGCACCGCAGCGACCGAAGCCGGCTGCCCTCGCAGAGCGCCGTCTGACCCACCGCACGTGGTTGCAGAAAATTACCCTCAATTGGCGCACAATGGCTGATAGACGATTGCGTGGCAGAAGGGCGAACGGGCCAAAAAGCGGCGACCCCCTACCCCCCGAAAATGCCCCAACTCCGAAGCGCATTGCCGGACTCGATGAACAGATAAGGCCTGCGCAATCAAAGTCTTGCCAGACACAATGAAAGGAGAATACGAGGCCTCAATGACAGGCAAAAGGGTCTGAAAACATCGACTTTTGGGCGCAAAACCCTACTTTTTGGGCCAATTTGAGCGGAAAAACAGCCAGAAACAGCGCTCCGCCTTTCGCGCCGGCAACGTCTCGAATGGAAGATTGCACGCTAATCGCCGTCGGTCTTTGCGGCTTTCTTTTGCCGGTCTTTGAGCATCGCCGGCACCGGCTTGTCGCCCATGGCGTCTTTCCAAAGAATTGCATTCAGCTTCTGCGCGTCGGCGTGGTCAGCGTGGCGGAAGTCCATCTTCATGCTTTCTTTGGCGCCGGGAGCATTGATCGCGTTGGCGGTGTAGATCAGGTTGTTGTCGCGGTTGGAGTAGTCGGCCTCGTAGGCTGGCTGATCGCCAGGCCCCGTGAAGAGCGTGGAGATCAGCGAGCAGAGCGCGTCGTTGTTGTTCATGGGAGGCAGTCCGAGCAGCGTTTCCATGGTGCGCACCACGCTTACGGTTGAATAGAAGCGGCTGTCCACAAATGGCGCGCCATTCGCGGCGTGCTGAGCATACTTGCTGATAACCAACGCCAGGCTGCGATGCGCGTCCACGTGATCGCCGCCGTCCTGCGCATCATCTTCAAGGATGAAAAAGGCCGTGTCGTCCCAGAAAGGAGAATGAGCAATGGCCTCAATCGCGCGACCTACAGCGAGGTCATTATCCGCCACCGATGACTTCGGCGTTGGTCCGCCGGGGCGCGTGCCAGCGGTGTGGTCGTTGCCGAGCCTCATCAACACAAAGTTCGGCATCGTGTCCTTGCCCTGTTGCTTATCCGCAACCCAGCTCTTCAAGTGGCGCATGAAAATTTCTACCCTGATCTGATCGGGAACAGCCAGTTCGAAGTCCGGCGCTTCTTCGGCAAAATGTCCAACCAGTTCCGGCTTGGTGGCTGTGTTCGACGCTATCTTAGGGATCGGCCAGGCCCACTTGTTCACGCCACCGCCCCACGCTTCGGGAATTGCTTCGCCCGGTTCGATGGCGCCCTTGCCCGCGCATGCACCGCCTGCCAGCACCGGCCCCTGCTTCGGGTTTGAGGTCTTTACTTCGTTGCAGAAGACCGTGGCGATGAATTCGCCGAAGTGGTAATAAGTCTTGCCATGTGCGGCCAGGTTGCCCCAAAGGTAGCCGCTGGCCGGCTCGTTGACATCGGGAATGTTCTGCAACAGTGGCAGCCCCTCGGCCACGACTCCCTCGTAGTCGTAGCTGCGCTGGCTGCCGCGATACGATTGTTGCCACGTCTTTTCAAGGTAGTCCGTGCCGATGGCGGCGTTAGACCACACGTGCCCGTCGCCCGACACTTCGCCCGAGTCGTAGAAATTGTCGAGCACACCGAATTGCAAGGCCAGCTTGTGCAGATTCGGCGTTATGGATTCGCCATACATGGTCAGGCTCGGGTCGCCATTGCCCACCGGCTTGCCGTCTTTCTTTAAGTCGCCGAGAACCTGATCGTAGGTGCGGTTCTCTTTGATGATATAGATCACGTGCTTGATCGGGTTCTGCTGTCCTCCGGCAAAGGCAATCTTCTCCTCAGCGGCCTTCATGCGGTTCGACTCCAGTACGACTGAGGTCCAGTGCGACAGGTTCTTCTCCACCTCCTTCGTGTCCAATGCTGCCAGGGAACCGTGCAGCAGCGAAGCGATGTAACTGTACGGCCGCAGGAAGCGCTTTTCCTTCTGCCCCTCGGCGGCTTGCATGGGCAGTGCGTTCGACCCCGTG
>Ga0302326_10006389_pt1 | contig 26465 bp, 22 predicted proteins | sample Palsa_T0_3_FD_202264 | JGI IMG/M metagenome (GOLD analysis project Ga0302326, IMG submission 202264) | Peat permafrost microbial communities from Stordalen Mire near Abisko, Sweden - Palsa_T0_3 | ecosystem: Environmental > Terrestrial > Soil > Palsa > Peat permafrost | place: Sweden: Abisko... | reverse complement strand
GCGTTCTTTGCGAAGGGTGGGAAGCCACAAAAGCCAACCGGAACGAAGTAAAGGACCTGCCTCTCTTCGTCTTCCACAGAAGCGGGTGCCCCATCCTTCGCGTTCTTTGCGAAGGGTGGGAAGCCACAAAAGCCAACCGGAACGAAGTGAAGGACCTGCCTCTCTTCGTCTTCCACAGAAGCGGGTGCCCCATCCTTCGCGTTCTTTGCGAAGGGTGGGAAGCCACAAAAGCCAACCGGTGCATCCGGCATGACCGCCCCCCGCATCCTCATCGCCGGCGGCGGCACCGGCGGACACATCATCCCCGCTCTAGCCGTAGCCCGCGAACTCGTCGTCCGCCACAACGCAGAAATCCTCTTCGTCGGCACCGCCCGCGGCCTTGAGTCGCGCTTAGTCCCAGCCGCCGGCTTCCAACTCAAGCTGATCGAGGTAGGCCCACTCAACAAGGTTTCGCTGGCCACCCGCCTTCGCACCCTGGCGCAATTGCCGCTCAGTCTGCTCGCCTGCTCCAAAATCATCAGCGAATTCCGCGCCGATGCCGTCTTCGGCGTGGGCGGATACGCCTCCGGTCCGGCCATGGGCGCTGCCATCCTGCGCCGCGTCCCCGCAATGGCCTTTGAGCCCAACGCCGTCCCGGGAATGGCCAACCGCCTGGTGGGCAAGCGAGTCCAGGCCGCAGCCGTCAATTTCCCTCCGGCAGCCAAGTGGTTTCGCAATGTGGAAGTCACCGGCATTCCCGTCCGTCCAGAGTTCTTCACCCTCACCGCACCACCGGAGAACGCCCCGCCGCATCTGCTCATCTTTGGCGGCTCGCAGGGCGCGCGCCTCTTCAATACCCTAATGCCGCCGCTTGCATCCGCGCTCCTCGAAGCCGTTCCAGGGCTCACCCTGCTCCACCAGGCCGGAGCCCGCCACGCCGAAACCACCCGCGCCGCCTACCAGGCCTCCGGAGCCGACCCCGCCCGATGGCGCGTCGAAGCCTTCCTCGACAACATGGCCGAGCAATTCGCCGCCGCCCACCTGGTCATGGCCCGCAGCGGAGCCTCCACCGTAGCCGAACTCGCCGCCGCCGGAAAACCCTCCCTGCTCATCCCCTTCGCCGCCGCCGCTGACGACCACCAGCGCCGGAATGCTGAAGTTATGGTCCAGGCCAACGCCGCAGTCATGCTGGAAGAGAGTCGACTTTGCGAGCCGAATCTTCTACTGCACACCTTGCTCAACCTGCTATCCGACCCTGCCCGCCTGCAATCCTGGTCCGCTCACGCCCGCACCCAGGCACATCCCGCAGCAGCGGAGCGCATCGCAGATCGTCTCGCCAGTCTCATCCAGCGCCACTAGCCAAATAAACACAAAAAGGGACGAGCCGAAGCCCGTCCCCTTGATTTTCAACTGGTTGTGAATTACCGGTGTCCGCCGCCGCCATGGCCGCCGCCACCGCCTGCATGGCCACCGCCGCCGAATCCGCCGCGAGCCGCCCCGCCAGCGTATCCGCCGCGAGCTCCACCGCTATATCCAGGCCGTGCGCCACCGTATCCGGGGCGTCCTGCGCCACCATAACCCGGCCGTCCGCCGTAGGCATAGCCACCACGTCCATAGCCGTAGCCACCGCGCCCGTAGCCAAAACCGCCACGTCCATAACCGTAGCCAAATCCGCGGCCAAAGCCATATCCACGACCCCAGCCAAATCCGTACCAGGGGCCGACGCCGAGGAAGAGACCGCCATTGAACCAGCCGGCGCCGTAGTAGCCGTAAGGCGCGCAGTCATACGGATAGTACGAGTAGTAGCCGTAGTCGCACGCCGGGGGACCATAAGCGTAGGGAACCGGCGCAATGACCGGGCCAATACCCACGCCGACGAATACGCGTGCCTGCGCCGGGGTCGCTGCTAACGACAACCCAACTGCCAGCAACGCTGCGAAGAAAACCAAGCGAAGATGCCGCATTTGTGAACCTCCAATTGCTTCCGGCCCTCGCTGCATCCCTGCTTTCGGGCCGGCGAGAAAGAGCTTGAGGCTCTTTCCGGATAGCTTACGCCGTTTCCGGCGTTTCTGATCTATTCAACGCGATCTCCCGCCGGAAGTTGCGGTACATTCATAAGATTCTTCCTAACCGCAAACGTTGCACGGAGTGGTCCATTGAGCACAAAAAAAGCGGCTCCTTCACGGGTTGGTGAAAGAGCCGCAGTCAATCCAGAGAACCAGAGCAAAATTCAACAGTTAGCGGCGTCCGCGATACCCGCCGCGATCGAACCCGCGGCCCTCGAATCCTCGGCCGCGATCGAACCGGGCAACCGGCCCGTAGCCGTAGCCGCCGCGATATCCGCCGCGGAAAGCCCAAGCCCCGCCCAGCCATACATACCCATCGCCAGGGCTGGGAGGGATATAAGCACTTGCATAGGGAGCGCCAACTGCGACGCCAAACCCAGGCCCATATCCATATCCGCGCTCATATCCACGGAAAGCAGGCCTATCGTATCCGCGAGCATACTCGCGTCCAACGGGCTCGCGTCCAACCGGCCCGCGAAAATCGCGTGGCGCAGCATTGGCGGCCACCGCGCCCGTTCCAAGCAATCCAACCACCAGAGCCGTTCCAAGCATCAACCTACGCCCAACATTCCAAATAGTGTTCCGCATGGCAACCTTCCTTCTGTCCGGGGTCTTCAATTGCCCGCGGACTGCGAGTTGTTTAGGGTAACTTCGTTCCGGCTGTTACCTTCAACTCGCCTTTCATGTAAGGTGCAAACACGGCGTTTGAGAAAGGTTGTGGCCCCTAAGTGTTAGCCGCGAAAAATAAATACTCGCAACTTTCTCGATCCCACAGTGTTAGTCGAGTCCGCGATTGGCCCGCCGATCACTGACCACTGACCACTGACGACTGACCACTGACCACCGGCCACCGGCCACTCGGTCAAAAGTGCTAACCTAGCCCTTTACACAATGTTCATCCAGAAGCAACACGTTCACTTCATAGGCATCGGCGGAATCGGCATGAGCGGCATCGCCGAAATTCTGCTGACCATGGGCATGCGCGTCTCAGGCTCCGACCTGCGCCGCGGCTCCATCACCGACCGTCTCGCGCAACTGGGAGCCACCATCTACGAGGGCCACGAGCGCGGCCACATCGGCGACGCCACAGTCGTAGTCACCAGCTCCGCCGTAGGCAATCACAACCCTGAGGTCGAAGAAGCCCGCGTCCGCAAGATCCCCGTAATCCAGCGTGCCGAGATGCTCGCCGAGCTCATGCGCCTCAAATACGGCATCGCCATTGCCGGCATGCACGGCAAGACCACCACCACCTCCATGGTCGCCTCCGTCCTCGCCGCCGGCGGCCTCGATCCAACCGTCGTCGTCGGCGGCCGCGTCGACGCATTAGGCTCCAACGCCCGCCTTGGCCGCTCCCATTACCTCGTCGCCGAAGCCGACGAAAGCGACCGCTCCTTCCTCAAGCTCTCGCCCATCCTCGCCATCGTCACCAACCTCGACCGCGAACACATGGACTGCTACCGCGACATGGCCGACGTAGAATCCGCTTTTCTGTCCTTCATGGATAAAGTGCCCTTTTACGGCGCCGTCACCGCCTGCATCGACAATCCGCTGCTGGCCAAAATCCTGCCCCGCGCCCAGCGCCGCGTCTACACCTACGGCGTAGCGGCCAACGCCGACTACCGTCTCGAAGTTCTCGAAGGAATGGGGGCCCCCGAACTAGGCGACCGCGCCAACTGCGCCATCGGCGGATTTCGCCGCTTTCAGGTCGTCACGTCCAAAGGCTCGCTGGGCCCCTTCGAACTTCGCGTCCCTGGCCGCCACAACATCCTCAACGCTACCGCCGCCGTAGCCATCGCCTGCCAGCTTGAAATCCCCGCAGAAAAAATCGCCCAGGGCCTCGCCAGCTTCAACGGAGTCGACCGCCGCTTCCAGCTTCGCGGCCGCGCCAACGGCATCGCCGTCGTCGACGACTACGGCCACCACCCCACCGAAATCTCCGCCACTCTAGCCGCTGCACGCGAGTGCGGCTACGGCAAAATCCACGTCATCTTCCAGCCTCACCGCTACACCCGCACCCGCGACCTGATGAAAGAGTTCTCAACCGCCTTCACCCTGGCCGATTCAGTCACCGTCCTGCCCATCTACGCCGCCAGCGAAGAGCCAATCCCCGAAATCACGGCAGAACTGCTCGCCGCAAGAATCCGCGACACAGAGGCTCATTACGCCCCAGACTTCCCGAGCGCGATCACGCAGGCTACGCAAGCAGCCCAACCCGGCGACCTCATCCTGACGCTGGGAGCAGGCAGCGTAAGCCAACTCGCCCCGCAAATCCTCGCAGCGCTGGAAGCTGCTTCGCAATTCCAATCTGTTACGATTCAGCATTGACAAAGCGCCCTGGAGAAGGGGGTTCTTTGCTGCGCGATTCTCCATGATCACAAAATTAAGACTTAAAAATTTCAAGAGAATCGACGACCAAACCTACGAGTTTGGCGAATTGGATCTCTTGTTAGGCAGAAACAATAGTGGCAAGAGCACTGTGCTTCAAGCGATCGCGATTTGGCAATTCTGTATAGATGAGTTTCGCCGCGCAAAGCCATCGAGGAAAGGCGAGAGCATCCAAGTTGTCTTAACGAATTTTACGGCGCTTCCCGTGCCCGAATTCAATCTCTTATGGCACAATCGCTCTGACCGTTACAACGAAGCCGTAGAGGTTTCCGAAGATGACAGTCAGGCATCGAAGAAATACGTCTCCAAGTACCATCTAATTGGAATTCAGTTGGAATGGGAGCAAAGCAACACCGATTACTCCTTCAACGTCGAAATTCGGTATCACTCTCCGCAGACGATCTATGCCATTCCTGCAGACGGTTGGGATAGATTCCGGGAATTGGACAAGCTCGGCGTCATTCCAAAGATTGCCTACGTTCCGCCATTTTCGGGCTTAGAGCCAACTGAAGAGTGGCGAGACGACGGTCCTATGAAAAAACAGGTGGGAAAGGCGCAACCCGGAAGCGTCCTGCGCAACCTCCTATATCGCGTCTTCCAGCCCGAAGACGGATTTTTTAATCCAAACGGCAATGAGCCAGGGACAAACGGGAAATCTAAGTCAACTGCTCAGGATTGGAACGAGATTGTCTTGGTCGTCCAGCGGTGGTTCTCGGTAACCCTTCAAGAGCCCAAATACCGTAAGGGCGTCGACACACAAATAGTTCTGGAGTACAGGCAGACAGGCAGCAAGACCTTCGACATCATCTCAGGCGGAAGCGGCTTTCACCAGACTCTCACCTTGCTGGCGTTCCTTTATGGATATCACCCGACAACAATTCTTCTTGACGAACCGGACGCGCACCTTCATGTGGGCTTGCAAAAGGAAATACTTGACTACTTCAGTGAGAAGGCACGCGACCGAAATGTTCAATTCCTAATCGCGACCCATGCCGAAGAGTTCGCTCGGGGAGTCAGCCCAAGTCAGATCATCTCTCTTCTCTCCGGCAAACCGAAGAGGCTAAGTGAGTCGGCAAACGCAATCAAGGCCATGGCAAAACTTTCAAACATAGAAATCAGTCAGGCCATGGTCACGCCCTTCCTCCTCTACGTCGAAGGAGAGGACGACGAGCGCATTCTGAGGGCTTGGGCTCCCCGGTGTGACGCACATGACATCTTGGACAAGATTGTCTTCAAAACAATGGGTGGTGGAAGCAAGGCGGATATGATTAAGAATTCCGACGAGAACTTCGCAGCGCTCAAGCAGATTGTCACCGAAGCGGATCGAAGAGTTCTCGTTGATTATGATGAAGAAGCTTCGTTTCACCCGGCGAAAGACAGCCCGGTTCATATCGAGTGGAGCCGAAGGAATATTGATAACTATCTTCTCGTTCCAGATGTCTGGCGAAGGCTGGTAGCCCGCGACGGTAAGGTTCCGGACGGACAGGACTTGTTTCCTGATCCGGTCGATGAAATTGTCGTTCGTTTTTTTGCAGACCAAAACCTCACGCTTCCGCCAGGTGCTACATGGCGCAACGCCAAAGCTCAAGTCTTCAGTGTTGTGGATGGCAAGAGGCTCTTGTTCGAAGGCTCGCAGGCACTATTTCAACTGGTGCGCAGTCAACTACCAACCCTAGAAATATCTCGCAAGAAGATCGCGGAACTCATGACCACAGACGAAATACATCAGGACGTTCACGATTTCTTTAAGGCGCTTAAAGCAGCGGTAGGGCAAAGGGAGAGCCAACTTGCAGATTAGAGGTGCATTTGTTTTCAATTCATTTTCACTAATCTCCACACGAGCCAACGAGGGAATGCGGGCCTAGCAAATCATTCAATAAATTGGTCCAATGTCCCGAGTCGTCCGCATGTCGCCTTTCTCCACAACCAGACTATAAGGCGTATCTCCGCAACACCGCTTGCTCAAATCGAAAGAACTCCCGGGGCGAATTCTATGCACATCAAAGTTTGCAGCATCCAGCGACTTACCCGATAAGATCACAGGCGCAGGCGGGAAGGGCATGACCAAATAAGCATTTCCAAAGCCCACTACTCTGGCCTCTCCATCCGGTTCCATCAATACTGCCGCACGCTCATCGATCCCAATCCCCCGAATATTCGGATTCTCCTTTGACGATTGAATGCGCGCCAAAAACACCAGCAGCCTTCCCATCCGATCCCGCTTGGCAAAATGCGAGTCGGTAATAATCCCCTTCAAAATCGGGATCTCCAGAAACCCATGCACCAGCGTCACCCGCGGCCCCATAGGGTCCATCAGCGCCGTCTTCCCATCCAGATTGGGATCATCCGGCTTATCCCCCTCCGCCGAATAAGCCCATTCGCCCATCACCGCCAACCCAGCGCTCGTTCCGCCCACCGGCACGCCGCGTTGGATGGCCTTGTTGATCTCCGCCTGCACCGGCGTCCCCATCCAAAATCGGATGTAATTCGCCTGATCCCCGCCCGCAATAAAGATCGCCTCCGCATGAGCGATCGTCTCCGCCACAAACGGGTCCATCGCCGCCTCGCGGTTGGGCAAAATCAAAGTCACCACGGAGTTCAGCTTGCACAACGCCCCGTCTTCCAGTCCAGCAATATACGGGTTGTAGTCGTCATCCCCGGTAGCCCGCAGCACCAGAAAATCCCCACCACCAGCCCGCTCGCACATCCACCGGAAAGCCTCGTCCAGATCCTTGCCTCCGCCCATCGGCGCAAAGCCAGCCTCAGTCTTCGCCGCCACATCGTTTGCGGAGCCCACGCGGAAATACTTGTATTGCGCGGCGCCTCAGCCATCATGAAGTGCAGCGCGCTCAACAGAACAGCGAGATAAGCACATCGGCGGGAAAATCGGATCGGCATCCGTCCAGCATAGCGCCTGCATGTTGCTTCATCGGAGTCATCCCGAGCGTCCTTTGCTGCCAAACCGTGTTAAACCGTCCAGACTGACAAGGTCCGGCTCGATTATGATGGCCGGGCAGTAGCGCTCCAGCCTCACGCCGAAGGAACGAAGGGAACCGGACCATGCAAAGAAATCGAGCTCTGATCCTGGCCCTCCTCATCCTCAGCGTCCCAGCTTGTTCCCAGGAACCGGCAGCCGGCCCAACCGATCAGCCTCCAGCGCTGCTCCGCCAGGCCGCTCACTGCCTCGTCACCGATTCGCCGGACATGCGCAAGCTCTTCCACGAAAGCCGCAAGGAACTCGATCTCGGCTACTATCTCGACACCAAGTCCTACCCCGGCGAGCAAGCCCTCTACGTCGTCGATTACTCCGGCCCCAAGCTTGAGAAAGGCCTGGCCTACGTCTTCTTCGTCCGCCAGAAAGACAAGCGCCGCATCCTCCGCGTCGAAAACAACGCCAGTTTTATCAAGAAGAAAAAGGGCATCGAATTCCTCGAAAAACCGGTAGGCGGCGTCTGGACCCAGGAGCACCTCGAAGAAGCCATCGACCGCATCGGTCAGGACTCCATGTACCTGTTTTCCATCAAGGAAATGCGCGCCCCATCAGCCGATGTCAGTTGCGAGTCCTATGCCGACGCCCGCTAAATCCTCCAAAATGCTGTCCATATCTGTTCACCTCCCGCCGTTACCCCAAGGATTCCCCAAAGGCAGATGGCAGCCGCCCACCCACGCCGCAACGCTATATTGGAAGCTGGCGATTCTCACGACCTGGCTCGGGCGTGACCTCGAAAAGCTATACAAATCGAACGACCTTGTGGGACGACCAGGACCCCGGCAGCCCCAGTGCGCCTCAGGCGCGCGGAGCATGGCGGGCGCCCTCGGCCGTTCTCTCAGGCGACCGTGCCACACGCCGCGCCGTCTCGGCCATTCCCGCCGTCTCGCTGCAAGAGGATGAGCAGGATGACCGCGCACCCATCCCCCGCCGCGCAAAATTCGCTCCCGCCCGCACTCCCGCTTTTGGAAATACTTGGTGGCATCCACGCACCAGTTTCGGCCGCATCCTGCTTGGCGGAGCAACTTTCATCGTCCTCGCCGGTCTCGTCACCACCGGAATCCTGGTGCGCCGCTTCCTGATCCACGACCCGCACTTCCGCATCCCCGGCGCAACCAGCATCCAGTCCACCGGCCTCAGCGAAGTCAACCGCACCGAAGTCCTGCCCGTCTTCGGCGAAGATATCGGGCGCAACATCTTCTTCGTGCCTTTGTCCGAGCGCCGCAAGCAGCTCGAAGCCATCCCCTGGGTGCAGCGCGCCACCGTCATGCGCTACCTGCCAGACCGCCTCAGCGTCAGCATCGTCGAGCGCACGCCCGTCGCGTTCGTCCGCGAGGGCGACCGCGTCGAGCTGGCCGACGCCGACGGCGTCATCCTCTCCATGCCGCCGGCCATGATGGCCCAGCACCACTATTCCTTCCCGGTCATCGCCGGCATCAACGCCAGGGATTCGCTCGCCTCGCGACGCGCCCGCATGGCCGTCTACCAGCGCTTCTTGAGCGAGCTCGACCAGAACAACCAGCACCTCACGCAGCAAGTCTCCGAGATCGATCTTTCCGACCCCGAAGACCTGCGCGCCACCATGCCCGAGCAGGGCTCCGACATCCTTGCCCACTTCGGCGAAAACCAGTTCCTCCGCCGCCTGCAGATATACAAGTCCCATATCGCCGAGTGGCGTCAGCGCTACCCCAAACTCATCGGCGTAGACCTGCGCTACGAGGGCGACGTGCCACTCGAAATGTCGATCGACAACGCCAGCGCCACTCCGGCAACCATCCCTGCAATTACCGCCAGACTCAGCCCGAAACCAGCCCCCGCGTCCAAGCCCGCTGCCATGGCCCCAATCGCGCCACCCAAACCGGTCCAGGCAGCAGCGTCCAAGCCAACTCCATCCGCGCCGGCCGTAAAAACGCCAGCCAAAATCGACACCGCCGCCCACAAAGCCGCGGAAGCAAGAAAAAGAGCAGCCAGACTCAAAGCAGCAAAAGCCAAAGCCGCCCGCGAAAAGGCAGCCACGCACAAAACCCAAACCCCAGCCCACCCCACCCCTGCAGCCGCCAGGCAGGGTCAGTAGCAAACCGGAACCTGTTCCCTGATCCCTATTCCCTGGTCCCTGTACTTATGAGCCAGAAGCAGGAAAACCTGATCGTAGTCCTCGACGTAGGCTCAGCCTTTACGCGAGTGCTCGCCGCCGACCTCAACGAAGGCGCGCTGCGTTACCGCGCCCATGCCCAGGTCGAGTCGGCAGGCATGCGCAAAGGCCTCATCGCCGACCTCGGCCCCGCCGCCCGCGCCGTCAAGTCGGCCTGCGACCGCGCCGAGCAATTGGTGCGTGTGAACATCGACGAGTGCATGGTCGGCGTCGGCGGCCCCAACGTCCTCGGCGTCAACACCACCGCCGGCCTCAACTTCGGCACCCGTATGCGTGAGATCAGCAAAGACGATGTCTCCATCGCCGTCGAGCGCGCCCGCGGCGTCTCGCTCCCGCCCGACCGCGAAATCCTGCACCTGCTCACGCGCCAGTTTGTTCTCGATGACCAGCCCGGCATCCACGATCCCGTCGGCATGGTCGGCAGCCGCCTCGAAGTCGACCTCCACATGTCCACCTGCTCCGGCAGTGCGCAGCAAAGCATCGTCACCTGCGCCAACCGTGCCGGCCTCGAAGTGACCGACACTGTCTTCGAAGCCATCGCCGCCGCCGAAGCCACGCTCACCGCAGACGAGCGCGAGCTAGGCGTCTGCGTCCTCGACATCGGCGCGCACTCCACAGAATTAGTCGTCTTCTTCGAAGGCGCAGTCGCCCACACCGGCAGCATCCCCTTCGGCGGCCAGCATTTCACCAACGACCTCGCCGTAGTCCTGCAAATGCCCGTAGCCCAGGCCGAGCAGTTGAAGCTCCGCTACGGCCACGCCGTCGTCACCGCCGTCCCGCAGCTAGACGAGATTGAAATCCGCAATCCACACCCAACCATGATCCGCCATCGCATGGTCGCCGAGATCCTCGAGCCGCGCGCTCGCGAGCTTTTCGACATGGTTCGCCGCAGCCTGCGCGATGGCGGCGTCCTCGGCGCGCTCGGCGCAGGATGCGTGCTCACCGGCGGCGCATCGATCCTGCCCGGCCTGCTCGACGTCACCGAGAGCATCCTCCACGTCCGCGCACGCATTGGCCAGCCGGTGCAGCTTTCCCGCATGCCCACCGAGCTCACGCACCCGTCGTACGCCACTCTGGTCGGGATGCTGCTATACGCGCACAGAAAAAGAGTCACACGTACCGCAGAGAACAACAGTTTGCGCGCCAAACTGCGCGCCATCTTCGCAGCAAGTTTGTAGTATTCAAGGTAAGAGTCGGTCGGAGGCAGCACATCATGGATCACCCGGAAAATCATCAGCCGTCGGAAGCCCCGAAAACAGAAGGCATTCGCATCCAGTTTCACGATGAAGTTCCCCAGGGAGCCCGCATCAAGGTCATCGGCGTCGGGGGCGGCGGCGGCAACGCCGTCAACCGCATGATCTCGGCGGGCGTCGAAGGCGTCGAGTTCATTACCGCCAACACAGATGTTCAGGCGCTCAAGCTTTCGCAAGCTCCGGTCAAGCTCCAACTCGGCGTCCGCCTCACCGCCGGCCTCGGCGCGGGCGCGAACCCCGACGTAGGCCGCCGCGCTGCTCTCGAAGACTCCGACAAAATCATCGAAGCCCTCGAAGGCGCGGACATGGTCTTCGTCACCGCCGGCCTCGGCGGTGGCACCGGCACCGGCGCAGCCCCGGTCATCGCATCTTTGGCCAGCGAAATGGGCATCCTCACCGTCGCCGTCGTCACGCGCCCCTTCGCCTTCGAAGGCAAGCGCCGCCTTCAGCAGGCCGAGCGCGGCATGGCCGAGTTGCTTGAGTCGGTCGACACCATGATCGTCATCCCCAACGAGAAGCTCCTCGCGGTAGCCAAAGACGCCGGCTTCTTCGAGTCCTTCCGCGTTGCCGACGACGTTCTCCGCCAGGGCGTCCAGGGTATCTCCGACATCATCACCATCCCCGGCATCATCAACCGCGACTTCGCCGACGTCAAAACCACCATGGCCGGCATGGGCCACGCCGTCATGGGCACCGCCATCCGCAGCGGCGAAAACCGCGCCATCGAGGCCGCCCAGGCCGCCATGGCCTCGCCGCTCCTAGAAGAAGGCGCAATCGACGGAGCGCGCGGCATCCTCATCAACATCACCGGATCGAGCAACCTCAAGCTCTCCGAGGTCAATGCCGCCTCTTCGCTCATCCAGACTTCGGCCCACGAAGACGCCAACATCATCTTCGGCGCCGTGCTCGACGAAAAAATGGGCGACGATGTCAAGATCACCGTCATCGCCACCGGCTTCCGCGACCAGATGCCCGCCCGCCGCGCCCGCATGTTGGATGTCGAAGCCATCCCGGTCGTCTCCGTCCCCGTCGTCGCCCCCGATAGCTGGATGAAAGACTCCCAGCCGGCCACCGCGCTCCGCTTCATGAGCGAGGCCGAAGAGGAAGAGATCGAGTCCTACGTCCGCCCCACCGCGCCCCCCACTCCAGTCCCAACTCCAGTTCCGGCGCCCGAGCCGGCCCACGTCGCAGCCGCCGTCGCCGAAGCCGCTCCGGAAGCAGATCCCGAACCGCCCTCGCTCCGCGAATACGGTAGCCGCTTCGCCCACGAGCCCGAAATTCCGTCCGCTCCCACGCGCCCCCGCTTCGCCGAGCTGGCCGAGCCGCACGCCTACACTCCGCCCCGCGACTACGCCAGCGAATTTCAACCCGCGGCCAGCTCCGCGCCCGTCCAGGTTCCACACCCCGTCTTCGGCCATCCCACCGAACCCGGCCACGAGGATCTCGATATACCCGCATTCCTCCGCCGGGGACAGTTCTAGGGAATCTCTGAATATGTCGATGTTTGAATATGTCGATGTTTTTGAAAGGGCACGGCTTCAGCCGTGCCGCAAGCTGGCCAGAATCGTCGGGGCTTTAGCCCCTGAGGGAATGCCACCGAGAGTTTCATTCCGGGACCGGGTCTGAAAAGAAACGTTGTGCTTTTCGAATTCACTCTGTAGAGTGCGATTAAGCCCTCAAAGAGTCTAAGGTAGTTGCGTATCACCAAATTGGAGCAGCTTCGAGCCCTCGCCCGCCCCGGCAGCATTTGTTAGGCTGGTAAAGGACTCGGAAATCAACGTTTGCTCCTGAGCCGGCAAGCTGTCCGGCGGACTCAAACGAGTGCGAGCAACGAGCCGTCTTCGGGAATAGAGCAGCAAGGAAAGCCCTCCGAAGCCGAGATTGTTTAAACCAAAGGACGCTTTCCTGATGAGATTGTCCCCCCGCCGCCTTCGAGCCCGTCTTCAAATACGTCTTGCTGTATCTGCCGCTGTCTTGGCTTACGCCTCCGTCGCAATCGCCGGCGCGTTGAACGCGGTGCATCCCATCCATCACGCCAAGTCCACGCAGCACTTGGCCGCCGGGAAGACTCCCATCCATACAGCCGCCCATACAACGGCCCATCCGGCGGCCCACGCGACCACAACAGCCCACGCGACAGCCCATCCGGCCACCCGCACCGCCGCCAAAGCCGCACCCGCGACCGTCCATGGCAAGGTCCGCCGCGCCTCGCTCACCCGCCATCACGGCACCTACGAGCGCTTCACCGCCAGCTCTTTCGTAGCCAGCCAGGGCGACGGCGACATCACCGCCGGCGAAGACCCCACCATCCGCGCCGCCGCCATTGACGCTCTCGGCAACATGAACGGCACCGCCGTCGTCATCGATCCCGCCAACGGACGCATCCTCGCCATGGTCAACCAGCACATGGCTCTGGCGCCCGGAGCAGAGCCCTGCTCCACCATCAAGCTTTCCGTCGGCCTCGCCGCACTCTCCGAAGGCCTCGTCACCCGCGACACCCCGGTCAACCTCGGCGGCTTCCGCATGAACCTCACCGAAGCCCTCGCCCACTCCAACAACCTTTATTTTGAAGAACTTGGCCGTGAGCTCGGCTTCGAGCGCGTCCGCCACTACGCCACCCAATTCGGACTGGGCGAGCTGGCTGGGTACAACATCCAGGGCGAGCAGCTCGGCACCTATCCCGACCAGGAGATCCCCGCCTCCGAGGGCGGCGTCGGCCGCATGTGCAGCTTCGGCCAGGGCGTCAATCTCACCCCGCTCCAGCTCGGAGCCTTCGTCGCCGCCATCGCCAACGGCGGAACCCTCTACTACCTCCAGCACCCCACCACCCCAGAAGAAGCCGCCAGCTTCGAGCCCCGCGTCAAGCGCACCCTCGACATCGCCCGCTTCGTTCCCGACCTTCAGGACGGCATGGCCGGCGCAGTCGAGTACGGCACCGCCCGCAGCCTCCGCGTCAACTTCCACGAGCTCCCCGTCTTTGGCAAAACCGGCACCTGCTCCGACAAAGGCACTCGCTTCGGCTGGTTCGCGTCCTTCTCCGATTCGCCCCAGGGTAGCCTCGTCACCGTCTTCTTCCTCGAAGGCGGCCGCCCCGTCTTTGGCCCTCGCGCCGCCGAGCTTACCGGACTCTTCTACCGCAGCCTCTGGGACCGCAACTACTTCACCCCCGGCGGACCTGTTCAGGCCCAGGCGCTCAATCAAACCCAATCTGGCTCAACCCTTGTTGCCCATCAGGCTTCGGAAGCATCTCACTAAATATCATGGCTGCAACCGCAACAGACCTCCGCGCCCCATCCTCTGAGATCACCCGATCCTTCGACTCGTTCCTCATCCACCAGGACTACGCCGCCTACACCGAAGAGCAGCACGCCACCTGGGCCGAGCTAGTCTCCCGCCGCATGCCGCAGCTCGCCAGGCACGCCGCCGAAGAATATCTCGAAGGCTTCGCCATCATCGGCCTCCGCCACGAGCGCCTTCCCAACCTCGCGGAAATCAGCGCCCGCCTCCACCCCCGCACCGGCTGGAACACCACCCCGGTCAGCGGATTCATGCCTGGCCCGGCCTTCTTCGAAATGCTCGCCGAGCGTAAATTCCCCACCACCACCTGGCTTCGCCGGCGTGACTCCCTCGAATACACCCCCGAGCCCGACATCTTCCACGACGTCTTCGGCCACGTCCCCATGCACGCCCACCCCGTCTTCGCCAACTTCCTCGCCAACTACGGCCAGCTCTGCGCCGGCGTGATTGCAGGCCGCGAAAACGAAGCCGCCGCTGAAGCAATGCTGGAGCGCATAGGCCGCCTTTTCTGGTACACCGTAGAATTCGGCCTAATCCGCCAGCACGGCCGCGTCCGCGTCTACGGCAGCGGCCTCATAAGCTCCAACGGCGAATGCACCAACGTCCTAGAAGGCCACTGCAAAGTAGAAGACTTTTCGCTCGAAGCCGTCCTGAACACCCCAGTCCAGGTAGACCAGATGCACCAGCTCCTATTCGCCATCGAGAGCTTCGACCAAATCTACGAATCCCTGCAAAAAGTCCAGCAAAAGATCGCCTCCGGCGAACCGCTTTAGCCGGTACCGCTGTCTTAACCTTTCCGGTTGCTTGCCTTTGCGGTTGTACCGCTCTTATTCGATACAAGCGAAAGACTCCCGAGCGGCGCCCAGGACGGGTGCTCACATCTCGGACGACCGAATCCAGCACGACTGTGGGTGCCCCAGGTCTCGATTTTGAGACCTGGGATCGCACGAACCCCTCCAATCACGGGTTACCCCCGATAAATGCCCTTATCGTCCCTCGGTTCCGGCAGTGAGGCGTGGCCCAGGTCTCCGCTCTTGAGACCTGGATTTTCACCCTTGCTCTAATGTGTTCATCCAGCGCCCTAGTGATAGTTATGCCAGACAAAAAGCATCTCGGATCTGCTTTCCTGCTGCACGGTCGAGAGAATGTTGTTGTCGTTGTACGTCCCATAGGCGTTGACCGTCGTCCAGTTGTTGCTGTTGGGGGCTTGCAGGACGCCAACGTAATTCCTTCCAATTTCCCGGACTCTCGTTGCCGAAATCATCGGCTGCGCGAAGGTGCCCAAGGTTCCGGGAAATAATTGCCCCATTGGGACTTACCTCACAAAATAAATCGCAAGTTCTTCATTTTCCGCTTGCCTTGCTCGCCGGGATGAAGGACTATGTCATTCGTCACTTTCCTGCACAGAATAAACGCTTTAGATTTATTCCCTTGCTTGGTTCCCAAGTCTCGTCTTCTTACGTATTTTCGCAACTGCGCCGGCGCAGCCGGACCCAAACGAAACCACAAACCGAACACCGAAAGGAACATCGTCAAAATGAGCCTGAACGGATTTGAATTGAGGACAAACGGCAGGAAAAATATGAGGAAACCCATGTGGTCGCGCATCGGTATCCTCGGCATTTCCATGGGAGTGACATGCGTCGCGCTGCTTCAGCCAACCGAAGCAAAAGCGCAGTTGGATTGGGCAAACTTTGGAGCAAACAGCGCCAACACGGCGAGCAATCCGTTGGAGTTGCTTCTCAATCCCCTGACTGTTCCCTTCCTCAAGCCGAAGTGGACATTCACAACCGGCGGAGATGTGTCGACCAAGCCCGCGGTAGTCAATGGCGTGGTCTATTTCCCGGACTGGGGCGGCAATCTCTGGGCGTTGAATGCCCAAACCGGCGTCAAGATCTGGGGGAATCAATTCTCAAGCTATGGGCTCGCGGCCGGCACGGTCTCGCGTTCGACGCCGGCGATCGGCAATGGTGTTCTGTATATCGGCACGCAGCAGGGCGCATGGTTTCTGGCGATCAACGCCAAAACTGGAGCGCTGCTCTGGAAGACAGAACTGGAGACGGTCGATCCGAACGCGGTTATTACAACTTCTCCCACCGTGGTGAACGGGGTTGTGTACACGGGCATTGCCTCCACACAGGAAACGATTCCTGGCGGCGGTGGGCCGGCCAGGGGAAGCGTTGTGGCCGTGAATGCCGAAACCGGGGCGATTCTCTGGAAGACCTATACGACGGTCGTTGGTTACACGGGCGCTGGAGTATGGGGTAGCAGTCCGGTGGTGGATCCGATTCGCGGCACGGTGTATATCGGCACTGGAGACAACTACAGCGTTCCCACCGACCCGGCGTACCTGTCATGCGTTGCCAACAGCGGCGCGCCTTCAGCCTGCCAATCTCCTCAAAACTATGCGGATTCGATCCTGGCGCTCGATATGCGTACCGGCGCCATCAAGTGGGGCCAAAGGATGCAGACGTGGAATCAGGCTGGAGTCAACAGCGGAACGGACTTCTTCAATCTCGCCTGCACCTACGGGCTTCCGGGTTGCCCATCGCCTGAAGGGCCGGACTTCGATTTCGGCTCCGCGCCGCAGGAAATCACGTACTTGAACGCGACCGGCCTCCATACCATCATCGGCGCGGGACAAAAGAGCGGCATTTACTTCGCGCTCGATCCGGATACCGGCAAAATTATCTGGCAGACCCAGGTGGCGCCTGGTTCCTCTCTGGGCGGCATGGAGTGGGGTTCCGCGACCGATGGCCTTCGAATTTATACCGCCGTCACCAACTTCTACGGTCTTCCAACGCCCATCGGAACCAACGCGGGAGTCTTCACCGCGCTGGATGTGGCCACGGGAAAGATTCTGTGGCAGGTTGCCGATCCGAACGAATCGGTCGACCTCGGTTCGCTAAGCGTGGCCGGCGGCGTGGTGTATGCGCCGTCGATGGCCGGTGCCTCAACCGCCCATAACATGCTGGCCTTGAACGCAGCCACAGGAAAGACCCTGTGGAGCTTCCCGGCCGGTTCCTCCGTGATCGCGGGTGCGACGGTGGTGAACGGAAACGTGTACTGGGGTTCGGGATACGCGCATCTTGGCCCATTCCTTCCGGAATTCACAGCAGGCAATACTTTCTATGCCTTCTCGATCGAAGGAAAGTAAGCGCCGCGATTCACGAACTGGGTAGATCCGCAGCCATCCAATGGCTGCGGGTCTACCCTCGTTTTTTGAGCAATTGGATAGAGGATTCGGAGGCAGGATGTTCAAGGGAACCGCTCTCAGGCTGTGCGCAATCGCATCGGTAGCGATCGCAAGCGCCGTTGCTGCTTTTGCTCAATACGGTCAGAGCCCGGAAAAAACTCCAGGCGTGCTCACGCCTCACAATGTCAAGGTGGGGCTTTATTACTTCTCCGGCGGCGGAGCAAACTCGATACTGCGCTTGAGCGCGAATGGTTTGATCCTGGTGGATGGGAAGCTCGCCGGCAATTATGACGAATTGACCAGGAAAATTAGAAAGATCTCCGATCAGTCGATCCGGGTAGTTATCGACACCGATCACTACGAGGAGCACACTGGAACCAATGCCAAGTTCCTGGCTGACGGAACGCAAGTGGTTGCGCAAGCCAACGTGAAAAAGAACCTGGCCGGCTACAACCCTCCAGATGGCAACGTGACGCCGCCGGCCGTAACCTACGACCACGAGGAAACTTTGCATTATGGCCAGGTTCCAGTCCAGTTGCTGCATTTTGGAAATGCGCGTACCGATGGCGATACAGTCGTATATTTCCCCGACCTGAAGGTGGTCGCAGTCGGAGACCTGTATGCTTCCACTCCCGAGCCGGATTATTCGGCAGGGGGAAGCCTGGTTGGCTGGGGACCGGCTTTAGCCGAAATCCTGAAATTGGATTTCAGCGCGGCGGTTCCGGGCCAAGGCCCCCAGATCTCCAAAGCCGACCTGGAGGCATTCAAGACAAAGATCGATACTGTGGTTTCCCGCGCAACCAGGTTGGTGAAAGCAGGCATTCCAGAAAGCCAACTCATCTCTCAACTCAAAACCGACGACCTCGGCTGGAAGCTCAACTTCTCTCAAGAACAAATTCATGGGTTTTATGCCGAACTTTCCAGGGCAAGGTAAACCCGGCAGTCCATCGCCACCCCCAACTGCGTTGTCCCAACCCCTCCAGGACAAAAACAGCGCTTTTAACGTAAGAAATCGCACGATCAACGTTAAAAATCGCAGGATTACTGTTGCAGATGCACATAGTTAACAGTAAAAAGCAGCACAAATTCAGAATTTGTGCACACGCTGCGGCAACAGGGCAACCGCCTTTGAAATCCCTGCAACGGTATTCCACCTGCGGCATCTATAGGCATAAGCCAGTGGCTGGACTACACTGGCTCCAGGTTTATTCCTATGGCTCTGCCCACCGCAATCCTCCTGACGTACGGATATTTCCTGATCTTCGGCTGGGTCTTGCTGGAGCAAATCGGCCTGCCCCTGCCGTCCGCGCCCGTGCTGCTTGCCGCCGGAGCGCTCTGCGCGACCGAGCACATGAACTTCGCCGCCGCGCTGCTGGCCTCCACGCTCGCCTGCCTCATCGCGGATGTGAGCTGGTTCCTCTTCGGCCGGCGCTATGGGCAATTCGTCCTGCGTCTGCTGTGCAAGTTCTCGCTGGAGTCGACCGTCTGCGTCCGCCGCACCCATGACGCCTTCGGCAAGCGCGGCGCCTACACGCTGCTCTTCGCCAAGTTTGTCCCCGGTCTCTCCGTCGTTGCCCCGCCGGTAGCCGGCCAGACGGGCATGTCGCTGCGCCGCTTCCTGGTGTTCGATGCCGGTGGGTCGATCGCGTGGTCCGGTGTGCTGCTGCTGGCCGGCCGCCTCTTCGGCGACCTGATCGAGAAAGACCCAAGCGTGCTCGATTGGCTGGGCCGTTTCGGCGGAGCGCTGCTGATCCTGGGCATTCTCGGCTTCATCGCATCCAAGATCTACCGGCGGCAGAGCTTCATGAAAAAATTCCGCACCGCGCGTCTCGAACCCCAGACACTCAAGGATATGCTCGATGCCGGCGAATTGGTTTACATCGTCGACCTGCGCCATCCGCTGGAACTGGTCCCCGATCCCTACACCCTGCCCGGCGCGCACCACGTCTCACCCGACGCCCTGGCCCAGCACAGCTCCGAGATTCCACTCGACCGCGACATCGTCCTCTACTGCACCTGCCCCAGCGAAGCCACCGCCGCCAAAACCGCGATGACCCTGCACAAGCTGGGCATCGACCGGGTACGCCCGCTGCGTGGCGGCTTCGACGAATGGAAGCGCCTCGGCTTCCCGCTCGATGCCATCGAGATGGCGGTTCATGTCCAGCAATAGGACTAAACAGGTTGCGCGCTTTCCGCGATGGCTCCTCCAGCCCGATACACTAGAACGATCAGGCATGAGGAGTAGCGTGTGGCCTACAACGATCTTCGCGAGTGGATAGCCGCCCTCGATAAAGCCGGGGAGCTGAAGCGCATCCATGAGCCGGTGTCGCCCCGGCTCGAAATCACCGAAATCACCGACCGCGTCTCGAAATCCGGCCGCGCGTCTCAGGGCGCGAAGGGCAAGCAGAGCTATGCTCCCGGCGGCCCGGCGCTACTCTTCGAAAACATCGCAGGCCATCCCGGCCACAAAGTTCTAATCAATCAGTTCGGCTCCCAGCGCCGCATGGCCATGGCCCTCGGCGTCGATAACCTGGAGCAAATCGCCGACCGTATCAAGGGCCTCATGAACATGAAGGCGCCCGAAGGCCTGCTGGACAAGCTCAAGATGCTGCCCCAACTCGGCGAACTGGGACGGGCTTTCCCCAAGCTGGTCTCCAACAAAGACGCGGCCTGCAAGCAGGTCATCCTACGCGAGAACTTCAGCGTTCTCGACTTTCCGGTGCTCACTTGCTGGCCGCATGACGGCGGCCCGTTCATCACGCTGCCCTGCGTCCACACCCGCGATCCAAGATCCGGCAAGCGCAACATCGGCATGTATCGCATGCAGGTCTACGACGGCCAGACCACCGGCATGCACTGGCAGCGGCAAAAGGTAGCCGCGGAGCACTATCGCGAGGCGTTGCGGGCGGCAGCCGCGGCCAATGCGGACGCTGACCCGAAGGCCGCGCGCGTGGCCGCCATGGCTGAGTCTTCAGGCGGCGCATACGCGGTCCCCGACGGCCCGGTCGGCGGCTTGCCGCAGGTGCAATTCGGCAACCTCAAGGGCTCGCGCATGGAGGTCGCAGTCTCCATCGGCTCCGACCCAGCGACGACATTTTCCGCCATCGTTCCCGCGCCGCCTGAAATCGAGGAGTATCTGATCGCCGGCTTTCTGCGCGGCAAACCGGTCGAGATCGTGAAGTGCGAAACCGTCGATCTCGAAGTCCCCGCTCAGGCTGAAATCGTCCTAGAAGGTTACGTGGAACTCGGCGAATTGCGTACCGAAGGCCCCTTCGGCGACCACACCGGCTTCTATACCATGCACGACGAATATCCGGTCTTCCACATCGCCTGCATCACCCACCGCAAAGACCCGATCTACGCCGCCACCATCGTCGGCAAGCCGCCGATGGAAGACGCATGGATGGGCAAGGCGGTCGAACGCATCTTCCTGCCCATGATGAAGATGACCATCCCTGAGATCGTCGATATCAACCTGCCGGCCGAGGGGGTCTTTCATAACCTGATGCTGGTTTCCATCCGCAAGAGTTATCCAGGACAGGCGCGCAAAGTTATGTCCGCGATCTGGTCGTTGGGGCAGGCTATGTTCACCAAGTGCATCCTCGTCGTGGACGAAGACTGCGATGTACAGGATATAGGCGAAGTTACACTGCGAGTTACCAACAACATCGACCCGGAGCGCGATATTCAGTTCACCATGGGTCCGATCGATTCGCTCGACCACGCCTCGCGCCTGCCCAACTACGGATCGAAGATGGGCATCGACGCTACACGCAAATGGAAGGCAGAAGGCTTCGACCGCCCGTGGCCTGCCATGCTCGAAATGGACCGCGAAACCAAAGCCAAAGTGGATGCGATCTGGGCAAAGTTAGGGATTTGATAGGACTGCCTTCGGCGTGCAATACTTTGCCGGAATCAATCCAAAGGTAGAATGAACATTCACGACTCGTTTGAATGGACAAACGCCATCGTTGGTGGCGTCGGACTATTATTGACGATCGCCGCAGTCTTTCAAGCCGCAGGTGCAAAGCGAGCTGCGATCGAGGCGAGGAGCGCCATCCGAAGGCAGAGCGCGTCAGATGCCTTCTCGGAGCTTGCAACCACAGCGGAAAAGCTCGTCAACGCCGTCCAGCGCGAGCGACCAGGGGAAGCCGCGGTGAGGTCTTCGGATTTGGTGGCACTGGTTGCCAGAGATCGGGCGACGTTTGAAGGATTTCTTGCCGCAGATTCCGTTAAACTGAAAGTGCTTGATTCAATATTGCTGAGATTGGCGGTCCTGCTTTCCAGGGGCGATCCGCTGATGGAAAAAGAAGAGATCCGACAAGCGGTGAGCGATGCACATGAAACCAGTTGGGTTCTGAATGAAATTTGTGGTCGATTGATGGCAAATCGGGACGAGGAGGTAGGATGAGCGAAAAGGCCGAGGAATTCGCACGGGAATTACTGGAAAAGACAAAAGACGGAAAGTTGAAGTGGCAAACCATCGCTGCTGCGAATTCGGAGACATTCGAAGCGAATGCCGACGATGGAATCTCCTTTCGTATCATGAGAAACGCGCGGGGAGACGACAAAATCCTCACCTTCGAGCTGACAGAGCTAGGAAGAGTCGTCCTAAGAGATACGGAAAGCAATTTCGGTTACGCGACTGATAGTGATCTGCTTCGAGAACAAGCGATGGGATTCATGCTCAACAAGCGCGGAGGACAACCTTCTCAACCATATGACAGCAGAATCAGCCGTTTCAGGCTGTATAGCGATCTCTTTCATGCTGCACGTGAGGTTGCTGAGGGTGGCAATCAAGCCATCGAAAAGGCACAGGAGTTTCTCAGACGACTGGCTTAGACTCGTCACTGGAAAAGGTAGTCAAGTTCGTTGAATCGTAAAAATACATTGCGATTTCACCTTCTACTGTCGATAATCATGGTTGTATCTCCATCATCTAGTCTGTCCCATGATGACGGCTTAATATCTCGAAATCTGGGAATTGAGTTAAACGGCAAACCTGTCCGTCAACTAGCCGGTCCCAACATCCACCTTGTTGTCCTTGTTTTTGCCGCCACCGACTGTCCTATCTCCAATCGCTATATCCCCGAAATCGCAAGGCTGGATAGGGAACTGGCCGCGCAGGGCGTCGCCTTCTGGTGGGTCTTTCCCAACCCTGGCGATGCGCTCGCAGTGGTTCAGAAGCACGTTCACGACTTTTCCATCACCACGCCAACGCTCATCGACTCCCATCAGAATCTGGTGCGCATGGCGAATGTTTCCGTGACGCCGGAGGCTGCTGTCTTTGCAGTCAAAGACGGCGCTCTTCACGAGTTCTATCATGGCCGTATCGACGATCGCTATGTTGCTTTTGGACAGGAGCGTCCGCAAGCCACACATCACGATCTGGAAGAGGCAATTCAGGCAACGCTGGCAGGCCGGCCAATTCCCCAGCCTAACCGTGGTCCGATAGGCTGTTCTATCGTTCCGGTTACCAAGAGACCATGAAACTTCCAGGATTATCGCTGTACGCGAGCATAGCTCTCGTGATTGCCGGAGTTATGTTGGCGGCGATGACTCTAACTTCACTTCAGCAAGGTTCCATCGTCCGTGCGGCGGCGATTCCCATTACAAACTCAGCTTCAGCTATAACCAATCCAACCTGGGCGCACGATATCGCGCCCATCCTCTACAAGAACTGCGCAACTTGCCATCATTCCGGCGGCGCAGGGCCCTTCAGCCTCTTGACGTATGCCGACGCCAAGCGCTGGGGCGCGCAGGCGGTGACAGTAACTCAATCCCGCTATATGCCGCCGTGGCTTCCGGCACCCGGCTATGGAGACTTCGCCGACAATCGCCGCTTGCCCGATGCCGATCTTGCAACCCTGCGCAAGTGGTTCCAGGCGGGAATGCCGGAGGGCAATCCAAAGGACGCGCCCGCTGCTCCGAAATACGACGCAAGCTGGCAGATGGGCAAGCCGGACCTGATCCTCAAGCAGGCGCAGCCATTCACCCTGCCCGCGGGCGGCACCGACGTCTTTCGCAACTTCGTTCTGCCCTATCCGCTGAAGGAAAGTCACTTCATACGCGCCATGGAGATTCACCCCAGCGGCGGACAAAGCGCTGCGCAGGTGGTGCATCACGCCAACATTCTCATCGACCGCACCGGCAGCTTTCGCCTGCAGCACGCTGCCGATTGGCAAGCCGGCATTCCCGGCATGGAGATTCTGCTCGACGCCGGCAATACCTTCGACCCAGACAGCCATTTCCTCTTCTGGAAGCCGGACACTCCGGCGCTGGTTGAGCCGGAAGGGATGCCGTGGCGGCTCGATGCGGGTAACGATCTGATTTTGAATATTCATCTCAAGCCCTCGGGCAAAGCCGAAGTTATCGATACCGAGATCGGGCTTTATTTCACCGGCAAGCCGCCCACCAAGCAGCCGATGCTGCTGCAACTGGATCGCGACGATGCACTCGATATTCGTGCAGGCGACGCGCATTTCGTTGTTGAAGATTCTCTAGCTCTGCCGGTCGATGTCGAGGCGCTGGGTGTTTACCCTCACGCGCATTATCTGGGCAAAGACATGCAGGCCTGGGCCACGCTGCCCAATGGGCAAAAGAAGTGGCTGGTTTGGATTCGCGACTGGGATATCGACCGCCAATCGGTCTATCGCTACCGCCAGCCGGTGCAGTTGCCCAAGGGAACTGTCCTGCACATGCGCTATACCTACGACAACTCGGCGTCGAACCCACGCAACCCGCACAATCCGCCTATTCGAGTGCGCGCGGGGAATCGCTCCGAGGACGAGATGGCGCATCTCTGGCTTCAGGTATTGCCTGTGCATGCCGGTCCGGGAGATCCCGACCCGCGCCTGCTGCTCGAGGAAGCATGGATGCGCCATCGCCTCACTCTCACGCCTGGCGACCGCATCAGCCTCTACAACCTTGGCGCAGCGCTTGCCGGGGAAGGTAAATACACCGAAGCCATAACCGAATACAACGAAACTCTGAAGCTGGTTCCCGACGATCCAGGCACCCTGATTGCGCTGGGTGCGGCATTGAATGGAGCAGACGATTGGCAGAAGGCTCGTGAAGTCTTCACGCAGGTTATTTCTTCTGCCCATGCTTCTCAGGCGCAAACCTGCGATGGGCGATTCAATCTTGCTACCCTCGATCTACGTTATCAAAGATTGAACGTTGCCGAGAGCGAGTTCCGTTCTCAACTGACGAATTGCCCCGAGGATGCCGGAGCACACACCGGCCTTGCCGAAACGTTGACGAAAGAGGGGTGGCCCGATCGTGCGAAACCTGAATTCAGCCGCAGCCTGGAGCTGGACCCCGATAACTTCCAGGCGCTCATGGGGCTAAGCGAAATCGAACTGGACGCGGGGGACAACGCGCTTGCCATCCAGCATCTGACAAGTGCGATCCGCATACGTCCATTGTTTGAAGAAGCGCACAATCAACTCGCACGCGCCTATGCGCAGAGCGGCGATCTCGATCACGCACAGGCTGAACTGCACAAAGCCGCGGAATTGAAGCCGGACGATTCGCTCGTCCATTCGGCGCTGTCGCAGGTGCTTGCAGGGACCGGTAATCTGCAGGAGGCAATTGCCGAGCAGAAGCTGGCCTTGAAGCTCCTCGATGACGATGCCGATGGTTGGAACAATCTAGGCGCTCTCGAAGCCCGCGGCGGGGAGACGGAAAGCGCGCGCAAAGATTTTCAGCGTGCCCTGCAATTGGATCCGCAGCACGCGCAGGCGCGCGCTAACCTGGCGCGCCTGCCTGCTGCGCATTGAGATTCGCCGCTTGTCATGGCGTCGCCGATACCCTCGCATAAGTAGGCAAAGAATTTCTAACTTTTGCCACGCTGGACAAGATAGGTAAATCGTTGCGTGAATTGATGTTCGTGGTGAGATTGCATCTCTGCGCCATAATTACCTTAGAAAAGTTACCTGCATACACTGGCCTTTAGTTATATTGCGTTTTGCCGACCCCTGGCCCACAGTGACTCTTAACGATAACAAAGATGAAAACTGTCTGAATTCGGGGTGACCGGCCTTGGAAAGTACCGCTTTTAACTCCAGCCCAAGACTTGCTTCTGTGCCGCGAAGACCTGGGTCAACCCGCCCTCCGCAAGGTCCAGCAAATGACTAAGCTGCGCCCGCGAATAACTTCCCTTTTCCGCCGTGGCCTGCGTCTCGACCAACCCTCCATCGGCGGTCATCACCACGTTCATATCCACTTCCGCCTGGGAGTCTTCTTCATAACAGAGGTCCAGCAGCGGCGCGCCTTCCACAATCCCTACCGAGGTCGCGGCCACCAGTTGCCGCAGGGGAGACCGGGACAGCGTTCCGGCCTTGACCAGCGCGCCCAAGGCCAGGGCCAGGGCGACGCATGCGCCGGTAATGGCCGCCGTCCGCGTGCCTCCATCGGCCTGGATCACGTCGCAATCCAGAATCACGGTGCGTTCGCCCAAGGCCTGCATGTCCACCACCGAGCGCAGGCTGCGCCCGATCAGCCGCTGAATCTCGTGGGTTCGCCCACCGATCTTGCCGCGCTCGCTCTCCCGCGCGGTGCGGGTGACGGTCGAGCGCGGCAGCATCGCGTACTCGGCTGTAACCCAGCCCCGTCCCGAGTTGCGCAGCCAACCGGGAACGCCGTTTTCGATGGTGGCATTGCACAGCACCCTGGTGTGTTCGGCCGAGATCAGCACCGAGCCCTCGGCGGTGCGAACGAATCCAGGGGTGAGCGTGAGCGGGCGAAGCTGGTTTGGAGCGCGGCCGTCTTTGCGAAAGAAGACCGCTTCGTCGTCGGCGGTTTTGCCCGAGGCTGTGCCGGTAGGGGAGGGATTTGCCATAGAGCGATTGTACGGGAACCAGGGCGCGCGGTCGTCCGCAGGAGGGCTCCCGAAATGGGAACCGCCAGAATTCAAGCCCAAAGGTGGAATAAGTCAATAAGATGCGTAAGTTCAAGGAGATACAGGCATCAACCGGGAAGGAGCTTCCCGATTTGGGGCAGATCAATGCACAAGGGTAATTAAGAGCAAATGCGGAATATCGGGCAGAGATCGTTCCTTATCAGGAACTTAGCGAGTGAGTTCTGGTTTGGCACGTGGAGTGCAATGTGCAAGGCCAACATCGGCATTCAGAACCAATCCTGCCGG
>Ga0302326_10006388_pt1 | contig 26465 bp, 25 predicted proteins | sample Palsa_T0_3_FD_202264 | JGI IMG/M metagenome (GOLD analysis project Ga0302326, IMG submission 202264) | Peat permafrost microbial communities from Stordalen Mire near Abisko, Sweden - Palsa_T0_3 | ecosystem: Environmental > Terrestrial > Soil > Palsa > Peat permafrost | place: Sweden: Abisko... | reverse complement strand
TCCACCGGTCCGGCCGCCCTATCGTCGGCCTCACCATGCAACTCTGGAATCACCGCCGCCTCCCGCAACTTCAACCCGCCAGCGCCGCGCCCGCGCAGCACCGCTGCTGCTCCATCGACGATGTGTACGACGCCCGCCGCGTCGCCGACCACCTCCAATTTCCTTTCTACGTCGTCAACTTCGAACAGAAGTTCGAAGAAACCGTCATCCGTCCCTTCGTCGCCGACTATCTCGAAGGCCGCACCCCCATCCCCTGCACCCTGTGCAACAATCACGTCAAGTTCGATCACCTGTTGCTCACTGCCCGTCAGATCGGCGCCGAACGCCTGGCCACCGGCCACTACGCACGTGTCCGCCAAGACGAAAACTCCGGACGTGTCGAACTCCTCAAAGCGGTCGACGCTGCCAAGGACCAATCCTATTTTCTCTTCGGCCTCACCCAGGACCAGCTGGCGCACACCGAATTTCCTTTGGGCGCGATGGACAAATCCGCAGTCCGCGACATTGCTCGCCGCGCCAATCTCCCAGTAGCTGAGAAACCCGAAAGCCAGGAAATTTGCTTCGTGCCCAGCGGCAATTACGTCCGCTTCATTCAGAATTACCAGAAGGAGCAGGGAAGCGGGATGCCCGACGATTCCGGCGAAATCGTCGCCACCACCGGCGAAGTTCTCGGACGCCACACCGGCCTCCACCAATTCACCGTCGGCCAGCGCAAAGGTTTGGGAATCGCCGCCGGCCATCCTCTGTACGTAGTCGCCCTGGACCGCTCCACCAATCGCCTGGTAGTCGGCGACGACGCAGAGCTCCGCACCACCACATTCGAAGTAAGAAATGTAAATTGGATTTCCCAGGCGCAGCCGTCAAAGCCCTTCGAAGCCGCCGTAAAAATTCGCCACCGCCACGATCCCGCCCAAGCCACCGTCACGCCGCAAGGCGAGTCCGCCGCGCAAATCGTCTTCCGCGAACCGCAGCGCGCCGTCACCCCAGGCCAAGCCGCAGTCTTCTACGCCGACGAAGTCGTCCTGGGCGGCGGCTGGATCCGCTAGCGGCGGGTAGCACTGACCAAAAAAAAAGGCGCCCGCATCACGCGGCGCGCCCGAAATTCAAAAACAATCTCTGCCTACTTAGTGCCAGAAAAACTCAAATAAACAATTCCTCGTCCTGCCGCATCGCGTCCGCCAGCGGCTTGCGATTCCCGCGCAGGACGTCCAGCCCCACCATCACCCCGCGCATCACCGCCGACACCTGATTCAACGGCTTCCACAAAGTTTTCTTCACCTGCGCGCCGGTATCCTCAATCATCTCCAGCGCCCCGCTGACGATATGATCCCCGCGTGCGATTTGCCCGCGCAGCCGCTCGCCCGCATCCGTCAGAATGCGATCCACCCGCTGCGCCTGTGTCCGCGCCAACCGCGCAATCTCCGCGGTGTCCGCGGTGATGCTGGCGATGCGTTCCTGCGAATCCTCCAGCATCCGCCGCACGTTAGTCAGGATCGGCGTCACCTTGGTGTCGAACTCGCCTTTCAGCCGCTCGACTTCCTGGCTCACCGCCCGAAACTGCACGTACATCGCCACCAACATCGCCGTCTGGATAATCACCGAGATCGCCACTGCGACCACAAAAACCATCATCCACGTTTCCATGGCAATCTCCTTACCCGTTTGTCCGTGTTAGAGCTAGACCTTGGCCTTCTCGCGATACGCTTCCTTGCCGGCTTCCACCGCTGCGTTCAACGATCCCGCTTGCTGCGCCAGAATCTGCTTGCTCCGCTCCATCAGCTTTTCCGCGCGGTCCCGCAGGTCCTTGGCCATATCCTGGGCGTACTCCTTGCCTTCTTCCGCGCGGTCCAAAATGTACTCGCGCGTTTCTTCCCCCGACTGCGGCGCGAACAACATCCCCAACAGCGCGCCCAGCCCCAATCCCACCAGAAGATAACCGAACTTTCCCCCGCCATTTGATTCGCTCACATTTCACCTCCGAGCCATAAGCATAGCGCCGAAAGCGCCGAAAGCAAAGAGCACGTTGCGCAGGCTTTACCTGAAATCGAAACTGAAAACACCTTACATCTCCCGCCCCCACCCGGCAAGCATCGCCGGGGATAGCTGTTGGTTTTCGCCATAGGCCGCCGCCTTTGCGGCTGGGTGCCCCAGGTGTCGGTTTCACACCTGGGTTCTCTCGATTCAGCTTTTAGCCGTTGGTGTTATGTGTTGCCGTAGGCCGCCGCCTTTGCGGCTGGGTGCCCCAGGTGTCGGTTTCACACCTGGGTTCTCTCGATTCAGCTTTTAGCCGTTGCCGTTATCTGTCGCCGTAAGCCGCCGTCCAAGCGGCAAGTTCAATCAACCTTCGTCCCCTCCGCCGCCACCCGTAAATGCTCGTACACCCGCTGCGCCTGCGTCCGGGAAAGCACCTCCGCCAACTCGCCTACCTCCAGCTGCCGCAATCGCGTCACGCTGCCAAACTTGCGCAGCAGTTTTCGCGCGGTCTGCTCGCCGATCCCCGGAATGTCCAGCAGCGTCGTCTTGATTCGCGCCTTGCTCCGGCGCAGCCGGTGAAAGGTCACCGCGAACCGGTGCGTCTCGTCCCGAATTTGCTGAATCACATGCAGGATCGGCGAGTGCCGGTCCAGCACCACCGGCTCGTGCTCCCGCCCCAGGACGTATAGAATTTCTTCCTTTTTCGCGATGCTGGCCATCGGCTGGTTGATGATCTCTAGCTTCTCCAGCGCCCCCGCCGCCGCGTGCAGTTGCCCCAGTCCGCCATCGATCAAAATCATGCTGGGCATCGCCACGTTGTCCGCTTGCAGCCGCCGGTAGCGCCGCTCCACCGCCTCGCGCATGCTCGCGAAATCGTCGCGCAGCAGCCCCGGCTCATCCGTGCCCGACGCCGCCTCGCCGCGTATGATAAATTTCCGGTATCCCGATTTCTTCATCTTCCCGTCTTCCCACACCACCATTGACGCCACCGCATCCGATCCCTGGATGTGCGAAATATCGAAGCTCTCGATCCGCCGCGGAATTTCCGGCAGCACCAGCGCATTCTGCAGCGCCTCGCCCATCGCCGCCGAACTCGGCCGCAGCACCCGGAATCTCTGCGTGAACGAGTGCTGCGCGTTTTTCTCCACCATCTCCAGAAATGCGTGCTTCTGCCCCCGTTGCGGCGTGAATATCTCCACCTTCCGCTTCGCCTGCTCGCTAAGCACCTCCGCCAGTATTCCGCAATCCTCGAAGCTCATCGGTACGTGGATGTACCGCGGCAAATACGCCGCATCGATGTACAGCTGCTTCAGCAGCGAAGGCAAAAACTCCTCCGGAACGAACTCCTCCATTTCCTCCCAATAAAAATCGCGCCGATCCACCACTCGTCCGCCGCGTATGTGAAAGAGGTTCACCGCCACCTGCGGCGGCTCTGCGTACCACGCCAGTACGTCGGTATCGTCTCCCTCCGCCGCGGCCATCTTTTGCCGCGTCTCCATTTCCGTCAGTGTGTGCAGCAAATCCCGGTAGCCCGCGGCCTCCTCGTATTTCTCCGCTTCCGACGCTCGCTGCATCCGCTCTTCCAGGCTGCTAGTCAAATCGTTCCGCCGCCCTTCCAGAAAAAGCCGCACGTCCCGCGCTGCTTCCGCATAACGTTCGTCGCTGGTCAGCCCGGCTACGCATGGTCCTAGGCAGCGGTGAATGTAGTATTGCAGGCACGGCCGCGGATGCGCCCGCGTCAAATCCACCGTGCACGATGGAACCAGGAAATGTTTGTGGATCAGGTGGGTCAGCCGGTACGCCAGACTCGCCGGAAAGTACGGACCGAAATACACCGATCCATCCTTCTCCAGCCGCCGCGTCACATACACCCGCGGATACTTCTCAAACGCCGTGTACCTTATATATGGATAGGTCTTATCGTCCCGCAACAGCACGTTGAATTTCGGCTTGTGCTGCTTGATCAGGTTATTCTCAAGCGCCAGCGCTTCTTTCTCGTTATCCACCACGATAAAATCAAAATCGGTCACCTCCCGAACCAGCGACCCGGTTTTTGCATCCAACGTACTGGCTTCGGCGAAGTACGACCGCACCCGTTGCCGCAGCGAGCCGGCCTTCCCGACGTACAGAATCTTTTCAGTTGCATCCTTGAAGAGATACACACCGGGCTGCAGAGGGAGTTTCGATACTTTGTCGCGTAGGTCCATTCGGAAGCGTTACACTGGAAAAGGGAACCGGCCGCGAGCCGGCAACTGCGATGATAACAGACGCATTCTCAAACCACCCGCGACGCAGCTATTTCGCGCCGCTTGCCACCCCATGAGCCGCTCATTTCAAACTCTAATATTCGCTCTCCTGCTGGCCGTATGCGCAGCCCCCGTCGCCCGCGCCGCCAACGCCGCCCTCGCGCCAAATCAAGATCAGAGCCCAGACCAGAACAACAACCAGCACAACGACCAGTCGCAAAAGCCGTCTCCCAAAGACAAAGGCATCGACCCGCGCTCCAATCCGCCGCCCCCAACGCCGCCGGCCGAGCCCGAACCGCCCAAGCCACCCGACGATCCCGGAAAGATCGCCTACCTGGCCCAAAAAGACATCGAAGTCGGCACCTTCTATCTCCACAAAGGCGATACCGACGCCGCCATCGACCGCTTCCGCCACGCCACCGAAACCCGTCCCACCCTCTCCCGGCCGTGGGAGCTCCTCGGCGAAGCCTACGAAAAGCAAAATGCCAAAGAAGAAGCCCTCAAATCCTACCAGCAATATCTAAAGATCCAGCCAGGCGCCGCCGACGCCAAAAAAGTTCAGAAGAAAATCGCCAAGCTCCAGTCCGACCTCAAATAGCAACCCCCGCAGCCGTCATCTTTTCCGGATGTTTTGACTTACTGTTCGATGCCGTTATCTTTCCCGAATGCTTTGACTTGCGGTTCGCCGCCATCATCTTTTCCGGATGTTTTGACTCACGGTTCGACGCCGTTATCTTTTCCGGATGCCCCACTCTTTGCGCTGTCTGCAAAGGGCGGGAGCGTTCTCTATCCCAGCACCAATTCCACCCGGCAACAGCCCGCCGCAGACTTGCTTTCCGTCAGTTCTCACCACCCCGTACTACCGCCGCGCCAAAAACTTCTGCGCCGCCTCATAATCCCGGAATTTCTTCTCTTCCCTCCGGAATTCCGCCGAATGCGACTGCAGCCGGCACCGCACCATCTTCAACGGATGCTTCTGATGCAGCATCTCGTGATACATCACGTAAGCCACCACAAATTCCGGCACGTCCGCGCGATCCAGCCGCCGGTTGATCGCAATCTGTTGCAGCGCCGGATCGAAGCATCCCAGCTGCGCCCGCCACGCCCGCCCGCTCCAGCCGATTCGCGGTATCGGCAGCGCACTCTCAAAATATTTCGCGTTCAACTGTTCGAACAGGCTCTCCAAATCGTGATGTTGCCCGGTCCCGTTGCCACGCACATGCCGCGCCCGCAGCCGCCGCACCGTTTCCAACTGTGCCCGCGTCTCCTCGTGGTACGAGTAATCCCGGAACACCTCCAGCCACTGCCGCCGCGCCCTGCGCCGGTACATCCGCGAAAGCAAAATTGCCGCCGCCGCTTCCAGCACCGCCAGCGGCGCCCCGCTCATCACGTCGGAAAATCGTACGTAGGCCGTTTCCTGCCGCATCCGGATAGTTACCGTCAGGTTGGCGTAGGGATGGAACCGCACATCGAACAGCGGCAGCCGCCCATGCAGTCCCAGGCGCGTGAACATTCGCTGAAAAAGTTGCGCGCCCCCCGGCATCGGCAGCGCTTCGGGTCGGCGTCGTGTCACGCCGGCTTGCGCCGCACCGGCGGGGTGTAGGACTTCTGCGCTGTCTCCGCTTCCTTCACCGCGTCTTGCGTCCCCTCGATCGCGTCGTCCAAAGTATCCTTATAAATTTCCAGCTCCGGCCCGTTCGCATCCTTAATCTTCCCCAGCGCCGCCAGGAACTCATTTCCTTTCGCGACCATGTCTTTCAGTCCATCGCGAATGTCGGCGCCCTTATCGATCTCCAGGTTCAGCAGGTCCGCGGCGTCGTCCACGCAGCCCGAGTACGCATTCAGCAATCCGTTCAGCGTCTCCTCCCGTTTTCGCTCCGGCACCGTTCGCGCGGCTTCGTACTGAAATTTCTTTAGCCGGTCGGAGGCGTACGAAAGATACAGGCGTACCCGGTCGTTCGGCGTTTCCGCATCGCGGATGTGGTCGGCCTCCGCATCCGTCAGGTAATCCTTTTTCTCTTGCGCCGCGGCAGCAGACGGAATCCCCGCCGCCGCCGGAATCCCCGTAGCCGCTGAAATCCCCGCAGCGCCAACCGCAAACGCACCAGCCAGTGCGCCGGCGCAAGCGGCCGCGCCCAGCATCGCAAAATATTTCATCCGCCTCCGCGCTCTGTGGTCACTGCGGCTTTTCTTTGCCATGTTCCGATTCCGCCTTCGGCTGCCGCGGAAATAATCGCTCGATCAACGCGCGGTCGATGCCCTCCAGTTCTTTCCGCGCATGTCCAAAAGGCCCTTGCTCGTCCGCCGTCATCCCCGCCATCAAATCGTTCAGCCGGTCCACGCTATCGCGCACCGAAATCTGGAATTCCTTGAATCCCGAAGGGCTCTTTTCCGCGTCGATTCCCGTTTTTTCCAGCCCGTCCTCCACCGCCGCCGCTTCGCTCTCCAGCGCTTTCACCGTTTTCACCGCCTCATCGTAGCTTCCCGCGTCCAGGTCCCGGCGCATCACGTCGAATTCCGCGCGCTCCAGCTTGTGCATCAGCTTGGCGCGCCGGATCGGATTGCTCTCGTGGTTGAACTGGTTTTGGTATTGCTCGAGCGTGTTTTGCGCCGCCAAAGTCCCCGCGCAGCAGGCGGCCAAACTCGCGATGGTGAGCGTTCGCGTGAACTTGAGCAAGAGGATCATCGTGGTGCTACTTCCTCTTATTTTGCAGGTCCCGTTCCAGTGCCCGGACGCGCGAGCTGGCTTCAAAGTACTCATCGTTGCTCGCTCCGGCGTTCAGCTCGAGATATTTCTTGTACGCAGTAATCGCTTCCGGCTTTTGGCCAAGTTTATCGTAGCACGCTCCGCGAATGAACCACGAACCGATGGGCGGCGTCTCCCGTTTCGCCAGCTCATCCAGCAGCTTCAGCGTCGACGGATAATTCTTTGCCAGATATTCCGCGGTCAGCAAATCCTTCAGCGCGTCCACATTCTGCGGCTGCAGTTGCAGCGCTTCCACCAGGTACCGCTGCGCCGCCGCGTAATCTTTTCGCTGCAGTTCCACGTGCCCCAGGCTCGCCCGCAGGTCGCCGTCTTTAGGCGCCAGCGCCGCCGCCTTTTCCAGCGCCGCCGCCGCTTGGTTGTAATCCTTCATCTGCAGCAGCACCGTCGCCCGCAATTTCAGTGATTCCAGTGTCTCCGCTCCCGCGGCCGCGGCTTTATCCAGTTGCTCGATCGCCTCCGAGTTATCGTCCTCTTGTGCGAAGAGCCTCGCCAGATCCAGCCTCGCTGCCGGGTCTCCCGGATGCAGCTCCAGGAATTTTGTGAGCTCCGCCTTCGCTTCCACCGCTTTTTTCTGCGCCAGCAGGCTATCGATCAATCCGCCGCGGCACGCCGAACAGGTTGGCTGTATCGCCAGCGCTGCCCGGAATTCTGTCTCCGCGCCCGGCGCATCATTCATCTTCAGCAGGCCCCGAGCCAGCCCGACATGAGCTTCCGGATTATTTTTGTCATTTGCGATCGACGCTCGAAACGCCTCGATCGCCGGAGCGGTCTGCCCCGTTCGCTCCAGCGCATCCCCCAGCCGCAATTCCACTCGCGCGTCTTTGGGCATCAGCTCCGCGGCTTCCCGCAACGGTTCCACTGCCTCGCCCGGATCCTTCTCCAGCAGTGTCAGTCCCAAATTCAGAAACGCCGCGCCCATGTTTGGATCCACCTCGGTCGCTTGCCGGTACTCATCTTCCGCGCGATCCGAGTTTCCCAGTCCGGTATATGCGTAGCCCAATTGAAAATGCCCGAACGCGTCGTCCGGGAATTTATCGGTGTAGAACTCGAACGTTTCTACTGCCCCCGAAAAATCCTTATTTTGGAGTTGTGTCGCGCCCGTCTTGAGCAGTTGTTTCGCCTCCGCTTCTTCCGCGCCTTCCACTTCGGTCACTTTTTTTCGGCTGACGTTCGCCGCCTGGTCCTGCCCTGCCGCCGCGACAGTCGCCGCGCGAGTCGCCGCGCCAGACGATGCGCACGTCGTACCGGAGAAGGCGATACCCATTAGAATCCCGGCGAAGACCGCCGCCGCGTTCCACGCCGCGCATTCTGGCCGCGCCTTCATTTCAAACTCCCGCCCGCAGCCGCGTCGGCCGTACCCGCCCCGAGCGCCGAGATGCTTTGGCCGTTCACTGGCGCTTGCGCCGCCTGCTGCAGCGCTCGCGCCAGGAATTTCGCGGTGTGCGATTGCGCGTTGCGCGCCACCTGTTCCGGCGTTCCCGCTGCGATCACTCTCCCGCCCGCGGCCCCGCCCTCCGGTCCCATATCGATAATCCAGTCCGCCGATTTCATCACGTCCAGATTGTGTTCGATGATCAGCACCGAAGCCCCGGCGTCCAGCAGTTTGCGAAACGCATTCAGTAATTTCTGAATGTCGTCGAAGTGCAGCCCGGTCGTGGGTTCGTCAAAAATGTAAAGAACTCCCGCGTTCGCCTGCCGGGTGAGATGCGCCGCCAGTTTCAGCCGTTGTGCCTCGCCCCCCGAAAGCGTGGTGGCCGATTGCCCCAACCGCAGATAGCCCAGCCCCACTTCATCCAACACCCGCAGCCGGGTGGCCACTTTCGGCACCGCCGCAAAAAATGCCTGCGCCTCGCGTACCGTTAGTTGCAGTACCTCGTGGATGGTCTTCCCGTGATACTTCACTTCCAGCAGACTGCTTTTGTAGCGTGTGCCTCGGCATTCCTCGCAGATCAGTTCCACGTCCGCCAGGAACCGCATTTCCACCGTCACCGTGCCGTCGCCCTGGCAAGCTTCGCAGCGCCCTCCCGGAATATTGAACGAGAAATCTCCCGCCGTGTAATTCCGCTTTCTCGCCTCCGGCGTCGCCGCAAACACTTCGCGTATCGCATCGAACGCCTTCATGTACGTCGCCGGATTCGATCGCGGCGTCCGCCCGATCGGCGATTGGTCCACCATCTCCACTTCCAGCACCGAATTGTCGCCTTCCAGCCGGTCGCACACTTCCCGGTAATTCCCCCCGGTGCGCTTGGCCTGCAGCGCTTTGTACAGCACGTCGTACACCAGCGTCGATTTTCCCGACCCCGATACCCCTGTCACCACCACCATCATTCCCAGCGGCAGCATCAAATCCACGTTCTTCACATTGTGGCTGTGCGCCCCAAACACCCGCAAAAACTTCTTCTGCGGTTTGCGCCGTTGTGCCGGCACCGTGATCCGCATCTCGTTCCGCAAATACCGCGCGGTCAGCGACCGCGAATCCTTCAGTAATTCTTCCTGGGTTCCCGCGAAAATCACTTTCCCGCCGTGTTCGCCCGCCCCAGGTCCCAGGTCGATCACGATATCCGCCGCCAGGATGGTGTCCGGGTCGTGCTCCACCACCACCAGCGTGTTTCCCAGGTCGCGCAACGTCTTCAGGATCTGGATCAGCCGATCGGTGTCCCGCGGATGCAGCCCGATGGAGGGCTCGTCCAGCACGTACAGCGCCCCCACCAGGTGTGAACCCAGCGAGGTCGCCAGTTGGATTCGCTGCGCCTCGCCGCCCGCCAGCGTCGACGTCAGCCGGTCCAGCGTCAAGTAATCCAGCCCCACGTCGTCCAAAAACCGCAGCCGCTGCTCCACCTCCTCCAGAATCTTGGCCGCGATCGCCGCTGCCGAAGCGCTCAGCTTCACGCTGCGGAAAAATTCCCGCGCCTCGGTCACCGTGTATTGGCAAATTTCAGTGATCGATTTTCCGCCCAGCTTCACCGCTCGCGCGTCCGCACGCAGCCGCGTCCCGCGGCAATCCGGACACGTGGCATATCCGCGGTACCGGCTCAGAAACACCCGCACGTGCAGCTTGTATTTCTTTCTTTCCAGCCAGGCGAAAAATCCGTTCACCCCCGGATACCCGCTGGCGGGTTCCCCTTCGATGATCGCGTCCTGCTGCGCCGCGGTCAGCAGGCGGAACGGCACATCCATCGGGATGCCTTTGGCCCGTGCGAATTTTTTCAGCTCCAGCGCAATTTTCTGGTAGCGCGGCTTGGTCCACGGATCGATCGCGCCGTCCGCCAGCGATTTGCTCTTGTCCGCGATCACTCGGTCGATATCGAAATCGATGGTGTTGCCAAAGCCCTGGCACCGCGGGCATGCCCCGAATGGATTGTTGAACGAAAACAGCCGCGGCTCCGGCTCCAGGTGTACTCGTCCGCATTTCTTGCATTCGAAGCGATCGTTAAACAGCATTCGCTCCGGGGCTTTTTCGCCTTCCCGCGCGGCAAACTCCACGATCGCTTCGCCGTGTCCTTCGCGGTAACAAATTTCGATCGAGTCGCGCAGCCTCGACCGCACTTCCGGTTCCAGCGCCAGGCGATCCACCACCACAAACACCGGGCGGTCGAAATCCACGTCCAGCAGCGATTCCGGGGAAGAGAACTCGTACACCTTGCCGCCTTGCAGCAGCCGCTGGAATCCGCGCTTCTGCAAACTGGCTAGCGCCGATCGGACCGCCTCCTGCGTCGGGTGCGCAACCTTCTTCGGCCGCACCTCCGGCGCCGCTGGCGCCCCGGCTACGGCATCGGCGCCGAATCGCAATTCGTACGCCATGTAAAACCGTGTTCCAGCAGGATGCTGGAACACTCGGTCGGCGATTTCGTCGACCGTATCCTTCTTTACCGCCGCGCCGCACTCCACGCAAAACGTTTCCCCCGCGCGCGCAAACAGCAGCCGCAGGTAATCGTAAATTTCCGTGGCCGTAGCCACCGTCGAACGCGGATTGCGCGTGGTATTTTTCTGGCGGATAGCGATTGCCGGCGCGATCCCGCTCACCTCATCCACGTCCGGCTTTTCGATCCGCTCCAGAAATTGCCGCGCGTACGCCGACAGCGACTCGATATATCTCCGTTGCCCCTCGGCATAAATGGTGTCAAACGCCAGGCTCGATTTCCCCGATCCAGACACCCCGGTAATCACCGTGATCGCGTTGTGCGGTATCTCCAGGTCGATATTCTTCAGGTTGTGCTGCCGCGCCCCGCGGATCCGGATCATCTCTACGTCGTCGCTGTCCAGCGCCAGTTGCGCCGCGATCTTGTCGACCGACTCCACCGCTACCGCCGCGCCGCCCCCGTCTTCGGCGGTGACCGCGGACCCCGCTGCCGCGTTCCGTGCCGCCTCGCGCGCCGCGTCGGACCGCGCCGATTCCAGCCGAGCCATAATTCCCGACACACCGCCAGCTTCGCCCGCGGCGCTTCCGCTAACCGAGCCGGTCGCCACGCGCCCGCCCTGACCGGAGACCTCCGCCGCCGACCCGGTCTTTGCCGCCGCCCCCGCGTTCGCGGCGCCCGCCTCTTCCGAGCTGCCAGTCGCTTCGCGGCGGCCAGACACACCCAGCCCGGGGCGTCCAGCGGGCGCAGACTTGATAGGCGCTTTACCTGTGGTCTTCAATGTCGTGTCCGAAACCATCAATTATACGTCTCCACAAAATTCAGAGCAAACGCGCCTTTGCCGCGATCCGGGCTCAATTAGATTCCAAAACTACAAAACCGGCTCAGTATTTGTACCGCCTCTCCACAGGAATGATCCCTTTTTTCCCTCCCCACATGCTGCTACGGTCGCCTTGAAAAGGAGTGCTACCAAAATGCCCGAAGCAATCACCCCATCGGCCGCCCAATCTCTAGGATGCACCGTAGAAATCACCAAACTGAATCCCGCTCACTCTCGCAAATGCGCCATCTGCCGTCACCCCGATCGGCTGCTCATCGAACTCGAATTTCTCGAATGGGGTCATCCGGCGCTGATTGCCTATGAGTACAACCTGTCGGACCGCAACACCGTCTACCGCCACGCACACGCCGCAGGCCTGTTCGTGCGCAGGTGCCGAAACCTTCTGTGCATCTGCGAAGGCATCCTCGAGAAGGCCGGGCGCAAGCAAATCACCAGCCGCGACCTCACCTTCGCCTTCAATTACGTCGAGCGTTCCGTACGAAACGACCTGGCAGGCAGCGCCACCCAACTCGACCATACCGTTACCAGGTCCGCCGACCTGCCCTTGCCTCAGCCCGCCGAAATCCAAGACCCCGCTCCAGCCGCACCAGAACAGGCTGCCGGAACGCCGGGTTCGGAACCGGCGAGCAGTCTTGATACCCCCTCCGCTCCTGCTGATTCTAAAGGGCAGGAAATTTCTGAATCGGGACAAAACGGCGAAAATCATGGTGCGTCCGACACCCAGAAAACCCGCACCGCGGAGGCCTTCGCCCGCCTCCGCAAGACCGTCACCAACGAAATCGCCAAGCAGCGGGCACTCCAGCGACTCGGACCAGACTAAAACTGGATGGTTTTGCCGACACTTTAGCGATTTCCCTGCTCCAATTTTGCGCTTCTGGGGAGCTTGCGCGAAGGTCTGCCTTTCAAGGATCGAGCTTCGTGTCCTTATCTCTATCTCTCGCGATCTCTCGCGGCCATTGCGCGGGGCGGGTGCCGCGCGTGCGCTTCACCTTGTGGCTTTGCCGTGCTAGCTTGTGTCTCGGAGCAAATCTTATGGCTGTGTACGAACGCATCATTTGGATCGTCCTGGATTCGGTGGGCATCGGCGAACTGCCCGACGCCGCCGACTACGGCGACGTCGGCCGCGACACCCTGGGCCACATCGCCCGGTCGCGTCCGCTACATCTGCCCAATCTGGTGCGCTTGGGGCTGGCCAACATAAAACCGCTGGCGCACCTCGCTGCGGTTGCCGCGCCTGCCGGAAGTTTTGGCAAAGCAGCCACCGTTTCGCCGGGCAAAGACACTACTACCGGGCACTGGGAGATGGCCGGCATCTGGCTGGAACATGCCTTCCCCGTTTATCCGCATGGCTTTCCGGCCGACCTGATCGCGAAATTCGAGCGCGCTATCGGTACCCGGGTGATCGGGAATATTCCGGCGTCCGGGACGGAAATCCTGAAAAACCTCGGCGCCGAGCATCTGAAAACCAAATTTCCGATCGTGTACACCTCCGGCGATAGCGTTTTTCAGATTGCCGCACATGAAGAAATTATTCCGGTGCCGGAACTCTATCGCATCTGCGAGATCGCGCGGGCCATGCTCGAACCGCCTAACCGCGTGGGGCGGGTGATCGCCCGTCCGTTCGTCGGCGCCCCCGGGAATTTTCGCCGCACCGAACGGCGCCACGACTATGCCGTGCCGCCGCCGCGTCCGATGCTGATGGATGTGCTCGCCGAGCGCGGCATACCGGTGCTCGGCGTCGGCAAGATTCACGATATCTATAACGGCCGGGGCGTCGACAACTACGTGACCACAAAAAATAATGCCGACGGCGTTGCCAAAATTACCGAAGCGCTCGCTCGCCAGCCGGCCGGCCTGATCTTCGCCAACTTGGTCGATTTTGACATGCTCTACGGGCATCGCAAGGACGTCGAGGGCTTTGCGAAATCGTTGGAGGAATTCGACCTATTGCTAGGGCCATTGCTGGCGGCGCTGAAGCCTGCTGACCTGCTGATACTCACCGCGGATCATGGTTGCGATCCTGATCCGGTGAACCCTACCACCGATCACTCCCGCGAATATGTTCCGATCGTCGCCTACACTCCTTCCGTGAGCGCCGGCGCGAATCTCGGGACCCGCTCGACGCTCGCGGACATCGGGCAAACGGTCGCTGAAAATTTCGACGGGAAAATTCCGCACGGCAAAAGCTTTGCAGATTTGATTTCGAAGAGGTGAGGTATTCGCATGATCGGACGACCCCAGGATTCGGAAGCGGCAAAATACTATTTCACTTACATCGATCGCGTGGTCGGCGATGATGTGGTCGCCATCATCGAAAGCCAGCTGGACGCTTCCTCGGCGCTTTACTCCGGAATCTCGGAAGAGAAATCGCTCCACCGCTACGCGCCGGAAAAGTGGAGCATCCGCCAGGTATTGAATCACGTTAGCGATACGGAGAGAGCGTTTGCGTTTCGCGCGTTGTGGTTCGCCCGCGGATTCGACGCGCCTCTGCCCGGCTACGATCAGAACGTTGCCGCCGCCGGCGCGCAGGCCGGCGCAATTCCGTGGACCGCGCACGTCGAGGAGTTCCGGCGCGTGCGGCTCTCTACCGTCTCGCTGTTTCAGAACATGCCCGATGAGGCTTGGGCGCGCAATGGAATTGCCAGCGACAATCGCGTCAGCGTGCGGGCGGTAGCCTACATCATCGCCGGGCACGTGGAGCATCACAACGCGATCCTGCGCGAGCGCTATTCGTAGGTCACAGAGATGTGTGCCGCTGCCGTTGAAGTGGTCCGCCGCAGGCGGCTGGGTGCCCCAGGTGTCGCCTTCACACCTGGGTTCTCTCGCCGTTGCCGTTGAAGTTGATCTTTAGCTCCCGGAGCTCGAACCGGCCGGTTTCGGCGCGTAATACCCGCTGCGGGTGCGCACCGTTAGCTTCCCGGAGTTCCGGGGCGGCACCACTTGCACCTGCACGTTGCGGAACGAGCCGTCTTGCGCCACGTTGGTGGGATTATAGCCCAGCGTGTATTGGTTGCGGATCTCGTGCGCGATCTGCGCGCAGATCTCGTTCAACTCGGTGAGGCTGTTCGGAAAATACGCCGCGCCGCCGGTGGCATCGGCAAGCGTCTTCAGATTTCGCTTCGCCGCTTTCATTCGCACCCGGTCGTTCTTTCGATCTTCATCGCCGTATACCCCGATCGCGTAGATCGCCGCGCTGGATTGTTGGGAGGCGTGCAGCGCGTATTCGAAAGTCTTGGTGCTGTCCTGGTCTTCGCCATCGCTGATCACCAAAAGGACCTTCTTGTCCTTGTGTCCTTTTTTCAGATGGTCCAGCGAACCGACCAGCGCGTCATAGAACGCGGTGCCGCCGCGTGAGTCGATGCGTTCGAGGGCCTGCTTCAGATCTTTGGGGTCGCTGGTGAAGTCTTTGTCCAAGTCCAGGTAGAAATCGTCGTTGAAATTGACGACGAACACCTCGTCCTGGGGGTTGCTGCTTTCCACCAGGCGCAGCGCCGCGGCGTTCACCTGGCCGCGCTTTTCGCGCATGCTGCCGCTGTTGTCGATCACCAGGCCCACGGTCACAGGAGTATCTTCCTGATGGAAAACGGTGAGGCGCTGCTCCACTTTGTCTTCGAACACCCGGAAGTTGTCGCGATTCAGACCGGATACAAAGTTTCCGTCCTTGCCCACTACCGTTGCACGCAGCACCACCAAGTCGACTTCGGAACGAATGCGGTTGTTGGAAGGCGCGTTCGATTGTCCCGGTGGCGGAGGAAGATTGGGCGTTGTCCCCGGGATGGGTGGCGCAGCGGGCTGATTCTGCGAGAAGAGCGGCGCCGCGCTAAGGACAACACAGATGGCCAATACCCGCAGTCCCGCGCATAACGCCCAACCGTACTTAGTGGCCCGGAGCCAGGTAGCCGGTCTTGGAGTAGACGGTGAGCGGCGGCAAGCCCTTCGGCGGGCGGAGCCGTATTCGGATTTTGCGCCACTTGCCGTTGTGTGCGTGATTGCTCGGTCGGTATCCCAAAACATATTGGTTGCGAAGCTCCATGCTTATTTTTGTGGCCGTGTCCGGCAATTCATCCAGCTTGTTCACCCGGAAAACGCGCCCGCCAGTCATCGCCGTAATGTCGTTCAGCAGGTCGGGTCCGCTGCATTCCTCGGGCGTGGGGCAATAGCCGGGCTGCTCGAAAATTCCAATGGCGTAGAGTTGAATGTCCGCTTCTTTCAAATAACCGCGAACGTCCGACTCGGAGTACCTGCTGTGATTATCACCCCCATCCGAGATGATGAGAAGTGCGCGTTTGGGGTTGTGTGCTGTTTTCATTTGGCTGAGGCCCAGGTAGATGCCGTCGAGCAGCGCGGTGCGTCCTCGCGCCGCGGTGAACATCAGCCGTTCCTGCAATTCCTCCACGCTGTCGGTAAATCCGCTGCTCAGTTGCGCGCGGTCGTTGAAGCTGATCAGGAAGAATTCGTCCTTGGGGTTGGCGGTCTTGAAAAATTGCACCGCGGCCAGGCGAGACTTCTCGAACTTATTGGCCATGCTGCCGCTCATGTCGAAAATCATTCCGATCGAAACCGGCACATCTTCGCTCGAGAAATGCACCACTTCCTGCTCGGTGTTGTCTTCGAAGATTTGAAAGTTGTGCTGGTCCAGTCCGGTTACCAGGCGGCCGTACGGGTCGGTAACCGTGGCGTTCACCAGCACCATCTGCACTTCCTGCGTGACCGGCTTGCCTTTCAGGGTTTTCTCGACGGGAGCTTGCACCGGCGCTGTCGCGGGCGCGGCGGGCGGCGTGTCCTGCGCGAAGGATAAGAAGGAGGGAAAGGCAACCATACACAAGCACACCAGGAGCAAAATCATCAGCCACATCTTTGCGGGCTGCGTGGTGTCCCTTTTCAACAGCGCACTCCCGGGAACCCGAAGAGCGAGGCCGACCTACCTCGGGCGTGGAAACTAAGCTACCGGAGATTGTATCACTCCGGAAACTTCTAGCAATATGCTGGTGCGCTGCGGCTCGTTAATATGCTGTCTCCGGCTTGTCCCGAGATTGTAAACGGGTCTGGTGCGCCGCTGCCGGGATGACCGGGCGGCGCATTCATCCACCGCAATCCACGGTTGCCAGCGCTACCGGCTCGGTGTTACGTTCGCTTCGTAAGGTAGAAAGTGGGTCGGCGGGTTGGGAGAGTTTCTAGCCGATTCCTGTGTCGCATCATTTTAAGCGCATCACCGCAAAGGATTTAGAGTGAATTCAACCGAGCAACCCGCCGTTCTTGCGGTCATACCTGCCCGCTACGCCTCCTCGCGATTCCCGGGTAAAGCGCTCACCCCGATTGCCGGCAAGCCAATGGTGCAGCATGTGTTCGAGCGGGTCCGTCAGGCGCAGCGGATTACCCGCACGCTGGTGGCGACCGATGACGATCGGATCGTGCAGGCGGTGCAAAGCTTCGGAGGCGAGGCGATCTTGACTCGTTCGCAGCATCGCAGCGGAACGGAGCGAGTGGCGGAAGTGGCCGCGCATACCGACGCGGTGATTTATGTGAATGTACAGGGCGATGAGCCGCTCATCGATCCGGGAGCGATCGACGCGCTGGTGGACGCCACGCTGGAAGACGAGTCCATTCACATTGCCACGCCGTGCGTGGCGATCCGCGAGCCGGGCGAAATCATGGATCCCAACGTGGTGAAGGTGGTCCGCGATTTTGATGGCCGCGCGCTCTATTTTTCGCGCGCCCCGATTCCGTGGGTTCGCGACGCCAAAGAGCCGGTGGCGGCGCTGCACTGGAAGCATATCGGAATGTATGCGTTTCGGCGCGATGCTTTGCTCGATTTTCCCACGCTGCCGCCGGGTGAACTGGAGCATCTCGAGCAGCTCGAACAATTGCGCTGGCTGGAGAATGGATTCGAGATTCAGGTAGTGGAAACCGAGTACGACGCGGTCAGCGTGGATGTTCCAGCGGACGTCATCAGGGTCGAGAAAATATTGGGATCGCCAAAAGCGCCGGAATAATTCCAGCGCTCGCTGGCCGTCGCGCGCACCATCACATGCTTCCGTTCGTGCTCATGAATTGTGCAATTGTGGACATCGAAAACTTGATTTGACAGCCCCGCGCGTTCCCACGATAATGCGGTGTACGGTTTCTCTTCCTGGAGGTAAGTACACTGACTGTGGCCAAGGGCCCGAAATATATTTTTGTAACGGGCGGCGTGGTTTCTTCCCTTGGAAAAGGCGTGGCAGCGGCGTCGGTAGGCTGTCTGCTTGAGAGTCGTGGGCTCCGGGTTACCCTCCAAAAGTGCGATCCCTACCTGAACGTCGATCCCGGCACGATGAGTCCGTATCAGCACGGCGAGGTGTACGTCACCGACGACGGTGCGGAAACCGACCTGGATCTGGGCCACTACGAACGCTTCACTTCCGCCAAGCTCACCCGCGAACATAACTGGACCACCGGCCGCATCTACGAATCCATCCTCTCCAAAGAACGCCGCGGCGACTACCTGGGCAAAACCGTGCAAGTGATTCCGCATGTGACCGATGAGATCAAGGCCGCGTTCCGAAAAGTTTCTTCCGGCGTGGATGTGGTGATCGTCGAAATTGGCGGCACTGTGGGCGACATCGAATCCCTGCCGTTCCTGGAAGCGATAAGGCAGATGCGCCTTGAGCTTGGTGCGGAAAACGTTGTCTTCATTCATTTGACGCTGGTTCCATTCATCCACACCGCTGGGGAATTGAAGACCAAGCCGACGCAGCACAGCGTGAAGGAATTGCTCAGCATTGGAATCCAGCCGGATGTTTTGCTGTGCCGCAGCGATCGCCCGCTGGACCGCGACCTGAAAGCCAAGATCGCGCTGTTCTGCAACGTCCAGGAAAACTGCGTGATCTCCGCGCCCGACGTTTCCAACATTTACGAAGTGCCGCTGGGGCTGGCTTCCGAAGGATTGGACGAACAGATTCTGAGCCATCTGCGCATCGAAGCTCCGGCGCGCGATCTGAGTGGTTGGCTGGCGATGCTGCAGAACCTCGAGCATCCGCAGGGCGAAGTGCACATCGGAGTGGTAGGCAAGTACGTTCAACTCGAAGATGCGTACAAAAGCTTGCGCGAGGCGCTAGGCCACGGCGGTTTGGCGAATCACCATCGCGTGGTGATCGATTGGATCGAAGCGGAGGATCTGGATTCGCCGGAAGCCGCCGGGAAGGCGCTGCGCGAGGTGGACGGAATTCTGGTCCCCGGCGGATTCGGCAAGCGCGGAACCGGCGGGATGATTCATGCGATCACTTACGCGCGCGAGAACAAGGTTCCGTTCTTTGGGATTTGTCTGGGCATGCAATGCGCGACGATCGAATACGCGCGGCGTGCCGCGGGCGTGGAACATGCAGACAGCACGGAATTCGATGCGTCCACACCCAATCGCGTGATTTACAAACTGCGCGAGCTTTTGGGCGTGGACGAAATGGGCGGGACGATGCGGCTGGGGTCGTGGCCGTGCAAGCTGGTGCCGGGCTCGTTGGCGGCGCGGATTTACGGATCCACGGAAATCGCCGAGCGGCACCGGCATCGCTACGAATTCAACCGCGAGTACGAGAGTGTTTTGATCAAGGCCGGATTCGCGATTACCGGGAAAACGCCGGATGGCGTTTACGCCGAAATCATCGAGGTGCCGGGGCATCCCTGGTTCCTGGGTTGCCAGTTTCATCCGGAGTTCAAGTCGAAGCCGGTGAGTCCGCATCCGCTGTTCTCGTCCTTTATTGCAGCTAGCATCGCGCATCGCGCGCGTGGGCATGCGGATCCGGTGGCGGGCCGCCGCGTGCGCGCGGTCAGCGATCCTTCGTAGCTCGGCCCTCTCCTTCACATCCCGAGATGGTTAACGCCACCGCACTGCAGGATTGCAAAGCGGGGCGTTACCGCATACGCTGATTCCGAATGGCTGCCTCTCCCACCTTTTCGATTCGCCACATTCCGGTCGGCGGCGGAGCTCCGCTGTTTTTCATCGCCGGGCCTTGTGTGATCGAAACAGAGAAACACGCCATGGGTCTCGCGGAAAAATTGGCGGAGGCGTCGCGTTCGCTGGGGATTCCGCTGATTTTCAAGGCGTCGTACGACAAGGCCAACCGCAGTTCGCTGGAATCGTATCGCGGGCCGGGCCTGGAGGAAGGGCTGCGCATTCTGTGGCTGATCGGCGCGCGCACCGGATTGCCCATCCTGACCGACGTGCACGAAGTTTCCCAGGTCGGGCCGGCGGCGGAAGTGTGCGACGTAATTCAGATTCCGGCGTTCCTGTGCCGGCAAACGGATTTGCTGGTGGCGGCGGCGCGGTCGGGGCGAGTGGTGAATCTGAAGAAGGGGCAGTTCATGTCGCCGTGGGAAATGCGCAACAGCGCCGACAAGATTGTTTCCAGCGGCAACTCCAAGCTTTTTATTACCGAGCGCGGCAGCTCGTTTGGGTATCAGAATCTGGTGGTGGACGTGCGGTCGTTTCCGATTCTTCGCGGGCTCGGGTTTCCGGTGGTGTTCGACGTTACGCATTCGGTGCAATTGCCGGGCGGGGCGGGGAAGGCGAGCGGCGGACAGCCGGAATTTATCGAACCGCTGGCGCGCGCGGGCGTGGCGGCAGGCGTGGACGGCGTCTTCATGGAAGTGCATGAGGATCCATCGCGCGCGCTGTCGGATGGATCGAACGCGCTGCCGCTGAAAAAGTTTTCCCCGCTGGCAGAAAAGCTGAAGCAGCTTGCGGCGCTGGCGCGCCATTGGGACAACGTTTGATGAGTATTGAAACCGGCAAACGCGTTCTGCGGATTGAGTCCGAAGCGATTGCTGCGCTGATCGATCGGCTGGACGCGCGGTTTGAGTCCGCGGTGGAAATGCTGTTTGCCTGCAAGGGGCGGGCGGTGGTTACCGGCCTGGGCAAATCGGGACTGATCGGACGGAAAATCTCAGCGACGTTTGCCAGCACCGGAACTCCTTCGCTGTTTTTGCATGCGGGGGACGCGCTGCACGGGGATTTGGGGACGCTGGTGGCCGGCGATGTGCTGCTGGCGATTTCGGCGAGCGGCGAGACCGGGGAATTGGTGGAGTTACTGGAAACGGTGAAGCGGCTGGGAATCCGGGTGATCGCGCTGACGGCGAAGCCGCAGTCCTCGCTGGGCGCGGCAAGCGACGTCGTGCTGGACATCGCGGTGAAGGAAGAAGCTTGCTCGCTAAACCTCGCGCCCACGGCGTCGACCGCGGCGGCGCTGGCGATGGGCGACGCGCTGGCGATTGCGCTGCTGGATCGGCGCGGATTCGGCGAAGACGATTTTGCCGCGCTGCATCCTGCGGGAAAGTTGGGGATGAAACTCCGGCGGGTGGGTTCGTTGATGCATTCCGGCGAGAATCTGCCGAAAGTGGGGCCGGCGGCGCGCATGCCGGACGTGATTTATGAAATGAGCCGTAAGGGCTTGGGCCTGGCGGCGGTGGCCGACGAATCCGGCGCGCTGCTGGGAATCATTACGGACGGTGACTTGCGGCGGATGATGCAGTCACGGAAGAAGGATATTTTGGATTTGACCGCGCGGGAATGCATGACCGCGAATCCGGTGACGATCTTGAGTTCGGAGCTTGCGGCCGCGGCGCTGCGGATCATGGAAGACAAGAAGATCACTGCAGTGCTGGTGGTGGATGGCCAGCGGCGGCTGGAGGGCGTGGTGCATATTCACGATCTTTGGACGCTTCAGCTTTTCTAGGTTTTTCCAGGTTTTGCGGAACGCGCTGGCGCTTTCATTAGGGAGAGGAAAATACATGGCGGCAAAGAGCGAGAAATTTCCGGCGAGCGTGGTGAAGCGCGCCAAGAAGATTAAGTTATTTCTGATGGACGTAGACGGCACCCTCACCGAAGGCGGCGTTTGTTTGCTGGCGGTGGCCGGCGCGGGCGCTGCCGCGGAAATGAAAGTGTTCAACGCCCACGACGGCGCGGGGCTGACCCTGGCGCACATCATGGGAATCAAGACCGGGTTCATCAGCGGACGGAATTCGCTGGCGGTGGTGCAGCGCGCCAACGAAGTACACGCGGATTATGTGTACCAGGGGCAGGCCAAGAAAATTCCCGCGTATAAGGAGTGCCTGGCGAAATCGGGGGTGCGGGAAGATGAAGTCTGCTACCTCGGCGACGATCTGCCGGATATTCCTCTGCTCGAGCGCGTCGGGCTGGCGGTGGCGGTGGCCGACGCGACGTTCGAGACCAAGGAAGCGGCGCACTACGTCACCCAGGCCCGCGGAGGCCGGGGCGCCGCCCGCGAAGTGGTGGAGCTAATTTTGAAGTCGCAAGGCCGCTGGAAGGAAGCAGTGCCAAAGGCACTGGCGTAGGCGGTACTGCGGGACGTTTCGTCGTGACTGGTCCACGCGGGCAAATGCGCTGCAAAAGTAAATTCGGTGAAATTCTAGCTGGGGAACTTTGGAGCGGGAGAGGGGAATCGAACCCCCATCTTCAGCTTGGGAAGCTGACGTGCTGCCACTGTACCACTCCCGCGCCTTGCTCAGCATAGTGCAGTCGGGGCTGGTTAGGCAACCTGGGCGGGGCGGAGTGGGCGGAGAAAATTTGGCGGTGGTGGTCGCAGAAGAGCGAACATGACCGGTCTGATTTTTCGCAAGGCGCGATGCCGGTTTGAGACGTGCTTCGCGCGGACGCGAATGTCTTGGTCGCGGTGGTTGAGCGCACCGACAGGTTGTCGGTGCCACGCCGACCGGGCGTCGGCGGTACGCGTTTCGGCAGACTGTGCCGACCGGGCGTCGGCGCTGTGGAAGACAGGGCCAAGTCAAAAACTTAGAGAACCCAGTTGTGAAATCGACACCTGAGGCACCCACTTCGCTTCGCTCAGCGCCTCCATCGTCGATAAAGTTGCTTGATGTCCAAGAGAAATGTGCGCGGTTATTTTGGTTGGGACTCTACTTGGGATTTTAGGGTTTGGAGGTCGGCGTCCATTTTTTTCCTGGCTTGCGGGGTGATCAGCGGCTCCAGGAGGCGGGCGAAGGACTGCTGGTAGCGGTAGGTTCCGGTCGCGTCCATGCGGGTTTTCCCGTTGCCTAGATCTACCAGGGTGTAGTTGGAGGTGCCGTCGAAACTTCCGTCGGACCACAGTTTTACGGTTACCGATTGGCGTGGGTTGACGGCGATGATTTCTCCGGTGATCTCCATTTTGCGGTTGTTGTTGTTTTGGTCTTGCATGATCCAGAGGGCGCGGCTGCCTACGCCTTCGGTGGATGCTGTTAGCGGGCGGATTTCTACCAGCCAACTCACCCATTTTTTCTGCTGATCGGCATTGGTGATCCACGGCCAGACGGCGGCGGGAGGGCGATCGATGACTACGCTATTGGTCATGGTTCCGGCGCCTTTTCTGAAATCCAGGACCAATAAGATTGCAACGGCGACCGCTAGGAGAGTTAGGAGCGTTCCGAGCACGATCGCGATCCACTTCAGCATGATCCCTCCTGGGCGGGAAAGATATTGCGTTTCGAAGTCTTTGCTGCCGCGAGTGCGAGGCTGCAACGGCGTTACGAGGGCGACTCAAAAACGTAGAGAACCCAGGTGTGAAATCGACACATGGTGCACCCACGTCGCTTCGCTCAGCATCGCCATCGCCGAACTCTGTTTTTTTCTCTTGCTGACAACTGAGTGCGCAAGGTTGCGCCGATTAGTGCGCCGGCCGCGCCCAGGAAAAGTACGCTGCAGGGATACCAACCTATCGGCACGGAGGTTGGGAAGATGGCAGCCAGCAACGCCAGCACGGCTGACGCTAGAGCTAGAAGGCACGATGTTCTGAAAACTGCGACGCGACGGTTGCTGGGAAGCGAGAATCCAGAGAGGAGAGTGGCGAACATTCCCAGCGCCAGTGTGGCGATCAAGAATTCGGTAGAGTGGACCGAATCGGCCTTCAAGGGAATTTGCGACAGGACGTAGGTTCGCAGCGCGTTCAAGAACGCTATGGGAACGAGAAAGCTCAAGTACGCTAGCAAAACAGTGCTGGGTATTTCGGTGGTGCGGCCCCGCATAGAGAAGGCATAGGGAAGCGATTTCCATGCCTGGCGCATGTACCAACTTCGAGCGCTTGCGGCGCCGGCGTTTGGCAATGCGAAGGTGACGAATTCTTCGTCCAGATCGCCGCGAATAGTTTGGAGATCGTTTTCCGGCAGGCAAAGCCAGAGCATGGCGCGGGCCAGGATCGGGGGATTCGCTTGATTCATGAGATCAACTCCGGGGCTAGGCCGCGGGTCATTTGTTTTAGTGCGCACTGGGATTGCTTGAGGGACGCGGAACCTAGTGCGGTCAGGCGGAAGCTGCGCTTGGCGCGGCCGCCGCGTTCCGGGCTGGGGTCTCCGATGGAGGATTTCACCAGGGCTTTTTTCTCCATGCGATCGAGGGTGGCATAGACGGCGCCGATGGCTACGTCGCGGCCGGTGCGGGATTCGATTTCGCGGCGAACGGCCATGCCGTAGGCGGCGTGGCCGAGGCGGAGTAAAGCCAGGAGCACGATTTGTTCGAATTCGCCTAGGTTGGGGAACTGCGGCATGAGTTCTACATTGTAGTAATAATCGCCGGGGTGTCAAGAAAAGGTTGCGGAGACCGGGGCGCAAAGACGAGGAAGCACCTTCGGCGCGTTTTGGAGTTGAACACCCACTCTTTCCATCCGCCTTCGCGCAAGTACGGCGCTACGGCAGATGGAAAGAGTGGGGCGCCCGGAAAAGATAAGGGCGCAGAACGGTAGAACCGGAAGTCAAGAACCCCACACGCAAGACCGGCGTGTGGGGCACCCACCACCAACGTCGAATTCAAAACGCCTGCGGTGAGGGACTTCACGCTTTGAGTTATTACTTCACATCGCGAGTCAAATTCAAAACTGCTGCGGTTAAGGACTCTACGGTTTGAGGTGTTATGGCACGTGGAGGGGCGTTGCTTCGCGGTGGCTGCGTCGATAGTATGGCGCTGGACTCCTATTTATGAGCGGACCACGGATCTTTTTGGGGACTTCGGCGTTTACAGCGGCGGGGTGGGCGGGGACGTTTTATCCGGCGGGGATGAAGGCTGGCGAGTACCTTTCTTTCTATGCCGAGCATTTCGGGACGGTGGAGATCGACAGCACTTATTATGGGACGCCTAAGGCGTCGACGGTGGCGGCATGGGCGCGGAAGACTCCTGCGAATTTTATTTTTTCGGTGAAGGCGCCGCAGCTTATCACTCACGAAAGAGTGCTGGAGGGGTGCGAGGCGGAGTGGGACGAGTTCCTGGGCACGATGGATTTACTGGGCGAGAAACTTGGGCCGATCGTTTTGCAATTTCCATTTTTCGACTCGGGCATTTTTCGCAGCGTGGAGGATTTTCTGGCGCGGCTGGGGCCGTTTCTGGAGCGGCTGCCGGCGGATCACAAGTTTGCGGTGGAGATCCGGAATAAGGAGTGGCTGGACTCGCGGCTGGCGGAAATGTTGCGCGAACGCCGGGTGGCACTGGTGCTGCAGGATCAATCGTGGATGCCAAGCGCTCAGGAACTGGAGTCGCGATTCGATCCGATCACTGCGGACTGGACTTACATCCGCTGGCTGGGCGACCGGAAGGGAATTGAGAAGACCACCAAAGTTTGGAACCGGACGGTGGTGGACCGCCGGCCGCAGCTTCGGAGTTGGGTGGATTTCTGCGAGCGCGTCCGGCATCGCGGGATCTCGATATTCGCTTACGCCAACAATCACTATGCGGGGCATGGGCCGGCGACGATCGCGCTATTCATCGAGTTGTGGAGGGAGGCGGGGTTGCCGGAGATTCCTCAGCCGCGGCGGGAACGGCCGGAGTCCACGTTGTTTGAACTTTGAGGCATGGCGGCGGTTCGATTTGTGAAATGTTGGTAAAGAACTGAGATGGAGTGAATCGATGGCTCGCGGCGGGGCATCGAAACGGATGGCGTTCGGTTCGGATGGGCAGTGGCGATTATCGAGTGGTCCGTTGGGGCGCCCAGGTCTGGAGTGACAACTCAGTTTCAAATACATGCGGAGGAACAGATGAGGCGATGGATTTTTGCGGTTGCGATGACGGCGGCGCTGGCGGTTTCTACACTGGCGGCGGGCGGGACTACCTGGCAGATCGATCCGGCACATTCGAACGCGCAGTTTGTGGTGCGGCATATGGCGATATCGAACGTGCAGGGCGACTTCACGAAAATCAGCGGGACGGTGGAATACGACGAGAAGGATGTGGCGAAGTCCAGCGTGAACGCTACGATCGACGTTAATTCGATCGATACGCGGGTGGATCAGCGGGACAAGGATTTGAAGAGTGCGAACTGGTTCGATGCGGAGAAGTATCCGACGATCACGTTTCATTCGAAGAAGACCTGGAAGGAAGGCGATGGGTTGAAGATGCTGGGCGATCTGACCATTCATGGCGTGACCAAGGAAGCTACGCTGGACCTAACGGGGCCGTCGGCGGCGATCAAGGATCCGTGGGGCAACACCCGGCGCGGGCTTTCGGCGAGCACCAAAGTGAATCGGCAGGATTTTGGGTTGGTGTTTGCGGGGAAGACCCCGGGTGGAGATTCCGTGGTGGGGGACAGCGTGGCGATCACGCTGGATGTGGAGATTACGCAGAAGTAGCTCAGGTTATTTTTCGAGAAGCTACGACGCGACAACCTGGACCCGCTCCTGCTGGAGCGGGTCTTTTTTTTTTGTGCCGAGCATGTTCGACAGCTTGGAGGTGAAAGTCCTCTACCCATCCTGATGGAGGAGAAGGGTTAGTGAAGCGCAAGGGCCGAAGCGCGAGGCGAGGTCTGAAAGAAGCGTGT
>Ga0302326_10006383_pt1 | contig 26477 bp, 29 predicted proteins | sample Palsa_T0_3_FD_202264 | JGI IMG/M metagenome (GOLD analysis project Ga0302326, IMG submission 202264) | Peat permafrost microbial communities from Stordalen Mire near Abisko, Sweden - Palsa_T0_3 | ecosystem: Environmental > Terrestrial > Soil > Palsa > Peat permafrost | place: Sweden: Abisko... | reverse complement strand
TAGGCCCCCACGGTCACCGGGGCCGCCGGAAGTGGGAGAACGTTTTGCGACTGACAGAAGGTCGCAAAGTGTTTCAGGTCGGAGCGATACCCTGTTTGGAATTGAGGAGGTATTTGTGGGCATTCTGGGAAAGAGTAATTCCGAGAGTCGGCTGGGAGATGGCGGGAAGAAGCATCACTAACGATAATTCTGAGTTATCGCTGCCCATAAGTCCATTCCCGGAGACCGCTTTGCGGTAGTAAGTACCGCAGGAGAGCGGCTCATTGAGTGCGAGCGCTGGTGGGCTCCACCGTTGTTACGAACCAAACGATCTCGGTTGGTGACCATAACAACCCGAAATGAACGAATAAGTGAGTTACCGGCAAATACTTGCGAAACGAGCCAGGTGCGCCTCGCGTTGGCCGGAAGTCGCCGTCCGAAACAGGCTGCTTAGAAGGCGAAACACTCGGTTGTTACTTACTTAGGATGTCCGCAAGACCGTTGCTTGGTCGCCGCAAACGTTGGGTGTTAGTCCGGGAACCGTGCGCGGTCGATTGTTTGGCTTCTGTGGCTGGCTTTACACTCTACTTCTTAAATGTGAAACAATATCGTTGCTGGAAAGGAACGAATACAATGACACCAGCCAAAGCCCCACTCCCTTTCTTGGGCGCGTGGAAACTGACCGAATGCGTGCCTTCACGGTCTGATCTGCCTTATCCTACGTCAGGAACCGCAACATTTGCTCAGCAAGAGGATGGCATTAGTTTCATCAATGAGTCGGTCTGGTCGGATGGGCGGACAACAAAAAGCCGCGTGGTCTTTCAAATCGATGGCTCATGGTCCCCGGTCACAGGCGCTATGCTACATGACTCCATGTGTCTTCGGCATCTTGAGGGTGGCTCATTTGAATTTAGGATGAGAAAGGGCGAGATCGATGTTGGATCTTGCCTTGCTACAATTTTTGCTGAAACGAGAACCTTGACGGCAAACTGGGAGTTCGTGGGCCCTGGTGGAACGAAGATCACCTGGAAGACAACATCAGTGCGACAGTGATCGAAACTCAGGGCAAGATTAATTGAGCTTTTCGAACTGTACTTGACCGATCTTCCAATTTCTCTGATTTCCCGCCAAGGCTGCTGCGTAAGCGCCCATCGTGAAAGCCAAGAACCGTGGCGGAGACTCGGTTCCGATAAGGCTATGGCAGCTTTAGCCGGCTTGGTACTCACAATCCATCTGCTCTGGATACTGTGGGTCATCTTTGGAGCTTTCTGGACTCGCGGCGCAAACTTTTGACCGCGTTCCACATCTTTTCGTTGGTTTGGGGAATCGTGGTGGAATTGTCACCCCTGCCCTGTCCGTTAACGATGGCCGAACAGTTCTTTGAAGGGAAGGCCGGAGCGGAGGTATACCGTGGGGCGTTTCTGTCACATCTTCTTGATCGCCTGGTCTACCCAAATCTTCCCGAAGCGTTGCTGGCGGCCGTTGGCGTCGCGGTGTGCGCGGTCAATCTTGGCGTTTTCGCTTGGCGCTTTTGGAAATCGCAAGCCGCAAGCTACGAAGCAAGCGGCTGACTCGCGCCGGAGGGGATGAACCTGTAACAGCGAAGCTGGCTCTGACGTTCGCCGACCTCCCCTTGCTCGAACCCTTGGGACCACGCTCCAATCCTTTGACGCGCCTATAATCATAAACAGCGTAGCCACGCGGAGGTGCCATGCTGACGACGCTGATTGGTATTTTGATCGCCGTGGGAGTGGTCGGCGCTCAACCAGAGAACGAAACGGACAAACAGGCGATTCAGGCCATAGGGGCCCAATTCATGGACGCCTGGAACCAACATGACGCCCATGCTTTCGCCGCGCTCTTCACCGAGAACGCGGACTTCACGAACGTGCGTGGAACACACGCCCACGGCAGGAAGGCGGTGGAGGAGTTCCACGCTTCCATGTTCGCCACTATTTTCAAAGGGAGCCACCAGACCGGCCAACTCCGCAGTGTTCGATTTCTCAAGCCGGATATCGCAATCGCCGATATCGATTGGGAAATGACAGGTGCCGCCACTCCTGAAGGCGCTGCTCGTCCACCGCGTAAGGGATTACTTGACTGGGCGATGGTGAAGACCGATGGCCGTTGGCTAATTGCCGTAATGCATAACACGGAATTGAGCGAGCAAGCGATTCCGGCGCAGGGCAAATGAGTAACGACTCAGGCGCCATCCAGCGCTTGTTGAATCAAAGCCATGCTTTCGGCAAGTTTCACCAGATACTCTGCAAGCACCTCAGAGGCGGCGGCTGGTGTCATGTTGGGGGTGATCATCGGGACGACCGGCAACACGAACCGTTTGACTGGTGGAGCGACCGGAGGCGGAGCGAATTGCGGACCATTTTCGATAAAGCCCAAGTGATCGACCCTATCCAACTCAAGCGGATAGAAATCGTTCCCGGTCTTCTTACGGAACCATTCCTTCGCTATCTTTTCGGATGTGATGGTGGCGACCGGAATCGCCGCGTTGCTTTCAGCTTGGGTGAGGACAAAGATTGTCATACAGTAATCTACCCGGCCGGGGGCGAATTGTGTATTCAGCGCCCACTTAATTTTCGCGGACCCAAAAGACTCGGCATGTTGCGCTTCCTTAGATAGGTCTATTCGGGACCTATCCCTGTTCCGCCTCCGCCACCAAGTCGCCCCTGCGGGCGTCTATCATGTCACTCCAATTGAAATCGATGGCGCACGAGTCCAATTTGTACGCCGCCCGATGTTTATCTCTACCCGGCGTTATTTACTCCTTGACCTTGCGGATAACACTACCCAGGTGGTCTTCCGGCGCGGCGCGAACGTATTTCGGAGAACATTTGGACGGTGGAACCGCCTTCGGTCTTTCGCTAATTCTTTCGGCAATCCCGCGATTCTGAGCAATCCGAAGGGTGGTCTTCTCCTCAGGGGTCATCAAGTGGAAAGGTGTTGTCATTATCTACTTCTATGATCTCTCGTTTAACGGGTGTTTTCGACGAAAGGGGCAAACAATTTGAATGAACTGCTATGTTGAATCGCAGTCATTGTCTGTACCCTCATCTCAGTCGAGTACGTCGCCGAGCCATCGGTAAGCCCGTTTGCAACCCGAAGATCATGTGCGAAACCACTACGCAGGCACTTCCTCAATCGAATGCGGCTCAACGTGAGGCCGCAGGTTACGTTCCGCCCGGAATTGTTGCGCTTCTTCGTAGGCGATCCGGCGCGAACGCATGATTCCGCCGACCGGCTGATGAACGGCCAAAGCATGCCAAGGGCTGAAAGAGAGTTGCTCATCCACAAAGATCTGCCGCGCATTGGAGTAGCTTTCTTGCGGGGGAACGGTAAGAGTTGCAACGCTTTGGTGGGGAGATTTGTCTTCGGGCCACTCTTTGCTCGCGTCCTCAATCGGCGTGGTACCGTCCTCAAGCGCAAGCTGACTGAATCTCCCAAGTCGCAGTCCTGTCTTTGAAGAATTCCCTAATCAATTCTTCAACGGCATTGAAACCATGGCCCGCGTCGATGTGCTTGCCGGTAAGTTCTTTGAGGTCATCCGACGATGGCGCGACGGCCAGTTTCGCCACGTAGTCTCCATAACGGATTGGGGCCATGGTGGAGAACGTTTCCCCGAGGATGTGCGTGTACGGATGACCGATATTGTCAAGAGACCCGCGGTGAATGCCGATAGCGCGGAGAATTGTATTCGTGCTCCGGGCAACTGTGGTTCTTGGGTGGTTTTGCCGGAGTGCGACGGAACCATTTCGCCAGTTACGTTCAGGATTTTGATGGCAAGACCACGGGGCGAGGAAACGGAATCGGCAAGCAGGTCGCCGGGTTGGTTGAGAAGCGAAGGGTAACCGGGTAGCTGCCTGTATTGGCGAAGAGTCCTTGGCGCTAAATGCTCGGCGAGATCGGAATGAACGTTGAGTGTGCCTACCAACACACCGTGGCTCTTGGCGTGAACAGGGCGATAAGCATGGCGGTAGTGGCCAGCCATAGTTCGGGGTAATGTGCTGCATCGTTCGACAAAGCTCTTCGAAGACGCCGTTCTCGTTGGGATCAACCTGGTCTACGGCGGGCGAATAGCGAAGGTAGGACATGTTGTCAGCGTACAGCGGTCTTTTGGGAAATCAGGTGGACGACGGATTTCAGCCCGGGGTGAAAGCGCCAAGCAATAGCTAGTTGAAGCGTAGATCTTTTGTTGCCCCAACCGGCGCGGCTGCGTTGTCAGCACTTCCGTGTTGGGTCGTTTGGCCAACCGGGCGAAAGGGCTGCTGCTGCCAATTCGATTCGGCGCGGGCGATTTTACAATCCTCTTCATAACGAATTCCCACCTGGAGCCGGAGCTAAACGCCGCACCTGAACGGGAACGCTGACGCTGGTCACTCCTTAGCGCGCCGTCGGCTGTCGCCCATGTCAGTTTGCTGGAAGACAAAGGTTTGAACGTTGCTGTGATCGCTACCGAACTTGGCCTCACTGCGGAAGAGGTCTTGGCCGATGCCACGATTCGCTGCGGAGATCTGCCACCCAAGCGGATCAACATCACCACCGGGCGACGTGTGACCGCGAGGGGCCTCATGGCCGTGGGGATCGTGCATCGCTTCGCCATGAAATTCCCTGCGCTGAGCCATTGGATGCTCGCCGCGCGCGGGCGTAGGCCCATGATAGCCCTTGCGATAGTCGAAATTATGATGTCCGTAGAAATGGGCCGGTCCGTGAAACCAAGGCCCCGCGCCGATGAAAACGCCGCCCACGAACCATTCCGGCCCGTAGTAACCATCTGGAGCGCAATTATAAGGAGGCGCTTCATAGTAGCCGTAAGGACAAACTGGCGGAGGCCCGATGCTGACCGCGACCTGCGCCTGGGCGCGATTACTAGTCGCCATGAAGATACCGCAACCTACAATCGAAATGCCGATTCGTTTTAATGTCTGCATAACCCGGCCCTCCCATCCTGTGAGACTACCGACTTGAATGAATGTTTCAAGCGGCTTTTTGAGATCCTGACCAGGAAAGCTTCGCACGCAAAGATGCCGGTGCTTTAGCATTCTTGACGTCTTTATGTGATCCCAGACATGTGTTGAGCGACTGCTTCACTCCTCGATGAATCACGGTAGGGCATGCAGCCTCCGTCTCCCGCTCTTTTGAGACCGCGTCATCCGCTCGTAAGATCGCCAGCACATATTGGTGACGTGGCCGTTTCGAACCGTAGATTGTTTCTCGCTTTTACCGGCGCGGCTGGGTTCTGCGCTTCGGTCTGGGCTTCTATGCCACACCCGGCTACGGATATGTCGCGCCGGTCTGCAATCCGGCAGGCTTTCTACGACCAGGGCGGCTATTGGCATTATTGCCGTGGTTGCGCCGCTCCACCATACGGTCATTAAGCGCTTATCGCTGATGGGACGGGCTCGGGCATATTCGAGATGGTAGATTGCGGGGATCATTCCACGTTTCTTTGGTGCCCGCCTCCCAAATAGTTTCACTGCGGAGTGTCGCGGCGAATTGCCATCAGAGTTCGCTGGTCAATTTATTCGGCAGGGAAAATCAGTCATACTAGGGTTATGCAGAAGTGGGAATACCGAGTCTTTGCCAGCCACCTTGACCCCGCTGAACTCGTCGTCATCCTGAACGAGTCAGGGCAGGAAGGGTGGGAGCTTGTTGCCTTAGCTCGGGTAACAGATTATTATCCACCACATCTTATCCAGCCCGAAGCTACTGCACCGATTCTCGATGAAGATGAGGTAGAAGAAGAGGTGGTTCCCGTCGAAGCGTTCAGGTATATTTTCAAACGGCCAGTCGAATAGTACCGCCGCTCCGCACCTCATCGCCCCAGCGGTGGTGCCGAGATGTCTTACCAAACATACAGACGTAACATCATATAAACCAAGCCGAGCGCGATCGCGGCCACGACAATATATCGAAGCCATTGGAAAGGCGTCTTCGGATCTGTTCGGTCTTGCATAGCCGATTATAAGCACACGTAGCCCTGCCTAGAACTCGCCCCGACAACACGGTGATTTCGTGTCGATGTCCTGGCCCCCCGAAGTATTTTGGCAGCCCGCCCCCGGGGCAGCAGCGCTTACGCGGTAAGAGTTTCGCGGTTGATCTACCGGTACCTATTTGTGGTGACTTGCATAAGACAGCGCGGGCTCATGGTCTATTTCCTCGGATGACTCGATGGCACGCGCAATCGCCATTTCTAGCGGCATCGTGCTTGCATAGGATCCTTCGATATCTTCTATTGCGGGAGAAACGAATCCGGCCCAGCACACGAACACTGATTCCAGATCCCCTCCAACATCATCATTCTTACCTCGGAGTTGGTAAATCCTCCCGCCCGGCACCCGCCATCTGGACTCCAAGTGACGGCGCACTTTTTGCAACCGATGCCCGCGTGCTGGCTCTGGTCATGATCGCAGTCGCACAAATCGCCGTCGCACACTCTAATGTCTCTCACGTTGCGACCTCCTGCCTTAGTCGTTCCTCTGGAGCGGCTTCTTGATCGGCAGCACAGCAACGGGCGGCCCGGCGTCTAAACGCGCTATATCTGCGCGACGACATTGATGAGCATATCCGAGGTTTGAAACTTCTTCAAGACATTTCTGACAAAGGCCGCTGAATATCGTCTCCACTTAGAGCTTTGGAAACGAGTTGACCCTCTCACGGGGGAGCATCCAGGTAATTTCACCGTGGATCGGCTGGGGCGATTTCATACCCGTGGAAATCCAAGCCGATATGTCGCGGTCCTGATTCGCGAGCACACCATGAGGCATCTGCTTCCAGTCCAATCAGGTAAACTGGTTCTCCAACATCATGGAGATTCGCAAAAGACCAGCGCCAGAGCGGATGCGGCACTTTTTACCTTCCTGGAGACTAGCCCTTGGAATGCGGCGTCTCTTTCCTATTGCGCTTGTTTGTGGCCTTACCCTCCATGCCCAACCGAAGAAGATCCTGGTCGCGGACGATGACGGCGCACTGGCCAAAGATTTCCAAAGCGTGACCGCACAAGCCAAAATCGTGCCGGTGAGCGAAGCTACCACGCTACAGGAGATCGTTGACGCCGACGCCTTTATCGGCAATATCACTTCAGCCGATGTGCGTGCGGGAAAGAAACTTAAATGGGTCGGTGCAATGAGCGCCGGTGTCGAGAACCTGCTATTTCCAAAAGACGGAAGTAGCGATTTGCGCGATAGCGGCATAACGCTTACCAACAACAAAATCGTGCAGGGCCCCGAGATCGCCGACCACGCGCTTGCCATGCTGCTGATGCTCTCGCGTAACCTCTATGCGCTCTACCGGAACGACCAACAGGAAATCTGGAATCCGCGTTCGTTCCACGGCATTGAGCTAAACGGCAAGACTGCGGTAGTAGTCGGCGTGGGCGGCATCGGAACACAAATCGCCGTGCGTGCCAATGCGTTCGGCATGACGGTGATTGGCGTGGACCCGCAGGACAAACCCTTTCTGCCGTTTCTCAAGAGCGTCGTCAAGCCCGATCAATTCGACGATGTGCTGCCGCAGGCCGACGTAGTCTTTATATCTGCTCCCGACACGCCCAAGAGTCACAAGATGATGGGTGCCCATCAGTTTGAGCTGATGAAGAAGAACTCTTATTTCATCGCAGTCAGCCGGGGAGGGATTTACGACATGAACGGATTGGTAAAGGCGCTGGATGAAAAACGGCTGGCGGGTGCGGGCGTTGACGTGACCGACCCAGAGCCGCTGCCGAAAGGCCATCCTCTCTGGAAATTCCCAAACGTGGTGATTACGCCGCACATCGCCGGACGATCCGATCAAGACGCCGAACGGATGGTCGGCACTATCAAGGAGAACATCCGCCGTTTCGTTGAAGGCAAGCCTTTAATCAACGTGGTCGATAAGCAGAAGGGATATTAGGGTTTCTGCATCCCTAACCGTTGGAACATACGCGTATGGCTTGAACATCCTCGATGTGCAAGATCGAAGCCAGTCAACCGGCGCATGTTAACTCCATTCAGCCTTCAGGCTCCAGTGGCATTTCAGCACCGCCGCGTCTTTACCCCGATTTCTATTCAAAGTTGGCCCTGAAACAACATTTTGGAAGTGGCTGGTAGATTAGATTAGAGAGTGAGAATAATAAAAGCACGACTGACGCCAGACCAACTCGAAGCGCCGAGCCGCTTTTCCAAAGCGCATGGCCGCCCCTGGAAGTCCAAGCTCAACCACGCCTGGATGACTGGTCAATATGATCCCTCCGCCTTTGGTAATCACATTCGCAACCAGTTTGGGCATTCCTGGCTGGTTCGATTCAGCCTCAAAGATACGGCCAAGCGGTTGCCTTATCGGAGGAGCGACCACATTTCACGCCAATTATGCGAACTACTCCTTGAGCGGGGCGCCGCCGGTGCATAGGAAATCAAGGACTAATGTGGAACGATCACACGATGATTTGTTTGCTGTCTGCAAGAAGCTGCCGACTGATTTTGAGCCTTACGGGCTGCGGTCTTCGGGAAATCGGAGGTCCAGACTGCTCCTGTGGATGCGCTTGGTACCACACTCTAATTGGCAAGGCGCGATTCGACTGGGGTATCTGCGCCAACCCTGCAAGTCCTCGCGCCGGTCTCCTCACTTTTGAGCACAAGGGCTGTGAACTGTTTGAGCAGGAGCAACGGTATGCTGCGTGCCAGAAACCTCACATCATCGCGATCCTTCTGGCCATTTCTTTCCAGCTTCGAAAGAGCCAAATCATAAGGGTCAACGGCCATCAGCCGAAGATGCTCATACGCGCCGGGAAACATCTCCACAAGTCGATCTTCGTAGTCTTCAGGAATAGCAGCAACGCCTACCCGATCAATGTAGATACCGTGCTTCTTGGAGAGAGGGCCGCCGCGAAGCCCAATAGCCGTCACCGTCTCAGCGGCCTCACTCGGTGCAATCTCAATGACATCAACGTCGGCAGTCGGACGGCCCAAACCGTAAAACTGAGTCACGACAAATCCGCCAATGCAATCCAGACGCATGGTGTCGTTCACGGCCGCGTCCAGGTCCTTCAGAAACGAATCCCACGGCTCGTCCGGTGGTTTACTGGAGGGCATGATCTAACCGTTTGAACACAAAGATCGGTCAACAAATTCCAATGTTTCGCCATTGCCGACCGATGCGTTTTCAGCCATTTACGTTCAGCCTCGGTCATGGACTCGTTGCAAAGCGTGTCCTCAGCCGCCAGACGCGACCGCTCGAGCGTATCCACCACTCCCAAGAGCGCCTTACCAACAGCCGAATCGCCTTTCGTGGCAGCGATCTGTGCCGCCAGGGTTACCACGAAAGCCAACCGGTTCTGACGATCCAGCATTTTGGCGTTGAGCGTGAGCCAACCCCAATCCATCTTCGGATACGCAACAGGAAGCCAAGGCAGAGCTTCAGTGACTCGTGAATCCAGGTTGTCGGAGTCGAGCGCTTCCATTAACAGCGCCGCCGGATTTAACTTCGCCGGTCCCCGCATATAAGCAAATCCCTGATAACTCAGTGCGCCCAATGCTTTCTGAAAGTAGAATTCATTACGCCGCTGACGCCGGTATGGGCCAAGTGGCAGCGCCGTCGCTGGAACTTTGAGGACGGCCACGGCTCTGGCTGCCAATTCGGTCGATACTACCCGAGTGCCACCTTCAACCATAGAAAGGTAGGCTTGGGTTACCCCAAGCTTCTCCGCTGCGTCATCTTGCGTCCATGACGAAGCCAGCCGAGCGGCTTTGAGTTCATAGCCGGTCATTGGCTCCATTGTAACTTGGACTGTTATATTCAGTGAAGTCTCCGGCCTCTCAAGTCGGTGTCGGGGCTCAGGATCTCCATCCGCCACCCAATAAGCCATGTGGAGGCCCCAATCGAGCGGAAGAACCGGCCCTTCAACGTTCGTCATCGGGCTCCTCCGCCTTCGGGTTCGCCCCGTAGAGCAGCAGCGGTCACGTCATAAACCCTCCTGAAGAACACCACCTCAATAGCTTGCCGTTCGGCAGGAGCAGATCATTTGGGGGCTTGCCGATCTGACGTGCAATCTCATTCACGGCGAAGCTCCAGATGCGATCTGTAGAAACCAGGTCAACACCTGCCCGGATCACCGCCGCCTGATCCCGTTTGGGGCGACCCCACCATATTGTGATCCAATCGCAAAGCCTCCCATCCAAATAAGTACCGACACGATCTTCGAACCAAATTTCATGTTTCAAATAACCATTGATTGTGGCAATCTCATGTTGGAAGCTATAGGCCATCGCGGCACAGACATAATCCCAAACAGTGAATGCATGTTCTGGGGAAGTGGGTGTTCTTCTTCCTTTTGGACCTTGCAGGGCGGTTCTTCTTGGAGGTTCGTTTGGGCAATATTCATGGAATGTGGTGGCGGAGACACCACACCGGCGGCGTCTCCCGGATGCCGTTGGTGCTTATTCATGGCGGGCACCACCCTTAGTCGGTCTTGGTAAGGCAAAGCCAGCCGAAGGCTTCATCGATCCAAAGAGAAGGCTGCCGCGCAAGGACCAGATACTATTCAGCAAATCGTCAAGGTCGATCTCCCCGTCGTTACTGAAATCCGCCTGCGCGGCCATGATAAAAGCTTCGCGGAGCTGGGCGAAAGAGAAGCCAGCGGATTCTTCGACCGCCTCATCAAGGTTCACGGCTGCCAAGGCAGGATGCATTTGCTCGAAGTACTTGCGGCGAAGTTCCGCCGTTGGATCGGCAAACAGAACAACCCGATCAAAGCGCCCCGGCCTCCGAAGAATGGCGGGGTCAAGCGCCGTGGGTTCGTTTGCGGTGGCGATTGTGATAAATCCCTTCGCCGCCGGCAATTCCGTCAAGACAATTGAGCAACTGTTGTAGGCTTATCTTGGTCTTGCTTTGCCCGTGCGGGGAAAGCTGCGGTCGATGTCCTCCAGAAGCACGATGGAGGGCGCTTCCTGCGCTGCCCGTTCAAAGAGGCGCTCCAACGCCTCATCATCAACCTTGTCGTCAAAGAAGCGGATCGTGTAAGCCGTAAGCCTCGGCTGGTCATCATCGCGCGGATTGCCTGTGCTCTTCCCATTGCCCGGAGGCCCATGCAAAAGATATCCCCGCCGGAAAGGTAACCGCATCCGACGAAACCAATCCTCCCGCTCGAAGAACGATTCAAAATCGTCCTTTAGCAACGAAACAATCGTTGGGTCGAGAACTAACTGTTCCCAGTCACATTTACTAACGATGTTGGCATCGTCCCACCCCACCCTCAATCTTGGCTCCCCATCCGCAGCCCTAAGACTCTTCAACAGTGAGATAAAGCCATCCACGGCTGAACGCGGAACGACAACTATGTCCTGAGCGCTTTCAGAGGAGCTGTCTGGGCCTTGGTGATATCTGACAGAGAGCGCGACGACTGGAACAGCCAGATCGCGCAAATGAATGGCGAGAGGACCATCGATCCACGTCAGTGAGTACGTGGCGGACTCTTTATGTTTCGGCGCGGACCGGCTACGGCACGGGTCAATGGCTCTCTCCCTTTCGAGTTCGATCAGGGGAAGGTAGAACGGCGCAGTCTCCACAGACACTATCCGCTCTGCTAACCGACGGATCGCGGTCGTAATGGGAGTGCTACGGTCTGAGTACCCGATCAAGTTGGGCAGGGCTGCGTCGCAGAATGAAAGATCGGTCGAAAGAATAACGGCGTCCGACAAATTGACGCCGAGGCGATCCTCAATCCAGTCTTTGTGGGAATCGACGGTGCGGCGAATTGCATCCGTGCTGGTTGAGTGCGTGTGATTTGGTTCGTGCATTGGGTTTGCGCTGTTTTGATCTATTGAGTTAATCTTTGTGGAATTCCACGACGACTGGTGCGTGCGTTAGTTGATCGGTGACACCGACCAACGCGACGTTCGCGAAGGTCGTCGGACACGCCGGCAGCACGCCATGAGCGCCGTGAATATGGCCGAAGATGTGAACCCTCGGTTTGATCCGCAAAACTGATTTAAGCAGCTCCCGGCATCCGGCGTGCGGTTCGCTGGGCGCATGATCAAGCATGCCGTAGGGAGGACCATGGGTAATGAGCACTTGGATGCCAACCGGAATGTTCCTATAACGCTTCTTGCGGTCGGCGGAGGAGCTAAGCCCGAATGCGCCGCTGTATAGCGGAGTTACGGGTGAACCCCAAAACTTGAGCCCGAGCACGTCCAGTTCTTCATCAATGAGCAGCGTAGCGTTCTTAAATAATGAGTGCGGTATCGGATGCGCTTCGATTGCAAAGTCATGGTTGCCGGGTACGACAATCTTGTGGTGATGCGGTAGTTCGCCCAGCCATTGATCGAAATCAGGTAATCCGTCCGGGTCCGTAATGGGCCCGGTTAAGTCGCCAGCGTGGATAAGGATGTCGCCGGGTGGGACGCTAACATCACGATGCAGGCCGTGGCTGTCGGAAAGGCAAACGACCAAAATGGAGTTACTCACAAAACCAACCTACCCGCCGGTTTGGCGAATTGTTGATTCGCGGGCGACCTTTTTTCGTTTATTTTGATCGGCGCTATTTGTGGGACCCGCCTGAGAAGTTAACTGCCCTTCCTTTCCCGATGGGCGACTGGACGCATTGCGGCGGTGATAAAGCCGTTTGTTTCTGGCAGACCAATGCATGCTGCTCTGCCGCTCCCTCTCCAGTTACGATCAAGCGATGGTGCCAAGCTCATGAATCACGCTTCGTCGCAACACAATCTGATTGACTCTCAGCCATTGACGGTCGAAGACCTTCGCCCACACGGTTGGTTGCTAGGCAAATCAATCCGACTGGACGGCAGCATTCCTGCGCTTAGCAATGCAGAGATCGATTTCTGGCAGGAACACATCTTCGATCCCGGTGTCGGAGGAGAAACTGAAGTTTTATGGGTCACCTATCGAAATCGGCAACGCGCAGTCTCCAGCATGGAGGTTCAGGTTGACCCAACAGGCAAGCGTCCCGCTAACAGGCGAAATTATTCATGTCGTCGCTGGTAGCCGTCAAGACGGATCGCCGGACGAAGGCAGCATGAGCGCGTTCCGGGTGCCCGTAGGCCAGGGATCTGCATGCGGCCCGGTTGTTGGCACACCACCCGAGTGGACGCGGCGGAGGTTACGTGCTTGATGCTCACGCGAAGATCCACAACGGTCGATTTAATTTCCTATCTTACGGGCGAATCTTCGCTGTCGGAGAGCAACATCGCTGTAGTTGACAGAACATTGCCACAGTCGTAGAGTGGCAGGGCTCATTCTTCGCAAAGTGCCCTGCACGGATCGCCAGATACGGCGCAAATAATTACGGCTAGCAACCCTCTAACTTCGAAGAATTGCTGGCCGTCAAGAGCGCACACGCTTTGTCTACCTGTGCCCGCCGCCACCTCTGGATACTGGGGCCGCGCTTCGTTCGTTGCTGCCGTGGTAGTAACCAGGATGCTTCCTGGTCGCTTTTTCGTAAACAAGGTAGCCAGCGGCGGGTCTGGCTGGAGTGATTCCGAACACCGCGTAGGCTCTTCCCACTTCGTAGGGATGGTGGCTTCCGGGAGGCGGAGCCGATTGTTGGTAATGTTCCGTTTGGAGCCCTTGTGTCGGTTGCGGATATTGTGGGTAGACGGGCGGCGCATAAGCCTGTTGCGCTTGCGGCATCGCCTGTTGTTACGCATAGCCTTGGCAATTGTTCACGACGACTTGCACCGGTTGCGGCTGGTAGTTGCCTTGGTAGGCGCTTGCTGGAACGAATTGACTACGCTGTTCCTGCTCTTCACGCGTCGCTGGGGCGCGTTGGCCAAGGGCGGCGTTCGGGTTGTATTCGTTCACGTCATCGACCTCAACCTGCGATTACGCGCTTCCAGAAGTTCCACGCCCTGGGCAATTGCTTAACGTCATCTTTGTTCTTCTTTTCATCTTCAGCGGTGGGCATAATGTCGGCCACTTTTTTCCGCGCCAGATCAAGTTGATCTAAAAAGCGTTGGTCGCCGCTGAGGAGCGAGGACTCAAGATGCTCCTGGGTCTCATCGATTTTCATCCACAGCTTCTTTTCGTTGCGCGGGATGTCGTCTTTGGCGATCTTGCATTTGGAAGTTCTTCTTTCGCTTGACAGCATGCCTACCGCCAGATGGTCGTCAGCGGTCCTGTCAGCCCTGCAACAGGATCGGACTTGGGAAACGGCAGATGGTGCATACGCTCAATGGCTTCTTCCAAAGGCGCACTGCGGCAGATGTCCCGATGTTGATCTGGCGGGTAGGCACCGACCACAAGAAAATCGGAACTCGCCGCCAACTTGCAGTGGCCGGTTCCGGTAGGCAGCACCGCGACATCTCCGGCGTGGACTTCTAATCGGTGTCCATTCTCGCCGCCCAACATTAGCGTGGCGTGGCCACCTACGAAGCCGAGAACCTCATGTGCCGTCGAATGGTAGTGGTGAAAATCATACACGCCATCACGCCATTGCGGCGGCCAGCCGTTGCGTTCGAATAGTGCCTCACAGAAGGCCGCAGGATCATGGCCTTCTGCGGTGATCGCATTCCGGTAGAGCAGAACCGGTAGTTGGTCGTTGTTTGGCATCCAGCCATTTTTCGAAAGTTGGATAACTTCGGGATCTGCCAGCGCCGCTGAACGTTCCATGGCGTGACTCTTCTGCGAAAGACTCAATCCCGCCGCACCGAGCATCGTGCTGAATTGCCTTCGCTTCATATGAATATTGAAGCACCATTAGAGGGACACCGTTTCGCCTTCAAGCGCTCGGCATAAGGGACTCAACCATAGTGGAAGATCACCCCGTTGATTGGCCACATCTTGAAACTCATGAACGCGCCGGTAAGCGCCTTGCCATGCGATTCCGGTTGTTTCGGAACAACGCCGCCGCATTGCCAGTGGCGGCGCGGTTATTGTGTGAAAGGCACATCCTGCTCCTCTTTCAGAAGCTCTGTGCTCCTAGCGAACGTCCGAGCGTCGCTTACCCGGTTTGCAAGTACACTTTCGATGGCGTGAAATAATTGCTTCGCTTGGATCGGCTTCGTGACATACGAGTCCATACCGGCACTCAGACACCGCTCCTCATCTCCCTTCAGCGCGTACGCCGTCAAGGCGATGATTGGAATATGCCGACCCGAAATCTTTTCCTGTCGGTGGATCAGTGCGGTCGCCTCGAAGCCGTCCATCTCCGGCATCTGCACATCCATAAGAATGACGTCAAAGGAATGTTCCTCCCATTGCTCCAAAGCTTGCCTGCCATTCATCGCAAGGGTTACGGAATAGCCGCGTTTTTCGAGCACCGAGCGGGCGATTTTCTGATTGATGGCATTGTCTTCGGCCAGCAAGATGCGAAGATTCCTCGGTCCAATTTCGGTAGCAAGAGAGTAACGAGTGAGCAACGGGGAAGGTTCCGCGCCGCGTTCCGGCGTCCTGCTAGAAAGAACACTTAAGAGCATGGCCTTCAATTCGGATGATCGCAGCGGTTTGGTCAGATAAGCGGTCACACCCGCTTCGCGGCAGCGTGCCGCATCCCCCCTTCGTCCGCCTGAAGTGAGCATCACCACGCCAAGAGGCGCAGGGGCAGTTTCGGCCACCGCCTCCCCGGCCAGCGCGAAACCATCCATTCCCGCCATGCCTGAATCGGTAACGAGTAAGCGGAACGGCACCCCGGCGCTCGCAGCCGCTCTGAGTAACGCCAGCGCTTCGCGTCCGTTACTCGCCGCGCTAGCCATCATACCCCATCGCCGCAACATCTCAGTGAACGTTCGGCGATTCACCTCATGATCGTCAACAATCAGAGCCGTAACTCCAATGAGCGATGAATCAGCCGCGCCGCGTGGTACAGCCACGCTGTGCGAACGTCCCAAGTCGGCTGTGAAATGAAAAGCGCTTCCTTTCCCCACTTCACTCTCCACCCACATCGTTCCACCCATCGGTGAACCAACCGGGTAGAAATTGTAAGCCCTAGCCCCGTGCCTCCGTACTTGCGAGTGGTGGATGAATCGGCTTGCGAAAACGGTTTGAAGATCAGGTCCCTATTTTCCTCGGGAATTCCAATCCCTGTGTCGCGCACCGTGAAGAGGATATGAACGCGATCAACCTCGCATTTGCAGTTCGCGCAGAGTGCGATTTCTCCGTGTTCAGTAAACTTCAGTGCGTTTCCCAGCAAATTGGTAAATACTTGTCGCAGGCGGCCAGGATCGCCATGAACCAGCGCTGGGATATCGGGCCTAAAAAGTCCGAGATGAGTTCGATGCCCTTCTCGCCGGCCCGCAAAGCGAAAGTCCGAACCGTCTCTTCCAAGCTGTCGCGCAAGTCGAAGCCGATAAACTCTAACTCCAGTTTGTCGGCCTCTATTTTCGAGAAGTCGAGAATCTCGTTGATGGTGCTGAGCAGCGATTCGGCGGAAGCGCGCGCCATCGTGAGAAATTCCAGCCGCTCGCTCCGGTCTGTGCTTTCCATGGCCAAATCGATCATTCCCATAACGCCATTCATGGGTGTACGGATTTCGTGGCTCATATTTGCAAGGAACTCGCCCTTGGCCTTGCTCGCTGCTTCGGCGGCCTCTTTGGCGGATCGCAGTTGCCCGGTGGTACGCAAAGCTGTAATGCCGTAGGCCAGATTGCCCGCCAGTTCTTGCAACAACTTGGTCTCCCCGTCGTCGAATACATCGGGTTGAGAAGCGACAATCGTACGGCAGCCAAGAGCTTCGCCGTCAGCAATGAGCGGCAAAGCGATGGCGGAGTTGAACCCTAATTCGAGTGATTTCCTATGAAAGCGGGCAAGGTCGGGATCGTCTTGGAGGTTCTGTGTGATTAAGACGGACCTATTGCGGATCGCTTTGGCCGACGGTACACGGCCCCATTCGTTGTCCGCCCAAGAGAACCGCGCATCGTCTAGATACCCTACGTCTTCACCGGCTCGTGCAACCACCCGAAGAGTTTTCGCTTCGTCGTGTTCGCAATAACTGACCCAAGCCAACCGGTAGTCTCCGGTTTCGACAATCAAGCGAGAGATCTCCTGCAAGAGCTTGCCTTCTTCGGTTGCCTGTATGAGCGCCTGATTGCAGCGGCCCAAAATTGTCAAAGCTCGATTGGAACGTTGGAGCGATGCTTCGACTTTACGCCGCTCCAGATTCTCATCGGCAAGCGCCTGATTTGCTTCCGTCAACGCTCTAGTTCGCTGGCTAACGCGGGATTCGAGCTCTAGCTGGTTCCGTTGAACTTCTCGCACCATGTCGCGGAAAGCGCCGGTCAAAACGCCAACCTCATCGTTGGATCGCTGGGGCAGGACATCAATCGCCGCTTGCAAGTCCCCGGTGATCATTCGTGCTGATTTCGTCAACCGCTGTAACGGTTTGACGATGGCTGCCGTCAAGCGGGCAGTAATGGTGGTGAAGAACAGCAGCACCGACATAATGCTCGCGAGAACCACCAGTTCAGTGCGGCGCTTCGAAGCAATCAATTGTCGGCGATAAAGCCGACATAAACTGTCCCGATCACGCCGTCAAGTATCGGGGACGTAAAGATGCTGGCTGTCTGATTGCCGTGCCGGTAAAGAATCTCCGAACCTGAATTGCCGCTCTGCCGCAGGATAGGCAGATCGTAGGCCCAGGCCACGTCGCGATTATCCAGCACCCTATCGAGTGAGGATTGAACCGTAGCCAGATCGTGCGCGATCAGAGACGGCTCCACCGATCTGGCCAACTCTCTCGCCACCACCTCCCCGTACCTGCTGAACGCCGCGTTCATGCTGGACGATAGCCCCCGGTCCATGAGCAGATACAAGACCGTCCCTACCAGCAAGGCAGCCAACAAATTTAGCAGGGTCAGCTTTGTCAAAATGCCGCGCATCATTTGGTTGCCGCCGGGTTTAAGGGAATCCACGCAGCCGGATCCGCCCGCAGGAGCCAGACTTGATGCAAGCCCTGATGAGAGGAAGGCGAAAAGGTCAGTTTCAGCCCCAATCCGGGGTCCCACCCGCCAAGAGACTCCATGGCGGCGACAAAGTCTCCGCGAGATCCATTGGTCCGCATGCGTTTCAACGCTTCCCACACAACCGTGGCATTCAACCAGCCTTCCAGCGCAACGAAATTGCGGGATTCGGGTGATACGACCGCGCGGAACTTAGCCACCAGCGGATATTGAAACTGACTTGGCGAAGGTACGACCTCGCTGGTGATCAAGCGGGAAGTCAGATCCCGATTCAAACGCCTGGAGCTGGCCAGCAGAACTTTGAGCAACTCATCCGAACCGGCAAAGCTTACGTTCGCGACAGGCACTTGCCAACCGGCCAGGCGCACGTCACGAATGAAGCCCGCACACCCGCCAGGGACGCCGAACGTTATGATCGCATCGACCGCGCTTGAGCGCAGGATCTCAACTTGCTGGCGAAAGTCGGCGTCGAATGTCGTTCCACGGCGATAGCTAACGGACTCAACGATCTTCAGCCCATATTTGGCAAGCGCTGCCGCCGTGGCCACTTCTCCACTCTTCCCATAGGCGTCAGCCTGGCCGAAAAAGCCGATGCGGCGGTAGCCCTGCCGATAAAAGTAATCCACCAGCGCTTGCGCCTCATCGCGATACGAGGCGCGGATGTTGAAGACGTATCGATCATAGGGAGGTTTCCGCTGCGGGTCCGCTCCGGTGAGCGGTGCAACCTCCACAATCTGCTCGTCCTCGTAATACTTCAACAGCGGCAGCACGCGTGTGAGAGTGGGCGTGCCAACATAATCGAACAGGAAGAGGACATGCCGCCCTGTGATCAGGTCCTTGGTATTCAATACTGCCGGATCGGGCTCATATCGATCGTCTTCAACGACCGTGCGGATCATTCGTCCGCCTATTCCTCCCTGGGCGTTAACCACTTTCGAAATAAGCTTTGGACCCAGCCAGGACTTCTTTCCCGAGGAAACTCGCCCCGCCTGATTGTGCGTTGGATACACCGATAGTTATGTCTTGACCTTCAGGAGACTTTATGGGGGGTAGAGGAGAAGCCAGAACTAGAAGACTCGTCAAGAGCGAGGCCCTGGCAAATGAGGCCAGTGCCGACCGGCTCAATGTCGCCATGATCGTCCCGATAGGCATAGAGGAGAAAGATTGAAATTATCGCTAAAGGGTGAATCGGCTGTTCCAACGATTCTCGTTAGGACAGTTTCTTTCAGAGCCTTACTCCCTCGGAATTCAGGCTTAGAAACGTCCGTGCGAGGTCGGACCGGAAAATCATCCATGAGCACGGAAAATCGAGGGATTCTGAACCGTTTCGAACCCAGCTTCGCGGTTGCCGCTTCATTCTCCAAATATAGGTTATTGAAAAACAGTCATCGGCCTGCTGAGAAAAGTCCTCTTTAGGGCGCTCTGCACTCGGAGTTGCGGCTGTAAGCGACTGTTTCTGCGATACTTGGAGCCACCCGCCGGGATCGAACCGGCGACCTGCTGATTACGAATCAGCCGCTCTACCAACTGAGCTAGGGTGGCTTCGCGTTGCTACCTTTTCTATCCTAACAACCTCAATCGTTAACCGCTATCCTATTTTCAGTGCCTTTACTCGCAATCAAACCTCTTGCCGAACTGCCTCCTGGCTCACTCGCGCAGGTCCATCTCGCTGGCGCGGATTACGCGCTCTGCAATCACGATGGCGCGCTACGCTGCTTCGATGGTATCTGCCCGCACGCTGGTGGTCCGCTGGGTGAAGGCAATCTTGACGGGCAAAACATCGTTTGCCCGTGGCATGCGTGGGCCTTCGATTGTCTCACCGGCGTCAACGATTTCGATCCCGATATTCAACTGAAGAGCTATCCGCTGCTGGTCCGCGACGGCAGCATCTTCGTCGAATTGCCCTAGCGCCGTGCCAGAACTCCCTGAAGTTGAGACGGTTGTCCGCTCCATTTCGCCTCACGTCACGGGCCACGTGATTCAACATGCCGAGGTCTTTTCGCATCGCGTCACCCGCGGCAATTTCGCCCCCACCGTCAAAGGTCTAACGGGCAAGGCGATTCAACGGGTCCGCCGCGCAGGGAAGCAGATTTTCATGGATCTCAATCGGGGCATCCTCTACATCCATCTCGGCATGACGGGCAAGCTGCTCTGGAACGGGCCGCGCACAAAGTATGCACGCGCCATCTTCGAATTGGACAATGGGACGCTCATCTTCGACGATATCCGGCAGTTCGGCCGGGTTGAATATTTTCCGGAGATCCCCGATTTTCTGGCGCGCACCGGACCCGACGCGCTCACGGTCAGCGCGGCTGAATTTCTTGCGCGGCTGAAACGCCACACTGGACATATCAAGCCGCTGCTTCTAAATCAAACGTTTATTGGAGGAGTTGGCAACATTTACGCGGATGAATCGTTGTTTGCAGCGCGCATTCACCCGCGCACCCGCGCCAACCGGCTATCAAAATTACGCGCGGAAGAATTGCATCGCCAGGTCGTGGCCATTCTTGAACTCGCGATTCAACACCGCGGCTCGAGCATTTCAAACTACGTGGATGCGGACGGTGCTAGGGGACATTATCAGCAGCAGCACAATGTTTATGGCAGAAAGGGCGAACCGTGCCCGCGCTGCGGCACAGCTATTCGGCGAATCGTTTTAGGCCAACGCGGGACGCATTATTGCCCGCACTGTCAACGCCCCTGAACGGGCGGCGCGTCTCGCAACCTTGGCCGCAGTCTCTTGATCGGCTCTTCGCCATCGGCGCGTTCTAATCGCCGGATAGCCGGCCGTGGAGGTTGAGCGCTTTCGCGCTGCTCTTCTTCGTCCCGCTCACGCGCTTGCTGAATGACATCGGTAATTTCCGCCACCACTTTCATGGCCTTTACATCGTGAACGCGAACAATATGGGCGCCGCTTAGAATCGACGCCGTCACAGCCGCCGCAGTGGCAAATTCCGTGTCGAGATCGCCTTCCTTTTTGAGGAACGATTTGCGCGAAGGCCCAACCGCGATAGGCTGATCGAAGACCCGCAACTGCCCCAACCGGGCGATGATCTCCGAATTCTGTTCGCGCCGCTTTCCAAAGCCTAAGCCTGGATCAATCACGATTTGCTGCCTGGTGACTCCCGCTAAGCGCGCACGATTCAGCGCCGCATCCATGTCGATCGAAATCGTGCGCATGAGATCTTTCACCGGCGGCAGCTTCGCCCAAGTTTCCGGGGTTCCGCGCATGTGATTGATAATCAGGCCGGCGTCGTATTTGTTGACGATTTTCGGCAACTGTAAATCGAGCAGAATGCCGCTCGGATCGTTGATAATCTCGGCCCCGTGCTCGAGCGCTTTGGCGGCAACGCCCGATTTGTAAGTGTCTACCGAAATGGGAATGCTCAGCTTGCCCTTGAGCCGTTTCAGCACCGGAATCAAACGGCGCAGTTCTTCGCCTTCCGTAATCCGTTGCGAGCCTGGTTTCGTCGATTCCGCGCCGATATCGAGGATATCCGCCCCCAGCTCTTCCAACTCCAGCGCACGAGCAAAGGCTAGGTCGGGATCGGCATATTTGCCGCCGTCGGAAAAGGAATCCGGCGTCACGTTCAACACGCCCATCAGGAGCGTGAGTTCGCCCAGATTGATTTCCCGCTGCTTCAACTTCCACTGATAGCGTTTTTGCATTCCCTAGACTATGAGTGTGGCAGACTCTTCCCGCGACTCCACGCCGTTTGCGCTTTCCGTTGGGAAAGAAGCATGCCGGGACTTTTCGCGATCGTCGCATCTCGAATGGCTTGATACGAATCATACGGGCGCCTTCGCGATGGGAACCGTTTCCTGCGTCAACACACGGCGCTACCATTCGCTGCTTATCGCCACGCAACATCCGCCGGCGGAACGAATTTCCGTTCTGGCGCGCGTGGAAGAAACGGTGTCATTCTCTGGCAAACAATTCGAACTCGCTGCCGCCCAATATCCAGGCACAATTCAGCCGCACGGTTTCGAATTGCTGGACTCCTTCCGGCTCGACCCGTTTCCGACCTGGCGGTACGACCTGAACGGCATGATTCTCCAAAAGACGGTGTGTCTGCTAGAGAGGCGGCAGTCGGTTTTGGTATGTTACGAAGCTTTGCAGCCGTGCAGCATAAGTGTCCGGCTGATGCTCTCGTGCCGCGATTACCATTCGCTAGCGCATCAAAATTCCGCTCTTTCGTCAGCCACGCGGCTGGGCGAGGGCCGCTGTTCGTTCACGCCGTACCAGGCCTTCCCACCGCTGACGATCCTTCATTCCGCTGGCGCGTTCCATCCGGAGGCCAAATGGTATCTGAACAACGAATATTTGCGAGAACTGGAGCGCGGTCTCGATTTCCGCGAAGATCTTTATTCGCCCGGCTCGCTTGTCTTTGAACTTGCGGCCGACAACCGCGTTTGGATGCTTGCCTCTATTGAAGATGACGATTACGATCGCCGGCTGGATGACGCCGAAATCGAGACTATCCTTTCCACTGAAGCGAAACGCCGGACCTTTGGCAAGCCGCTTTGGCGAGCGCTCGATCAATTTAGAATTTTCCGCGAAAACGACCAGCCTTCGCTCGTCGCCGGGTATCCATGGTTCACCGATTGGAGCCGGGACACGCTCATCAGCTTGCCGGCTCTTTCCCGCGCCGGATTTGCGCTCTCGGAAACGAAGGCCGTTCTCGAAATGCTTTTGGAACAGCGGTCGCAGGGGTTGCTTCCCAACCGGTTTACCGATCAACACGGAACCGTCGAATACAACACGGTGGATGCAACCCTTTGGTTGTTTTTGGCAGCCCACGATTACATTCAGCAGTCCAGCGATGGCGCGTTTCTGCGAGACACGCTGTATCCTGCTGCGCTTGAAATCGTCGACTGGCATTTTCGCGGCACTGTTTACGACATCAAGAGCGATCCAACGGACAACCTCCTGCATGCCGGCGTTCCCGGCGTTCAACTGACCTGGATGGACGCGAAGATAGGCGATACCGTAGTCACGCCGCGCATTGGCAAGCCTGTCGAGATCAATGCGCTCTGGTACAACGCGCTACGCATTACGGCGGAATGTGCCACAAAGCTCGGCGAATCGGACCAGGCGGCGCGGTTCGCGAACCACGCGCAGGCGGTGTACGATTCATTCAACCAGAGATTCTGGAATGAGGAATCCGGCTGCCTGTATGACGTTCTGGGGAGCACTCACAACGACGCCAGCATCCGCCCGAATCAGCTATTTAGCATCTCGCTGCCGTTTCCGTTGCTTGATCGCGGGCGAGCAAAATCGGTTGTCACGGTTGTGCATGACAAGTTACTCACGCCCATGGGGCTACGCACGCTTGCGCCTGAAGATCCCGCATACCGGCCGCGTTTTGACGGCGGGATGGCGTCACGCGATTCGGCTTATCATCAGGGCACCGTTTGGCCTTGGCTGATAGGGCCTTTTGTGACTGCGTATTTATATGCCTTTGGCCGCAACGCGGACAGCCTGGGCTATTGCGACGGGATTCTGAAGACGGTTGAGCAGCAGCTTGACGCCTGTTGCCTGGGATCGATCAGCGAGGTCTATGACGCGGAAGCGCCGCAACAGCCGGGCGGTTGCCCGGCGCAACTGTGGAGCGTGGCGCAACTGATTCTAGGCGAATTAAGGTCTTTGACACCGAACTCATGACACCGAACTCACGAACTCAGGCCGTTTGGCTCTTGGCGCGTTTTGACATTTGACGCTGCGCTAAATCCAACCAATGCTGCAAAGTGGCCGCCAGATTGGGATCGTCCACCGTCAGTTGCTTGAAGTGCTCATTCGCCACGTCGGCGCTGCATTCCGCCAGCGGACCGCCCCACGTCGCACGGCCGCCTTTCTGAACACGGTGATCCAAAAGATCCGACCACTCGCTCATCAATACCGGCAAATCGTTACCTTCCACACCACTCGCGCGCAGGGCCTGCTGGGCAAGCTGGAGTACGGGGATTGGGATAGCCGTCGATAACAGGTTGGCGGCGAAATAGAAAGACTTCGTGCCGGGGCGCAGTTCAATCGCGCGGGCTCCTCCGCGTTCTACAAAGCGCTTCGCCTTTCTGGAAGCGGCGCGGTCGCCTTCTACGACAAAGCAGTTCTGGGAGAGTGGCCCGACATTAAGCAGGCTCGCAATTTGCGCGCCGTTCCGTTTCAGCGGAATGAGCACATCGGTGCTTAGCCAGCTTTCACAGAGGACGAAAGCAATTTCAGCGAATGGCAAGCCGGTCTCGCACAACTCGCCAACGATGCGCGGCACTTCAGAATCCGGCAGCCGGAGCAGAATCAGCGTGGCAGATTCCAAATCCTGGTATTCCGTTACCGCGTAGCCGGCTCGCAGAAAGTTCGACACTCTGCGGGCGACTTGCAAGCCACCGGATTTTATAGGCCCTAACTCATCCACCAAAGAACTCAAACGCAATACCGGGGAAGCGGTAGCATTACCCTCCACCACCAAGCCGACCCGCAGTTGCTTCTTCATCGACGACGCTCGCTTTCAATGCCTTCATGCGGTCCCGGTATTGCGCCGCTTTTTCAAACTCAAATGCTTTCGCCGCTTGCTTCATCTTGGCTTCAAGTTCGGCTATTAAGGCGGTGCGCTGTTCCGTCGTCAACTCCTCGCCTGTTTCCCGCTCATCCTCTAACGGAACGGTCACATAGTCGGCCTCGGCAATTGCTACCAAACACATATCAATCGGCTTCATGATCGATTGCGGCGTGATATTGTTCGCTTCGTTGTAGGCCGTCTGGATGGCACGGCGGCGGCTTGTCTCCTTCATGGCGTGATCCATGCTTTTGGTGATGACGTCGGCATACAGAATCGCACGCCCTTGCAGATTACGGGCCGCCCGCCCGATGGTCTGTATCAGCGAGCCGGCCGAGCGTAGAAAGCCTTCTTTGTCCGCGTCCAAAATCGCGACGAGGGAAACCTCCGGTAAGTCGAGTCCTTCGCGAAGTAAGTTAACGCCAATCAGTACATCATAGATGCCTTTGCGCAGGTCGCGCAGGATCTTGATTCTGTCCAGGGTACTTACTTCAGAGTGCAGGTAAGCGCATTTTACGCCAACCTCCGCGTAATATTCGGCCAGGTCTTCGGACATCCGCTTGGTTAGGGTGGTGACCAAAACGCGCTCATTGACTTCCGCGCGCAGGCGGATCTCATTCAACAGGTCGTCAACCTGCCCTTTGATGGGACGAACTTCTATCTCAGGATCGATCAATCCCGTCGGCCGGATGATTTGCTCCACGATTACGCCCGCGGATTTCGTCAGCTCGTACGGTCCAGGCGTTGCTGAAACATAAATGACCTGCGACACGCGGTTTTCAAACTCTTCGAACGTGAGAGGCCGATTGTCGCGCGCGCTGGGCAAACGAAAACCGTAGTCGACGAGAACATCCTTTCTGGAGCGGTCGCCATGATACATGCCCTGCAACTGCGGAACGGTTTGATGGCTTTCGTCAATGAAGATCAAGGCGTCATTCGGAAGATAATCCAGCAGCGTGGGCGGCGCTTCGCCGGGCAGACGGCCGGAAAAATGCCGGGAATAGTTTTCAATACCATGGCAATAACCAATCTGCTTGATCATCTCCAGATCGAACATGGTGCGCTGATAGAGGCGCTGGGCTTCAATCAACTTGCCTTTGGCCTCCAGTTCTTTATGCCACCACTGCAGTTCGTTCTCAATGCTGCGCATGGCCTGTTCGCGGGTGGGCGCATCCATCACATAATGCGTTTTCGGATAAATGGGCAGGCGGAGGTAGGTTTGCTTCACTTGGCCGAGAACTGGATCGATCTGGCTCAACGACTCAATCTCATCGCCCCAAAGTTCGATGCGGAAGGCGTTGTCGTCGTAAGTAGGGAACAACTCAATGACGTCGCCACGCACGCGGAACGTTCCACGTTTGAAGTCATGGTCGTTGCGCTCATATAGAATCTCGACCAACCTTTGGAGTATCTCTTTGCGGCTGATCTTCTGGCCCTTTTCGAGCATCAGCAACATACCGTAGTAGGCATCCGGCGAGCCGAGGCCATAGATGCAACTTACGCTGGCGACGATCACGCAATCGCGGCGCTCAAAGAGCGACCGGGTAGCCGAGAGCCGCAGCTTGTCCAACTCGTCGTTGATGGTGGCTTCTTTTTCAATGTAGATGTCGCCGGAAGGAATGTAGGCTTCCGGCTGATAGTAATCGTAGTAGCTGACAAAGTACTCAACCGCATTGCCGGGAAAGAACGTTTTGAATTCGTGATACAACTGCGCGGCTAACGTTTTGTTGTGGGCTAGAACCAACGAGGGCCGGGCGCACGCTTCTATGATCTTGGCTACGGTAAAAGTTTTGCCGGAGCCGGTGACGCCGAGCAGGGTCTGATGCTGTTCGGCTTCAAACAGTCCGCGAGTCAACTGTTCTATGGCGAGAGCTTGATCGCCGCGCGGCTGATAGTCGATTCCTAGTTTGAAGGGCACGAACTCAGTATAGAAATACGAAATCAGTCGGGAATGGCCAGCTGGTCGATCCGTTCGCGCTCGGCGTTGAACTCGCAGCCGATCAAAGAGATACAGGCGATGAGGTACAACCAGACCAAGAGCACGACGACG
>Ga0302326_10006381_pt1 | contig 26481 bp, 22 predicted proteins | sample Palsa_T0_3_FD_202264 | JGI IMG/M metagenome (GOLD analysis project Ga0302326, IMG submission 202264) | Peat permafrost microbial communities from Stordalen Mire near Abisko, Sweden - Palsa_T0_3 | ecosystem: Environmental > Terrestrial > Soil > Palsa > Peat permafrost | place: Sweden: Abisko... | reverse complement strand
CTGCAGGCCGCAGTACTCGGTGCATTGGCCTTGATAAACACCGGGTGCGCGCGCCTGCAGCCACGTCTCATTGGTCTGGCCTGGAATCACATCAGTCTTGCCGAACAGCGCCGGCACCCAGAAGGAATGGATCACATCGCCGCCGACCAGCCGGAACAGCACCGGCACGCCAGCCGGAATGTGAATCTCGTTGGCGGTCGTGAAACTGCGTGACGGGTCGGCACTCAGGTAGCGGATCTGCCACCACCACTGGCGGCCGGTGACCTCGATGGTCAGCGCGGGCTGCGTTGCGGGCGAGGTAACCCTGGCCAGCACCTGCATGGTCCAGGCGACCGAACCCAGCAGGATCAGGCTCGACACCGCCACTCCGATCCAGACCCAGCGCAGTCCGCCCTGCGTGCGCTGAACTTCCAGCGCCGCGCCGGGAGCGGATGGCTTAATGCCCGGGCGATGCCAGAGTCCCACCGCCAGCAGCACGGCAATGGCAATCGTGACCGCTATCGATACCAGCAGCACGCCCCATGTCAGAGCCACCACGGGGTCCGCTCGATCACCGTAGCCCGTCAGAAAATTCAGTGGTGCTTTGGCTTGCGCGGCGCCAGCCAAGGCCAACAGACACCATGCCACGGCCAATGCGGCGATCCGGTGCGCGCAGTGTGCCGAGCGGTGGTTGTTCTTCAATGTCCTGACTCGGCGCAAACAGCATGGATTAAAGGGAAATACCATGTCGGCGTGTTGAACCGCCATAGGACGACTGATCAATTTGCCGGCCGACTGGCTGGCAGCGCCGCGGCCTCGGCCGGGCTTGGCGGGGCGGCAAATGCAAACATAACGTCAGCGGCGCCGTTTTCGACCCCTGCCGGCGCATCCGCGTCTGATCCTGCGGACCGCCCTCCGGGGCGGCAGCTTGCTTTTTTGATCGGGCAAGTTCAGTTAGAATGGGGAGCCAGGCTTGTGGCCGAGCGGCTGAAGCCGCTGGACTGGAACCCCCGTCAACCTCGCCGGTATTCGCAGGTTCGGATCCTATCCGGACCTCGACACCGTGGCCGTGCCATCGATTTTATTTAACCTGCAACTGTCATGGAACCTTGCTATGCCCCGTACAACTGCTCTTTCTGATATCCGCAATATCGGCATCATCGCCCACGTCGACGCTGGCAAGACCACGACGACCGAGCGAATCCTGTACTACACCGGGCGCAAGCACACCATCATCGATATCCATGACACCAAGGATATGAAGACCTCGACCACCACCGATTATCTGGAGCAGGAACAGAAACGCGGCATCACGATTCAAAGTGCCGCGGTGTCCGCCTTCTGGCGCGACAAGAAGATCAATCTGATCGACACCCCGGGGCACGTCGACTTCACCATCGAGGTCAACAGATCACTGCGTGTGCTCGACGGCGCGGTAGTGGTATTCGACGGTGTCGCCGGCGTCGAACCGCAATCGGAAACCAATTGGCGTCTGGCCGACAATTACGACGTGCCGCGGTTCTGCTACGTCAACAAGATGGATCGCAGCGGCGCCAATTTCGTGCGCTGTGTCGACATGATTAAGAAGCGCCTCGGTGCTCGTCCGCTGCCGGTGCAGATTCCGATCGGTTCGGAAGACAATTTCAAAGGCATGGTTGATCTGGTTGAGATGAAAGCCCTGATCTGGGATTCGGACGATAAGGATGCCGAGTGGCAGAGCATCGACGCGACGCGCGACCTGGTCGACAAATTGCACATCGTGGTGCCCAGCGATCGCAAACTACTGGGCGAGGTCGCCCGCTACCGCACCGAGCTGATCGATACCTGTCTCGAGCAGGATGACGAGGCCATGGAAGCGTACATCACGCACGGCACCGTCCCTTCACCCGAGGTCCTGCGCAAGGCGCTGCGTAAGGGCACGCTGAACTCTGCATTCACGCCCGTGCTGTGCGGCTCATCGTACAAGAACAAGGGCGTGCAGCAGGTGCTTGACGCGGTAGTCGACTACTTGCCGGCGCCGACCGATGTGGCCTCGATCAAAACCGTCGATGCCGACGGCGAACCCATCGGTGAGCGCAAAACCTCCGATGACGAGCCGTTTGCTGCATTGGCCTTCAAGGTGATCAATGACGTCTACGGCGCCCTGACCTTTATCCGCGTCTATTCAGGCGTGCTGACCAAGGGTGCGTCGGTGCAGAACTCCACCCGCGGCAAGCGCGAGAAAATTGGCCGCATGGTGGAGATGTTCGCCAAGGAAGCCATTCCCATCGAAGAGGCACGCGCCGGCGATATCGTCGCGCTCGTGTCCCTGGCGGATACCGAGACCGGCGATACACTTTGCGACGCCGCCAATCAGGTGGTGCTCGAGCGCATGCGCTTTCCGGACCCCGTCATCAGCGTATCGGTAAGGTCGAAGCTCAAGGCCGAACAGGAGAAGTTCGGCGCGGCGCTCGGAAAGATGGTGCGCGCCGATCCCTCCTTGCACCTCGAAACCAATCGTGAGACCGGACAGACGATTCTGCGCGGCATGGGTGAGCTGCATCTGGAAGTCACGCTGGACCGCATGCGTACGGAATTCGGAGTCGAGGGCGTGATGGGCGAGCCGCAGGTTGCGTTTCGCGAAACCTTCACCAGGACGGTCGACGAGCAATACACCCATAAGAAACAGACCGGTGGATCGGGCCAGTTCGCCGAAGTCTGGATCACATTCGAGCCGCTGGAGCGCAGCGCGGGCTTCGAGTTTGTCGACAAGACTTCCGGTGGCTCCGTACCCAAGGAATTCGTGCCGGCGGTGGAGAAAGGACTGCGGATCCAGAAGGAAGACGGCGTACTGGCTCACTATCCGACGGTGGATTTCCGGGCGACGCTCACCGATGGCAGTTACCACGACGTCGATTCCAACGCGCTGACGTTCGAGATTGCCGCCAAGGCCGCCTTCCGCGAGGGTATTCGCAAGGCCGCGCCCATACTGCTTGAGCCGGTCATGAAGGTCGAGACCGTGACGCCGGGTGATCATCTCGGCGATGTGATCGGAGATCTCAATCGCCGGCGCGGCACCATCCAGGACCAGATTGAACGCGGCACCAACATCGCCGTGGTTGCCGTGGTGCCGTTGTCGGAAATGTTCGGCTACATCGGACAGTTACGCAGCATGACCAGCGGCCGTGCCTCGTACACGATGGAGTTCTCGCATTACGAACCGGTGCCGCGGCAGGTCGCGGACGAGGTAATCGCCGAGGTGGCCAAGACCAGGGCTGCGGCGCAGGCCTAGCGCTACCGCTTCACGCTTCAACCGACCCCCGCCTGGCAGGGGTCGGTTGGTTCACCCTCGCGCGCCGTTGCCGGCCCGCTTCAGAACTTGATGCGAAAGCCGACCATGACGGTGGTCTGCGTTTCACTGCCGGACGTCCCCACCGTGGTGCCGACGAATCCGTTGGCCAGTCCGTCGGTGACCTCCGACCAGTTCACACCGGCATAAGCGTCATAGTGCTTGTTGATCACGTAGTCCACCACGCCCGAGGCCTCATAGAAGTCGCCAGCGCACAACAATCCCGCCGCGCTACAGCCGATCCCTTGGTCGCCGGTCGGTGTGAGACCGATTGTCCAGCTGTTCTGGCTGATGTGATAAGCCGCGCCAACGAAATTCCAGCCCGAGGCCATCGCGTATCTCGCACCCAACCATTCCATGCTGTATTCGGCGGAGTTGTTGATGTTGATACCGACCGACAGCGGGTAATTGCCCTCGCCTTCAGCGCCAGTCACGTAGTCGCCATGCGCTTTTTGCATATGGGTATAGCCGCCGTACAGGATGAGCTTGTCCTTCGGACCGGCAGCGCCGAACTCGAAGGTGTATTTGGCCATGAAGTTGTACGAGGTGTCATTGGAGATGTAGGCAGCCAATCCCGGCGTGGGAAGCGGCGTGGCCACATCGTCGAAGGAGCTTCTGAGATTAACGGCGCCCTTCTCGTTCTCATAGATCGCATCGACGGACAATCCCTGGATCGTCGCCCCGAGTTGGGCCGCATAGGCTTTGCCGAGAATTCCGGTATCCTCGCCGCCGTTGGAGTACATGACCGCCAGATGGACGGGGCCGTTGGCATATGAATATCGGATCGAGTTATCCCAGCGTGCCGCCTGAGTGCTGCCGGCGCCGCCGTTGAAGCCTGAGTAGCCCAGAAACGAGAACGCATAGGAAAGCGATTGCGGGTCGTAACCGGCGAGCGCGGCGAGCTGGAGCGAGTTGTGTCGGCCAATCGTCAGCGAGCCATAGGTTGGACTACTGACCCCGCCATTCAGAACGCTGTTGAAGGCCTGGCCGCATCGGCTGCTGTCGGCGTTCGCGGTCTGAGATCCCTGCGCCTTACCGCTGTTTGAGGCGATGCTGCCGCAAGCATCGGTCAGCTGGCCCGACAGCGGATTGAAGCCGGTCTCGGCCGTCGCCACCAGGTTCACATCGTTGACGATGGGCTCCACCACCCTGACGCCGATCTTGGATTGCTCGAGCCCGCTTTCAGCCACTGTCGACTGCGAGCCGGCGAAATTGCGGGTGGTCGTGAACGACTGATATTCAAGTCCGCCAGGCAACTGACTGCTCAGCGGAACGCCATTGCTCTGATAGGCGTAGCCCACGTCGACCGTTCCATAAAGGGTCACACCGCCCAGCGACAGGCTATCGGGCAATGGGTCTTTCACCTGCGCCTGCGCCGTAGCGCAGACCAGCACCAGAGCGCTCGCCGCCCCAATCAAGTAGCTGTATCTCTTCATTTGATCCCCCTTCGTAATAGTATTTACCGGCAGCGCATCCGCTCAGTGTGCGGCGGACTTGGTCACCAATAACCCCAAGAGAAACAGGCTCTTGCGCCGTTGCAGACTTTGCAAGCGCCGATCGCGGCTGATCGCATCCCAGTCGACCTCTTCGGGTGTCGGCACGATCAATCCCCCGTCGATGTGTGTGGATATCTATGTTGTCGAAATGCCAGCGTCGGTGCTTAAGATTGGACCCTGCCGGCTCGCAGCGACATTCGACTTTGGTCTAATTTAGCGGCAATTCGTGGTTTTAGGCAACTAAAGCCGATATCGACCCGGTTCGTTGTAATCGCGCAACACATGGATCGCAATTGCTCGCGTCCGGGGCCACAATAGAGGGAATTTGGTGCCTAGATGAACTACGAAGTCCTCATCGTCGATGACCATCCGCTGTTCCGCGCTGCGCTCAAGGGTGCCGTTGCGCAGGCCTGCACCAGCTGTGAGTTCTTCGAGGCCGACAGCGTTGCCGGCTTGTTCGACATCCTCGAACAGCATCCGCACACTGATCTGCTGTTGCTGGACCTCAATCTGCCGGGCGCCTACGGCTTCTGCGCGCTGGCGCACTTGCGCGGCTCGCATCCCGAGCTGCCGGTGATCGTGGTCTCGGCGATGGACGATGCTCGCACCGTGCGTCGGGCGCTGGCGCTGGGGGCGCAAGGCTTCGTATCGAAGTCCGCCGATGCCGCCACCATCGGCCGCAACGTGCAATCGGTGCTGCGCGGCGAGTACCTGCCTCCGGCAGGATTGGCAGCCATTGCCGAGCCCGAGGCCGATCTGGCCACGTTCGATCTCGCGCAGCGCCTGGCGCAACTGACTGCGCAGCAGTTTCGCGTGTTCGGCATGCTGTGCCTGGGAAGGCTCAACAAGCACATCGCCTACGAGCTGCAGATTACGGAGGCGACCGTGAAGGCGCACATGACCGCCATCCTACGCAAACTCGGTGCTGCCAACCGCACCCAGGCCGTGCTGCTTGCCGGTCGTTTATTGACTGATCCGCAGCAGTTCAAAGCGCCGCCAGAGGAGCTCGAGTGAACACTCAAGACGGGTCGCCATCATCGCTGAGCGGCGCGGCGGCACTGGAGCGCTCACCAATCAGGTTGCGGCACATCCCCTTAACGTAACGCCAGGGATCGCCCCTGCCGCCAATCCAGGCAAGGGTCGGCTTTGCTTCGATGGTTTGCATCCACCAGGCAAACAGATCCGTCTCGCTCCAGCCGCGCCGCGTGGCAAGGGGTATTTGCCGTAGTTCGTCTCGCAAGGCAGCTTGAAACTCGGCCCGATTCATATCCTGTCACCTGCGATCACACGCGCCTGAATCGTAAGGCAGCTCATGGCAACCGGGTGCATTGCACAACCGACGAGTAGCTGCGGCAACTGTCAGATGTTACAGCTAGGCATCGAACCGAGCGGCTGTCACGCTGAAAGGGCTGCGTTGTACGGCGCCGCCCAAGAAGACTATCTCCCCATTGGGCGATGTCCCGAGCCCGCTATGGCAATGTAGCGGGCCTTTTTTTTGCGTGGCTGTGTACAGTGCGCACACTCCCCTTAGCGGTAAGGAACTCATCATGCCCATTCGCGCACTGGTGTTCGATGTCTATGGGACGCTCTACGACGTGCAATCAGTCAGCAATCTCGCTACCGAGTTGTGTGGCGACCAGGGCGAACTTATTTCCCAACTCTGGCGCCTGAAGCAACTTGAATATACGTGGCTGCACAGTCTGATGCGGTCCTACATAGATTTCTGGTCGGTCACGCGAGCGGCTCTGGAGTTTTCCCTTACGAGCGTCGGCATTGCCCCGTCCGCATCGCTTTGCGATCGGCTGATGAGCAGATATCTGCATCTGGATCTGCATGAGGAGGCGGAACGGGCGCTGGAGTCGCTACGCGACTACAAGCTTGCCGTGCTCTCGAACGGCAGCCCGAATATGCTCGAGCCGCTGCTCAAATCGTCCGGGATCGCCGCACGCTTCGCCGACGTGATCAGCGTCGATCGGGCGAAGGTATACAAGCCCGACCCCGCCTGCTATGCCCTGGTAGAACCGGCCTTGGGGGTCGCCAAGAACGAGGTCATGTTCGTCTCATCGAACGGCTTCGATGTTGCCGGTGCCAAGCACTACGGCTTCCAGGTGGTATCGATCGAACGAGCCGGCGCACCGCAGCCGGAAAGCTCGGATGTCGGGGCCGCTGATTTCTACCGGCTCATCCGTGGGCGCGCCGAACGACTTGGCTTTGAACCTGATCATCGTGCGGCACGCCTGACCGAGCTCGCAGCGCTATTACAGTAACCGCCGCGCTGCCCCCTGTGGGCAACTCAATGCAAAACCATGCCCGGGGCCCCTCACTCCTTGGTGATGTCGACGTTGCGCGTCTCGGGCAGGAAAATCAGGCCGATCACAAGGCTCGCAGCCGCAATCCCGATCGGATACCAGAGACCGGAATAGATGTTCCCCGTCCAAGCCACGATTGCGAACACGGTCGCCGGCAGGAAGCCGCCAAACCAGCCGTTGCCGATATGGTAGGGCAGCGATAGAGCGCTGTAGCGGATCCTGGTCGGGAATAATTCAACCAGCCAAGCCGCGATCGGGGCATATACCAGCGTCACGTAGATGACGAGAACCCAGAGCAGCAGCACCGTCATGACGGTGTTGATATTTGCCGGATCAGCACTCGCCGGATAGCCATGCTTGACGACGGTCGCCTTCAGGACTTTGGCGAAATCAGGCGCATCGGCAGCGATAGTCTCGTCGCCGATCTGGACCGAGGCCTTGGTGCCAGGCGGCGCCACCACGTTGCGGTAGTTGACCGACAGCTTGGCAAGATTGGACTTTACCGTGTCGCAGGAACTCTTGAACTTCGCGGTGCCGACCGGATTGAATTGGAACGCACACTCCCCCGGATCAGCCGTGACTGTGACCGGCGAATGCGCGAGCGCCGCTTCCAAAGCGGGGTTCGCGTAGTGCGTGATGCCCTGAAAGATCGGAAAGTAGGTCAACGCCGCGAGTGCGAATCCGGCCAGGATGATTGGTTTGCGCCCGATCTTGTCCGACAGCCAGCCGAACAGGATGAAGAACGGCGTACCGAGCGCCAACGCGACCGCGATCATGATTTGAGCCTCGGTCGCCTTCACGCTCAGGGTTGTGGTCAGGAAGAAAAGTGCATAGAACTGTCCGCCGTACCAGACCACGGCTTCGCCTGCGGTCGCACCCAGCAGCGCCAGGATCGCGATCCGGGCGTAGCGCCAGGTCCCGAAGGCCTCCTTGAGCGGGGCTTTCGATCGTTTGCCCTCTTCCTTCATCTTCAGGAACATCGGCGACTCGTTGAGCTGCAGGCGGATCCACAGCGACACCGCCAGCAGGACAATGGAAACCAGGAACGGCACCCGCCAGCCCCAGGCACCGAAGGCCTCCTCCCCGATGTAGGTGCGCACGCCCAGCACGAGCAGCAGCGCCACGAACAGGCCCAGCGTCGCTGTGGTCTGAATCCACGACGTGTAGAGCCCGCGTTTGCCGTTCGGCGCATGTTCAGCGACATAAATCGCGGCGCCACCGTATTCGCCGCCGAGGGCAAGGCCCTGGAGCAACCGCAGGGCAATCAAAAGAATCGGAGCCAGGATACCGGCCGATGCAAACGACGGCAGCACGCCGATCAGGAAGGTCCCCATACCCATGCAGGTGATCGTGATGATGAACGTGTATTTCCGGCCGACCAGATCACCGATGTGCCCGAAAACGAGGGCGCCGAACGGACGCACCGCGAAGCCGGCGGCAAAGGCCAGCAGGGTGAATATGAATGCAGCCTGCGGTTCCACCCCGGAAAAGAACTGCTTGGCGAGGATGGTGGCGAGGGTGCCGTAGATGTAGAAATCGTACCACTCGAATACAGTTCCGACCGACGAGGCCAAGATGACCTTTCTTTCTTCGCCGGTCATCTTGTGGGCCTGGGGTAGAGATTCCATCGTCGTAGCCATACCGTGTTCCCCGCTGATTGTTTCTTTTAGACGGAAAGGCTCTTCGTGCGACGCAATCTATGGCGCTGGTATCGCACGGCCTTCCGTCGAGGCTTCATTCGTACAGGCTATACTCGACCGTATTACGGCCCCCTGCAAGAGTGCTCCCATTAGACTTTAGTAGCACATGAAATGGCCGGCCGCATGGGTTTTATCTCATATGACAGCTTTGTGACAGCTGCATAGTGATCACCGGCGACGCACCAGCGGCCCCGCGGTGGCTATGATGAGCTGTCCGTTCGTACAGGGGCGTCAAAAACCTGCTGGACCACGTCGCGGCGCGCGAGCCAGGGTAGCCGCAACCAGTGCCAGATTTTTTGATGATCTATTGTCCCGCCCCGCGATTTCCAATCTAATAGATGCTGCGATCCAGACCACATGGCACGCCGAGTGAAATCGAAATCTACGGGTACCTACGTCACCCGGCAACTGGCACTCGACTTCTTCGAACAGCACCGGCGCACCACAAAGCGCACAGGGCTCGCCGCTGCCCGCATGATCGAGCGTGAGTCCAATTCGAACGCGAGGTAACTCGCCTCGTTGCAGCCGCTCGCAAGCCAGCCGATGTAGATTCACCTCTCGAGTATGCACCTCTCACCTCCGACGATGACTTCATGGTCAGGGGCAAGTATGTGAAGGCCGCCGCCGCCCGAACGTGAAAGGGCGCACACCTTTAACCGCAAAAACGCGCGCATTTTCTGTAGGAATAACCTCACAGCGGCGCAGTAAAGCTTACTAACTCAGTTGATTTCAGGAGGATCGCCGATTGGCGCAGGCACGGGATCGACAGGCTGATCAGGCGGCACAATCGGCGCCGGTGATGGTGACGGCGATGGTGACGGCTTGGGAGATGGGGCAGGCGGAGCGGGATCATGCGGTTGCTGTGGGGATGGTTCCATGAATGCACTCAAGCGGCACGCGTCATAGCGTGCGCGTATTCTCCCCCGTGCGATCTGCCTCGCCCAGCGGCGCCGCCACTGACAGAGATCGCGCGGATGCCTCACATTGAGCCTTCGCCCGTCCTACGCCGCGGTCCGTCAGAAGGACGTCATTGCGTTACTGAGGCAGCTATTGCCCGAAAGCAAGAAGCACGCGGGCGATGTCATAGAAGAAATATCGATTCGACAAAACCAAGACGACTCGACCGACATCATATCCGCGCAGCGCTGGGCGTCGCGCAAGACGTATGAGGACTATTTCAAGTGGCGTACCGACGACGGTTACACCGCGAAGTTTGAACAGATGCTGGAAAAGCCGCTTGCGATTCGGTTCTTCAACGAGATTCAAATGAATTGAACGGGCCGGATCTTCTTCGACCTCGCCGCTGCGGCCGTTTGCCTGATTGAACACGCTGCAAGAGCCAATCTCGGGTGACTGTGGCGTGAACCATCAGCCATTCGCGAAAGCGCTTCACTTGCGGCCGAAGCAGCGCGTCGGGGCGGAAACGGGCTTGAAAAGCGTGATGCGTCCATTGTCCGGTCGACACAGGGAACGGCAGGCTGAGCGTCCCGTCATCAATGTAGGGGCCAAGTAGCGCCAACCCGCAGATGGTAAGACCGGCATTCGCGCGAACCGCCTCGAGGGCGAGCTTGATGCGCTGGAAACGGATTCCGCGGTCAGGCTCCGTTCGTTTAAGCCGCTGGGTCTTGATCCAACTGGCCCAGTTGGGCGCGCTCGGATCTTCCTTGTAGAAATCGAGATGCAATAACGGAAACCCCTCGAGGCGTTCTCGCAATGCAACATTAGATATGCGGTGTGTGTTCTCAGGGGAGCTTATTGGCAGCACAAAATCTCGAAACAGTAGGTCATCGCGAGAGTTGAGACGTTGCGGTCCAAAGCTGATCTCGCAATCGACCTGACCGATGCGTAACGGCGCATCACCTTCACCGTTGATACAGAAGAGAACGCGCGGATGCTCGGCTATGAAGCTGCCCATGCGAGGCTTCAGCCAAAAGTCGGCGAAGTCGGATGTGGCCGCGACATGGATCTCGTCGCCACGCTGCAGGTTCAACATTGTGGCAGCGGTATCCAGCTCGTGGAATGCAGCTCGCAGGTGCTCAAGTGCTCCCGAGAGTTCCGAGGTGGGCCGCAGGCCCGATCGACCGCGTACCACCAGATCTATGCCGAGATAGTCCTCGAGAGCCTTGATCCGCTGGCCGACCGCTGCGGGCGTTATCCAGAGCAGGCGCCCCGCGGCTCGGAGCGACCCCAGCCGCAGCGCCAGCTCGAGCGCTTGGAGGGACCTGAGGTGCGAGAGTGCCATCGCAATAAACTAAAGATAATCTTTAGTTCTGGCAAGAATTCTTAGCTTTAAGATCGTTCAGGCGCGACGGAAGATAGAGCCTAGAGGGAGGAAGACCATGGCACATCTACGCAGATACCTGATCGAGCGCGATATCCCCGGAGTAGGCGGGATGTCGATCGTGGAGCTGTGCGGCGCGGCACGCGCCTCGAATCGCGCCATCGATCAGATCGGCGACGGCATTCAGTGGCAGCACAGCTACGTGGCCGGCGACAAGACCTTCTGCGTCTATCTTGCCTCGAGCGAGGAGCTGATCCGAAAGCATGCCGAGCTCAGCGGGATCCCGATCACGCGCATTATCGAGGTTCCCCAGGTCATCGATCCGCTCACCGCAAACAACTGACCGACTCTCTATAAAGGAGACCGCGATGAGAAAACTACTGGCCGCGCTCTACAGCGTTCTGGTTTACGTTTTTTTTCTGGCCGTTTTCGTGTACGCCATCGGCTTCGTAGAGAATGTCGTGGTGCCGAAGACGATCGACTCAGGTTCCGGCGGCCAGATCGTCAGCTCATTACTGATCGATGCGGGATTGCTGATGTTGTTTGCACTTCAGCACAGCATCATGGCGCGCCCATGGTTCAAGCGAGTCTGGACGCGCATCGTGCCGCAGGAGATCGAGCGCAGCACTTTTGTGCTATTTGCCAGCCTTGTGCTCGCCCTGGTCTGCTGGCAGTGGCGTCCCCTACCGCAGACGGTTTGGTCCGTCGTTGATCCCATCGGCTCCAGGGCGCTCCTTGTTGTGTCGTGGAGCGGATGGCTGCTGCTGCTCTTGAGCACATTCCTCATCAGCCACTTCCAACTGTTCGGGCTGAGCCAAGGACTCGCCCGGCTGATTGGACAGACTCCGCCGGAGCAGGCGTTCGTAACACCCTATCTGTATCGGTGGTTGCGCCATCCGCTCTATGCTGGCTTCATTCTTGCTTTCTGGGCGGCGCCGCACATGAGCCTGGGCCACCTGTTCTTTGCGGTGGCCACCACCGGCTACATCTTCGTTGGCATTTGGTTTGAAGAGCGCGACCTGATCGCGCACTTCGGCAACCGCTACCTGCAATACCGCGCGACGGTGGGCATGCTGGTGCCTAGGATTCGGCTCACATCGTCGCGCAAGAAACTTGCGCAGTAACAGCAGTAACGCACTTTAGGAGATGGCGCCATGGGCAGCATGACTGCGCTTCAGAGCTATCAGCATCTGCTCGAAACTTCCCGGCGCGTGAACTGGCGCCTGGAGGATCTGATTGGAGAGGGTAGGCGATTGGATTTCAGGCGGCCGTTTCTGCCCGAGGTCTTTGCGCAAACACAACCACTCGGTTTCCTAAGCCCGCCGGAAAAACTCAAGCTGAACCAGATCCGGGCGCGCGGCTACCTGGCGCTGTTCGAGCTGGTGGAATCGTTTATCGTGCCATTCATCTCCGACCAGGCCGACGACGGCGCGGCCGCCGAGCTTGTCCGCGCGCAGGCGCTGCGCCACTTTGCCGACGAGGAAGAAAAACATCGCCAGCTGTTCAGTACGGTGCTCCGCGAGTTCGACGCCGAGTTCGGCACGGAATGCGGCCTGATCGGTCCAGCCAAGGACATCTGCCAAGCGATTCTGGGGCACGGGCCCCTGGCGGTTACGATTGCCATCCTAGGCCTCGAGTGGATGTCGCAGGGGCACTACCTGGGGAGCATCAAAGACAACCAGGATCTCGATCCGCAGTTCAAGAGCTTGCTCAAGCACCATTGGATCGAGGAGGCGCAGCACGCCAAGCTCGATGGCCTTGTGCTCAAGTCGCTCGCTCAGCGGGGCTCAGCACAGGACATTGCGACCGCGATCCAGGAATACTTCGAGATCGGCGCGTTTCTCGACGGGGGTTTCAAGCAACAGGCGGTACTCGACCTGAAGTCCCTCGAGCAGGCCATCGGTCGGACGTTGCCAGAAGCTGAGCGCGGACAATTTCTTGAGGTGCAGCACCAGGCGTTGCGTTGGACGTTCCTGGGTTCTGCCATGAAGAACCGGAATTTTCTCGCTGTGCTCGCCAGCGTAAGTGACGAGACGGCCGCGCGCGTGGAGGAGGCGGCGAAGTCGTTTACTCTGCACTGCGGCACCGCGCCTACATATGCTAACTGCTCGTCTCGCGGAAATGCTTCAAGCGATCGACTGCCTCCAGACGATCGGCGCCCTGAAACTGCAACATCCACCCGGGATACTCTGGGGGAAGAGCGCTGACCTCATCCAACCGCCTGAGCTCGTCGTGGGTGAGCGTAACGTCGACCGCCGCGAGATTGTCCTGAAGCTGGTCGTGGCGTTTCGCGCCAATGATGACCGAGGTCACCACTGGCTTCGCCAAGAGCCACGCGAGCGAGACACGTGCAGCACTACACTCGTGTGCTTTCGCGATCGGCGCTATCACATCCAGGATCTTCCAGGTCCGCTCTTTGTCCACGATAGGAAAGTCGAACTCCGTGCGACGCGAATCCGCGGGTTTCTGGTTCGTTCGGCTGTACTTGCCGGAAAGCAAGCCTCCGGCAAGCGGACTCCACACCAGCAGGCCGACCCTTTCGGATTCCAATAGAGGAACGATGTCCCGTTCCAGATCGCGCCCGACAATCGAGTAGTAGGCCTGAAGCGTGTCAAATCGCGCCAGGTTCTTGAACTCGCAGATGCCAAGGGTTTTGGCGATCTTCCAGGACGGCCAGTTGGAGCAGCCGATGTAGCGGACCTTCCCCTGCCGCACCAGTGTGTCTAGAGCGCGAACCGTCTCCTCAACAGGGGTCACCACATCGTTGCCATGGATCTGGTAGAGGTCGATGTGGTCAGTCTGCAAGCGCCGCAGACTAGCCTCAACTGCGTCCATGATGTGGCCGCGAGAGGCCCCGACGTCATTGCGCCCCGGGCCGACGCGACCGTAGACCTTGGTCGCGATCACGACATGGTGCCGCGCAATCTTGAGGTTCTTCAGCGATTGCCCTAGGATCTTCTCGCTCTCACCCTCCGTATAAACATCCGCGGTATCAAAAAAGTTGATCCCGCTCTCAATCGATGTCTTAACCAGCTCATCGGCAGCCGCCTGGCCAACGGCTCCGATCGCTTTGAACATTCCTCTGCCGTCCCCGAAGGTCATGGTTCCGAAGCACAGTTTCGACACCAGGAGACCCGTATTGCCGAGGGTTGCATATTTCATGGCGTCTTGCTCCTTTCGGTCCCTTCATTTAGCTACGATTTCGGGTGGCATAATCTGCGGCATCACTATGCCTTGCGCCTTGTTCTGCTTAGACGCTACCGGGTCGAAGCGGACGATTGCGCATAAGGAAGAGAATGGCCTCGAGTTCTTCGGGCGTGAATGGGCCGTCCAGTACCACGCGTGCGGCTTCGATAGTTCCCACGAAGGAACGGGTTTTCTGCACTATCGCAACTGCTTCATCGACGGTCACAAACTACTCCTTGCACATGAGCCGTGGGAAGGCACTCATGAAAACCCGCCTTCTTTCGCATGACAACGAGTCGGCCTGGCATCTCGATAGCCCACCGTGGCGGCAGAATCTTTCCACGTGGTTGACACCAAGTAAGCAGGGTCCGCTCTTCCACGCTGAGTGCGCGAGCAGCTTCGATGGGCGAAAGGCCACTGGCCACCAGCAGTGCTCGACATGAGCTCCGAGTCCGATCCACTATGTAATGGAGTTTGGTCTTCGGAAGACGTCGGTGGCTCGCTCTTGGACATCGATTTGAGCGTTAGGTCGCGCTCATCGGACCTACTGCTCCGCCTTCGTTCTCCCAATCACTCTTGTCCGCCTCGTCCTCCGCCAACTGGTTTTGGCGAATCGCCCACCGCGCGGCGAAGTAAGCCACTGTTCCTGCAATCACAACCATGAGCATCAGACGTCGCATAGCCGAGTAGTATGCAATGCCGCGGACAGGCGAGCCATGGCGGAATGGCTCGGGCAATCGTAGGACACTCGGTATAACTTGGATTTCGGGACTGTAGAGTCGGACTATTCCTGCCGCTGCGCCGTAGCCAAGGAATTGCGGCACGATTTTTAGAGTCTTTAATTTCAATCACTTGCCGCGTGGCGTCCGTTGCAACTTGATGCCGGTGGGTCCGGCCATAGGCCCTACGTTAAGGCTCCGCAAAGATCGCTAATAGTGAAGCTTGTAGCGCAGCTCGGCGTAGATCTGGAACGGATTGTTCCAGTGGACGCCGCCGAAAGTCAGGCTGTTGTCGGTGAGCAGGTGCTCGTTGGTGATGTTAAGGCCCGTGATCGACACCGACAGGTCCCGGGTGATGTTGCGGCCCACAGTCAGGTCGAGGACCGTGTAGCTCGGCAGGTGGCTCGACCCTCCAAAGCCGTTGGACAGGCCGGAGTTGAACGACAGGTTGGAACCGAAGAAGAACTGCCGCGGCAGGTTCGCGTTGTACCCGAGATTCACCGTGGTGCGCTGATCGTGGTCGAGCGCGATCGGAGGAAAGCCGCAGGCCGTGCCGGGCGCCACCAGCCCCCCCGTAATCGGCCCGAAGCAATCCGCCGTCTGGTTCGAGTAGGCAAGGTGCACCTGTCCATAGGGCCAGAAGGCCGGTGAGCGCACCGTGAACTCGGTTCCCACGATGTGCGCCCCCTGGTCCGTGATCGGGAGGAAGATGTTGGATTCGCCGAGCGGGTTGTGGTCGAAGAAGTTAGTTGAATTGGTGGTGAAGTGGTCCGCCTCGATACTCCAACCCTTCAGCGGGATCGTCACGCCAAACTGGTGCTCCTCGTCGCGCTCTCCGTGCAGCGGCAGGAATGCGGTATCACTCGCGGTCGCGTAGGCGACCAAGGGCCCTGAGAGCGTCTCCAGCGGCGGTGCCTGGTAGTACTTGCCCCAGAAGGCGCTCAGCACCCAGTTTAGCCGCGGCAGCAGCGCGGTCGCGCCGAGCCGCGGGTCGGTCGTGTTCTCGGTGATACTGCTGCTCTGGAAGTGTGACTGGCGCACTCCGGCAGACAGGTTGAGCCAATGCGTAGCCTCGAAGGTATCCTGCACCCAGGCGGTGATGAGCCCGCCGGTGGGGTTCTCCAACTCCTGCAGCGTCGGCGAGCTGCCGTCGGTGAATCCCAGGTTGAAGGCGGCCCGATCCTGCTGGGCGAAGCCGTAGAGACCGACATCCAGATGATTGCGGCTTACGTTCATCCGCAGATTCTCTTCGAGGCCCTCGTACTGCGAGCTGTGGTGATAGGCGGTAATGGTCGGATAATCGCCGGCGCCCCCGTCATAGTCCGACCGTTCGAAGTGATAGAGAAGCGAGCTCGTGAGCACCGCGTCGTTGGTGATGTTGTGCGCCCAAGACAGCAGCGCGAAATTGTTCGCCTCCTTCTGCAGGTCGCCGAACTGCCCGATGCAGTACGGGTCGTCGGCGAGCGGCACGGTGCAGTCCGGTATCTGGTAAACGTCCTGCCGCAACTGGCCGACGAAACTCACCGAATCCTGCTCGCTCGGCTTGTACTGCAGGTTGGTGAACGCACCGTAGCCCTGCGACTGGTCATGGATAACCGGGGAGTTGGGGGTCTGCAGGCCGAGACTGCTGCGATTGCCCTCGACACTCGCATAGTACGCGAAGTCGTTCGTGTGGCTCGCGACGCTCGCGTAATCGTCGGTCTGGGCGAAATTTCCCGCCGTGACGTCGAGCTCGGCTAGGGTTTTGCTGTTGAAGCCGCTCTTCGGAATCACGTTGAAGATGCCGTAAGTGCGGTCACCCTCGTCGGCCAGGTAGCTGCCCCGCTCTACCCCTAAGGTCTCTATGTCCTGAGGATTCAGCGCAGGGCCGAGGTTCTCGGCGATGTTGGTGTTCGGAATCTCGACCCCGTCGATCAGCCAGTTCGTCTGATGGCCACCGCGCATGTGCAGCATGTCATGGGCTTGGTACGCCGCCGGAACGTAATCGGTGATCATGGCGTTACTGTTGACGTTGCTCGCTCCCGGGGTGTTCTCGATGTCCTGCTGGCTCACCATCGTGATCGGAGTGACCGATGCGACGACCGGCAGCAGGGATGCTGTCACCGTCACCTCGGCAAGCTCCGAGGCAGGCTTCAACACGATGTTCGCGAACGGAAAATATCCCGCCTCCACTGTGACCGGCTGGCTTAAGGCAGCGAAGTCGCGCTGCGAGATGATTAGCCTGTACTGGCCGATCGCCACCTTCGGAAAATCGAAGCGGCCCGTCGAGTCCGTCTGCTGCTGAATGATCGCGTGGGCGGCGGACTCGAGCACCACCTTCGCTCCCGCTACCGATCGTTCGCTGTCGTCCCGGACGATGCCACTCACGCTGCCATAGGCCGCAGCCCATCCACGCGCCGGAAAAAGGAACATGAGAAGCACGAGGACTGCCGCCCCGGAGGGGACCATGTAACTTTGGGGCCGGCGGCGAGCGCACGCTGCCAGCGCTTTGATGCAATCTCTCACGTGAAAACTCCCGGGCGCGCCTTTGGGCGCAGCCCCAAACCTGCGGACGAGCGCAGGCCGTTCACGGCGCGCGCTCGAGTTTGTGGCTGGCACGAGCCCAGCCGATGGAGGTCAGCTCAGCTGACCCGGAGGTGCTCGGGACTGTGGGAGATAAACAAGGCGGACAGCGCTGGCAATCGAAACGAAGGCGATCGCGCGAAGCTGCTGAGCGGAGGAGAAATCGCACGGCAGCGTCAGGTGAGCAATTGGCCCGGCACTGCCGGCGCTGCCGAACACGCAATGTTCGCTGTGTGAGGGACTTCCATGATGGTGGGCCGGTCCCTGCTGCTGGCCCATGTCCATGGACGCCATGTCCATGGAGTCCCTGAGTATGGAGTCCCCGTGTGAAGGCTCGACATGCGTGAGCATGTCCCCAGGCAGCCCCTCCCAGCAGATCTCGAGCGTGAACGGCCGATCGCTTGCCGGCATGAACCCTGGCGGAATGAGCACACGCAACGCGAATACAACCAGCATGGCGCTGGCCATGAGCGTTGCTCTGTTCCGCTTGCAGAGGCTCAAGCGCGTCTCCCAAGGCGCAATTGTTGCCCGCGAAATTCTAACAGTAAAAGCGAAATAGCGTGGGCCGCCGACATGGAGTCGCGAATCCAGTTACCAGGCAGCAGTTCTCCGATGCAGGTGACGGATCAGCGTCGGAGCACGCGTGTACCACCTTCTCAACGTTGCTTTGCCAGCGTGTAAGTGATCGTCTGTCCGTGCGCAATATCCTCGTCGATGACTGCGATCGTGTTCCCGTCCTTCGCGAGCGCCAGACGAACCTTGTCGACGACCTCGCCCTGTCGATAATCGGTCTCCTCGACTGTCGCAGCGTCGATCTTCTTGAGCGACACGGTGGTCCCGCCGGGATCGCCGCCGACCGGATACTGCCTGCCGTCGAAGTTTGCGTCATAACTATCGCCGTTCCAGCGCATCTGGAATCCCTCGGCGGTCATGCGGTACTGCACCGTGCGCAGGTCGCCACCCACGTGCTTTTGCTCCTGCCAGGAGCCAGAGAGCGGGTGCGAGTTCGCAGGCGCGGCAGACACGCGTTTCGCTGTCAGCTTATCGGTCACGGTCTGCTCGCCAACATAATTCGTGACCTTGCTGGTGAGCGTCGTGCCATCGGCAGAGACCGTATCGCTGAAGCGCACGAACTCCTTGCTTCCCTGCTTCAATACGATCTCAGCCGAGTTCGGCCCAGTTACTTTCACCTTTGCGGTGTCAAAGTAGGCTTGGCCACCGATCCTATGTTCTGCACCGTCTGCTTTCACCGTGTACGGCGGATTGCAGCTGGAACAGGTGTACTCACCTCGAGCGAGAATCAGAACGACCGGTTTCCCCGTCGCTTTCAGCGAGTCCATATTCGTCTTCCAGGTGCCGTCAAACCCTGTGCCAGCGAGCGCCGACGCGGGCAGCAGCAGTGCTGGAATTAGAAGCCTCATCGCATCTCACTCTTATCTGTAGTTCTGTTTGGTGGACCCACGGGGTCGTCCCCGAGCCGCGGATAGTGCACACGCCACGGTTTACCCTGGAACAACCTCCAGCCCAAGTCCTCTCCCGCTCCTGCGGACCTGATCATCCAAACTCAGCAACTTAAGTCCAGCCACGGCGGCTCGTCCCACTACCACCGCAGCCAAATGGATAGCATCTAGTGTCCGGATTGGCTCGCCCGGAAATGGCTGCCGCGCTCGCTCCACGATTTCCGGCGCAATCCGCAGAACCTGCCAATGCGCCGCGGCCGCTACCAGATGTGCACGTCGGTCGGCCGCCTCGGCTTCTGTCAATTCATTCAGTGCCGCTGCACGAAACAGCACGCGATGGCATTCAATAAGCGTCAAATCAGAAGCCACTATGATTTCCGCGGCAGCCAGATAGCGCCGAACCTCGCCGGCCGCTGCTTCATCCAGCAGCCAGGCAAGCACGGCGCTCGACTCCGCATACAGATTCACCGCGAGCCACGCTCTTCATCGAGGAGCTGTGCTGCGCTACGCTGACCTCGGCGTCGACGCGGCAGTGTCTCATACAAACTCGCATCACCAGGAGAGCCTAGCGTTACAAGACCACGCTTTGCGAGCGCCCGCAGGCCCGGTGGCACGGATGAATCGGCCACGCTTTGTCCAGGAGGTGACACTACTGCCACCACCTCACCCCGATCCGTTACAAGCACGCTCTCGCCCGAGCGTACCTGTCGAAGGTACTCGCTTAGTCGGTTCTTCAGTTCGCGAATGCCTACAGTTTTCATTGCACGCAATGTAGCCACGTGAGGCTACAATGTCAAAGGATGACCTTTGGATGGGTAGCGAGCTGTCTGTTGATTTAATAGAAAATCAGACGATGGGGGCGTCAAACCAAACCCGCCTCGATTGCCGTCAGCACGGCCAGCGTCCGATCCCGAACCGCCATCTTCGCAAGAATACTGGAAACCTGATTCTTAACCGTACCCTCGGCGGTCTGCAGCGATTGCGCAATTTGCCGGTTCGTCAGCCCTCCCGCCATCAGCCGCAGCACCTCAATCTCTCGCTCGGTGAGGTTCTCGCAGTTCTGCGCGAGCGCGCCGTTCCGCCGCCGCAGGAGCGCTTGACGCAAACTCGATGTGAGTGCCGGCTGAAACCAGTTCGCGCCCGCCGCCACAGCCCGAATGGCTGCGATCAGCTCCTCGAGCGCTATATCCTTGGACACGAACCCATCCGCGCCGCGCCGCGCCGCTTCGAGCAGCAGCTCGGGATCGTCGAACGTTGTAAGTACGAGACACCTCGGTCGTGTTGCGAGGCCCTTCAGCGCATCGAGCACCTCCAGCCCCGACATACGTCGCATGCGCACATCCAGCAGAACGACGTCGATCTCGAGGCGAGTGAGCTCTGCGAGCGCCTGCTCGCCGTCCGCCGCTTCGGCGACCACCGATACGTCGGTGAACATCTCCAGCAGCCGGCGGAAGCCCTGCCGGATGAGTTGCTCGTCGTCCGCCAACAGCAAGCGAATCATTGCGACTCCCGCTCCCGGCACGGTAGTGCGGCATAGACCTCGAAGCCTCCCGAAGCGCCAGGCGCCGCCGTCAGCGTACCGCCGAGCGCCTCTAGCCGGCGGCGCATGCCGCCCAGCCCGAAGCCTTCCTCGAAAGGATGAATCGCCTGACCGTCATCGCGCGCTGCGAGCCGCAGCTCGTCAGCCGTGCGTTCGATCGTAATCCACAGATTTCCGGCTTCACCGTGACGGATGCTGTTGGTGACGATCTCCTGCACGGCGCGCAACATGGCACGGCTCGTGCGTCCGTCCTGCAGCTGTAGATCGGGCGGGCAAATGACGTGAAGCTTTGGCCGTGGCAGCTCCTCTGCCAGCCGCCCGATTTCGAACGGCAGGTCGACCGGTGACTCGTCTTTCGAGCTCTGCACAATCTCCTTGACGTCGTGCAGCAGGGCACGCGCCAGCGCCTGGGCGGCGCGCACGATTGTGCGCACTGCGCCTTGCGACTCATGCGCCGCGATTTCGAGATTCAGGCTCAGCGCGACCAGATGATGGCCCAGTGAGTCGTGCAGATCCTGCGCCATCCGCAAACGCTCCTCCACGCGGCTCTTCTCCGCAAGCGCGTTCTGCATGCGCAGCAGCTCCGCGTGGGCGCGGACCACCTGCTCGCGCATGCGCCGCTCCTCGGTGAAAAGGCGCACGACCACGAACATAAGCAGCTGGAAGCCAAAATACGGGAGCGTCAGCAGCAGCCCCGCCTCCGGGAACCATTGAAAGGCGATGGCTATAGCCAGTGCAAGTGACTGCACTCCGAGCCAGCCAAAGCCAACGCGAGAACTGGTGCTCAGTGCGAGCTGTGCAGCGAGCAGAACGAGCAGTAGTCCCTCGTAGCCATTGCAAAAGAGAGCCGCCATCGCGACGGCGCACGCACTCTGCAGCGCGAGAGCGATAAAGGGACGGCGAGCAGTGCGCGTGCTCCACAGGAAGGCCACGATGAAGATGAGGCTTGCACAGGCCCACGCGAACAGACGTGGCGTGAGTGGGGCCTTGATCGCAGTAGTAACCGATACGCCCAGCCATGCCGCTATGCCAGCGAAGAGCAGGGCACGGGACAATGGCATTGGACCCATGTTCGGATGTAAGCCTAGCGGCACGAGCGCCACAGCGGTATAGGCCGAAAGTCATACGGCGCCCGCGGCAGATCGGCACATGCGTACTGCGGCTGCGTTTGATTAGGATAATCCGTGGCTCGCGAGACACCAAATCAGGCACGGCGTACGCCTCGAACCCTGTGGAACATAGCGCCAACATCAGCAAAGCCGGCTGCCGCTAAGCAATCGAGGGGATTTACTCCATGAAACGACGGGCTTTCTGTGGGATGACTCTGATCGCTGGCGCTGCTGGCGCTCTGCCGATCGGCCGGCTGCTTTCCGCTCCGAGCACCTCTTCGCAGCCTGAAGCGGCGGATCTGCGTGCCGTAAAGCTTTCGGGCGCCGATACGACCATCGAGCGCGCCGCCGTTCAGGATTTTCGCGCGAGCCTCCGTGGGCCGCTGCTCACCGTAGGTCAGGAAGGATATGACCCCGCGCGGCGCGTTTGGAACGGAATGATCGACAAGCACCCCGCGCTCATCGCACGGTGCGCCGACGTTGCTGACGTCGTGCGCGCTGTCACTTTCGCGCGTGAGCGCGAACTGCTCCTGGCCGTGCGCGGCGGCGGGCATAGCTTTCCTGGGTACTCGACCTGCGACGGCGGTCTGGTGATCGATCTGTCATCGATGAATTCTGTACGCGTGGATGCGCCAACTCGAACGGCCTACGTCGGCGGCGGAGCGCAGGGAGTGCACGTCGACACTGCGGCCCAGAAAGAAGGACTGGCCACTACGCTTGGGGAGATTTCGCATACGGGAGTGGGTGGCCTGACGCTCGGGGGCGGATTTGGCTGGCTGTCACGGCGGTTCGGTCTGGCCTGCGACAACCTCATTAGTGCGGAGCTCGTGACTGCCGACGGCAAGCTTCGGCGCGTGAGTGACAAAGATGAGCCGGATCTCTTCTGGGCCATACGCGGTGGCGGCGGAAACTTCGGCGTCGCAACCTCGTTCGAATATCGGCTCCATCCGCTCAATCTCGACGTGCTTGCGGGACACATCGCTTATCCGGCGGCGCAGGTCAAGGATGTGATTGAGTTCTATGCCGACCTGATTTCGAGCGCGCCGCGTGAACTCAGCATCGACCTGAGTCTGTCGGCCGGCGCGAATGGTCAACCAATCGCCGGGATGAATGTGCTCTACACTGGTAGTGCCAAGGGCGGCAATAAAGTGCTGGAGCCTTTTCAGAAATTCGGTAAGCCGACTGAGAACACGATCGGTCCAACGACGTATCTCGCCGTACAGTCCCAAGCTGACGGTCCTCCGCTGAGTCCGAGCAATAACTACATCAAGGGTGGTTTCGTCCGCGAATACTCTCCAGGTCTCATCGAAGTGCTCACCCGTGAGTTCAGGCCGGACGATCGAATCTTCGCGTTATTCCAGAACGCCAACGGCGCAGTCGCAGACGTGCCGCAGACGGCCACAGCATTCTCTCATCGAAATGCAATCGCGAACATGATGCTCTGGGGTCATTGGCACGACGCGTCGTACAATGAGCAGGGGCGCGCCATGATTCACGCGAATTGGGACAAGCTGGCCGCATTCACGGATGGTTACTACGTGAATCTGAACGACGCGGATCCGAGGGGCACGGACCGCAACTACGGTCCGAATTTCGCCCGGTTGGCAACACTAAAAAAGCAGTTTGACCCGCTGAACCTCTTCCGCTTAAACGCGAATATCAAGCCCGCTTGAGCTCTACTGGCTATCGAGCTTTAGCAACCCCGCGACCTCACGTCATTCGAGGCCAGCTATGGGCGCCAGTACTTCTTTTCGGGTGGCAATGACGTTGTTGACCGTTGTTTCACCTTTCAACGCGGTCCGAGCTCAGCATGCGTCCGACAACCCAGTGGCTTCAGCCGACGATGCCTTTGGGTTGACTCTCGGGCTCGAGAGCATAGGCATGTACAACCCCGGCAGCGTGCGCGGCTTCAATCCGCAAACGGCAGGCAATGTCCGCATCGATGGGCTGTATTTTGACCAGCAGGGAGCCTTGTCCAATCGAGTAGTCGAAGGCTCGACCATTCGAGTTGGTGTTAGCGAGGTCGGGTATGTCTTTCCGGCGCCCACTGGAATTGTTGACTATGACTTGAGACATCCCGGTAACGGCACGCCGACTGCAACGATAGTTGCAAGCGCAGGTCCCTTTGAAGCTCACGGCATCAGCATCGATGGCAATCTGCCTCTAGCCTCCAGTCAACTTCAATTGCCAATCGGTGCGAGCTATCAAATTAGCACGCAAACACCCTATGTGACTAATCCGGGGTACACATCGACGGTGGCTAACTTCGGTGCTACTCCCCAGTGGAAAGCGAACGATTGGCTGACCTTCCGTGCGATTTTTGACTGGACACAGACCACCCACGCCAACACGTTGCCCATGGTCTTCACGGCAGGCGACTACCTGCCACCCGAGATTGAACGAGGCTACCTGGGTCAAAATTGGGCCGAAGGAAGGAGCCTATCGGAGAACTACGGCGGCATCGTGACTGCACAACTGAGTCAACACTGGTCTGTAGCGGCCGGTATTTTTCGATCCATCTCCGATAGTCCCATCAGTTACTCAGATCTGTACGTCAATACCCAGCCGGACGGCTTGGCCGAGCAGTTTGTCGTGGGCTATCCTGATCAAACCGTTTCCTCTACGTCGGGTGAGGCTCGCCTGACCGGTCATTTCACACACGGGTCGTGGCATCACGACATCGTGTTCCTCGCCCGCGGCCGCGACACTCTGGCGCTCTACGGAGGTTCCGATGTCGTTGACGTGGGGCCGGCCCTGATCGGCCAAGGCGTGCAAGTGCCCGAACCGACTTTTAACTACTCTCCACGCACGAACGATCGTACTGAGCTTTGGAGCACGGGAATAGCCTATCGTGGCCAATGGCAGGGACACGGAGAATTTGCGTTGGGCCTCCAGCGGGAGAGTTACGACAAAGCTGTGACTCCCCCCGGCAGCGCCGAGTTTCGACTGACCGATAAGCCTTTGCGCGCTTATGGAACGGCTGCCGTGGCACTCTCTGACCGTGCAAGCGTCTACGCGGGCTACACACAAGGGCTCGAAGATTCCGGCGTGGCTCCGGGCAGTGCGCAAAATCGCGGGGCAATCCTCCCCGCAGCACGAACATGGCAAGTGGATTCAGGCGTTCGCTATTTGCTGACGCCCAGCGTGAAACTCATAGCAGGTGTATTCGAAATCGAGAAGCCGTATTTCAATCTCGATGAGAGTAGCGTCGACCGAATGCTGGGGGTGCAACGCGCCACGGGCCTTGAAATGTCGGTCTCCGGCGAGCTCGTAAGTCATCTTCATGTTACCGCCGGCGCACTTCTTGGAGAGGTGAGAATCATCGGCCCCAACTTGGCCGCAGAGGGGGTTGGAAAAATCGCCTTCGGACAGCCGCGCATCCAGTCGGTGATTAACGCCGACTACAGTATCCAAAAGTGGCCGGCATTTTCCGCAGATCTGGCCTTGTATTACTTTGGCACTTCCCCGGCGAGCGTGAATGACGCGGTCCAATTGCCAGCGCAAACGGTGCTGAGCATCGGAGGTAGGTACAGGTTCACCATTCTCGGCAGTCCAGCAACTCTTCGCGTGCAGGTCCAAAACGCCACGAACTATTACTTTTGGTTCATTTCCTACAGCCCCGGGTTCTCCCAATTTCCCCCGCGCAGCCTGCTCGGCTATCTAACTGTTGATCTCTGACTCCTAAGGGCTGAGACGCCTTGGCTCGCTACGGCACCGCTGATTCAGATGCAGCAGCATCCCAACAAGGCGCGAACCGTACCCTTTGTCGATCGACGAGGAGCGACTGCTGTTTTCCGAACTCAATGGGCATCTGGCCAGCATGGCGCTGTTCAAGACGAACACGGGACTTCGGGAGCAAGAGGTCGTGAACTTAAGTTGGCAGTGGGAGGTCCAGGTGCCTGAACTTGACAGCTCGATCTTTGTGGTACCGCATCGCTTTGTGAAGAACGGCCTGGATCGTTACGTGGCGTTGAACCGCATCGCCAGGTCGGTCATTGAGAGCTGCCGCTGCAAGCATCCGGAGCGGGTATTCACTGGTAACGGACGCCCAGTCACCAAGATCTATAACTCAAGCTGGAAGGGGGCGCGCCGGCGCGCCTCGGAGCGCTACGCCGAGGAACTCGGGCGACCGCGCCCGAAGGGGTCTCAATCCCTACGGGTACATGACCTCAAGCACACCTGGGCGAGCTGGCAGGTCCAGGCAGAGTCGCCGCTGTCGCACTTTCAGGAGTTCGGTGGGTGGGCGTCCTTCTCCATGGTGCAGCGGTATGCGCACCTGTCAGCGGGGCACCTCAAACGGTATGCGGATCGCACGCTGCTTGGCGATCCACGCGCTTTGAGCAAAGATTTTCGACCCGACGGGCTTGGATGCGTGATTGGTCATTGCGGTAATAACTAGGCTGCCTTCGCCTCGAAGCGCAGCCCCAGCGCGCGCATGACCTTCAACACGGTATCGAACGTCGGATTTCCGTCTTTCGATAGTGCCTTGTAGAGGCCGTCCCGGCTGATGCCGGTATCACGGGAGAGCTGCACCATGCCACGGGCCCGCGCGATTGTGCCGAGAGCAGCGGCCAGGTACGACGCATCGTCAGGCGCTTCTTCCAGACAGGCTTCCAAGTATGCGGCCATATCCTCTTCAGTTTTCAGGTAGTCCGCGCTGTCATAGCGTGAGACAGTCACTTTGCTCTTTCGCTTCGCCATACTTCACCTCTTCTTGCTGACCTTGGGCTGCGCAGTGGGTTTAGCCTTACCTTGCTGTCGCCAGTCCCCGGCGAGCTTCTTGGCCCGCTTTACATCTGCATCCTGAGTGCG
>Ga0302326_10006380_pt1 | contig 26481 bp, 14 predicted proteins | sample Palsa_T0_3_FD_202264 | JGI IMG/M metagenome (GOLD analysis project Ga0302326, IMG submission 202264) | Peat permafrost microbial communities from Stordalen Mire near Abisko, Sweden - Palsa_T0_3 | ecosystem: Environmental > Terrestrial > Soil > Palsa > Peat permafrost | place: Sweden: Abisko... | reverse complement strand
AGGTACAATCCGGCGGGCGGAATACCGACGCAGGTCGAGCTGTCGTTCGGGCCCTTCGCGGCGCTGTCGCCGGCGGCTACGCGGTTGGGAGCCTGGGGGAGCGTCGAGAGCGTCGTGTGCTCGATGTTCGTGTGCATCGTCGCGAAGCTGTTCAGGCCGGTGACGGTCTGAACGTAGCTGCCGAGCGCCGTGGGAACTTCCGCGTTCGTTGCAGGTGCGAAATACGTGGTGCCGTTCGCGCGGTAGAGGTTGATGCGCGTGTTGAACGCGCGGGCGATCGCGCCAGGCGAACTCGAAGCCGTGATCATCGTGCGATTCGGGGCGATCGTGACGTCGGTCAGGCCGGAGTGTACCATGTACGCAGCAACCGCTTGGCTGCCCGCGGCCGAGGCGCCGAAGTACTGGGTGAATTGCGCCGGGGTCAGGTAACGGCCATACAGCGCGTCGCCGGGCGTCGTGATGTGCTGTAGATAGGTGTTCGCTGCAGCTCGGTTGATCTGCAGGCCTACCGCAACGCGCAGTTGCGAGCTGGCGGGCATCGCGCCGACGAGGACGATGTTTTTCGAGAACGGCATCGCGTGGGTCGCCGTGGAGACCCACCCGGTGGCGCCGGCGGGCGCGAGCGCGGCGAGCATGAGTGCTCCCGCGGCGGCCCCGACGATGGCTGGCTTGATCATGGTATAGCGTTCCTTGCGGTGGCGTGAGTGTGAGAAGATGGTCCTCCTTACTGTAATGTCCGGCGTGTAACAATCCGGGAACAGTCTGCGAGCATTTCGGGGCCAAGCCCCGGAAAATGACATTTGTCGCTCCCGGCGTTGACGTGCGCCCGCAACTCGGGTACCATAGCCGACGGCTCCCAAGATAGTAGGTCCGTCCCCCGGGACGGTTAATGCGCGAGGCGCCTGCCGAGGATGACGACAACTTTCCGTACGATCGGGGCGACGCGCCCCGATGGCCCCCAAGGCCGGTTAGAAGGCGCTCATCGCAAGATTTGGAGCGCCGTTTTTGTTTTCGATCGGAACGAAATCTATGCCGACCCTCAAAAAGGAACAGAAGATCGAAGAGCTGCGCAAGCGGCTCGGAGGCGCCAAATATCTGTTCTTCACGAACTATGCCGGGCTTACGGTCGAAGAGATCACAAAGCTCCGGACGGAATTGCGTAAGGACGGTTCGACCTACTCGGTCGTCAAGAATACGCTGTTTTCGCGCGCGGCGGGTGAAGAACTCGCCGCCAAACTCGAAACGTTCCTCGCGGGCCCAACCGGCGTCGTGTTTGCATACGACGACCCCGTTGCACCCGCGAAGGCCCTCAAGAAATTCTCCGACGACGTCAAGCCTCTCGACGTCAAGGCCGGATACGTCGATGGATTTATCCTCGATGCCAAGCAGGTCGGCGCGCTCGCGTCGCTGCCGCCGAAGGCGGAACTGCAAGGGAAACTCCTCGGCCTGCTCTCGAGCCCGATGCGCGGGTTCGTGGGAGTCCTGGCCGCCAATCCCAGCGGATTCGTCCGCGTACTTTCCGCTCGCGCGAAGCAACTCGCCGAGTCAGCTTAAAGGAGCACCGATATCATGGCAGTTGCCGACCTCATCTCAGAAGTTGAGAAGTTAACCGTTCTCGAGCTCAACGAGCTCGTCAAAGCCCTCGAAGAGAAGTGGGGCGTTTCCGCCGCGGCTCCGGTCGCGGTAGCCGCCGCGGGCGGCGCAGCCGCTGCTCCGGAAGCGGTCGCCGAGAAGACCGAATTCGACGCGATCCTCACCGATTTCGGCGCAGAGAAAATCAAGGTCATCAAGGCCGTCCGCGAGATCACGAACCTCGGACTCACCGAAGCCAAGGCCTTTGTCGAGAGCGCTCCCAAGGCGATCAAGACGGGCATCCCCAAGGACGAAGCCGAGCAGATCAAAGCCAAGCTCGCCGAAGTCGGCGCGACGGTCGAGATCAAGTAAGCTCGAACGCATCCTCGCAATCTGAGAAAGCCCCGGCGTACGCGCCGGGGCTTTCTCACGTATCCGTACGATCCTGAAGGAGACGCCTAGCGATTCCGGCGCAGTAGAGCGCTAGGCGACGACACGGAGGTAGCCGATCATGTCCTCGGTTGCTTTGCTCCGGACACGGCCGCGCTTGCGCGATGCGTTCGCAGCGCTTGCCCTCATTCTCGCGACGGGCGCAACCTCACAGGCGGCCGGTCCCTCGTTTGCGGCGAGCGCGGCCTATCGGAACCTTGTGAAAAACTCGGGCGGCATCAAGACGCTCTCGTCCGTCGTCGACGTGCAAACGAAGTTGCGCGGCTTCCCGCCGATCACACTCAGACTGCACGGACACTCCTATTACGAGGCGCCGCTCAAGTCCGCAACCGTCTTCGAAAACGTGCCTGGGCCGCTGAAGAAGATGCTATCCGACAGCCCCTCGATCGCTCCAGCCGCCGCGTGGGGCGACGTGTACGAGGTAACGATCGAGAGCGACGTAGCGGGCAAGAGCACGTTCCATCTCGTCCCGAAGGATGCCGCTTCCAATCTCGATCACATCGACGCCCTCGTCAACGATGCCAGCGGCCTCGTCGAAGAGTACGATTTCGAAAGCAAGAACGGCGCTTCGACGACGACGTACAACTCCTATACCGTCGTATCCGGCTATCCGCTCGTCACATCGCAAACCGGAACCTCGCATGGCCATGGATACAATGCGGACGTGACCACCAGCTTTTCGAACTACGAGATCAACGGCCAGCTCCCGGCAGGAGCCTTCGACAAAGAGTAAGCCCGGCGGTTTGCCGGGCTCTGTGTCCCTAGAAGACGACGCGCCGAAAGTCGTTTGCGGTCGAACAGTTTTGCGTTGCGTCGGTTGACCCGTCCATCACGAGGCGCAGGCCAACCCTCGTCGTGCCTGGACCCGCGTCGCTCGCGCGATGCACGTCGTAGGTGAATGTGTACGATTGGCCGGCCGCGAGCGGCGGAACGCCTTTCTGATCTTTCTTCTGGCCGTCGAGGATGATTTTGACGGACTGCAAGACGTTCTTGCGCTGATCGGACGACCCCACGTTTGCGACCGTGACCTTGAGCGCATAGGTCGTCATGTCGCCGCCTATTTGTGACGTCGAAACGTTTGTAATCGCGGGGTCCGCGCCGCGGCAGGTTGAGGCGGCCGTCTGCGCGACCTGCGTGGTGAGCATTGCGAGTATCATTCTGCCCTCTTGCCCCAAAAACGCGCTTGTCTCTCGAAGCGCGCTCGGCTGGGAGGGTGGCGTCCTAGAGCGGCTAGACACGCCTCGTTTCCGCAACGTCCCGGAGACGCCGCGCTAAACGTTCCATTGTGCGGTAGGCACTTCTCGTTCGACGTCGACAGGTAAAGGGACATGAGTGTTCGAGTTGCCCTCCACCACGCCACGCGCTATACGTACGATCGGCCGATCCACCTTGGGCCGCAAGTTATCCGCCTGCGCCCGGCACCACATTGCCGCACCCCGATCGTCTCGTACCGCCTCGACGTCGTGCCCGAGGAGCACTTCCTTAATTGGCAGAGCGATCCTCAGGCCAATTGGCTCGCGCGCGTGCTCGTGCCGGAGGCGACGGATCGTCTCCATGTGACGGTGGATCTCGTGGCCGACCTCACGGTCATCAACCCGTTCGATTTTTTCCTCGAATCCTCGGCCGAGCGTTACCCCTTTGCGTACGACGCGCAGTTGGCGCTCGAGCTTGCGCCGTATCTCGTCGCCGAACCGATGGGCGCGCGGTTCGAGACGTATCTCGCGGCGATCGACCGTTCCGAGAAAGCCACGACGCCGTTCCTCTACGACCTCAACGCACAGCTGCAGCGCGACATCGTCTACGTCGTTCGCATGGAGTCCGGGATTCAGACGCCCGACGAAACGCTCGAGTTGCGTTCCGGATCGTGTCGCGATTCGGCCTGGCTGCTCGTCGCGTTGCTGCGCCGCCTCGGCCTCGCGGCGCGCTTCGCCTCGGGCTACCTCATCCAACTCAAGCCGGACGTCCAGTCGCTAGACGGACCCTCGGGAGCGTCTGCGGATTTCACAGATCTTCACGCGTGGTGCGAAGTGTATCTGCCGGGAGCCGGTTGGGTCGGGCTCGATCCGACCTCGGGACTTTTTGCAGGCGAGGGTCATATACCGCTCGCATGCGCGGCGAGTCCCACCTCCGCTTCGCCGATCTCGGGCACGGTCGATCCATGCGAGGTAACCTTCGATTTCGAGATGTCCGTCGCGCGTGTGCTCGAGCCGCCGCGCGTCACCAAGCCCTACACGGACGACCAATGGGCGGCGATCGAGGGGCTCGGCGATCGCGTCGACGATCTTCTGCGCGCGGGCGATGTCCGGCTCACGATGGGCGGCGAGCCGACGCTCGTTGCGATCGACGACATGGACGGCGCGGAGTGGACGATCGCCGCCGTCGGACCGACGAAGCGCGCCTTCGCGGACACGCTGATCCGGCGCCTGCGCGATCGCTTCGCGCCCGGCGGCTTGCTGCACTATGGCCAAGGCAAATGGTATCCGGGTGAATCGCTGCCGCGCTGGACGTTCGGGCTGTACTGGCGCGGCGACGGCATGCCGCTCTGGAAAGACGCCGGCCGCATCGCGCGTGAAAGTGCCGACACGAGTCCCGGGCTCGAGGATGCCGAAGCGCTGGCACGCGGCGTGGCGCGACGCATCAATATCGAATCGGAGTACGTGGTTCCCGCGTATGAAAATCTGCGGGCGTTCTTCAGCACCGAAGCCGCTTTGCCGGAGAACGTCACGACGCTCGATTCGAAACTCGACGATGCCGAGGAGCGCGCGCGACTCGCGCGCGTTTTCAAGCGCGGACTGAACACGCCGGCAGCATTCATCCTCCCCGTGCAGCGATGGAACGCCGTCGCCGGCCGTTGGCGCTCGGAGCGATGGTCGACGCGTGCGGGACGCATCGAGCTTGTGCTCGGAGATTCCCCGGCGGGCCTACGCCTGCCGCTCGGATCGTTGCCCCATCTCGAACCCGAGGATCGTCCGTTCATCGCCGCGCCCGATCCGTTCGCTCCGCTCGCGGAGCTGCCCGAGCCACCCGCCACGAATCAAGCGTTCGTCGCGCAGACATCACGCGATCCGGCGGGTGGGCGGCAGCTGCTCGTGGAGCAGACGCTCGCGATCGACGGTGCGATCCGCACGGCGCTCTTGGTCGAACCGCGCGATGGGCGGTTGTGCGTGTTCATGCCGCCGACGGAATCCGCCGCCGACTATCTCGAACTGCTTGGCGCGGTCGAAAGCACCGCCGCCGAACTCGGCACGCAGGTGCACGTCGAAGGCTATCCCCCGCCCGCCGATCCGCGCATCAACGTGATTAAGGTAACGCCCGATCCCGGCGTGATCGAGGTGAACATCCACCCGGCGCACAGCTGGCGGGAAACCGTCGCGATCACGACCGCGCTGTATGAGGAAGCGCGCCAAACGCGCTTGGGCACCGAGAAGTTCATGCTCGATGGAAAACACACGGGCACCGGCGGCGGCAATCACATCGTCGTCGGTGGTGCGAAGGCGGCCGACAGCCCGTTCCTGCGCCGGCCCGACCTGCTCGCGAGCCTGGTCGCCTTTTGGCAGAACCATCCCGCGCTCTCGTATCTGTTCTCGGGTCTGTTCATCGGACCGACGAGCCAAGCGCCGCGCATCGACGAGGCGCGCATGGACTCTCTGTACGAACTCGAGATCGCGTTCGCCCAGGTGCCTCCGCGCGGCCAAAACGTTGCGCCGTGGCTCGTCGACCGTATCTTTCGCAATCTCCTGATCGACGTTACGGGCAGCACGCACCGCACGGAGATCTGCATCGACAAGCTGTACTCGCCCGACGGGCCGGCCGGACGGCTCGGCCTCGTCGAGTTCCGCGCGTTCGAGATGCCGCCGCATGCGGAGATGAGCCTCGCACAACAGCTGCTGCTGCGAGCGCTCATCGCCCGTTTTTGGGAGGCCCCGTACGCGAACGGCTTCGTGCGCTGGGGCACGGCCTTGCACGACAAATTCATGCTACCACACTTCGTGTGGGCGGATATGGGCGACGTGATCCGCGATATGAACGGGCGGGGCTTCGCGTTCGACGCGGAGTGGTTCCGGCCGCACTGGGAGTTTCGGTTCCCCTTACTTGGCGTGGTGCAGTACGACGGCGTGCAGTTGGAACTGCGCGCCGCGCTCGAACCATGGAACGTGATGGGGGAAGAGCCGACGGCGGGCGGCACGGTGCGTCACGTGGATGGTTCCGTCGAGCGGCTCCAGGTGAGGATCAGCGGCCACACCTCGGGACGCCACCACGTGCTCGTCAACGGACGGCGGGTCCCCTTGACGGCGACCGCCGTCGATTCCGCGATCGGCGGGGTGCGCTACCGCGCGTGGCGTCCACCGCACGCGCTCCACCCGACGGTGCCGATCGATGCGCCGTTGTTGTGCGAGATCTGGGACGAGCGTGTGGGCCGCTCGATCGGAGGCTGCACGTATCACGTCGCGCATCCGGGCGGCCGCAACTATACGACGTTTCCCGTCAATGCCTACGAAGCGGAGGGCCGGCGCCTGGCGCGCTTCGAACCGTTCGGCTTCACGCCGGGAAACTTTGTGCCGCCGCCGCTTCCGGCGAGCCTCGAATTTCCGCATACGCTCGATCTTCGGCGTCGCACTCCCGCGCAGCGATGACGAGCAACTTACCGCTCTTCGGAGAGCGAGCGCTCGGGCGGTACGATGAAATGTTCGATGGCGCGGGCGAGATCCGTCCGCATTGGAAGACGCTCGTCGAAGCGTTCGTCGCGATGGCGCCGCGCGAGTACGGACGGCGCTTCGATTCCGCAATGCGCATGGTGCGCGAAAACGGGGTCACGTACAACGTGTACGATGGAGCGTCCGGGCTCGAACGGCCGTGGCAGCTCGATATCGCGCCGTTCGTCATCAGCGCCGACGATTGGACGGTGATCGAAGCCGCCGTCGCTCAGCGCGCGCGCCTCGCCGACGCGCTTCTGCGCGATATTTACGGCGAACAGCGCCTGCTGCGCACCGGCGTCGTGCCGGCGCACCTCGCGCTCGGCCATCCTCAGTATCTGCGCGCGTTGCAGGGAGTGCGCCCTCCGGAGGGCGTGCACGTCCACCTCTATTCCGCCGATTTGACCAGAACGCCCGACGGAGCGTGGACCGTGCTCGCGAGTCGCGCCGACGTGCCGACTGGTTTGGGATACGCGCTCGAAAACCGCATCGTGGTGAGCCAAACGTTCCCGGAGCTCTTCGGCGAACTCGGCGTGCAGCGCTTAGCATCGTTCTTTCGTGATTTTCGTGAGTCGGTCGTCGGCCTCGCACGCGGTGCGCGCGGTCACGCGGTGCTGCTGACGCCCGGGCCGTACAATGAAGCCTATTTCGAACACGCCTATCTCGCGCGCTATCTCGGGCTCGAACTCGTGGAGGGCGACGACCTTTCGGTGCGCGACGGCGCCGTCTACCTGCGCGCGCTCGGTGGCCTCGCGCGCGTCTCCGTGATTTTCCGGCGGCTCGATTCGGATTTCGCCGATCCGCTTGAATTCCGCGCGGAATCCGCGCTCGGCGTGCCGGGCCTGGTCGACGTCATTCGCGCAGGCAACGTCGTTATCGCCAACGCACTTGGCGGCGGTGTCGTCGAATCGCCGGCTCTCGACGCGTACTTGCCCAACATCTCGCGAGCGCTTTTCGGTGAGGAACTGCTGGCCCGGGGCATGCCGACCGTATGGTGCGGTACCGCGTGGGGTCGCGCGGAAGGCCTAGCTCGTCTGCCCCACGGCCTCGTGCGCGACGCGTTCGACGCGAAGCCCCTTTTTTCGCGCGGGTCGTCGGCCCGCGTCGGTTGGGATATGACGGATGAGGACGTCGCAAATTTTGCCGACCACGTCGAACGGCGCGGCGCGACGTCCGTCGTGCACGACATCGTTCCGCGCAACGGCGCGCCGACGTTCGAGGGCGGCACGTTCGATTCGCGTCCGATGTCGCTGCGCGTGTTCGCAGCCTGGACGCCAAACGGCTACGCCGTGATGCCGGGCGGCCTCGCTCGCGTCGCAGCCGACGACACGGTGCGTGCGTTCTCGATGCAATCCGGTGCCGCGAGCAAGGACGTGTGGACGCTCGCGCGCGGAACGGTCAACGCGTTTAGCCTCTTGCCGCCGCCGCTCGCTCGTGTTGAGATTCGCCGATCCGGCGACGAAGCACCCAGCCGCGCGATGGACAATTTGTTCTGGCTCGCGCGCTACGCGGAGCGCAGCGAAAATTTGATCCGCTTCTTGCGGGCCGCCGTGCAGCGATTCGCCGGCGATACGGGCCTTAGCGCAACGATGAACGCCGTCGAACTGGCGGGCCGTTTGCTCGTGCCGTTGCTGCTCGTAAGCGAAGAAGCGGTCGCCGAGGCGGTGCGCGGTGACGAGGCGCCGCTCGTCGCCGAACTGCAGGCCGTGATCTACGGGAAAGAACAGACCGGCCTGCAACGGCTCCTGAGCCACGTCGCGCGCACGGCGTGGTCTGCTCGCGATCGCCTTTCGCTCGACACGTGGCGCGCGATTTGCGCGCTCACGACGTGGGATCCGCGCAACGAACCCGGGGCTGTCTTTGACGGACCGGGTGCGCGGGCGTATCTCGACATGCTCGTTCGGCAGGCCGCGGCGCTCTCGGGACTATCGGCCGAGAACATGACCCGCGGCAATAATTGGCTGTTCTTCGATATTGGCCGGCGCGTGGAGCGTGCGTTCTCGGTGTGCTCGCTCGTGCGCAGCAGTTTCGTCGTCGCGGACGAGCGCGAGAGCGCGGCGATTCAAGTCGCACTCGAAATCGCCGACAGCGCGATGACCTATTCGTATCGGTACCGCAACGCGTTCCAAGCCGCGCCCGCGGCCGACCTCCTGCTGCTCGACCCGAGCAATCCCCGTGCGGTCGCGTTTCAGGTCGATGCGATCGTGCGCCACGTCGACGATCTGCCGATCATTTCGGATATCCGGCCGCGCGGCCTCGCGGCGGGACTGGCCGAGCGTTTGCGTGCGATGATCACGTCCGTCGACGCCTACGCGCTTACCGAGACGAACGCCGCAGGCGAACGAATCGAATTGATCTCGTGGCTCGATGACGTGGAAGACGCGATGTCCCGCATCGCGGATGCCATCGACCTGCTGCACCTCCCGCGGTTCCGCGCATGATGAGCTACATCGTGCGGCACCGCACGACGTATCGCTACGAGCGAGAGGTGGCGTTCTCTCGGCTCGTCGCGCACCTCGCACCGCGCGTAACGTCGCGGCAGGTGCCGCAAGCGTTCGAACTGAGCGTCACGCCCTTACCGGTGTCGTCCGTCGAACGCTTCGATTTTTTCGGCAACGGGACGAGTTGGTTCACGGTCGACGAACCGCACGCGATCCTCGACGTTTTGGCGACGAGTCGCGTCGCCGTCGCCGCCGCACCCGAATTCGTAGCGTCGGCTGGGCCGAGTTGGGAGACGGTGCGGGATGCGATCGAATCGCCGGGTGACTCGGACGCGCTCGAGGCGGTGCAGTACGCCTTCGATACCCGGCTCACGGAAGTGAACGCGGACGTCGTGGAGTATGCGCGCACGAGCTTTGGCCGCGGACGTCCGTTGCTCGCGTGCATCCTCGAGCTCAACGCGCGGATCCACGGAGATTTCAAGTACGACAAGGACGCGACCGAGACGAGCACCAAGGTCGATCGCGTCTTCGAGTTGCGCGCGGGCGTTTGTCAGGATTTTGCGCACGCCGGCATTGCCGCGGTGCGTGCGATGGGACTCGCCGCTCGTTACGTGAGCGGCTATCTGCTGACGCACCCGCCGCCGGGACGGGAGCGTCTGGTCGGTGCCGACGCGAGCCACGCCTGGTTCGCGGTGTGGATTCCGCCGTACGGCTGGATCGATTTCGATCCCACGAACGACATGCTGCCGAGCAGCGAACACATCACGGCCGCGTGGGGCCGCGACTACGGCGACGTCGCGCCGCTTCACGGCATCATCACCGGCGGCAGCGCCCATGAGGTCGAAGTCGGCGTCGACGTAACGCCGCTGTAGCGGCTCGCGTAGGCTTCCGACCAGCGTTACGACGAGCCTTTGAGGCTGCCGCCCCCTTGCGGCAGCTCCGTGGCTTGAACGAACGTAATGCCGATGCCGGGAACGTAGATCAGCCCGGGACGTCCGCCTTCGAGAACGATGCCCTTCGCTTTGGCATCGGCCTGCGTGAGGATCGTGATGTACGCGCAGCCGACGAAGGACCGGTACGCTTTCACGGCCGGCGTGTTCTCGAAGGTGCGGCGCGCCGCTTCCTGTTGCGGAGTCGGCGTGCTCCGCGTCGTGGGCGAAGTTGCAGTCACATCTCCGCCCGGCGCGACTTGCCCCGGCGCGTCGTTGCCGGCTCCGCCGAAGCCGCCGCCTCCCGGGAAGGCGCCGGCGCCGGGGAACGCGCCGCCGCGACCGCCACGTCCGCCCGCGGCTCCGTTTTGCCCGGCTTCCGCCCGGCGCGGGAAATCCGGGCGAACTTCGATGTAGTACGGCACTGAAGAACCAGCCGCGGTCTTATGCGGGGTGAGCCCCAGACCTGCGAGTGCCGGCGGTTTCTGACCGCTCTCGTATGCCGCGGCGTACGCGCGCACGCCGTCGAAGACCGGTTGTGCAAGCGGCTGCGCCGTGGCATCGCAGGTGGGGCGCGAGGTTGCGAGTGAGAGCGGGTCCGTCCCCGGAGGCGGCGGATTCGAGGTGAAGCGTTGATTGGCGCGAGCGGGGCCGCTGGCTTTGGGCTGCGGCGACGGCTGGGTTGCCGCGACGCGCGTGCGCTGGAATTGCCGAAATGCGGGGCCCGGAGCCGGGCCGCCCATGGCGACCGCGTACGAAAGAAAAATCGTGCGCGGTGTGAGCGGCGCGGCCGCCGTCAAGAGGTCCTCGCCATTCGAAAGGGGCAGCGGCCGGGCGTCCGTATCCGTTGCGAATTCTCCAGCGTACGCGTTGAAGGCATTGTTCTCGAACAGCGTGATCTGCCCGGGTCCGAACCGATGCGAAATGCCGAAACTCACGTTCACATAGGAACCGAGATTTTGTTGATTGTTCGACCCGACGTACTGCGCGTTCGCGAGCAGTTCGATCCCCGGGCGCGGGATGAGCCCGTCGATTGCAACGTTGCCCTTGTGAATCGGACGGTTCGGTAATTCGTCGCCGACGATCGTGGTCGAGGGCCCATCGTTGAGGCGTCCGCTTGCGGCTTCCAACACCGCGAGGTTGAGCGAATACGACGGAAGCAGCGCGACGTACGGCGAGAGTTCGAATCGGCCGTTGAGATTGACGCCCTGGTAAAGACGGCGCGTGCCGGCGACCGGTTCTTGGACGAAGACGTTCGGATTCGCGACGAAGAGGCCGCAAACGGAGGGCGAATGATATGCCGCGTCGAGCGTCTGCAGATAGCCCGGGCCGGCTGCCGCATAATAGGATGCGGGCTCTTCGATCAGCGCGTTGATCAATTGCCCCGACTCGACCTGGGAATAGGCCATTGCCGAGAACGTCGCACCGCCGCTGAATCGATGCGCCCACGTTAGGTCGATTGCGGTATCTGATTGTTTCTGACCTTCGCCCGTGTCGCCCGGACCCGAGACGATCGCGCTTTGTGCTCCGCAGTTGAAGCGCGTCGACTCGGGATCGGAATACGAGCCGACCGCACCAAGATTCGGCTGCGAGCTTCCGACGTTGAGCGAGAGCGAATAGGCGTCGTTGATACGCGGCGTCCACGTCGCCGCGGTACCCGCGAGAAAGGAACCGCCAAGTCCGCTCGTATCGGCAAAGGATACCGAGGGGGTCACCGTCAGGTGATCGCTCGATTTCACCGCGTCGCTGAATTGATAGCGACTCGACGCCGCGCTGTTGGTGAACGCGGTCACGTACTGCGAGCCCACGATGGGCGTGGACGCGTTGATCGCGGAGTACGTGCTGCCGCTGAAATTGAACGTTTGGTTGCCCTGCGCGAGCGACGCTCCGTAGGCGATGCCGCGCGTAACCGTGTTCGTGAGGGAAGCCGAGCGATCCAAAGTCGGCACGTAGGAGGAAGGATCCGTCGGATCGCTGCCCGCCGCGGGATTGAGTTCGACCACGTAACGGTCGAGATCGTTCGTATCCTGCGTTCCGGAATTCGCGTACGCTGAAACCGTCGTCTGTACGTCGCCGATGAGGGACTGGACGGTTCCGTACGCGAGCCCGTAGCGCCCGTAGGTGTCGTTGTTCGGACCGATGCCGCACGGCAGGACGGTGACCTCTTGCGCGCAGATGGAGTAGGCCAACCGGTTGGTATCGAGTGCGGACGCCGTGAAACTCGTGCGCTCGTCCCCGAGCGTGTAGCGGATCTTCAAGAGATCGCTCTCCGTTTCCGATTCGCCGCCGTGCGGATAGTCCAGGCCGCTCTGGTCGAGATACTGTTGAAAGGTCAGCGGACTATTGGAGTCGCGGCCGGTGTGCTCCGCTACGAATCCGAGGCTTCCGATCGACCCGGTCGTCGCGAAGAGGTAGTTGGAACGGTCGAACGTTCCCGTCGTTGCGTTCGCGCGAATCTGCAGCGCTTGCGTCGGCGACAGGGTCGAGAAATTGACGCCGCCCGCAAGTCCGCCCGCCGTCGGTGAAAAGCTCACGGAGGATCCCGAGAAAAGATCTGTGCCGATGCCGCGCAGGTTGCCGGCAGATCCCGGTGCGGAGAGGGGGATCCCGTCGAGCGTGAGTGCGGTTTGCGACTCGTCCTGATTGTTGAGCGAAATTTGGACCGGCGAGTTCGGGTCCGTCGCGTCGGTCGTCACGGAAACGCCGGCGAGCTTATCGAGTGCGTCCGTAAGCGAATCCGAAAGGCGCCGGATCGGACTGTTTCCGTTCAAATCCGTGCTCGTGATATCGATCTTCGACTTCGCGCTGACGACGGCGATCGTCTTGAGGCCGGAATCGTTGCTCGAGCCGCCATTCGAGCCTTGATTTCGCTCGGCGGCTGCGGCCCGGCGAGCTGCGATCTCTTCCGGGGTCAATTTCGTGATCGAAATGCGCACGTGCACCGCGCGATCGGGCAGCACGTCGAACTCGCGCGTCGAGGCGCCGTCGTAGCCGCGCGCTTGAACGCGGATCCGGTAGATCCCGACCGGTACGTCCGTGAATTGGATTGCGCCGGCCGCCGTCGTCAGCGCGTTGGCGTTTTGAGCTCCGAGCAGGAACGTGCGGACGTTTCCCACGGGCTGATCCGCCCCGTCGACCACGTTCAGGTCGATTTCGCCGGTATCGCTTTGCGCGGCGGCCGTTCCATTCGAGCAAGCGAGGAAAGTAGCGCAGGCAAGCGCTCGCAACGGGGTCAGTGCGTTTTTTGGGAGGACCATGCCCCCTAACGATATGCGAGGATTCTCAGGCTCTCCTGAGCATGCGTCCGCGGCGCGTCGATCTGTGGCTCAGTGCACGATGAGCTGGTCGTTAAACGTCGTGACGACCTGGTTCAATTGTCCGGCGGGGGCACCGAGGGCGTGCCCCGTGCCGATCGGGGCCGTGATCAGGATGCCGTCACCTTGCGTGCTGTCGGTGGAGCCCGTCGCACCGACGGCGCCGTCGGAATCGACGATCTCGACGAGGTACTTGCCGTCGGGCGTAATGCCGATCGACGTGGCACCCTCGAAGGTGAAGGGTCCGCCCGCAGTAGGCACGACGGGGGCATAGATGCCGCCGCTCTGCGACAGCGTTCCGGTGTCGATGCCGGCGATCGTGACGATTCCCGAGTCGGTCGATAGGTAGGCGGTGGTCCCATCGGGCGTGATCGCGACCGCGTAGCCGATGGATTCACTCGATAGTACCAAGGCATACGGTTTCCGATGCGATGAAGGCTCGCGATACAACACGCGCGACCGTTTGCGATGAACGCTCGCCGGCAACCGCGGATGGAGGACCGAGACCACGGGAGTACTCGGAAGCCCGGTCAGGAGCACGATTTCCAAGTTTCCACTCTCGTCGGAGCCGATCGCGACGGCTCGCGAAGCATCGGTCGGGCTGATCGCCATCCCGTCGCGGCCGTCCTCCCCGAAGGGCGTAGGCACGTTGGTCAACGTCGATGTCAGCTTGAAGTCGAACTGGGTCGTCCCGTGTCCCGTCGAGCCCGTGTGTGCGGCGTCCTGGCTAACGGCCCAGACGTCGAGCCCGCTCTCGCCGCGCGAGAGCATGGTCGAGCCGTCGGCCGAAATGACCAAGCCGTCGCGATCGGATGTGCCGCCCGGATTGTTGAGTGCGTCGGCGACGACAGGGTTTGCCGAAAGAATGCCCGAGATCACCGCGAGTTGCGTGCCGTTGCCGGAGGCGACCGCCTGGTTCCCGCCGGGAAGGCTGACGATCGAATCGCCGTCGCCGCCGTAGGCGGTGATGTCCAGCGAGTACGCCGCAAGCGTCGGCGCGTGCTGCGCGAGACCCGAGATGAAGTAGACGAGGTTCCCGCCATCGACGACGGCCCCGCGCTGCGCGTCGGGCGTCAGCCCAGAGCCGTCGAGATCTCCTGCGTCGGCTATCGGTAAGTAGGTCGTTGTCGGGGTCGGAATCGCGCTGCCCGACGGATCCTCAAGCTGCACCAACTGCAGACCGTCGACGAGCGGAGCGCTACCGTCATCGGCGATCAGCGCGATGCCGAGGTTGACGCCGATTGCGCTCGTGCCGGGCGGCGGCTCGTAGACGAGATAGGTGCCCGCTTGCGTGATGTTCGACAAGGTCGCCGTCGGAATCGACGACGCGAACGCTCCGTTACTGCCCACCGACGCCGTGCCGACGTCGACCCACGTCGAATTCTCATAGATCGCGATGTTGAGCTGCGTGCCCGTGGGGATCGTCGATGGGACGAGCCCCGCCGCGCCGGCGAGCGAAGCCGAGCGGGTCAAGGCGGCTCCGCCGAAGGCCGTGTGAAAAGCGACGACATACGTATTGCCCGCGCCCTGCGTGAAGAAGGGGCGGCGCACGACGCTGCGGTGCAAGAAGCGCGCACGCTCCAGAGGGGCGGGCAGGCTCGCTTGCGGGATGGAGCAGAGAACGACGCTCGCCGTCGTCGAGAAGGTGCCTGAGGGGAATGTTTCCGAGAAGTTTCCACTGTTCGCAGTTACCGTGCCGCCGCCGGGTGGAACCGATGTCGCCGGCGTCGTGCAGTTCACTGCAACCGGCGTGGGCGTCGCCGAGGGCGTTGCCGTTGCCGTTGGAGTCGCAGTCGGGGTGGGAGTGGGAGTTGGCTTCGGAGTGGCCGTTGGGGTCGCCGAAGCCGTGCCCGTGGGGGACGCGGTCGGGGCCGTCGTGGGCGTTCCCGAACTCCCGCTGATGGGTGCAACGGACGTGCCCGCGTTCCCGCAAGCAGTTAGTCCAACTGCTCCCGCACAAAATGCAACGACGGCGCCTCCACGCTGGAGTCTCACCAAAGGCATTCCCAAGGTCGTCTCGCCTTCGATCGCCCGGACGCCTTACATCTCTCTCGGTGCCTACCCTGCACTCGTCTCCCTGACGATGTGGCCGATCTTATTTCCCTCGTTTTCCGTGAACCACATGCCGCCGTCGGAGCCCCGCGCCATGCCGAACGGCAGGACGGTGCCGTCCGGAATTTGCGTCGGTGTCGGGCACTCGTTGACGGTACCGGTCGCCGTGATTCGGCCGATTGCGCTTGCGTTCAACGCGAACCACATGGCGCCGTCAGGGCCGAGCGCGATGCCGTTCGAATAGCTGCGCGCATCGATCTGAGGTGTCGGGTCAAACGTGGCGCTTCCGGCGGTTGTGATCCGGCCGATCGCGTATTGGAAACTGAGCGTAAACCATAGGGCGCCGCCCGGGCCAGTCGCAATCTCGTCCGGTTCGGACGATCCGATCGCGATGTGGTTCGTCACGGTTCCGCTCGTCGTCATGCGGTCGATGTAACCCAGGAAATCCGTAATCCACAGCGCGCCGTCGGGGCCGGCGACGAGTCCATACGGCTCGCGGTCCGTACCTTCCGCGCCCTCGCCCGGCACGGAGTATTCCGTGGCCGTTCCGCCGCTGGTTGGGATTCGCCCGACCGCGCCCGTCTCATAGTCGGTGAACCAGAGGGCGTCGTCGGGGCCTGCGGCGATGGTCCAGGGCCTGTCAAATCCGGTTCTTGCCAGACCGCCCCCGTATTCCGTGATGTTTCCGGTCGTCGTGATCCGGCCGATTTTGCCGGCGTTATATTCCGTGAACCACAGGGCACCATCCGATCCGACGGCGATGCCGAACGGGTCGCTGCTCGCGGTCGGGATCGGGTACTCGGTAAGCGTCCCGGCTGTCGTCATCCGGCCGATCTTGTTCGTTCCGCCTTCGGTAAACCACAGAGCGCCGTCGGGTCCGCCGACGATATAGTTGGGCGCGCTGCCGGCGGGCAACGCGATTTCAACGATGGGAAAATCGCACAGTGCCGCCGGCGTTGCGGTCGGCGTGGGAGCCGCCGTCGGTGTAGCCGTGGCAGTCGCGGTCGGGCTGACGGTTGGGGAGCCACGTGGCGTCGGCGTGACGCTTGCCGTCGACGTGGCGGTCGCAGTGGCGACAGGTGTCGGGGCTTGCGTCGTCGACGCGCCGGACGGAATCGGAGCCGTCGGAGTGCCGCCGCTGCCCGAACATGCGGTCAGCATCGCTGCGCAGTACACTGCCAGGAATATCCGGTGACCAATCGAGCGCATGGAGGTTCCCCCGAAAAATACAACGGCGATTTCGGGCAATGGTAGCGCGCGCGTTTCCGGTTCGGGTAGTAGGGCTTCCCCTACTAGCCTCGGGAGGCCGCGCTTTTCACAGCCGTGCGCCAGTATCGAGAAGCGGCTGTTCCACCTTCGTGCCGGCCGGCGGCCCGGCATCGTCGGCAATGGCTTGGGGTCGCGATGCCATGGCAACGTAGACGACCGGGACGAGCACGAGCGTGAGCAGCAGCGAGCTCGCGAGGCCGCCGATCACGACCGTACCGAGCGACGATTCCGCCTGGGCTCCCGGATCGAGCACGAAGGCAAGCGGGATCATGCCGGCTATCATCGCCGAGGTCGTCATGATGATCGGACGGAACCGCTCGCGCGCCGCTTCGCGCATCGCGTCGATGCGCCCGAAACCGTCTCGCTGCCGCGCGTCGGCAAAATCGACCAGCAGAATACCATTTTTCGTGACGAGACCGATCAAGAGGACGGCGCCGATCAGCGAGAACAGATTGAGCGTTTGGTGCGTCACGGCGAGCGAGCCGAGCGCCCCGACGACCGCCACGGGCACCGCAAACATGATGATGAACGGCGTGCGATAGCTGTTGTACAGCGCCACCATCAAGAGGTACACGAGGATCGTGGAAAGGGCGAGCGCGATCGACATGCCGGTGACGGTCGAACTGACTTCCTGCTCGTTGCCTCCGGCCGACGGCGCGACGGTAACGCTCGAAGGGAGATGTAAGTCTGCCAGGCGTCGTGAGAAATCGCGCTGGACGTTCGAGAGCAGCGCGCCCGGTGCGAGGTTCGCGCCGACGTACACGACGTTCGCTCGATTGATGCGCACGATGATCGGCGGCGCGGGCGTCTTCACGAGCTGGGCGATATCGCCAACGTGGACGATCGAACCGTTCGACGCGCGGATCGGAATGCCGCCGATGGCTGAAAGCGATTGCTGGTCCTGCAGCGGATAGGTGACGACGACGTCTTTGAGCCCGTCCTCGCCTGTGAATTGGGTCGCGAGGTCTCCGCCGAAGGAGGCCTCGATCGCGGTCGCGGCAGTGCCGATGCTTGCATTGAGCGCGCGTGCGCGGTCGCGATTGAATTCGATGTCGAACTGCGGTGCGTCCGCGACGGCCGAACTCGTCACGTCGATCGCGCCGGGGGTCGCGGCAAGCGCCGCGGCAACCTTGGCGGCATACCCTTCGGGGTCGCCGCTGACGCTCGAGATCACCTCGTCGATCGGTTGCGCGTTGCCGCCCGAAATGTCGGTCGCCGGCACGGCGACGACGCTCATCCCCGGCAAGAGCTTTTGGGCCCGTGTCTGCAGCTGGTTTGCCCAGTAGGCGGTTGTATGCCCGCGCTTGTCGTTGAGGTAGACGTCGATTTGCCCGACCGCCGCGTTTTGTATGTAGCCCGAAAGCTGTCCGAGATACGCTCCCGCGAGCGAGGACTCACTGCGCAGATCGGGGATGCCGTCGACGATGCGCTCGACCGCGAGCGTATCGCGGCGGGTCGTTTCGAGCGGTGTCCCGCTCGGTCCGGTTATCGTGACGTAGAGTTCGCCGCGATCGACCGCCGGAATATATTCGAAGCCCACGAGCCCGAGCGGAATGAGCGCGCAGGCGAGCACGAGCGACAGGATGGAAATGGCGGCGACGATCCGGCCGTTCCGCAGCGCCCAGCCGAGAACGCGGATCGAATACCACGTGCGCAACCGATCGAACCCGCCCGTGAAGCGATCGATGATGCCCCACGGTCTCCACGTCGAGGTGAGTGCCCAGCGGCCGGCCAGCGTCGGCGTGATCGTGAACGAGACGAAGAGCGACGTCAGCGTCGCCACGGTGACCACGAGCCCGAACTCGCGCAAAAAGAGTCCGACCGAGCCCGGCAAGAACGAGATCGGCAAGAACACGACGACGTCGACCAGCGTGATGACGATGGCCGCGACCCCGATCTCGCTGCGTCCGCTGATCGCGGCTTGCGTGGGCTCTTCACCGGCATGATAGTGCCGCTCGACGTTCTCGAGAACGACGATCGAATCGTCGACGAGGATGCCGATGATCAGCGTCATCGCCAAGAGCGATACCATGTCGAGCGTGAAATGCGCGAGTTGCATCGCCGCGAGGGTCACCAGCAGGGATGAGGGGATCGCGATCATCACGACGATCGCGTTGCGCCAGGAGCGTAAGAAGAAGAGCATCACGATGCCGGTGAACAGGACCGCCTCGATCAGCGTGCGGACCACGCCCATCAGCTGCTGTTCGGTGTACGTCGATTGGACGTTGAGCACGTCGAAGGTGACGTCCGGGTACGTTCGCCGCAATTCCGGTAAGATCGCGAGCACGCGGTTCGACGTATCGACTTCGCTCACGTCGGCGGACTTCTGAATATCGAGAACGACGCACGGGATGCCGTTCGAGTACGAATAGACGCGCTGCGTCTCGAAGGTGTCCTCCACGTCGGCAACGTCGCCGATGCGGAAAAGGCGCGTCGACGTGGACCAGGGGTCGGTCGTGCCCGCCGAGGGATTGGTCACGGAGGCCGAGAGCAGCAAATTCGAAACGGTCGACGCGTCCTGGATATCGCCGCGCACGTCCAGATTCGTTTCCCGGTTCTTCGAATACAAGATACCGCCCGGCGCGCGCACGTTGTTGTTGGTGACCGTGCTGACGATGTCGGTAAGCGTGAAGCCCGACGACGTCAAGGCTTTCGGGCTGACGTTCACCTGGATCGAGGGCGTGACGACGCCGTTATCCTGAACGAACGAAACGCCCGGGACCTGTTCGATCGCGGGGACGATCTTGTTGATGGCAAGGGATGACAAGTCGCCCGAAGCGAGCGACCCGGAGCGGATCACAAGCGCGGTCACAACCGCTTCGCTTGGGTTATAGAGCGAAATCTGCGGGGTCTGGACGTCGTTGGGGATCGAGTGCTGCGCGTTCTGCACGCGCCCTTGCACCTGCACCAGGTCGTTGTTCTGGTCCGAACTCAAGTTGAAGACGGCGACGATCGAAGCTTGGCCCGGCTGAATCGAACTTTCGAGATAATCGAGGTCCGGCGTTCCGGCGATCTGATCTTCGAGCGGGCGCACGATGGCATCGCGCATTTCCGTTGTCGACGCGCCGGGATAACTGACCAGCACCTGAATCGACGGCGTATCGGTGCTCGGAAACTGTTGCTTCACGAGGGTCGTGCTCGCAACGGAACCCGCTAAGATCACGAGCGCGAGAAAGACGGTCACGAGCGTGGGTCGCGCCACGAACAGTCGAGTCAACCACATATCAGTGAAACTCCGTGGCGAGCGCCGGCGTGCCGGCCGGGCGGTCTTCGTTTTCTTTCGGAATGCTCGCCTTGGGCGGCCCGGGAGCGATCCAGACGAACATGATCGGCACGACGACGAGCGTCAGGATCAGCGAGCTCGTCAGACCGCCGATCACGACCGTGCCGAGCGAACGCTTCGCCGCGGAGCCCGGGTCAAGTGCGAGGGCCAGCGGCAGCATCCCTGAAATCATGGAGACGGTCGTCATCACGATGGGCCGAAAGCGCTCGCGTGCGGCCGATTTCATCGCCTCAAATTTCTGAACCCCGGCGGCGACTTTCAGTTCCGCGAAATCGACGAGCAAAATCCCGTTCTTGCTGACCAGCCCGACCAGCATCACGACGCCGATCAGAGAGAACAGGTTGAGCGTTTGATCCGTGATGGCGAGCGCCCCGAGCGCTCCGACGGCCGCGACCGGCACGGCGAACATGATCACGAGCGGAGCCCGGTACGCGTTGTACAGCGCGACCATGAGCAGGTACACGAGCGAGAACGAGAGGAGCAGCGAAGTTCCGAGGCCGTTGACGGTCTGAACAAGATTCTGTTGATTGCCGCCCGCGCCCGTGCCGATGATCACGGTGTGCGGCAGGTTCAGCGCTTTGACCCGTGCGAGGAAATCTTTCTGCACGTTGGAGATCGCGAAACCCGGTTCGATGTTGGCGCCGATATGGATGACGGTCTGGCGATTGTTGCGCGTGATCAGCACTTGCTGCGGAGCGCTCACGAGGGTCGCGATGTCGGAGAGGTGTACGAGGCTGCCCTTACTGCTGCGGATCGCGATGTCGCGCAGATTGGCTTCGCTCTCGGCATAGCTCTGCGGGTAGAGCACCTGAACGTACTTCGTTCCGTTGACCGTGTCGAATTGCGTCGCGAGCGTTCCGCCGAAGGCCGCGCGCACCGCCTGGGCGGCAAGTCCGATGTTCACGTCGAGAACGCGGGCGCGGTCGCGATTGAAATCGATGTCGTATTGCGGCGCGAGGGTGGACGCCGAACTATTCACGTTCGTCGCTCCGGGGGTGCCCGAGAGCGCCTCGAAAACCTGCTGCGCGTAGGCGTCCGGTTCGCCGCGCGTCGTGGCCACTGTCACGTCGATCGGCTGAGCGTTTCCGCCGCGCGTGCCGGTGGCGGGAACTGCTACGATCTTCGCATCGGGAACGAGGCGATGCGCCATCCCGGTCATCCGTTTCGCGACCTGGTCCGTCGTCATCTTGTGGTCCGGCTTCAGGAGGATGCGCAGTTGTCCCGTGGAGCCGATGTTGATGCTGCCGCCGAAACCGGCTTGCGACGTGCCCGTGGTCGAAATGATCTGCTGGACGTCGTCGATCTGCATGAAGGCGTTCGTCACTTTGCGCACGGCATCGTCCGTCGTGGCGAGCGGCGTGCCCGTCGGAAACTGGACCGTCGTGAAGATTTGCCCGATGTCGACAGCCGGGATGAAATCGAAGCCCACGAACCCGAGCGGAATCAGGGCCACCGCCCCGGCAGTAAGCAGCGCCGCGACGATCACGATCGGAATCGCAAAACGCATGGCTGCCTGCAGGACGCGTTCGCTATAGAAATCGCGCGCCTGCGAAAACCGGTCGCCGAACCATACGATCGGCCGCGGCGCTTTCCAGTTCGACAGCAGCGACCAGTTGCCGGCGAGCGCCGGTGTGATCGTAAAGGAAACGAAGAGTGAGGTCAGGGTCGCGATCGTCACGACGATGCCGAACTCGGCGAGAAACCTGCCCGTCTGTCCGGGCAGAAACGCGATCGGGAAGAACACGACGACGTCGACGAGCGTGATCACGACGGCGGCCGCGCCGATCTCCGCCCGGCCGAGAATCGCGGCCGTGCGGGGCGCCTCGCCGTCCTCGTAGTGCCGTTCGACGTTCTCGAGAACGACGATCGAATCGTCGACGAGGATGCCGATGATCAGCGTCATCGCGAGCAGCGAAACCGTGTCGATCGTGAACCCGAAGATCTTCATGACGAAAAACGTCACGAAGAGCGACATGGGGATCGCGATCATCACCACGATCGCGTTGCGCCACGATTTGAGGAACACCAGCATCGCGATTCCGGTGAAGGTGATGCCTTCGATGAGCGTCTGCAGGACGCTGAAAAGCTGCGCCTTCGTTGTATCCGCTTGGACGTTGAGGATCGTGAAGGCGATATCGGGATACTTCGCCTCGATGCCGGGCAGCGCCGCGAGCACGTTCTGGCCGGCCTGAACTTCGCTAGCGCCCGTGGCCTTCTGCACGTTGAGCGAGATCGCGGACGCCCCGTTGACGTATCCGAGCACCCGCTTCGGCTCGTACCAGTCGGTGACGCTCGCCACGTCGGCGATGCGCGGCAGCAGCGCCGATGTCGAAAACGGTTCGGTCGTGTTGGAGGCCGCGCCCGTGGAAGCGGCGCCGGAACCGGCGGCGCTCGTGCCGCTCGAACCGACGACGCTCGCGGACCCGAGATTGCCCGTCGTGACCGTGGTCGTCGTTCCCGTGACGAGCGAATTCGCCGGCGTCGCGGCGACGATCGGTGCGAGCGTCGGCGCGGCGAGCGGAGCTGCGGTAGCCGTCGCAATCGTCGCGGCCGGTACCGGGGTTACAATCCCCGTCGAGCCCGCGCTAACCGTGGACGGGGTCGCAAGCGTCAGCGGCGTCTCCGCCGCGACGGGCGACAACGCGGTCGTGGACTCCAGGTTCGCCTGCGTGCCTGGCGCCGAGCCGCCGGTCGAGGTGCTCGCGGTGCCGCTCGTCGATTCGGAGGTCGAACCGGAACCTGCGTTCGAACTCGAAATTCCCGAGCTCGAGATCGCAGCACCGCCGCCGGCCGAAACGGCTGCAGCCGAGGAGTTTGCCGCACCGCCGGCTCCCGTCCCGAGGGCCAGCGCTTGGTTCGTCGAGCCCGATGTGTTGCTGTACTTGACGGTCAACGCGCCCGACGGCGAGGTCGCGCCCTGGAGCACGGAGGTGTTCGTGCCGAGCAGCGTGTCGGCGATCGATTGGGGCGTTTGCACGTCGCCACGCACGTCGAGCGAGGTTTCGCGATCGGCCGAATACGCGATGCCGCCCGGATCGCGCGCGTTATTCGCTTGAATCGCGCTGACGACGTCGGTGGGCACGTACCCTCGGCTCGAAAGCCTCGCGGGATCGAGCAGCACTTCGAGCGCCGGCGTCACCGAGCCGTTCGCGCCGGCGCTCGACACGCCGTCGACTTGTTCGATGTCGGGAATGATGTCGTTCGTGATGATGGCCGAAAGCCCGGCGACGCTGAGCGAGCGCGACGTGAGCGATAGCGTGACGATCGTCGACTGTGCCGGATCGAACGTGCGCGTGGCCGGAGCCGGCAGATCTTGCGGAAGCGCCGCCTTTACCGATTGGAGCCGGTCTTGCACCTCCGTCAGGTCGGTCGTTTGATTGGAATCCAGCGTAAACGTCGCGGAGATGGAGGCCTGATTCTGTTGAATCGAGGTCGTGATGTGGTCGAGACTAGGTGCGCCCGCGATCGCGTCCTCGACCGGCCGCACGACCGAATCGCGCAGCTCCGAAGGCGACGCACCGGGATACGAGACGCTCGTGTTGATCGTCGGAAAATCGATGTTCGGAAACTGCTGCTGCACGAGCGTCCCAAGCGAAAAACACCCGGCGAGCGTGATCAACGTGATCAGCACGAACACGAGCGGCGGCCGATTGACGAAGAGCTGGGTGATTCGGCGCATCAGTTCTGCGCGATCGATTGTCCGTCGGCGAGTCCGAGCTGTCCGTTCGAAACGACGTTCTGCCCCACTTTGAGCCCGCTCACGATCGAGGTGGTTCCGTCGCTGCCGAGTTCGCGCACTTTGGCCGTCTTGGCCACCACGTCGACCAACTGGTCGTCGGCGACCATCACCGTCGTATGCGTGTCGTCGAGAAACGCGGTCGTCGGAATGCCGATGCCGCGAACCGGCGGAGGATCGATGGTTGCCGAGACGGGTAGCCCGGCCTGCAGCTTAGCGCCCGGATTCTGGACGATGACTTGAACCGTGAAGTCGGTCGACCCGGGCGTTACTTGTCCGAGTACCGCAACCACTTTCCCGTCGAAGCCTTGCGTGCCCGCGCCCGAGACGGAAAGGGCGACGTGAGCGCCCGGCTGGATGGCGAAGGTGTCTTCGCTCGACGCGTTGAGATCCGCGTAGACCTGATCGAGCTGCTGCAGCGTGAAGATCGTGCGCGAGCCTGGATATTCGCCGGGGTTGAGATTACGATTCGTCACGACTCCATCGACCGGCGACACGACGGTGGCCTTTTGGATCATCGTTTGGTCCTGCTGGATCTGCCCGCGCGCTTGTTCGATCGCGGCCCGCGCCGCTGCGGCGTCCGCGATTGCCGATGCGACGGTTGCGGCTTGGAGGCCGGTCGTTTGATTTCCGTTCACTTGCTGGTTCGTCAACGCCGTTCGCAGATTCGCGTCTGCGTTGCGCACGGCGGCCTCATCGCTGACGACCGTCGTCACCTGCTGATCGACCACTTGCTGCGCCACGTAGCCGTTCGCAACCAGTTGACGATCGCGCGTCAGGTTCAGCTGATCGTTGCTGAGGGTTTGCTTCGCTTGCGCGAGCGCTGCCCGGCTCGACTGCACTTGATCGTTGCCCGTTCCGATGTTCAAGGTCGCCGTGTAGCGGCTCTGGGTTACCTTGGCGTCGTCGGACTCGACCGTCTTGACGTCCGTATCGAGCACGCCTTGCGCTTGCGCCAATTCGGCCCGCAGGTCGGCCGTATCGAGCACCGCCAGCACCTCTCCCCGGTGCACGCGATCGCCCTGCAGGACCTTGACGCTATCGACCGGTTCGGAAAGCGAACTCGTGATCGCGACGTTTTCAAACGGCGCGATCACGCCCGAGATCGTTGAGTTACCGCGCACCGTCGTCTGGCGAGCTGCGCTCGTCGGCACGGGGTTCGGCGACGCGCCCGTCCGCGTTCGTGCTCCGCCGCCGCGCGAGCAGCCGGTTGCCAGGAGCGCTGCTGCAAGGAGCAGCGGAATCGTCCGCGTGAGCATCGTGCCGCTTTACGACTGCGGCGGCGCGTTCGCCTCGCGCTGCTTGCGCAGTTCGGCCAGTTTCGCGTGCAGTTTCGTCCGCTGATCGGGCGTGAGGATGGTATCGATCTTCGCCATCGCCGCCTTCATGTTGGCCCGGCGCGTGTCGGCATCCGCGCCTGCGTTCTGCGCCCGCGCGGCACTCATGATATCGCGGATCTGGGTCTTCTGCGCGTCGCTGAGCCCGAGGCCCATCAGCGCCTGCGCCATGAAATGGCGCCCGTTCGCGGCCGACCCCACCGCGCTGCCGCCCGCGGCGCCGGTATCTTGCGACGAGCCGGCCGTGTTCGAGCCGGAGCATCCGCCTAGGACGAGAGCGAGTGCGAGAGCGACGCCCGCGGCTGCGAGCGGAATCTTTGCCTTCATCCGGGTTCTCATAAGAGCGTGAAAACGGTCCTTCATAAAATTGGCTCCGAAGTAGAGGGGCGCGACGATTCCAACTTCGTCTTTCGAACTATCGCGGACGATGCTTGGGCGAGCCGGGGAAGGCTCTGAGAATGTTCTCAGAATACGCTACCCAGCTTTGGCGGCGGCCAAGCGGAGGCCGTGGCTTTTCGCTCGCATAACTCGTCCTCATGAAGAGCCTCGGCCGACTTTTTCTCGTGTTCCTCGCGGGCGCGATGGCGCTGAGCGGCCGAGCGCAGGCAGCCGCACTGGACCCGCCGCTCGCGACCGCGGCGAATCCGATGACGATCGTGCTCGACGAGCGCACCGCTCCGCGCGGCCTCGCCTACGCGCACATGACGATCCCGGTGAAATCCGGGCCGTTCACGCTGGTCTATCCAGAGTGGATTCCCGGCGAACACGGGCCGACGGGCCCCCTCAACGATATGTCGGAATTGCGGATCACCGCGAACGGCCAGGCCGTTGAGTGGCAGCGAGATCAGGTCGACATGTATGCCTTCCACATTGTGGTGCCGGAAGGCGTGAACACGGTCAACGTCGACTTTACGGTGCTCCTCAACCACCCGAACAACTTCGTGGACGGCCATTTGTCGACGCGCTACATCGTGGTCGGTAACTGGAACCGCTATTTGCTCTATCAGCAGAACATCGATAACACACAGTACTTCGTGCGCGCGAGCCTGATTCTACCGCCGGATTGGGATTATGCGAGCGCGTTGCCGGTGGCATCTCGCAGCGGTGGCCAAATCGATTTTAAGACGGTGACGCTCGAGACGCTGGTCGACTCACCCACGGATTCCGGCCGCTATTACAAGCATATCCTGACGTGGAGCGGCGGCGGCGCGCACACGTACCTCGATGCGTTCGCGGATCACCCGGAGGACTTGGATTTCAGCAAGAAGCTCGTGGCCGAATACAAGTGCGTCACGCCGGAGGCGCTCGCGCTTTATGGCGGCCGCCACTGGAACGTGTATCATTCCGAACTCACGCTTAGCGACCTCATACCGGGCCAAGGCATCGAGCACCATGAGTCGAGCG
>Ga0302326_10006379_pt1 | contig 26481 bp, 26 predicted proteins | sample Palsa_T0_3_FD_202264 | JGI IMG/M metagenome (GOLD analysis project Ga0302326, IMG submission 202264) | Peat permafrost microbial communities from Stordalen Mire near Abisko, Sweden - Palsa_T0_3 | ecosystem: Environmental > Terrestrial > Soil > Palsa > Peat permafrost | place: Sweden: Abisko... | reverse complement strand
ACCGCTCAGGGAACCCATCGAACATTTCGCGAGTGGCTTCGCGGAACTGCTCGATCTCCGGCGAACTCTGATCGAGCGTAGTGACCATATTGCGCCCGTAACGCTCAATTCGCAGCGGCCCGTAGCTGGTGGACTCATACGGAATGCGCTTGGCCGCTTTGGCCTGACGCTTCTTCTTGCGGTGTTTGTCCCCTCGCTTGCCCATAGCTCTTACGCGAATAACCATGCTAGACCCACATAGCCAAGACCAACCAAACGCCGCTTCACCCCTCGGCGCCGCCCGATGCAGCGCCGAGGGGTGTCGGGTGCAAGTGACATCAAACGGTCACGGCCTGGTTCGACTTTGCGATCAGCCCGCGGATCATGCCGACGAGCCGGTCGGCGCCGTACCGGCCCGTGTACTGCGAAGCGGCCGAGGCGGAACGCCAGAACTCGGCGCCGTCGATTGTCCGCTCCTCTCCCGTCGTCGGGTCGATCACCATGCCGGAGAGCTGCGGCAGGTCCGCGAGGAGTTGCTCGTAGTGATCAGGGTCGGAAAGGCGCCCGCCGCGCTGGATGATGATCGGCAGGCAGTCGGCCAGGACGCGGTGCATGACATTTACTCCGGCGGCCTTGAACAGCACCCAATCGCCAGGTTGCTCGATTGGGTCGAACGGCGTCGGCAGGAGCCGCTCCACGGCCGTCCATAGCGCGTCGATGATCCGTGCCCACTCGTCGGCCGTCAGGGTGCGCGGGATCTGCGCCGAGATGAGGGGCCCGACGCTGTTGATGAACTGCGACACGGCGATCGAGGTATCCTTCGATGACGGTTCGTTCGGGCGGCGAATGCGCTTGATCCAAGGACTTCCGTTCGACACGAGTGCTTCGTACACCGCTGCGCCGGCGAGAACGTTGGCCTTGTTCTTCCGCTCGCTGAGATACTCGGCCTCCGCGTCGTCCTGCTTTGCCATCCGCTGGAGAAGTTCGGCCGTCAGATCAGTCGGCACGTTCTTCGCCTGGCTATTGATGTAGAAGAACTGCTTGATCTCCTCAGTTCGCGGAAAGCCCAGCATGATCTTCATCGGGACCGGGAAATCCTCGCCGAGCCGGCGTCGGTCGAGCAGGAGGCGGACGGCGCCTGCACGGTGCTGGCCATCGACGATGTTTGCAACGGCGTCGTCCGTAAGGAGTAGCGTCGCGGTCGCCGTCGCGTTGCCCCCCTCGCGCATCGCGTGTTCCACCCGAGCCCGGTCGGCCTCGTTCGCGAAGCTCACCTGCACGGTTGACGGGAACCCTCCATCCTCGCCGACAGCCGCCGCGACCGGCTCCTCGAAGCTGTCGTCTACGGGGCGGATGTTCGCGATGATCGGATTTGGCATGAGGCCCCTCCGATCCTCGAACTCGCGTCCCTGGCGCTTTTCGATCCCTTCGCCGTAAAAGGCGGCAGCCTGGGTGATCCGCGATGTCGACGGGCGCCGCTGATAGCCGTTGCCCGAGTCGTTGCCGAGCTCGGGGTCGTAGGTGTCAACGGCGGAGGCGGCCTCCAACTGCGCGGGCGTGAGCGTCGTCGATGCCATCGCCTGGCCGCGCTGAACCTCGATCAGTGCTGGAGTCTCAATTGTGCTCATGGCTTCCCTTCGGTAGTGGTGGGCGTCGACGGATCGTGTCGACACTTTGTAGCTTACCATATCTGTCGACAGATGGTGTCGACGAGTGTGGATCTGCGCGCGTCGCGCCTGCGACCCCAAGCGTCGGCGCTGTCATCAGCGCCTGTTTGCGCAGAGAGCTCCAACTGGGATCGAACCGACAGCCCCCTGCCTGCAGACCGCCGAAGCTCAGATCCCCCACAAAATCAGGCCCGATGTGGTACTCACCGGCGGTACTCTCGGCCAAACTGGAGTACCAATCGAGTACCGCCTGCCCGCCAAAACCCGCCGCTTTGCAGGCACTTCTTCCAATGGAGCCAGCCGGTCTCGAACCGGCGACCTCCTGCTTGCAAAGGCGGTCTGGGGCTCGATGGGTGGTGTCGGCAGGGCGCGAATGCCGATAAAACAAGGGCTTGCCTGTTCGTTGGTGATCGCTGGTGGCGGCTGTTTTCGGCGTTTGCTTGATCTTTGCTTGATCTCGCCTTCCAAGCGTCGTGCCGACCAGCGCCGAGTCCATCCCCGGCGGAGTCATCCGTGGCCGCGACGCCCGTCTAAGCGTCTGTGGAGTCATTCGGCCTGTGGGCATCATCGTTGACATCCCGCTTGAACGTGGCGCTGAACTTGCCCTTGAGGAAGTCCAGCGTCACCGTCGCAAGCCCGCTTAGACGCGCCGCGACGGCGACCGTGACGAGGCCGACAAGGATGAGGAGCACGGCGAGGGTCGTGTGGCCGATGACGAGCGCACCGCACCCGATGACGAAGAGCACAATGGCCATCGCGACCAGGATGTTCGCGCCCTGAGACGCTGCAAAGTTGGAGGGAAGCCCCAATTGAGGCGGCTTCGGCCCGGTGCTGGAATCAAGCATGGGTTAGTTCCCCTTCTCGTTTCGATGCCCATTAGGAGCAAGCACGAACGAGGATGACGGCTCACATGGCGCCTGCATAGAGCCGTAACCGAAACGACTACGAGACCGATAATGCCTGCATTCTCCGGCATTCTCGTGTCGATTGCCGCTGCTCTCTGTCGCCCACCGCTGAGGGCAGAGGGCAGCGTGATTGGGCAGCTATTTGCTGCTCGTAGCAACCTCGTGCAGGGCTGGGCAGGTGCTTGCAGCCTCTGCCCGTTCATTGCTAGGGTTCCGATATGGAGGATTCGTCAGCGGACGCAGAGCATGTCCAACCAATTCGCGACGCTCTTGGGAAGCTCGTGACTGACGGACTCGTCCCGTACAACGTCGGCGACAACGGCGAGTGTCTGCTCGATCTCGGTTTGGTGAAGGCCCACCGAGAGGCCCTAGACGGAGACGCCGACGAAGCCGAACGCTATGGAGCGGACACCAGGGCGTTGACAGCCGTCTTGGAAGACGCAGTAGCACGCGAGGAGATACGCGGCAAACACCGGCGGCTGCTCCGAGCCGTGCTGCCGTTGAAGCCGGAGCTCGTCGGCAAGTCGATCAAAGAGCGGAGGACTGAGGCAGGCAAAGACCTCCGGCCAGACAAGGATGATGTCCGCCCTGGGACAATCAGGAACCACTATGAGCCCAAAGCCCTCGACAAGCTCGCCGCCGTGCTCTGGCAGATGGAGCAGGAGTTCCAGGCCGCGGTAGAGCTGGGGCTCCAGGTGGAGGCGACATCCGCCCAGCAGGGCGTAGAAGCCGACTCTCAAGGCTCGGGCTCTTAGGCGATCCTGCTAGCGTGCGCGTCTTCACGGAAGACCTAGCACGAGGCGGCCCCGACTGCCCGTTGCAAAGTCGTACATCGACCGGCGACATTCGCAACCAAGGGAGCCTTTTGGCCAGAAAACCGCCACCTTCCACGGGGGAGCTGTCCTCCGGCCATGACACAGTTCCGCCGATGGCTGGCGCGGATCGCTACGTGGATGGGGACAGCCTATGGAAGCTCATCTTGAGCGTCGAGAAGGAGTTCCACGCGCGAATCCACTACGAGCTGGACGACGAGCGCCGGCCCGACTCCTTGCGTCTCGTAGCCGTTGAATGCCTCGAACGGATGGGCAAGCGCAGGCAGCGCGCGGTCCTCACCGACCTCATCGAGCGGAATCCGTCGCTTCGCGTCGAGCGCACGGAGGACCACCTCTTCCGCCACGCTTCGACGCCCGATGACTATGTGGCGGACCTCATCTCTGCCGTCGTTGAGCAGGTTCTACGTCGCAACCGGGTCGTCCGCGATGAGGATGACCGCCGGCTAGCGCTGTTGGCTGAATCTGCTGGTGAGCTAGAAGAGCAGTAGGCCGCTCTCGCCCGCACGCCCTCATCAAGAACTGTGTCCTGCGCTGACGAGCATCGCAAGTAGACGCGCGTAGCGTTGGTGTAAAGCGAGATTCGGCCTGCGAGTAGGCCCGCCACAAGCACTGCGGCGAACCCAATAATGCCGGAGGTAAACCGCATCCATAACCGGATACTAGAGCCGAGCTGGAGCGGATGCAGGCACACGTCCTGCCCTACGGCGAAGTCAAGCTCAACATGACCAAGCGCATCGCCCTCACCCCCGCCCAGACCGGCGAGACCAACGCCGAGTCGAGTCGAGCGGCCGGCAGACCAGGACGTCGAGCGGCGGATCTCGGCCGACTTGTCACTTGGTGCCGCGTTCGTTAATGGAGACCCCTTGTCGAGCATCCGTCGTCGTCTATGTGCGAGACGCAGGTCTATTCAATCCTCACCCACGGTAGCCGTGTCTCGGCCTGCTGCCGCAGCGCTGAGATTTACCTGGAGAGGAAAGCGGACACCGAGAGATCCCTGGCCAAAACACCGGGATTGTGGTTGTGTGAGGATCTCGGGATATGCAGATCCTCCTTATCCGGATCAGTCTAGGCCTGCAGATGCTCTCGCTTCCCCTCCTGGGTGTAGACGTCTCATTTGGCCCCGGTGTCGACGCTTGAAGTGGCCCCACCTCCGTCCGAGCTGAGCTTGACGCTCGGCGCTCTGTCATCGAGCGCTAAGCGAAAGGCCGGAATGGAGTGTCCAGAGTGGAGCAGTTCGAGCAGATCAGGCGCGATCACGCGCGAGAGGGCTTGTCGATCAGGGCGCTGGCAAAGCGTCATGGTGTGCATCGCCGCGCGGTGAGGCAGGCGCTTGCGTCGCCGGTGCCGCCACCGAAGCGCCGGCCTGAGCATCGTCCGGCACCGAAGCTCGGTCCGTTCCGAGTGTTGATCGACGAGTGGCTTGCGGCGGATTTGCAGGCGCCGCGCAAGCAGCGTCATACTGCTCGGCGCGTGTGGCAGCGGCTGGTCGAGGAGCACGGCGCGGACGTCTCCGAGCGCCAGGTCGACCGGTATGTCGCGTCCCGCCGGCGGATGATGGGTGAGGTCGAGGCGTTCGTGCCGCTCGTTAGCGACGCAGGGGTTGAGGCCGAGGTCGATTGGGGCCAGGCGCAGGTAATCCTTCGTGGCGAGCCTGTGGAGGTGCACGTGTTCTTGATGCGCGCGTGTCATTCGGGCGCGTCGTTCGTGGCGGCGTTCCAGGCGGAGACCCAGCAGGCGTTCCTCGAGGGTCACGTCGCGGCGTTCGAGTGGTTTGGCGGGGTGTTTCAGGTTGTTCGCTATGACAATTTGCGGTCTGCTGTCGCGCGGGTGATGAAGGGCCGGCGCCGATCGGAGTCCGACCGGTTCGTCGCGTTGCGCTCGCACTACTTGTTCGAGTCTTCGTTCTGCCAGCGAGGCGAGCAGGGCGCACACGAAAAGGGCGGCGTGGAGAGCGAGGTCGGCCGCTTCCGCCGCCGCCACTTGGTCCCGGTGCCAAGGGTCGGGAGCATGACCGAGCTCAACCGGCTGCTCGAGGATGCCTGCTGGGCGAACCTCGATCGCACGATCATCGGCCGGCCCGAGCCGATCAGCGAGATGCTCACTCGTGAGCGGCTGCTGCTCTCAGAGCTGCCGCGCGAGGCGCACTGCACTGCCGAGGAGGCCACGCCGCGTGTGGACAGCAAGGCGATGGTCACGGTCCGCCAGAACCGCTACTCGGTGCCGGCTGCGTTGGCTGGGCTGCGTGTGCGTGCGCAGATCGCAGCTGGCGAGATCACCGTCTGGCACGACGGGCAGCTCGTCGCGTCGCATGAGCGGCTGCCTGGCCGGCATGGCACGAGCGCGCAGCTGGACCATTACCTGGATCTGCTCAAACGCAAGCCCGGGGCGCTCGCGCGCTCGCTCGCGTTGCGCCAAGAGCGCGACCGCGGCGACTGGCCGGCCTGCTTCGATGAGCTCTGGAGCGCCATCGCCGAGCGCGTGGGGCGCGAGGAGGCCGCCCGGCAGATGGTCGACGTGCTGCTGCTCCACCGCGAACTTTCCGCCAGCAAGGTCGAGCTCGCGGTCCGTGGTGCACTCGCTGCCGGCGCGCACGACGGCCGTGCGGTCGCGCTGCTCGCCCGCCGCAGCGAGCGGACCGCCGCGCCCGCGCTGGAGGTCGAGGAGCGTCTGGCCGGGATCGGCAGCCCGCCACCGACGGACATCTCTGGCTATGACCAGCTCAGGCAGGCCGGATGATGAGCGCACGAACGACCCCCTCCCCGAAGACCGCGGCGCTGGAGGCGCTGATCGAGGCGCACGCGATCGAGCTGAAGCTCCCTACCGTCAAGGCACGCTTCCGAGCGATGGCCGCCGAGGCGACCCGCGAGCAACAAACACCCACCGCCTACCTCGCGGCGCTGCTGGAAGCCGAGGTGCACGAGCGCTCCGAGCGCCGCGAACGACGACGACTCATCGACGCACGCTTCCCGCTGCTCAAGCGCCTCGAGGAGTTCCGCTTCGCCGATAACCCCAAGATCCCGCAAGCCACGATCGCCGCTCTCGCCGAAGGCACCTGGATCAGAGATCGCGAGTCGATCATCCTGATCGGCGATAGCGGAACCGGGAAGACCCACCTCGCGACCGCGCTCGCGGTCTGTGCCTGCCAGCAGGGCCGACGCGTGCGTTTCACGACGCTCGCGGGGCTCGCGAACGAATTGCAGGAAGCCGAGGGCAAACGCGAGCTCTCACGCGTCGTCGGCAAATACACCCGCACCGAGCTGTTGGTGCTCGACGAGCTCGGCTACCTCGCGCTCCCGGACGGCGCAGCCGAGCTCATCTTCCAAGTCCTCTCCGAGCGCAACGAGCGAGCCAGCCTGATCGTCACCACCAACCTCCCATTCGGTGAATGGACCAAGGTGTTCGCCGACGCACGGCTCGCGAAGGCCGTCGTCGACCGGCTCACCCACCGCGCGCACATCATCGACACCGGCACCGAGTCCTGGCGCTTCCGCCACGGCCTCGAACAACGCACCAAGAAAGGAGACCGACCCCCCACAAAGTAACCGCGCCGCGCCGCTGCTACGCCTCCGCCCTACGGGCTCCGGCTCCGCAGCAGCGCCCAACATCAGGCAACATCACCAACACAAACAACCCCACGGAAGTGGGGCCACTTCAAACGTCGAACCCGGTACCACTGCAAGCGGCGACACTCACCTGTCGATGTGGGTCGCGTCCTAAGCATCGTGGCCTGACATCAGGCGCAAGCAGGTCTGCCTGGACTCGAACGATGGATTCCTGGGGCTGGGATGCGATGATGCTCGGCATGGGCACTGTCGTAGACCTTCTAGATCGGCCGACCTACGGCCTGGCGCAGATTGATCGTCTGCTCGGCCTGCGGACTGGCACGGCTCGGCGTTGGATCGACGGCTATGAACGTGCGGGGAAGCAATACGACCCAGTCGTGCGAGAGCGTCATACTGGCGATGAGATTGCGACGTGGGGCGAGTTCGTGGAGACTAGGCTCCTCTCCGAATACAGGGACGCGGGCGTCCCGTTGATACGGATGCGCCCGGCCGTAGAAGCGCTTCGGCAAGAGCTGAAAGTGCGCTATCCGTTGGCGTCCGCGCGGACATGGCTTGCTGCAGAAGGGCGCGAGCTGGTGCGCGTGGTTCAAGACAAGGTGGAGCTCCATCCACATCTCGCGCTTGTCGTCGTTGGCAGCGGTCAGGTTCTCTGCTGGTCGCAGGAGGCGGACAGGTTTCGTAGCGCGATCGATTGGACCGGTGGAGGTGGCGATGCGCAACCTCGCCGCCTGAGGCCGATCGCCGGGATCGATGAGGTTGTTGTTGATCCACTCCACGGCTTCGGTGAGCCTGTTGTGAGAGGCGTTAGAACCGAGATCATCGGAGAGCTTTATCAGGCGGGGGAATCCCAGGACTCGATAGCCGAGGTCTATGAGCTGCCGCGTGCGACTGTTGAAGCCGCGGTGAGATACGAGCTGCTCAGAGTCGCGGTATGACCGCCCCTGCATAGGGATTGTGGTAGCCAAAGCCGAGCGTTTGAGGTTCTACGTCGACGAGAGCGCGCTTGGCCTAGGCAAGACGCTCGCCGCTGCTCGGGAGGATGTCGTACACGCTGGTCATCCCCTTATCCCCGAGTGTCCACTCGGAACGCCCGATCCCGATTGGATGCAAGCTGTTGCAGCGCGGAGCCTCATCGTCATTGGGAGGGACAAGCGCATACGTACACGTCCGGCCGAGGTGCAGCACCTTGTGAGCGCTGGGCTACGCGTCTTCCAGATCGGCGGCAAGAAGGATTCCACGACGTGGGGCTGGCTGACTTGACTCATCAATCAGTGGGATGACGTCGAGGAAATCATCCGTACGCGGCAAAGCGGGCCATGGTTCTACGTCATCTACGAGCACAAGCTCGTCGAGTTGGATCTGCCAAGTCCATCTTAGGACCCATCTCGGTAGTCGGCCGAGGGACGAAATCGCTCCTCGTGCAGCCGTCGAATCAGGGGCCACGGAGATTTCGAGGACTTTCCCGACCACCCCGCTTTTGGCTAGCACACGGTGGTTGTTCGAAAAGCCCGCACTGAGATCCGAGCCCGTGTTTAGCGGCTCTCTAGCAGCGATATGTATGTGCGCTGGTACCGATCGAGTGGCAAGACCTCCAGGACGGGATTGTTATACTCGTCAGGTATGACTGGTCGAATCGGTGCGAAGGGGCAGGTGGTGATTCCGAAGGCGTTGCGGGATCGCGCTCGCTTGCATCCGGGCGATGAGGTCGACTTCGAGTGGCGTGACGAGGAGATCGTGCTCGTCGCGCGGCGATCTCCTTTGCAACTCGGCGGCCGGTTCGCGAAGACAGGGATGGCGGCTCGTCTGCTCGAGGATCGAGCACGCGAGCCGCGGTGAGCGTCTGCCTGGATTCCTGGGCCGTCCTTGCCTGGCTGGATGGCGAGGAGCCTGCGCTCTCCAGGGTTGAGCGCTCGCTTGGGGATCGCCCGGTGGTGAGCTGGGTGAACCTTGTGGAGGTCTATTACCGAGTAGCGCGTGACCAGGGCCAGGGGGCCGCAGACGAGACGCTGGGAGACCTTCGTGCCGCGCTGGCACCAGAGCTTCCGGGGACGGCCCGGATGATCGAGGTGGCGCGCCTAAAGGCCCGAGCGCCGATCGCGCTTGGGGACTGCTTCGCGGTTGCGACCGCCGCGGCGCACGATCTCCCGCTCTTCACCGGAGATCCGGAGATCATCGATCTCGCGGATCGCCCTTGCAAGGTCGAGGATCTCCGGCGTCTCTAGGCGAGCCCTGCGAGGCGCTCTCCTCATTCGCAAGCTATGCGACCGTCAGAATACGAACACGGCATGTTGGTGCTGTACCTGGTGCTACACTGGCTCAGTGCCCACTCGCCATCCGCGTCATTCGATCACTGAGACCCCCCCGGTGCGGGAGGCCCTCGACTCCCTTCGTCGCCGGGGAGAGCGCGTGAAGTTTGATGATCTGGTGATCCGTGGCGCTCGTGATCGGCTGCGAGAGATCGAAATGGGGCACGGAGAAGAGGCCGAGAAGGCCCAGCTTCGTCGTGAGTTGATCGAGCAACTGCGTACCGGAGACGGCCTCGATGCAGCCGCTGCTTACGAGGCTCGCGAGGACGGCTGGACGCATTGACCGGCTACCAAAGGCCGCTGATCTTCGACAACTCGGTATGGGCACGGCTGCTTGACGGTCGCCTTAGCGCCCCTGCGCGTAATACCTTCGAGGAAGCGCTTGTCGCGAACGAGCTGTGGACGTGTCCGCCGACTCTGCTGGAGATGCGCTACAGCGCCCTTGACAGCGACGGGTTCGCCATCACCGCCAAGAGGCTCGACGCGCTGCCTCACGCGCCCCTAACGGCGGATGCTGCCGCCACAGCTCTCACGGCACAGGCCGAGCTTGCCGCCACGCCGGGGATCTCACACCGCGTCAAGCCCGTCGACCTGCTGATCGCCTCGATAGCAAGCACGGAGGATCTTGGCGTGCTCCACTACGACCACGACTACGACACCATCGTTGAGCACACATCATTGTCGTTTCCCAGCGTGTGGGTCACGCCACGCGGCGACCTTGGCTGACGGCCTGGGCGCAGCGAAGAGCTGCGGGGTGCCCCACTCAGCCCGCGGCCGCCGGGAAGGAGACGGGCCCGAAGCTTTCCACCGGGCACACGTTCTCGCTCGCGGGATCGGTTGCGCACCTACCGGGCGTCGATGTGCCCGGGTAGTAGGTGGTCGCGGGGATCAACGAGGCCACCAGCGTCTGGTCGCTAGGGTCGTATGAGATCCATTCCAGCCCGATTCGCGCGCCTTCGAAGGGGAGATCCTCGGACGAGCCCGTGGTCGTCGACGGCGAGGTCAGTGTCATCCGCTTGAGGCCCGGGACGACAGGTTTCCTGCCGGGCGGAACTTCGTAGATCAGGCCCGGTGCGGCGTACAGGAACGTGTATATGAATTCACTCGACAGCGTCAGGCCCACGAAGAACTGATAGGCGTCGTCGATTTCCTGGGTGTCACCGATGACCTGGGTGATCAGGCGGGGCGTCGCTGCACCTTCGGAGAACCAGACCTGGGAGAGGCCTTGGTCGGGCGAGCCCGGTTCTTCGGACTGCTCGAGGAACGCGACCCCGGTGGCTGTGGCGCTGATGTCGGAAATGGAGCCTTCGATCACGTTCGGGGCAGCGGGCAGGGCATGCGCCGAAGAGCCTGCCAGCGAGGCCGTCTCCAGGCGAAACTTGCGGCCCGGCTTCACGAACGTGACGGTTCCTTCCACGGCGGTTCCGAGGGCCGTGCCACGCGGGGCCGCCCTGACGAGGTGCGCGGCGCCCCCGGCGAGCGGAGCCCACCAAAGCCGGCAGCCTGCGCCTTCGATGTTCGATCCGGCGATCTTCTTGGGGCAGTGCGAGTAGACGACGATCGCCCGGCCATGCGCGGCGGTCCCGAGCTTGAGCTCGACGATCCGCCCGACGGCTGAGGTCGCGCCCAGCCGGCGGTTATGTCCCGCATGGCGCACCACGATCTCGAAGCGATGCCCGCGGCCCGAGGACGCCGCCCAGGCGAGCACCCCATCGACAGCCGATACCGGGCTCGGAACCGACGGACGCGCCAGGACGCTCCCGGATAGCTGGGGCGCGGGTTCCGTGGGGGGCGTCGCGGGTGAGGACGTTTCCGCGCTCACCACGCTCGCGCTCGCCCCCAACGCGGACACAGCACAGACGAGCCCAACACAGGCCCGCCCTCCAGGCCCGGCCGAAATGTCGCGTTTCGGCAACTTCATGTTCAGAATCCCCCCAGTGAGAATGAAGCTCAACGTCGGCGCGGCGATCGTCGTGGACGTCATCGGCCTGTCGCTCATGTCAGCGACCACTGCAGCGTACGCCGGCCAAGCACGTGACGTCAGCACCCTCGCGACGACCGCGCTGCCAAGCCCCGTGTCTGCGCTCGGCGGCGTCGTGGCGTGGGTGGGCTCATCGGGGCGCGGGCACCGCTTCGAGGTGGTGATCCGCAGTCGCGGGCACGACCGCGCGCTGCGCGCCACCTCGGCGGTGGGCTGGATCGACGGCGTGGAGCTCGGAACCGACGCACACGGCCACACGATCGTCGTGTACTCGCGCTGTCCGTACAAACCGTACGGAATCTCACGTCCAGGCCACGGCGGCACCGACGGCTGCCGGCTGTGGTGGTCGCCGACGGCGGGTGGAGCGACGCGCCTGATTCGGGCCGCACCGGCGGACACCAACGTCGGTGACGCGGTCGCCGGCAACGTCACCTTCGCCGTCCAGCCCAACTCCGCGCACCTGGGAGCGGTGCGCGTCGAGACCGCGCCGCTGTCCGGCACCTCGGCGCGTGCGTTGCCCGTGCCGCATCCCACCGGCGCGTCGATCGAACACGTCAGCGTGAGCGCCACGCAGGTGGCTTTCATCGAGAACTCGGAGGAATCCGCCGCGCCGTCCAGGGGCGTGTCGCAGATCTGGCTCGACGAAGGCAGCGCGACGCCCAGGCTGATCGCGCACGTCAGCTCGGACGACGCGCCGATCGACGAATCCGAGGAGTTCTTCGATGGCGTGACGCTGGCCGGCGGCTATGTGTACACGTCCGTCTACGCCCAACCCGGCCTCGACGAGCCCGGCGTCGAACCGCGCGTCACCTCACACCTGCAGCGGATCGCGCTCGCGGACCTCTCGATCGCCGAATCCCCCTGGGAACCGGACGAGTACGACCTGGGCGTGAACGCCACCTCCTACGATCCCACCAGCCGGGTGCAGGTGGTGTCTTCCTTCTCCAGGCAGGTGAACTTCTCGGCGGGTCGGGAAAAGCGGGGCAGCTGTCCGATCGAACTGGAAGCGCCGATCACGTTCGCAGGCGAATAGCGTGAGACCGGGGACGTCTTCAGTGCGGCGTCTCGCCAGGGCAGCCGCGCTGGCGCTCGCGGCTTCGACGGCGGCTGCGTCCCCGGCCCTCGCCACGCGCTCGACGCGATCGCCGAAGCCGGCAGCGGCCGGCTCGACGTTGACGTGGGGGCGCGCGAAGGCTCTCGACGCGCTGCCGGCGGGCGCGCCCAGCGGCGCGAGCGTGACGCTCGAATCGGTCGCCTGCACCGCGCCCGGCTCCTGCGTGGTCGTCGGGCACTACCTGTCGATGTACACGCCGCACGAAAGCACCGAAGTGGTGCCCGGCTTCTCCGAATCCGCGCTGCCGCTCGCCATCGCCGAGTCCCACGGCCGGTGGGGAAGGCCGCGCAGGATCGTGCTGCCGGCGAACGCCGCGACCGGCCTGCACCAGCACGCGGCGCTCGCGTCGGTCGCCTGTCCGCGCGCCGGAGCGTGCGTCGCGATCGGCTCATACGTCACCCGCTCGCTGGAACAGCAGACGATCGTCGCAAGCCAGTCGCGGGGAGTGTGGTCGAGGGCGCGCGAGCTGGCGCTATCGGGGAGAACGCCGGCTGGGACCGCGACCGTGCTGCTGTCCTCGCTGGCCTGTCACACGGCGCGGTTCTGCGTGGCGGTCGGCTCCAGCGAAGTGAGCCCCTCCAGCCCCGAGGAGCCGCCGACATCGCATCCCGTCGCCTTGACCGAGTCCGACGGGACGTGGGGGGCGCCCGTCGAAGTTGCGCCGCCCGCGGCCGCACCCGCGCCTCGCAGCGCAGCGCTGACGTCCGTCGCGTGCCCCGCCTCCGGCGTGTGCGCCGCGACCGGCGTCTACCAGGTCCACGCGGGCGCAACCGCGCCGCCCAGCTTCGCCGGTTTCGTGGCCGGCGAGTCGGGCGGCGCCTGGGGCGCTTCGAGCACGATCGCCCTTTCGCCGGCGTTGAGCGGCGCTCAGAGCGAGAGCCTCGCCTCGATCGCGTGCGCCAGCTCGCAGACGTGCGAGGCGGTCGGCTCCTACGAAGACGGCTTCGGCATCGACCGCCCGCTGGCCGTCGGTGAGACCGCTCAATCGTGGGGCGCGGCCGCGCCGATCGCGCTGCCCGCCAACGCCGAACCCGGGGGCGGAACCTCGCTCGAGGCGGTCGCCTGCCCTGTGCTCGGCACGTGCGTGGCGGTCGGTCAGTACGAAACCAACAGCGCCGCCGAGGTCGCCACGGCGCTGGTCGAGTCTGGCGCGTCGTGGGGTCCGGCGACCCAGATCAAGCCAGCGCCAGGTGCCGGGTCGGGTCCGGGCCTGATGGAGTGGCTCGCGTCGGTCGCCTGCCCGCGGCCGCGCAGCTGCGTGGCGGTCGGCGGAGAAATCGCCGTGAGCACCGTTCCGTGATCACCTTCGCGAGGCGAAGAAGTCACTGAGCAGCCCGCCGCACTCCCCCGCCAGCAGACCGCCGGCGACGACGGGGCGGTGGTTCAACCGTGGCTCGCCGAGCACGTCCAGCACGCTGCCGCACGCGCCCGCCTTGGGATCGCTCGCGCCGTAGACGACGCGGGGCACGCGCGCGAGCACGATCGCGCCCGCGCACATCGCGCACGGCTCGAGCGTCACGTACAGCACCGTGTCGAGCATCCTCCAGCTGCCGGCCGCCCGCGCGCCCGTGCGCAACGCGATGATCTCGGCATGGGCGGTCGGATCCTGGCGCAGCTCGCGCTCGTTGTGCGCCGCCGCCGCGACCTCGCCGTCGCGCACGAGGATCGCTCCTATCGGCACGTCCTCGTGTTCCAACGCACGCTCGGCCTCGCGCAGGGCCAGGCGCATGAAGTAGTCATCGCGTGGGAAGAAGCGCTCGCTCATCGATCTCGCCCGCGGCGTCTGCGACAGTGCCGACGCGATCGCGCCCCGGCACATCATCATTACCGAAAGCCCAGTGCCCCCTCCCACCACCATCTCTCACGCCTGCCGCGCAGGCGTGCGGCGAGCAGTGCGCCCGACGTCGCTGTTGTTGGCGCTGTGCACCGCCGCGACCGTCCTCGCGGCCCGCGCGCCGCTCGCCGTCGCGACCCCCGCGGCGGCGTACGCGCCCAACCAGGTGGTCGTCGGCTACGCCCCCGCGACGCCCTCGCGCGCCGCCGCCACCAGCCGCTACGCGCACGTCGCTGGAGCCGGGGAAGGCACCGCGCCGAGCGCTCACGTGCTTCGCCTTGCGCACGGCGAAAGCGTCGCCACCGCGCTCGCCCGCCTGCGCCGCCAGCGCGGCGTGGCGTGGGCGGTGCCGGATTACGTGGCTCACATCGCAGGGAACTGGATACCCGACGACGAAGGCGCCGGCCACCAGCCCGGCGACTGGCAGGAACTGCAGTGGAACTTCGTCGGGCCGTTCGGCGTGAACGCCCCCGAAGCGTGGGCCAACCTCGCGGCCGACGGTCGACCCGGCGGGCAGGACGTCGTCGTCGCGGTGCTCGACACCGGCGTCGCCTACGCCAACCGCGGCCGCTTCCGCCGCTCCCCCGACTTCAGTCGCTACACGTTCGTCAAGGGCTATGACTTCGTCGCCAAAAACCCCTACCCGAACGATCGAAACGGCCACGGGACATTCGTGGCCGGCGTCATCGCCGAGGAGACCAACAACGGCTACGGCCTCACCGGCCTCGCGTTCGGCGCGCACATCATGCCCGTGCGTGTGCTCGACAGCGAGGGCGAAGGCGAAGCGTCGACGATCGCTGAAGGCGTTCTGTTCGCCGTCAAACACCACGCCCAGGTGATTAACCTCAGCCTCGAGTTCTCGCCAGGCGTGACCGCCGCGGACATCCCCGAGCTGATCCGCGCGCTCAACTACGCCCATCGCCACGGCGTGCTCGTGGTCGCCGCCGCCGGCAACGAGGGGCACACCGCGATCGCCTACCCGGCGCGCGCGCCCAACGTGGTCTCGGTGGGCGCCACCACCGAACACGGCTGCCTCGCCGACTACTCCAACGACGGCAGCGGCCTCACGCTGGTGGGCCCCGGCGGGGGCGCCGACGCAGACCTTCCCGGCGACCCCGACTGCCACCCCGAACAGCCGTCGGGTAGGGACGTCTACCAGGTGACCTTCAGCGGCAGCTCGTTGACCAAGTTCGGGATGCCCTCCGGCTACGAAGGCACGTCGATGGCCACTCCCCACGTCGCGGCGACCGCCGCCCTGATCATCGCCAGCGGCGTGCTCGGGCGCCACCCCACCCCGGCCCAGCTGACCGCGCGCCTGCGTGCCACCGCGCGCAAACTCGGCGGCGGCGGCGACGAACGCCTGTACGGCGCGGGTCTTGTGAACGCGGCAGCGGCCACCGCTCCGGGCGGTCCCGGCGCGATCGGGGGATGACGACGCGCGTGTCGCCCGCCGTCGCAGGCGAAGCGCGCACACCCGAGCGCTGCGACCTGGCGGTCGTCGGGGGCGGCATCGTCGGACTGGCGGTCGCGCGCGAGCTGACGCGGCGCCGGCCGAGCGCTTCGGTGTGCGTGCTCGAGCGCGAGGTCGAGATCGCCACTCATCAGACGGGGCACAACTCGGGCGTGATCCACGCCGGCGTGTACTACACGCCCGGCTCGCTGAAGGCACGACTGTGCGTAGAGGGCGCGCGCGAGCTGTATGCGTACTGCGAGCAGCGCAGCATCGGCTGCGTTCGCTGCGGGAAGGTGATCGTCGCGACCGACGCTTCCGAGCTGGAGCGGCTCGACGAGCTTGAGCGACGGGGCCGGGCCAACGGCGTGCCCGGCCTGGCCAGAATCGATGCGGCGGGCATTCAGGAGATAGAGCCTCACGCGCGCGGGATCGCCGGCCTGCATTCGCCCGACACTGGCATCGTCGACTTCGCGGCCGTCGCGCGAGCGTACGCGCAGGACGTGCTCGAGGCTGGCGGCACCATCGCCACCGGCTGCGAGGTGCGAGCGGTGGACGTGGCCGCGCGCTCGTTGCGGCTCACGCATTCGCACGGCGCGACCGAAGCGGGGCACGTGGTGTTCTGCGCCGGCGGCTGGTCCGATCGCCTCGCCGTCGCCGCAGGCGCACCAGCGGACCCGCGCATCGTCTCCTTTCGCGGCGCCTACCTGCGTCTGACTGCCGAGCGCCGGCATCTTGTGCGATCGCTGATCTACCCCGTGCCGGATCCGTCGCTGCCGTTCCTCGGCGTGCACCTGACGCGCCACATCGACGGCGACGTGCTGATCGGGCCGACCGCGCTGCTGGCGGGCGCGCGCGACGCCTACCGGTTGACGAGGGTGCGCCGCCGCGATCTGCTCGACACGCTCGCGTGGCCGGGCACCTGGCGGATGCTGTCTCGCTGGTGGAGCACGGGCGTGACGGAGCTCCGCCACGCCGCGTTTCGCTCAGCCTTCGTGCGCGCCGCGGCGCGCTTCGTCCCCGAGCTGAAGGAGTCGGACGTGGAGCCGGCGTTCGCTGGCGTTCGCGCCCAGGCGCTCGGTCGCGACGGGCGGCTGATCGACGATTTCGTGTTCTCGCAGACACAGCGAGCGCTGCACGTGCGCAACGCGCCGTCGCCCGCCGCCACCTCCTCGCTGGCGATCGCCCGCCACGTGGCCGACGAGGCCGAGCGGGCGTTTGGCCTGCAGCGCTGAGCGGGGCTCGCTTGGCTAGAAGCCCTTCAGCAGGATGCCGAACTGGGCTCCGCTGTCGTCGGCCGCGGCGACGAAGGCGGGAGTCTCGGGTCGTTCGCGCGTGAAGCTGCCGAAGGCCTCGTTGCGCTCGATGTCATCTGCCACGATCGCTCCCTTGCCCAAGGCGCTCCAGGTGTGCTCGAGCTCGAAGCGCAGGTTGCGGGTGGTGTGGCTGCTGTCGTGGACGAACAGGTCGATCTCGCCGAGCTCGTTGAGCAGCGCCGGAAGCCGGCGTCTGCTGGTCCCGTTCAGGTACGTCCAGCGCGCGCGCAGATCGCTCGGCACGGCGGCGCCGATCTCATCGTGAAACGAGGTGTCCAGAGCGGGCAGGTCAATGCTGCACAGGCGACCCCCGCCGTTGCGCTCCAACGCCTCCAGGATCACGCGCGAGGTGATTCCACGCGCGACGCCGGTCTCCACCACCGACTTGGCGCTCAGGTGCCTCGTCAGGCACCAGACCACGCGCGCGAGACCCTGGTCACCGTCATCCCAGCCGCCGTAGGTGCCGCGCCCCATCGGTAGACCCTTCTGCTCGAGCGCCCTGGCAACCTCCGACCACAGCGCCTCGAACTCGTCTGCCTCCACGCACGGCCACGGATGCCCGAGACGCTCGTGCAGGTGCTGCTCCCACGACGGGTCTGCCTCGTACTGGTATCGCTGAGCGCCGCCGCCGGTTACCAGGCGTCGCGCTCGCCCGATCGCTCGATCGAGCCCGTCGCCCGGCTCGCTGAGCGTGAGACGCGCGGCTCCGGCTGCCCATCGAAGCCGGGCCGAGAGGGCAGTGTTCTTGGCGTTGTCGCGGCTGGGCTGGGAAATCGGAGTAGAAGCTTTCTGCTTGCCGCGAGTTAATCGTGTGTGATCCTAGCGACAGCGGCACTCGAAACCAAGAAGCGCCGGCGCCACTCACCCGGCGGCGGGGAGCTTTTCGTGACACGCTCGACGCTGGTCACGATCCAACCGGGCTCGGGATCGAAGCGCCCGCTGTTCTGCGTGCACGCGGAAGCCGGCGACGTGTCCCTCTATTACGGCATCGCACGCCACCTGGCGGCTGACCGGCCGCTGCTCGGGCTGTGCGCGCCGGCGGCCGACGGGCTCGACGCACATCGGCGACTCGAGCGGATGGCCAAGCACCACGTGCGCGAGATCAAGAGCGCTCAGCCTGAGGGCCCGTACCTGATCGTCGGCGAGTGCACAGGAGGAGCGCTCGCGTATGAGATCGCCCAGCAGCTGCGCGCCGCCGGTCAGGAGATCGCGCTGCTCGCGCTCGTGGATGCCTTCCCACCGGGCCTGCCGCGCCTTCACTCCTCGATGCCGAGGCCGCTATACCGAATCCTCCATCGATCCCGAATACTCGGCTTTCACGCTGCCAACCTCGTGCGCCTCGGTATGCGCGAGAAGCTCGCCTACGCCGCCTCGAAGGCGCAGCGCGCCCGTCGGGCGTTGAGGGCGAAGAGCTACCGCGTCCTCGGCCGCACTGCCGCGAGCGTCTCGCCGCAGCTGGCCTTCAGGGAAGCGCTCGCGACCTACGACGCCGCGCCGTATGCGGGGTCGATGGTGCTGTTTCGCGCGGCCAGGATGCCACTTGGGATCCACGCTTCGCCCGATCTCGGATGGGCCGGCCTGGTCGCGGACCTCGAGGTCGAGACGATCCCCGGTTACTTCACGACACCGATCTCCGAGCCGGGCGTGCGAGTGCTCGCCGACAGGCTGTCTGCACACCTCGGCGAACGAGCGGGACAGGCATGACCTTCACCCGAAGGGCTCGGCGCGGCGGCTGCAAGCGAGATTCCCAAGGATTCCCTGCCGTATGCAATTATCTTCGCGAAGCACACCGCGGGACACGACGACCCAAGCGGCACCACCCAGTGGCGGGGCGCACAGCACGGATGATTGAGAGATGCGCGTGGATATGACTTTGAGAGTCGATGATCAAGCGGAGTCGACGGCGACCCTGTTCAGCAGCTCGCGCCGGCTCACGATCGCCGAGCATTTCCGCATTCCGTACGACCTCGTCGATGACACCACTCCCGCGGGCGTCGAGCGTCTGCGCACCTGCGCCGGCGCGGAGCTGCTATGGGCGAGCGCCGGCGACCCCTCGGATACGCCGCCCGAGCCGGCGGTCTCGGCCCGGGTGCAGACGACCTCCGGCCCCGGCATCCCGATATTCGCGCACATCCTCAGCGATCGGGCGGCCGCGGACGTGCTCGCGGATTACGGCGGCACGTGGTCGCGCGCGCTCGCCATCAGCGACCAGGATGGCGAGCACGTGAGCTCGATCTGGGCGGCGAGCGACGGCAGCGTGTTCCTGCCTTTCGACCCCGACGAGGTCTGTCACAGCTACTGGAGCGAGCGCTACCTGGAGACCACGCAAAACAGGACTCGTAGAAAGACGGTCCGCGGCGCCGTCCAGGCGTACTACCGCGTACGCGGCCTGCTGCCACGCCCCACCCAGATCTGGCTGCGCCGTCGGTACGCGCGCATCCAGGCGCGCGCGCAGTTTCCCAGCTGGCCGGCTGAGACCGCTCTGCACGATTTCTTCGACCTGTTCACGTCGATCCTCGCGGACGTGGGAGGCGAGCCGGTGCCCCGCATCGCATCCTGGCCCGACGGTCATGAGTGGGCGCTGGTGCTGACCCACGACGTCGAGACGGCCGAGGGACTCGCGGCGCTCGACCCGATCGTCGAGCTCGAGCGCGGGCTCGGGCTGCGATCTTCCTGGAACCTCGTCCCCAGGCGCTACCGGGTGGGCGAGGATCGCGTCCGCGAGCTGACCGCCGCCGGCCTGGAGGTCGGCGTCCACGGGCTGCACCACGACGGACGCGATCTCGAGTCGCTCGCGCTCGTGCGCGAACGCCTGCCGGCCATGCGCGAGGCGGCGGAGCGCTGGGGCGCGGTCGGCTTTCGCTCGCCGGCCACGCAACGGCGGTGGGAGCTGATGCCGATGCTCGGCTTCGACTACGACTGCTCCTACCCTGACACCGACCCATTCGAGCCGCAGGGCGGTGGTTGCTGCACGTGGCTGCCGTTCTTCAACCAGGAGATGGTCGAGCTGCCGCTGACGATGCCCCAAGACCACACCTTGTTCGTGATCCTCCGCCACGACGACGAGACGGCGTGGATCGAGAAGGCCGAGCTCCTGCGTGGCCGTGGTGGGATGGCGCTGATCGACACCCACCCCGACTACCTGATCGAGGACCGGGTCAGGCGTGCATATCGGCGCCTGCTCGAGCGCTACGCCAGCGACGAGACGGCATGGAAGGCCCTCCCGCGCGAGGTCAGCGCCTGGTGGCGCCGGCGAGCGGGCTCGTCGATCGAGCGATCAGGAGCCGACTGGCTCGTGATCGGACCCGCCGCGCAGGAGGCCACGGTCGAGCTGGTGGAAGGCACATCATGGAGATGAACACGAGCACTTCCCCCACCTTGAGCTCCCGCACGGGCGCCGCGCCCGACCTCGATGTGGCTGTCATCGGCGCCGGACCGCACGGCCTGTCCGCGGCTACGCACCTGCGCCGCGCCGGGCTTCAGGCGCACGTTTTCGGCAAGCCGATGGGCTTCTGGAAGACCATGCCGGAAGGCATGAAACTGCGCTCGAACATGTCTGCCACGAGCATGGTCGAGACGGTCGGGCCGCTGTCGCTGACCGCGTTCGCGCAGGCGACCGGGGTGCAACCGCAGCAGCCGGTGGAGCTGAGCGACTTCATCGAGTACGGCTCATGGGTGCAGCGCACGGCGGTGGCAGATCTCGACGAACGCCTGGTGACGGCGCTTGGCCGCGCGCCTGGCGGCTTCGCGCTGGATCTCGACGACGGCACGCGCGTGTTTGCGCGTCGCGTCGTGATCGCGTGCGGGATCGCGCCGTTCGAGCACATACCGGCCGGGTTCGATCACCTGCCCGCCGGGCGCACCTCCCACACAGCACACCATCGCGATCTGCGCGCGTTCGCCGGCCTGCGGGTGGCGGTCGTCGGCGGCGGACAGAGCGCGTTCGAGTCGGCCGTGCTGATGCGCGAGCGCGGCGCCGCGCAGGTCGAGGTGCTGGTGCGCAAACAATCAGTCGTGTGGCTGCGCGGCCACGGCGTCAAGAAGGTCCTCGGTCGGCTGGGGCCGATCGTGTACGCGCCGACCGACGTGGGTCCGCTGTGGTACAGCCGGCTCGTCGAGAAACCGGGCCTGTTTCGTTTGCTGCCGCGCGAGGCGCAGAACCGGATCGCGGCGCGCTCGATCCGGCCGGCGTGCTCGCACTTCGTCAGGGTGCGCCTCGGCGAGGTCGACATCAGCACCGGCGTCGAGGTTCTCGGAGTACAGGCGGAGGGCGAGCAGTTGCGCGTGTCGCTGTCTGACGGCAGCACCCGCGAGGTCGATCACCTGATGTTCGGCACCGGCTACAAGGTCGACGTTGCGCGCTACCCGTTCATGGGCGAGGATGTCCTCGCGGACATGCGCCGGGTCGCCGGATACCCCGTCCTCGGCCGCGGCCTTGAGACCTCCGTGCCGGGCCTGCACATCGTCGGCGCACCGGCCGCCTGGAGCTTCGGGCCGATCAACCGGTTCGTGTCGGGCAGCTGGTATGGGGGTCGCGCGGTCGCGCGCGAGATCTCCGGGCGCGCAAGCGCGCGGCCTGTCGGCGGCGTACGGCCGTAGCCGAGGCGCTGCGCGTGAGATCGGCGCGCGCCAGGGCCGCATGGGCGCTTGCCAACCGCGCGGACGCTCCCGGCGCGGTCGTGATCGGCGGCGACTACCAGGGGCTTGGCATCGTGCGCAGCCTCGGCCGTCGCGGCATCGACGTGCTGGTCCTCGACGACGAGCGCTCGATAGCGCGCCACTCCCGCTTCGCCACCGCGGCCGTGCGGGTGCCCGAGCTGCGCGAGGAGGAGGCGACCGTCGAGACGCTGCTCGCGCTGGGCGAGCGCCACGGGCTGGACGGCTGGGTGGTGTTCCCGACTCGCGAGGAGACCGTCGCGGCGCTGTCGCGCTATCGCGAGCGCCTGACGCCGCAGTTCCGCATCCCAACGCCGGCCTGGGATGTGATCGAGTGGGCGTGGGACAAGCGCAAGACGTATGAGATCGCGGCCGAGCTCGGGATCGCGACGCCGCGAACGTGGTTGGTGGGCAGCGCACAGGAGCTGGACGCGGTCGACGGAGAGCCGCCGTTCGCGGTCAAGCCGGCGATCAAGGAGCGCTTCCTGTACGCCACCGGCGCCAAGGCGTGGCGCGCGGACACGCGCGCGGAGCTGGACGTTCGCTTCCGCGAGGCGGCGGACGTGGTGGGCGCGCAAGAGGTGATCGTCCAGGAGCTGATCCCGGGATCGGGCGAGACGCAGCTCGCGTACTGCGCGTTCTTCCGTGACGGGCGCCCGTCGGCGAGCATGGTCGTCAAGCGCCTGCGCCAGCACCCGCCGTTGTTCGGCCGCGCGAGCACGTTCGTGCAGACGATCGAGCACCCAGAGTTGGAGCAGGCCTCCGAGCGGCTCCTGCGCCGGATCGGCTACTACGGGCTCGTCGAGCTCGAGTACAAGCACGACGTGCGCGACGGCCAGACCAAGCTGCTCGACATTAACGCCCGCACCTGGGGCTACCACAGCCTCGGGCAGCGCGCCGGCGTCGACTTCCCCTATCTGCTGTACGCCGACCAGCTCTCGCTGGGGGCGCCCGACGGCCTGCGCGCGCCGCCCGGGGTGTTCTGGATCAGGCTGGCAACCGACGTGCCGACGGCCGTCGCCCTGCTGGCCCAGGGGGCGCTCGACTGGCGCGCGTACGCGCGGTCGCTGAGGCAGGCGAACACCGAGTCGGTGTTCAGCCGCGAGGACCCGCTGCCGGGTCTGGCGGAGCTCGCGCTGCTGCCCTACCTGGCGGTCAAGCGAGGGTTCTGAGCAATGTCTTCGCCCACCTATGACTACGTCATAGTTGGAGCGGGCGCGGCGGGCTGCGTGCTCGCCAGCCGCCTCAGCGAAGACTCGGATACCCGGGTGCTTGTGCTCGAGGCGGGACCGCCGGACACCAACGAGAAGATCCACGTCCCGCTCGGTTATCTCGAGCTGCCACGGGGGGAGCTCGATTGGGGCTACCTTTCGGCGCCCGAGCACGAGTGCTGCGATCGCCAGCTTCCGCTGCCGCGGGGCAAGGTGCTGGGCGGATCCTCCTCGACCAACGCGATGATCTACGTTCGCGGCAACGCGCTCGACTACGACGAATGGGGCGTCACGGGCTGGTCGTGGGCGGACCTGCTGCCGTATTTCCTGAGGGCCGAGGACAACGAGCGCGGAGCCTCGCCGTGGCACGGCGCCGGCGGTCCACTGTCGGTGAGCGAGCCGCGATCGGTGAACCCGGTCTCGCGCGCGTTCGTGGACGCCGCGGCGCAGGCTGGGCTCGCGCGCAACGAGGACTTCAACGGCGCCGAGCAGGACGGTGCGGGCATCTACCAGCTGACCCAGCGCGCGGGGATGCGCGCGAGCGCGGCGGCCGCGTATCTGCATCCGGCCATGACACGCTCGAACCTGACCGTGATGGCGGACACGCAGGTGCTGCGCGTGCTGTTCGAGCGCACGCACGCGGTCGGCGTCCAGGTGAGCCAGCGCGGACAGGAGCACGAGCTGCGGGCCGAGCGTGAGGTGATCCTGTGCGCCGGCGCATACAACTCGCCGCAGCTGCTGATGCTCTCGGGCGTGGGGCCGGCCGAGCACCTGATGCTCCGCGGGATCGAGGTCGTGCTCGATCGGCCCGCGGTCGGCGAGAACCTCTCAGACCACGTCGCCACCGAGCTCCTGTGGACGACACCGGCGCCGCGGAGCGGCCCCAGCCGGCGCAGCTGGAGGAGCACGAAGCTGCTGCTCGCCTCGCAGACCGGCCCGTTCGCGTCAGGTCTGGCCGAGGCGGGCGGCTTTGCGCGCGTCGGCGCCGACGCGCCGGCGCCCGACATCCAGTTCCATGTCGTGGCCGTGCAGTACCTGAAGGATGGCGTGAGTGACGCGGAAGCCCACGGCGCGTGGGTGTCGCCGTGCCTGCTGACGCCGCACAGCAGGGGCTCGGTGAGACTCGCAAGCAGCGATCCCGCCGCCAAGCCGATCGTGCACAACGCGTTCTACACGGCGGGTGATGACCTGCAGCGGATGACCGCCGCCGTGGGGCTGGCGCTCGAGATCTGCGCCCAGCCCGCCCTGAAGAGGTTCTGCGCCGAGCCGTTCACGACGCCCGACGCAGACACGCCGTCCCGCCTGCGTGCGCACATCGCGCGCACGAGCTTCGCGTTCTACCACCCCGTGGGCACCTGCCGGATGGGCCAGGACGCGCACGCGGTAGTCGACGAGCAGCTGCGCGTCAACGGCGTGCAGGCCCTGCGGATCGTCGACGCATCGGTGATGCCGGCGGTCCCTCGAGGGAACACCAACGCCGCGACGATCGCGATCGCCGAGCGCGCGGCCGACGTGATCCGTCAAGGCACGGCGCTCGCGCGGCCCGCCACGAGCGCAGCCGCGAACCCACGCTAGCCGGCGCGCCGCGCCGGGAGGCGCCCGCGGTGCTCGCTGGGACTCGTTCAACGACTGAACGCACGTCGCGCACATCGGGCCATTGCGAGGGAGGCCGGACCACCCCATGATTCTTTGGCGACGGATCGCCAACGAAAACGGAAAACAAGGGGGGCGTCGGATGCGCCGCAGCCTTGACCTCATGGATGGGCAGCCAGGCTTCAGGCCACGTACGGCACTTGATGACTCGCCGGAGACAGCAGGCGAAGTCCGCCTGGCTATAGCGCGCGCGAAGGAGGGCGATCGCGACGCAGTCAGGCTCCTCTACATACGCTACTCGGACAACGTATACGGCTACGTCCGCAGCATCGTCAAGGACGAGAAAGAGGCAGAGGACCTCACCCAGCAGGTCTTCATGAAGCTGATGCTGGTCATCGGCAAATACACCGACTGCGGCGTGCCCTTCTCGGGCTGGCTGCTGCGGATGGCGCGCAACGTCGCCCTCGACCACCTGCGCAGGCGCCACCCGACGCCGACCGAGGATCCGGTCAGAGACGACGTGCACGCGGATGACAGCGCGCGCGAAACCGCGCGGGACCTCTACGCGGCGCTCGCCACGCTCCCCGACGAGCAGCGCAAGGTGATGGTGATGCGCCACATCGTCGGCCTCTCCCCCCCTGAGATCGCCGAGCAGATGAGTCGCTCGGAGAGCTCGATCCACGGCCTGCACCACCGCGGCAGGCGGGCGCTGCAGGAAGAGCTTGCGCGGCTCGGCTCGGCGCCGTCGATCAGCGTGGCATGTTGAGCACCCGCCCCGAGAGCACCGGGGCGCAAGCCCCGGTGCCGCTGACGCGACTGGACTTCGCGGAAGCCGACCTGCTCGAGGAACTGATGGGCGCGGTGCGCGAGGTGGCCGAGCGCGGGGCGTTCACGCTGGGCGAGCACGTCGAGGGCTTCGAGCGCGAGTTCGCCGCCTACTGCGAGACCGACCACGCGGTCGGCGTGTCCTCGGGCACCGAGGCGCTCGTGCTGGCATTGCGCGCCCTGGACATCGGTCCCGGTGACGAGGTGATCGTGCCGAGCAACTCGTTTATCGCGACAGCCGAGGCGGTGAGCCTCGTAGGCGCGACGCCTCGACTCGTGGACGTCGAGGAGGACTCGCACCTGATCACCGCGGAGATCCTCGAGCGCAGCCTCGGGCCGAAGGTGCGCTGCGTGATCCCCGTGCACCTGTTTGGCGCGACCGTCGAGATGGATCCCGTCATGGCGCTCGCGCACGCGGCGGGTGTGCACGTCGTCGAGGATGCCTGCCAGGCGCACGGCGCGCGCTACAGGGGCCAGCGCGTGGGTACGTTCGGAGCGTTCGGGTGCTTCAGCTTCTATCCGACCAAGAACCTCGGCGGCTGGGGGGACGCAGGCGCGGTCGTGACTGGCGTCCCGGAGCTCGCAGAGCGCGTACGCCTGCTGCGCGCCCACGGCGAGCAGCCGCGCTACCGCCATCGCATCGTCGGAACGACCGCCCGCCTGGACGCTCTACAGGCGGCCGTGCTGCGCCCCAAGCTTGCCCGCCTCGATGCCTGGAACGACAGGCGCCGCCGGCTAGGCGAGACGCTGAGGACGCTCATTCAGGACGGGCTCTCGACCGCGGGCTGTGAGGGCGCGATCGAGATCGCGAGCGGGCCCGCCGAGCCGGGCGACCACGTCTACCACCTGTTCGTGGTGCGCAGCGAAGACCGCGATCGGCTGCGCGAGCACCTCTCCCGCCAGGGTGTCGCCTCGGCCGTGCACTACCCGACGCCGATCCATCTGACCGAAGCCTATGCGGACCTGGGCCTGGCCCCGGGCAGCCTGCCGGTGAGCGAGCGCCTGGCCGAGAGAATGTGCTCGCTGCCTCTGTTCCCGGCGATGAGCGACGCCGAGACCGAGCGCGTCGCGCAGTCCGTGATCGCCTTCGCGGAAGACCAGGGCCGAAGCGCTCGTTGATTGTGCAATGACGCTCAACGGCTGGCACGGTGACGGCGAGGGCGACGAGAGCACGCGCGTGCTGCCGACCGCCCGCATCATGCCTCGACCGGCGCCGATCGGCGCCGCGCTGATCGGCTGTGGCTATTG
>Ga0302326_10006375_pt1 | contig 26486 bp, 24 predicted proteins | sample Palsa_T0_3_FD_202264 | JGI IMG/M metagenome (GOLD analysis project Ga0302326, IMG submission 202264) | Peat permafrost microbial communities from Stordalen Mire near Abisko, Sweden - Palsa_T0_3 | ecosystem: Environmental > Terrestrial > Soil > Palsa > Peat permafrost | place: Sweden: Abisko... | reverse complement strand
TCCGTCGCAAAGCCCCGCCCGACATCGAGGGCATAGAAACTCACCCACCAAAGGGCCTTGCGAACGTGTGTTGTTGGTCGCAAAGCCCCGCCCGACATCGAGGGCATAGAAACTCGGGGTTCCGCTGGATTACGCACAGGGCAAGCTGGACGTCGCAAAGCCCCGCCCGACATCGAGGGCATAGAAACTTCTCGGCCGTGACGTCGGCGTGATGGCGGACCAGGTCGCAAAGCCCCGCCCGACATCGAGGGCATAGAAACTTGAGCGCGCTGGCAACCAACATTGCTACAAGTGCGAGTCGCAAAGCCCCGCCCGACATCGAGGGCATAGAAACCTCATCAACTAAGCCGGTGAGCAGGCGTTGCCACCAGGTCGCAAAGCCCCGCCCGACATCGAGGGCATAGAAATCCCGCAACCTGGCCGGTAAGTGGCCCGGCCCCGAAAGGGATCGCTAGGCGAACGGGACTCTCAAATTCGGCGCCGGGGACGGCTCGCCGATGTGGCGCCGGCGCGGGCGGAGTGGCCGTAGGCGCCCGACGGCTGCGTTAAAGATCGTGTGCTTGCGTGTCTGGCGACACCGGCGCTGTGGCCGGATGGCTGGCGGATGCCGGTTCCCGATGGGGCGCACCTTGTCGCGGCGGCCGCCGGGGAGCTTGAGCCCATGGCCACCTTGACGCCCGGCAAAGGCTGGGCGAGGACGCGGATGCTGCGGTGGGCGGTGCCGGCCGGGTCGATGTACCTGCTGGAGTTCGATGACGCTGGCCGCGGGGTCGGGCGTACATAAGCTGTGGCAGGGGAGAATGGCCCGGTCGCTGGGCAGGTATTTGTGTTAGCTTGAGGCCGTCTCGATCGGCGGCGGCCATATCTGCGCTGGGCGGTAGAGGCGGTATCGGGCTGCCAGGGGCGAGGGCGATCTGTGGCTGATTTCGTTAATCCCTATACTTTCGTGCCGCTTGTTCAGGAGCCGGAGCGGAGTTCCCCGGCCGGTCACGCGGCCATGGAGGACCGGCTGTCGGGCGTCCTGAGGGTGAGGCTGACCGCTCGGACGCCGCTGCTGATTGGCGGGTACGAGCGCACCGACGGGACAGCGAAGGTTCCGGATGTTCCCCGGCGCGCTGACGGCACGCCGATGGTGGCAGGTTCGGGGCTGCTGGGGGCGGTGCGGTCGGTTCATGAGGCGCTAGCCGGGGGCTGCTTACGGGTCCTTGACGAGGACTGGGTAGCGGTTCACCGGCATCCGGCGAGCGTGTCGGAAACACGGGATCTTCAGCTGGCCGTCGTGCTGGATGTCAACGGGCAGGGACGGCCCACCGTGGTGGGCCTTTGTGATCAGGAGGTCTGGATCGATCAGGACCTTCTGCCGCGTAAAGGCGGCACGCTGCCGCAGACGGGTGACCGGCTGACGATCCCCGCGGGTGCCGCCTTCGAATCGGCGGGCCGGGCACTGCTCCGCCCCAGGGACGTCGATCCGGTGGAAGTAGTCAGCACCGGGGGGATGAGCACCGCGCTCGATGACTCATGGGTCCTTCTTGTTACCGACACCCACGCTCGCGCCGGCGGTAAGCCGGCGTATTTCGCAGCGGGCCGGGTGGGCCGGGACACCATGGCGTGCGACGTCCCGGACGACGCGTGGCAGATGTATCTCAGGGTCGTCGATGGCGCGGATGACCTGCGTCCTGCCCGGCTTCTCGGGCCCGGGCGCGCCGAGCCCGAGTGGGGGTCGTGCCCGCCGGAGTACGCGGAGGTCTTCTGGCCGCTGAAGCCTGACGGAACTCCCGCGGGTCCTGCCGTCGCCAAACGACTGACGGCACGCCACTACCTGCATACGGGCCAGCCGGTCTGGGTACGCGTCGATGGGCATTCCGTCACTGAGATCCGGCTCTCGCGGCTGTGGCGCTATCAGGGCAGGTACTCCGCCGGGGAGCGGGCGGGCGGCGCCAGGCCGTGCACGGACCCTGGCCATCTGTGCTGGTCGTGCCGGGTATTCGGTTCTGCTGACACGTCGGGCCGGCGTGACGATGACGTCGCCAGGCAGAGTTCCTATCGCGGCCATGTACGCGCCGACGACCTCATGGCGGAAACCGGATTCGAGCCTCTCGTGTGGCATCTGGCTCCGCTGGCGGCGCCGCGGCCGAGCGCCGGCCAGTTCTACCTCGACAACACCGCCGTGCCTGCCGGGAAGCGCCGAGCCAGGAAGGACGACCGGCCTGCGGCCACGTGGGGGTCGTGCGCGGATGAGGACCGGAAGCGGCCGATCAGGGGCCGGAAGTTCTACTGGCGCACCACCGATCCGGCCGGGGGCGCTCATCCGCGCGGACAGCACCGTCACCAGTCCGACACCCAGAGCCGTCACGTTGTCCTCGTCCCCGCCGGGACGGCGTTCACCGGCCGGGTGTGCTTCGAGAACCTGAGCGCCGAGGACTACGGGTCCTTGCTGGCAGCCCTGGATCCGCGGCTGCTGGAAATGGCGGCGCCGGAGGGCTGGAAGGACGCGGTGACCAGCATCGGCGGGGGCAAGCCATTCGGGTTCGGCGCCGTCAGCATCAGCGTGACCGTGGAGCAGGTGCAGACAGCGGCGGGACGCTACCTCGGCCGCGATGAGGACGTGCCCGGCGTCGCCGAGGCGGTCAGGGCGTTCCGTGCCAGGGTGCCGCAAGCGGTCGCGGCGACCTGGCCGGCGTTGCGCAACGTGCTGGCGCTCGGGTTCATCCCCGATGACCAGGTCTGGTACCCGCCTGGCAGCAGGGGAGCCAAGGGCGACGCTGAGTTTGACCGCAGCTTCGAGTTCTTCTCCCGCACCACGGGCCTGAACTTGAAGGACAAGGTGCGTGACCTGGTGCAGCTGCCGGCGGCCGGCGGCCCGGCGGCGGATCAGGTACTCGACTCCATGGCTGGCGAGCATCCCGCGGATCGCGGTCAGCAGGGCCGTGCTGAGCGTACGGGTGGTGCGGTCGGCCAGCACGGCGGGAGGCGGCCATGAGCAAGAAGAGCAGCAAGAAGGGGAAGCAGCCGCCGAGCCGTCAGCAGCAGCAGGAGGCCGCTGCCCGGCGCCGGGCCCTGGTCGCGGACGCGGCGGCGAGGCGGGCTCCTGCCCCGTCCGCGTCGCCGGCCATCAGAGACGCTCAGGACATGACGCTGACCGCGGGTGCCGCAGCGGATGCCCGGTCGCCGGGATCCCGGGCGCGGTCTTATCTGGATGTGTCGGCAGTGCGGATTCAGGAGTGGCTGGCTCGTACCCCGGACCTGAAGTTCCGCCGTGGTGCGTCGATCATGCTCAGCGAGGCGACCGCGCGCGAGACCTGGCCGCAGGCTCGCCTGCCACGTGGCGTGCGGTGGAATGACGAGGCCGGTGACCTCGATGGCGTGATCTCGCTGACCGTCGATGAGGCCGTGGCCGAGTCTGACATTGCGGACTGCGTGGCCGCGGCTGCTCGCGAGATCGCTCAGGTGCTGCGCCCTGAGCTGCCGCACTGCCCGGTCCAGGCCGTCTGCGGCTCGGGTGACAGCTACGCAGAGGCGTACCGCGAGATCGACCGGGCCCGCCGCGACGGCGATTTCCTGGTGGACTCCCCGCCCGCGCCGGCCGAGGTGATCCTCGCCAAGCCGTGTGACCAGTGCCGCGCCGCGCCGGCCGAGCACGCAGACGTCGAGATCGTCGGTGTAGACAAGCGGGAGGATCTGTGCGGGGAATGCCAGAAGCGGCTTGAGGCGGCGGGCGGGACGAAGGGCGACTGGCCGCGTCGTTCGCCGCGGCCCGAGCAGCGGATGAAGGCCGCCCTGGCCACAGCCGGCATGGCGGTTCAGGGCTTTCCGGATGACTTCCGGCAGCTGGCCGAGGCGGGCAGGCGCGGTCGCGACGATGTCGATGCGGCAACGCAGCTCGGCCTTATCTATGCCGACGGCAACCGGGTCGGGGCGTTCCTGACCGACGCGGCTGCCTCCGCACGCGACCACGGCACCCCCGCGAAGTCAGAGATCGTGCCCGCGCTGGACACAGCGACCCGGTCCGCGCTGGCCGACGCGATCATCGGCTGCTTCCCCGGCGTCAAGCGCCCGCCGGTGCTGGCGCACCTGGCGGGAGGGGACGACCTGATGGTGTCGGTGCCCGCAGGTGACGCATGGCCGTTCCTGCGCCTCCTGCTGGGGGCGTTCCAGGCCCGGCTGGCGGCAGCCGCAGACTGGCCGGACGATATCCGCGGGCGGCTGCCGTCGCTGTCGGCTGGGCTGGTATTCCACCATCAGACGGCCCCCTTTGCCGATGTCGTCAGGCTCGCCAAGGGCCAGCTCGACGACGCGAAGAAGGCCACGGCGGGGAGGCGCGCGTCGGCAGCGTTCCTGGACCTGACCGCCGACGGCGGTCACGTTCCGCCCGGACGCCAGCCGCTGACTCTCGCGGACCTGGACAGCAGAGCCGACCTCATGGGCCAGATCGCGCTCATCCCCCGGTCGCACCGCCAGACACTCGTTGCGCTGCACCGCCTATGCGCGGAGCATGACGCAGCCGGCGGCCCTGGAGGGCGGGCTGAGACACCACCGGAAGCACTCGCCCGCCGGGTAGCCGATCTTGGCTACCAGCCGCTGTGGGACGCGGTCGCCGGTCCGGGAGCAGGGGCTCAGGACGTCCGGGCAGCGCTGGCGTCCGACCCGGGGAAGCGTGACGAGCTGCGCCGCATCCTTGACCTGGCTCGCTGGTGGCCTCCGCCGGGAACACAGGCCGAGCTGACGGTGCCGACGCAGCGCGCTGAGATGAGGGAGGAGGTCTCGGTGTGACAGTGCTCGGCTTCACCGTGACATTTCACAGCCCGTTCCGGGTCGGCTCCGCCTACGCGAGGGACGGTGTCGACGCGGCTCTCGACCGGCACGACCCGCTGCCCCCCGATCACATCAAGGGCCTCATGCGCGCGGCGGCAACCGACCTGCTGGGACTGCGCCCCGAGCAGGTCGGCGAGGTCTTCGGCAGTCCCCGGAGCCCGTCGCCGTGGTCGTGGTCGTCAGCGCATCCCGACACGGAATGGGAGTTCTCCCACCGTCACCGGGTGATGATCGACCCGGTGAGCCACACGGCCTTGCAGGACCACCTCATGCTCGGCGAGCAGGCATGGGCGGTGCAGGCGCGATACGAGGTGAGCCAGGTGGGCGCAGTCACCCAGGAGGACGCCAGCCGGCATGCTCTTATCCTGCGCTGCGCGGCCTCGGCCGTGCATGGCCTGGGTGCCTGGCGCCGGCGCGGGCTGGGCTGGGTCGGCATCGTCCCTGACGGCGGGCCGGTGTCCGCCGAGGACGCGGCCGGGATACTGAGCCTGGCCGGTGCATCGCGCCAGCCCGCGGGTGCCCGATGAGCGAGCTTGAGCTGGCCTTGCGCCAGCCAGCCCAGATCGGGGACAGGGCCCGCAGCGACTTCGTCCTCGGGACGCAGAATCACCTGCCCGGAACGGTCGTGCGCGGCGCGTTCGCCGCTGCGTGGATCGCTGCCCGCGGCGCGCCAGCCCCCGGCTCGCCGGACCGCCGGCTGTTCCTGCGCCTGTTCGAAGGCGGGATCCGGTTCGGGCCGCTGTTCGGCGGCGCGGAGTTCATCCCCCTGTCGGTGGTCAGCCACAAGTACCGGCCCGGAGAGCACTGCCAGGTCATCGAGTATGACCGGGCGCTCCAGGACGACGTTCCCGACCGGTGCGCGGAGTGCGAATCGCCGCTGGAACATCCCAAGGGCGTGCGCGGAAACCCGATCCGGGTCCGGCGGCGGACCAGCGTTGCCATCGCATCGTCAGGTGTGGCCCGCCGGGGGCTGCTCGTCAGCCGTGACACGCTCGAGGCGGGCCAGTCGTTCCGCGGCACCCTGGTTGCTGACGAGCCAGTCCTGCTGGAGACCCTCAGTGGGCTCGGGCCGGTTCGCGTGGGCGGGCGGCGGACCACTCATGGCTCGGCTGACGTGCGCATTCACGACGGCATGCCGCCGCCCACAGCGGGCCGTCGCGACGACGGATGCCTGATTCTGCGGCTGCGCTCACCCGGGATCTTCGTTGACAGCCACGGGAGGCCCAGGCGCGACCCAGATCCAGACGAACTTCAGGACGTACTCGGCTGCCCGGCGCGGGTAGTGCGCCGATGGGCCCGGTGGGAGAACGCGGGGGGCTGGCACCTCGCGAGCGGGCTGCCCAAGCCAGTCGAGCTCGCGGTTGCGCCCGGCTCCACCTACGTGGTGGAGACCGACGGGGAAGTAACCGATGATGCACTGGCCGCGCTGGGGCGGCGAGGGCTGGGCCTGCGCCGTCACGAAGGCTTCGGTGACCTCGCCCCGCCACCCGTACTGGCGCCAGGACGGCTCAGCCGCGAGGCCGATAACCGCCGGCGGCGAACGCTGGTCGATGCGGTCGCGCCGCTGCGCGGCCTGGCCGTCTCCCGCCCGAAAAGCTGGGAACTGCTGATAGGCAAGCTTGCCGCCCACGCGGCCGGGGACGAGTCCGCGACCGAATTCTTGCGCGTCATGGCCGGGCAACTGGATCAGCGCACCGCCGGCGCACTGCGCCTATACCTCGGCCTGAGCCATGAAGATGCGTCCTACGTGGCCGGGGAGCTGAGCCAGCAATGACGATCACGGCGGAAGCGCGAGCGCCCGGCGACGCGGACCAGCCTGTCCGGATCGGTTCCGTTACCTTCATCCGGTTCTTCCTGCGGTTTAAAGAGCCAGGTGCGGTCACCGTCCCGGGATTCCCTGATCGCGATGAGAACGCGGCATGGGGCCGTGAGCGGGCGCACCTCCTGGTCGATACCGACCCCTGGGGGCGCCCGCACCTGCCCGGCACGTCGCTGGCGGGCGCTCTGCGAGAGATGGCCGGTGACGCCGACGGCGCGGCGGCCGCGGACATGCTGTTCGGGCACCTGCTCCCCGCGGGAAGCGGAGGCACGGAGGTAGACGCGCGGGCTAGCCTGATCTGGGTTCTGGGCAGCCGGCCGGTCGGCCCGGATGACCACGAGCTTGATGCCGTGGCCAGTCAGGTTCGGGCGTCTACGTCGATCTCCCGCACGCGCGCCGCCGCGGAGGCCAACACGCTGCGCGTGGAGGAACTGCTGCCGGCGGGCAGCCGCTTCGAGGTCTTCCTGCGCTGGGATGATGCGCCTGCAGCAAACCTGGACCGGCTGTTGGACCTGCTGGCGGCCTGGCGGCCGCTGATCGGCCGTGGCACCAGCCGCGGCCGGGGCCGCTGCGTGATCGACGGCGTTTACCATGGCACGCTGCGGCTCGATGACCCGGCAGGCTTGCACCGCTGGCTGACCACCAGCGGGCCCGCGCTGGCCCGCGCGGTGGCCACGACCAAGGTTCAGGCAGGCAGCACAGCCGGTGACGTGCGCCCGCTGATACGGGTGACGATGAAGATCATCGGGCCCTTGCGGGTTGGCAGCGGGGAACCGGCCGAGGCGACCGGCGGTCAGGGGCAGAAGGTCACTCCCATGTTCCGCGACGGCGACCGTTACGTGCTGCCGGGAACGGGACTCAAGGGCCTGCTGCGCTCGCGCGCCGAGTACATACTGCGCAGCGTTAGTCTCAGCCCGGAGCCCTGCCTCGACCAGCAATGCGGGCGCTGCTGGCCGTGTGAGGTCTTCGGGTTCGGCGGGGGCAAGGACCCGCAGGCAGGGGTTGCCGGCGCTCGTGCCGCGATCCGCGTCACCGACGCCGTCGTAGAGGCGCCGGAACCGGTGCAGCGGCAGCATGTCGCCATCGACAGGTTCACCGGCGGCGCACGCGACGGCCTGCTGTACACCGTGGAGGCGCTGGAAGGCGGGACCTTCGCCGTCAGCATCGAGCCTCTCGCCAGCGAGATCCCGCCGATCAGGATGACCGAGATCCGGGCTATCTTGCGGCTGGTTCTGGAGGATCTGGACGACGGCATCGCCGGCGTAGGCGCGGGAGTGGCCAGCGGCTATGGCTCCGTCTCGGTCGATCTGCACGATGCGGAAACCCGCGGCGACCTGCCAGATGGCCGGGCCGCGCGGGCGGAGCTGGCCCGCATGGTGCCCTCCAGCGCGCAGGCGGGGGAGAGATGAGCGCAGGCGGGGGAGAGATGAGCGATCCGCTGTCAGGCAAGATGCCCTGGGCGCAGGCCCTGGCCGGACCTCTCGACGGAGTCACCTGCCTCTGGCAGGACCTCGACGGGCTGCACGTCGAGTCGGCGCCCGTCGACCCGCCGCCGACATCCGTGCTGTGGGGATGGCGGGGGGATTCCTACCTGGTCCGAGCGCGCATTGATGGAGGCACCGCCTTCGTCGCCGTGCAGGACGCGCCAGGCACGGCGAGTGCTGGACTAGACGGCTCACCAGCGCTTCCGTGGGCTGCCGGGGACGATCGGATCGCCGCAAGTCATGGTCGCGGACCAGCAGCGCAGGCCGGAGGTGTCGGCGCCACCTACGAGCAGATCGTGATCGACGGCATCGGCGACGGGGCCGGGCCAGTTACCTTCCTGCGGCCCGCCCGGGTCCCTGGCAATGGGCAGTCCCCGGACCGCCATGCCTGACATCCAGCCGGCCGTACGGCGGTCGGATCACCCGGCCGTCGGCCCCACTGCCCCCGTTGGCGCTGCCTCCGCCGGCTATGAGCAAGCTGGCGGCAAGCCAGCCGCCAGGTGGCGTCACCCCGGCTGGTCCTGGACGGTAGGCCGTGACTGGCTCATCCCGTCCGGCGTCGCCGTGACCACGCTCCTGATCGGCGCGGGGTTCGGCGCGATCGGCGCGCCAACCGGTGGCCGGGCGCTGGCCTACCTCGCGATCGGTGCCGCAGGCCTGGTGCTGCTGGTCCTGACCTGGATCGCCTACCGGGGCCGCGAGCGCATGCTCCGCCGAAACGGCACCGCCTACATCATTTACGAGGAGGCACGGGAATGGTCGCTCGATGACTCCCGGGACTTCCTCGCTGCGGCGGGACGCCAGTTCGCCCGGACGATCCGCGTGCCCGGCCCGGGAAAGTTCGGAGAATCCTGGGACTGGCCGCTCGGCGACGGCGCCGAGAATTGGGATAGCAAGGTCACCGAGTTGACCCGTTCCTTCCAGGCCCTGTACTTGGCCACGTACTCCGATGACGATCCCGAAACCCCCAAGGGAACTTTCCTCTGGGCCTGGTGGGCCGTCGCGGTCGCCTACGGCGCGCGGGTGACCGCCACCGACCGCGGGATCGCCCTCGACGTCTGGCAGCGACCCAGCCGGGGCCGGGCCGGACACCTTGAGGCAGCGCCATGGTCTCAGCGTCCCCACCGTTTCGGCCAGGGCGGCCCGGCGCGTGCCATCACTGAGGTCCTGCCTGGCTGCGTGCCGCAGGAACTGACCTGGCCCGCGCAGGTCACCATCATTCCCCGACAGGCGCAACCCGGAACCGGGCCTGAGGATCGGATCGGTGTAGCTATCTTGCTCGTCCGGCTTGGGCTCGCGCCGTGGGGACCGCTCCCGGCGGTGCCCGCTGTACCGGACCCTGCCGTGCCCGTCAGCCTGGTCCTGGACGACGCGGCCGGCCTGGGTCCCGCCGGGACGTTCCCATGCGAGATCCATGAGCTGCGCATCGCGCCGCCTGCTGGCACCGGGCTCTTCCCCTGGCAGGCATATCCGGCCCTGGTCGGCGGGGTATCCGCATGGATCCGGCGCAAGGCCGCCACGCTGGAGGGCCGTACGGTCGTGCTCGGGACGGTTATGCCGGCCGAGGTCGCCCTTGGGCTGGGCATCGATGCGGGGCAGATCGGGGTGCCCGGATGGCCCGCGCACCTATGGCCCGCTATCTACCGGCAGAGCGCCGACTCGCTCGTCGTCCCCAGGCTCGACCTTGGTGAAGCTGGATTCATGCGCCGGGCAGGCGGTTAATATGCCGGCGGTGATCGAGTTGCGGCTCCGGGCCGGCTGGCCGCTCGAGGCGACTACGCGCCAGCTCCACGGCCTTGCTTGTGCCGTGTTCGAAGGCGAGCATGCCGACGGCCACGCTGGGGGAGAGAAGCCGTTCACGGTATGGCCGCTGAGCCCTGACCCGGCCGCGCCCGGCACCGGGTGGCTGCTCCGTACCGCGTGGCTGCGAGCCGGGCTGCCGCAGGGGGTGCTTGCCGCTTACGGTCAGCTTCGGCTCGGCCATGTGACCTGCAAGGTCACCGACGTAAACTACGGGCCGGCCACGCATGCCGAGCTTGCGGCTGGCCCGGCAGCAGACGGCGCGCGGCTGACATTCCGATCCCCGACCTACTTCTCGCAGAACGGGGCCGACGTGGTCGTTCCCGATCCGCGACTGATCGTCGGCTCCTGGCGGCGGCGATGGAACGCCTCCCTGCCAGGAGGCGACGCGCTGACCATCAGCGAGGACGCATGGCGCGAAATCAACCGGGCAGTCCGGCTGGCCAACTTCGACCTGAGCACGCAGCGGATGGACTCCGGCCGCGGTCACGAACGGGCCGGATTCACCGGCAGCGCGACGCTTCGGCTGGACAAGGGCGTTCCTGCCGAAACGCGAGCGCAGTTCGGAGCGCTGGCGCGATTCGCCGAGTTCTGCGGCACCGGCGCCCAGACCACCCACGGCTTCGGCGCCACCAGCGTTGAATGCCTTCCCGATTGAACTCGAGATGCAGCGGAGTAATGAAAGAGTCTACACATCCATCGCCCGGCATCGAGGGCATATAAAACGCACCTGGTTGAACCAGAAGCCCTGATATGCGCGATATCGCAAAGCGCAGCCCGACAATCGAGGGCATAGAAACAAGTACGCTTGGGCCATGGTGAGCTGGTAGAGGTCGTAAAAAAATCCGGCCCGACATCGAGGGCATAGAAACCCGAACACGCCAACGTTGAGGAACGTGCGGTTGGCGAACGTCGCAAAGCCCCGCCCGACATCGAGGGCATAGAAACGGCCGGTAGGAAGCTGAATTCCGTTTGGGCGTCCTGAAGTTCGATGACGCAGTGTTACGCGAGCTGCGCCGTGTATCCGTTTAGCCGAATTTTGACTTGTGCAAAGCGGCGACGGGACTCCGGGCGTCGGCGCGACGGCGTTGTCGCACCCGATGGAGACCGTCGTGTACGTCGACCGGCCTGGCAGCCTGCTGCGCAGCCGAGGCGACCGGCTGGTGGTCGAGCACCAGGACGAGGTCTTGTTCCGGCTGAACCTGCGCCGTGTCCGGCAGGCGGTATGCGTCGGGCGGGTGGGGATGACGACGCCGTTCCTGCACCGGGCGCTGCGTGACGGGATCGACGTCGTTCTCCTGGACGAGCATGGCGGTCCGGGCGGGCGGCTGACATCGCTGGCGCACAGTGATACGACGGCCCGCCGGGCGCAGTACCGCTTGGCGGACGACCCGCCTGCGGCACGGGAGCTGGCACGCTGTTTCGTGGACGGGAAGCTCGCCAACATGCGCGTCGCGCTGCTGCGGGCGGACCGCCGCGCGCCCGGTCAGGCGCGCGCTGACATCGCGGAGGCCCTGGCCGCTGCCCGCCTGGTGCTCGCGGATGCGACCTCGATCGAGGAGATCATGGGGCACGAGGGAATGGCGACCCGCGAGTACTTCCGTTCATGGCAGGAGGAGTTCGGCGCGGACTGGGGCTTCACGGCGCGGGAGAGGCGGCCGCCGCCCGATCCTGTCAACGCGATGCTGTCATTCGGGTACACCCTGCTCGTTCATGAGGCCGTGGCCGCGCTCGGGACAGCGGGCCTTGACCCTGCGGTGGGCTTCCTGCATCAGGCGCGGTGGGGCCTGCCGAGCCTCGCGCTGGACCTGATGGAGGAGTTCCGCCCGCTGGTGGTGGATGCCGTGGTGTTCCGGGGCCTGGCTAGCGGCATCGTCCGGTCGGAGGAGTTCGAGGTCACCCCCGCGCTCGGGTGCCGCATGAGCCCGAGGGCCCGTCAGGCGTTCCTCGCCGCGTACGAACGCCGGATGCTGACCTTGTTCACCCATGAGCCGTCGGGCCGGCGGGTGTCCTACCGCGCCGGCTTGGCGCTGCAGGCCCGCGGGCTTGCCCGCACCATCCTGGATCCGGACCGGCCATACCGGCCCGTTCGCTGGAAGTAGCTGAGGGTCGTTTGGGTGCCGTGGCGCGGCCTCGCATCTTCGGGAGGGCATGGCCTCGCATCTTCGGGAGGGCACGATGCTTTACCTGATCACGTACGACATCGCTGATGACCGGCGCCGGGAGGATGTCGGCACACTGCTGTCGGGATACGGCCCGCGAGTACAGCTGAGCGTCTTCGAGTGCGACGTGCGGTCGCGGCGGGAGGCCGTGGACCTGCGCGGCAAGCTCAGGGACCTCATCGACGCGGTGGAGGATCAGATGCGCATCTATCCGCTCGATGAGCGGGCTGCCCGTGACAGGGTGGTACTCGGCGCCCGGGTCATCGAGGAACGCCAGGACTTCTGGATCGTCACGTGAGGCCGGTACACGATTGCCGCTGGCGGGTCATTTGGGCCTCGGTTGGCGCGGCGCGAACTCCCTGGTCAGCGGCATGGTGGTCACGTTCCGCTGCCGAAAGCTTGCCTTGCGGGCCACCGAGACGGGAGGATGGCGCAACGGACACCAAACGCCCAGGTCACAGACGCCCTGGGAAGGCATCCGTCGCAAAGCCCCGCCCGACATCGAGGGCATAGAAACCGGCTGGTTTGTCAGCGTGGCGTGGCCGTCATCGTGACGTCGCAAAGCCCCGCCCGACAACGAGGGCATAGAAACTGCAGCTGCAGCATGTGGACGACGTTGCAGGTCTGGATCGTCGCAAAGCCCCGCCCGACATCGAGGGCATAGAAACTGTCAAGCTTAGGTAGACTAGCCGGGCTTAGCGTCGCAAAGCCCCGCCCGACATCGAGGGCATAGAAACCGATCCACGACTGCTCTTCGTGGGTGAGATGACCGAGTCGCAAAGTACCGCCCGACATCGAGGGCATAGAAACCTTGACCGCTGATGTCTCAGCTTGTTCAGCTGCGTCGCAAAGTACCGCCCGACATCGAGGGCATAGAAACTTGAGAGCCCGCTGGTAGACCCCCATGTGCCAGGGGTCGCAAAGTACCGCCCGACATCGAGGGCATAGAAACAATACGGCCAACAGGATGCCCGCGATCTTCGTAATCGTCGCAAAGCCCCGCCCGACATCGAGGGCATAGAAACGCTCGGCTGGACCACCACTCCACCGATCGCTCGGTGTCGCAAAGCCCCGCCCGACATCGACGGCATAGAAACGAATGGTATTGAAGCCACGGGAGCGCAAACAGATCGCCGAGTCGCAAAGCCCCGCCCGACATCGAGGGCATAGAAGCGACGTGCCCCGGCATGCTCAGGGTTCGCGGCGTCTGTGTCTGGCAGGGGAGGAGTTCCCGGTGGGTGCTCGTCCGTCAGTACGCCATCGGCCGCGTAGCCCTGCGGGAGTATGAACGGGTGGCATCGAGCCCGTCGGTGGCACGTCTCTGGCGTCTGCGAAGCGGTGCGGGCCGGCCAGGCAGACTCGCAGTACCCGCGAGATGGGCCAAGTGAATATAATGATTCGTTATACTTGGGATCATGCCGTGGGAGGTGCTGCTCCTGGAGCCGGTTAATGACTGGTTCCTGGACTTGTGCAAGAACGATCCGCTGGCGGCCGACAGGGTGGAGGAGGCGCTGGATGAGCTGGCGGAGCGGGGACCGGAGCTGGGCCGTCCGCTGGTGGACCGGTTGCACAGCAGCAAGATCCACAATCTGAAGGAGCTCCGGCCCCGGACGCCCGGGGTCAGTGAGGTGCGCATGCTGTTCGTGTTCGATCCGGCGCGGCAGGCGATCATCCTGGTCGCGGGGGATAAGGCAGGGACGTGGAATCGCTGGTATGGCGAGGCGATCCGGCTGGCTGAGCGGCGTTACGCTGCTTACCGTGGGGAGCAGGAGGAGTCATGAAGGCGGTGCGGTGGGAGGACACGAAGCGCCGGGTCCGGGAGATCAGCCCGGACTGGGATGCCCCGGACCGGGTGGCGGCGCGTGAGCGCGGCCGGGAGGAGCTGCGGGCGGAGCAGCGCGGGTATCAGCTGGCGCAGCTGCGCAAGAACGCGGGCCTGACCCAGGCGCGGGTCGCGGTGTCGATGGGCGTCTCGCAGGCGCGGGTTTCGCAGATCGAGCACGGCAGGATCACGGAGCTGGACGCGGTCCGCGCTTATGTCGAGGCGCTCGGCGGGACCGTCGACGTCATGGCCCGGGTTGGTGACTGGGCTGTGAAGGTCGCCTGACGCATGATGAGCGGCGCCGCGCGACGGCCCGGATGGATGCTCTGGCCGGGTGCCGAGAGTGACTAGCCAAGTGACAACGGGCTCAGGCAGCAGCAGACTGGGCCCGACGTAGCCAGACAGCCCGGCCCTGCCTGACCTGCCGGTATCAGACTCAGCGCGACGGTGGCGGACGGAACCGCCAGGCATGGCATGCAAGAGGTCCGGAGTTCGAATCTCCGTAGCTCCACCCGTTTCCCCAGTTCACAGCACCAATCTAAGATCATCGAGAGTGTCCTGAGACTGCTTGACCGTCACTTGACCGTCGCGGCGGACGTGCATGATTGGCACTCAGCCTCACGGATTGGTTCTCGATGGCAGGCCGGGCGAGCGGGACCGTGGTCGCTGATGAACAGCTGACGGGTCCCCGGTGACCCGCCGGTGGACGCTGGCCTGACAATCATCCAGGTCATTATGGCCCGCGGCGTGCGGCCGATGGGCTGCTGCGCGCAGCGCGTGGCCGCCGCCATGGTCCGGTCGGGCGGGCGATTGCGAGTTCGGGCGGCAGCGTGAGACCCCGGCGTTCGCTGAACGTGTACGCGGGCTCGTGCTTTCTCGGCGAGGGCGGCCGGGCTGATGGTCGCGTCCCTTACGCGCACTGCGCAGTCCCTGCTGTCAGTCCGACGCGGAGGCCCGAGCGATCAGGCAGAATTACGCGGGAGCGTGGCGGCCGGCAGGGGCAGGAAACAGCAGCACTTAGCTGGCACGTAGGACCACGTCACGCCGCGCCCGGGCTCGCCGCCGATGCCTGCCTGCAGCCGGGCCAGGTGCCGATTTCTAGTGGCACAAATTATCCGCCTTGTCCGACAGTGTGGCCGCGTGCCTCGCGGGAATATCGTGAGAGGAGATTGTGTCAGTCATAATCGGCGGATGCAGGAGATCCGGTTTAACGCGCGGTGCGCAGGCACCGCATCGGCCGGCGATCCGCGCGTCACGTCATGGCTACCACCATCCCGGCCGGCATGGTGACCAGCCAAGGGAACCCCGCATGGCGGTACACCGGCCGGGACGAGCGGAACCGCGAACCGGAAGTGATCGCGGTGGAGATCAGGGCCAGCCAGGACCAGGATGCGTACCTGCTGGTCATCCACTCATGCCCACGAGCCTCCGGGAAAGGTAACCGCAATGCCCAGGCGCGACCCGCCGCAGGTCAGCCACGACACTCCGATCGGCCCTGACGTTGACCTCGAGCACGATGACATCCGCCTCGCCGACGGAACGCGACTGACCACCCAGGCCGCCGGCCAGATCATCGAGCAGGTCCGCCGCACTGCCGGCCGGCCGTCGCTGACGGGCCAGGGCGAGCATTCCCCGCAGGTGTCAGCGCGGGTTCCGCCGGAGCTGCTGGACGCCGTCGAGCGATACGCCAGGCTAGTCGGCAAGACCGTCTCGCAGGTCGTCCGCGAAGCACTGGAGCGCCTAACCAGCACCAACTCGCGTGTCCGCCGCTGAAACGGGGATATTGACGGTCAGCGCGTCGCGCTGCGGGCAATCTCTTAGGTACGACGCAGCACACGACGCAACCCGAAGCGTTCACCCAAACTGGCGTCGCGCACTCCTGGGCTGCTGCACCCACGACTGCGGTGGCTGATGACCCAGGCAGCACCAGGTCGCCGACTCTCGCCGCGTAGCACCGGTGCGGCGACGTTAGAAAATGTCGCCGCAGATCATTCAATCTGTGCGTTCGCCGTCACCGGTAGGTTCCGCCAGCTGGCGTTATGGGCTGCGGTCTCAAGCCATACAGGGGCGCACATAGCACCGGAAGGTTATTAATTACATGCTGCGTCGATTGTTTCGGTCCAGAACACAGATCGATCCTAGCCGTGGACAATCGACATACAGAATTCGGCGCGTTGGTAGTCAAGTTCCCGAGTTGGAAGTCGTTGTTCGGGCCGCCAGTCGTTGAAACTACTGTCAGGATACAAAGCGACCAGCAACAACTGAAACAGTGGTAGGGCAAGGTTAATTGTAGACACCGCGACGTATGTCTCTTCGAGCGTCTCGACGATTCGGACTACGACGGCAACGGGTTCGCGCCCAATGACCAGGAGCTGCTCCGTCTCGGGCGCCTCCCGCGCCATCGCAAGCAGTACTTGTGCCTCTTCGACAACGAAGGAAGCGAACTGTTCGCCGCGGTCAGCCGCCAGCGCTTCATAGTCGTCTTCAGTTGGCCAGATCTGCCCTGCATCCCGAAGGGCTCTGAACACTGGGAAGGCATCATCAGGTTCGCCGGACCGATGCCAAGCGCACGCACACAGCCATACAACGCCTTCTTCTTCATCGAACCATGTCACGCCACGCCAATGATGCGTATGCCGGAGTATTGTCAGCGACCGCTTGCCGCCTTGGGGGCCAAGAATATCCGGACCCGTTGTGGCACTACTCCGCTCGCTCTGAAATGCTCGGACGATGCCGTTCCGAGAGACCAAATCTTCGAACGTGGCTGATTGTGGGCTTCCGAGATCCTCACTGCAGCAGCGGCCAGTGACGCGGAGCTCGTGTCCGGCTGCGCAGACGAATGAACCTAGATGGGACCTGCCGGATCCAGCCACGCATCAGAGGTTAGCTGCAATGCCGGGGAGTTAAGAGCCCGCAGATCATTAACACGCTGTCTTGATCTGTGGCGGTGTCGTGATGCCCTGTGCGCTGGCGAGGCTGGTCAGGTCGTCGAGGCTGGCGAGCCGGTGCGGGCCGGGCTGGATGACGTGGCCGGCCTGGTGCAGGAGCTGGCGGATGTCGCGGATTCGCTTGTTAATGGTTTCGGGCCGGACGCTGAACAAGGCGGCGATGGCGACCTGGGGCAGGGCGAGGCGCTGGTGCAGGATGGTGGCCAGCAGCCGGTCGGCGAGGGTCAGGATGGGGCGGCGCCCGGTGCCGGAGGCGGGCAGCCGGGGGCGGTGGCCGCGGCGGGCGTCCAGCTCCGCTTCGCGCTGCTGGCCGTGCAGGGTCATCAGCGTGGTGATAAGGGTGTCCCATTCCTGGGCGCTCAGCCCGGTCAGGGCCGGGCGGGCCAGCCAGGCCAGGCCGGGGCTGGGCTGGTCGAAGGGATCCGGGGCGCCGCTGGCCTGGTCGTATTCCCTCGGGTGGAGGGTGTAGTTCCAGTCGCCGTGCCAGTCGTGGCGGGTCAGGGGTAACGCGCCCATCTGCCGGTCGCTGATCTTGACCCCGGTGTCGTAGCTGGCGGTGCCGGGCTCGGCGCGGACCCTGAGCCCGGTGCGGGTGGTGGTGGCGGCGATGGTCGCCACGATGACCTCGTGGCTGGTCAGCGGCCGCCCGCGCCAGTTCATCGTGATGTGGGAGAACAGCCGGTGCTCAATCTTGTTCCACTTCGATGTCCCGGGCGGGAAGTGGCACACGGTGATCTCCAGCCCGGTTTCCACGGCCAGGGCGGCCAGCTCGGCCTTCCACGCGCGGGTGCGGTAGCCGTTGGAGCCGCCCGCGTCCGCGGTGATCAGCAGCCGCCGGGCCGCCGGGTAGTCGCCGCGGCCGGCCGCGTTCCACCAGCGGCGGATCGACTCGACGGCGAACGCGGCCGTGTCGTGGTCGGTGCCGACGTTCACCCAGCCGGCGTTCGCGGTGACGTCGTAGATCCCGTAGGGCACCGCCTTGCCCAGGCCGTCGCCGGGGAAGTCGTGCGTGCGGGTGGCCTCGGGCTGGCCCCTGGGCCGCCATTCGCGGCCCGCGTTCTTGAACTCGCCGATGAGCTCCTTCTTCTTGGTGTCCACGCTGATCACCGGGTCGGCGGTGCCCTGATAGGCCCTGGCCTGCTCGCTGATGTACCGGAACTGCGCGTCCCGGTCCGGGTGCCGCTGGCCCTCGATGGGAGCGTGTTCAATCTTCTGTGTAAGGGGTGACCCAGATGGATCGGTGTGACGAGTGCTGCACCGGCAGAAAGGTCACTTACCGTGAACGAGAACCAGAAGACGGCAATGATGAAAATGATCTCGGAAGACCTGGCGGCCGATGATGGCGGGCAGGAGCCTGGCCCGGAGGAGTGGGAGGCGGCGGCACGGCTGGCGGATCTGGTCAGCCCGGAGGCGGTCGACCGGATGCTGGCCGATGCCGACGCCGCCGGGATGGCGGTGGACGGCCCGGGAGGCCTGCTCAGCCAGCTGACCAGGACGGTGCTGGAGCGGGCGCTGGGCGCCGAGCTCGATGACCACCTGGGGTACGTGAAAGGCGACCCGGCTGGCAACGGCTCGGGTAACTCCCGCAATGGCAGCTATGACAAGACCGTGACCACCGCGGCCGGGCCGGTGCGGATCGGGGTTCCCCGTGACCGTAATGGCTCCTTCGAGCCGAAGATCGTGCCGAAGGGACAGCGGCGGCTCGGCCAGGTCGATGACATGATCTTGTCGCTGTATGCCCGGGGCATGACCACCCGCGACATCCGAGCGCACCTGGCCGAGGTCTACGGCGCCGAGGTGTCCCCGGCGCTGGTCTCCGGCGTGACCAGCGTGGTGGCCGAGGAGATCACTGCCTGGCAGACCCGGCCGCTGGACGCGGTCTACCCGATCATCTACATCGACGCGCTGATGGTGAAGGTCCGCGACAGCGGGAGCGTCGACAACAAGGCCGCGCACCTGGCCATCGGCGTCGACACCGACGGCTACAAGCACGTGCTGGGCCTCTGGCTCGCGGCCGCCGAGGGTTGTGGGACACCCACATGTCGGCTGGGGCCGATTGTGGCTGCGGCCTGAGGAAACACGCCGGGCCGGGTACTCGCGGTATTCAAGCCGGAACGTTAAGTTACCAGGTGCTGCCTTGAGAATGCCGGTGCGAGGAAGGTGTGCGTGTGGCGGAGGCCAGGCTCAGGCTGATTGCCGGTGACCGGGAACTTGCCGGGCTGCCGTCCGATCCGCTGGTGTTCCAGGCCGAGTGCGTCGAGGCGTTCGTCGCCTCGTGGACCGCGCGGGGGTTCGCAGCGTCGACGATCGGCACTGACGCCGGGGTGCTGGAGCGGATGCTGGCGGCGTTAGGGCGCCCGGCGTGGGAAGTGACTGCCGCCGGTGTCGACCGTGTCGTCGGCGAGCTGGCCAGCTCGGGCCGGGCGGTGTCGACCCGGCGTAATTACCTGCAGGTGTTCCGCGGCTTTCACCGTTTCCTGGAAGTCCGCAAAGCCGGGGAGATCGAGGCCGCGTTCGGTGTCCGGCTGTCCTGCCCGGTGGATGAGTTCAACTCTGCCCGGCATATCAGCGATGACTCGCCGGCCCAGGACCCGCCGCCGGTGCCGGAGCGGGTGGCGGAGTTCTTCGGCTTCTTACGGGACCGGGTCGCCACGGCCCGCAAGTACGGGCCCGCCGCCCGCGATTACGCGTTGTTCCGCACCTTGTATCACGCGGGGATCCGCTGCGAGGAAGCCGTGCTGCTGGACGCTGCGGATGCTCATTTCAGCCGCGGGCCGTTCGGCAAGCTGCATGTCCGTTTCGGCAAGGGAGCCCGCACCTCGGGCCCGCGGCCGCGGTGGGTGCCGATGCTCGATGGCCTGGATGTGCTGCTGCGCTGGTTCCTTGATGACGTGCGCGGCCGGTTCCCGGACTCGGCCGTGCTGTTCTGCGATGAGTCCGGCGGCCGCCTGTCGCCCGGGACGGTCCGGAACCGGCTCCGGCACCTGATGCAGCTGGAGGGCCGCGGCCAGCCGGAGTGGTTCACCCCGCACTCGCTGCGCCGGGCATGCGCCACCCATAACTATGAGCGCGGCATGGATCTGGTCGCGATCCAGCAGATCCTCGGCCACTGGAGCGTGGCCTCGACGATGCGGTACGTCCGCCCGTCGGAAACGTTCATCGAGGACGCATACCGCAAGGCCGTGTCAGCCGCGCTCGGCGAGCTCACCGGGGAAGGATGAGCATGCAGATCACCTGGAAGCTGCGGATGGCCGCCGCGCAGCGGGAAGTCTGGACCGGAACCCAGCTGCGCCGGCTGCTCGCCGAGCGGGCCGGACTGGAATTGTCGTCAGCGTCGGTATCGGCGCTGTTCACGGGGCAGCCGTCCCAGATCAAGCTCACCACCCTCGTGGCGCTGTGCACCGCGCTGCAGTGCAGCCCGGCGGACCTGTTCGACATCGACACCACTCCCGTCGAGCGTCCCGCGGTTTGCGTCCCGGCAGCCCGGCTCGCCGCCGGCGGTGAGCCGCGGGCCGTCCGGGGACGATCGATGCCGCCGATCTGAGCACGGCAGGTCACGATGACAGTCAGGATCAGCGACTGCGGCCGCTGCGGCCGCCCTGTCGGCATCCCCGGCCGTGAGCACTGCGCCCGCTGCCGCTACGCCCTGGCCCACCGCCCGGACAAGCAGGAATGCCAGGGCTGCGGCAAGCAGAAAGCCCTCAGCGAAGCGACCGGCCTGTGCGTGCTGTGCTCGCGGGCCTGCATCCGCTGCGGTCACAAGATCGGCCGGGCCGGCCGGACGCTGTGCGGCGAGTGCTCCCGCCGGGAACGCCGGCAGCAGGCCCGGCAGCCCTGCCCGCGATGCGGGAAACCGGGCCGGATCCGCAGTGATACCGGCTGGTGCGGCCCTTGCTCCCGCCCCGGACGGCCGCCCGCGCCGGACGCGGCCTGCCGGGGCTGCGGCACCGTCACGCACCTGGCCGGCGCCGGGCTGTGCCTGCGCTGCTATGACAAGTCCCCGCACCGCATCGCCGTCCGGGCCGGGAACCTCACCGCCGGCCTTGATGACGCCCCGGCCTGGCTGCCCGGCTTCGCCAGCTACCTGGCCACCCGCCACCACGCCGCCCGCGCCTGCCAGATGATCACCGTGCTGGGCAGGCTGCTGCGCGACGGCGGCAGCGTGCACCCGCAGGGCCTGCTGCACCGCGCGCCTGCGGTCAGCGTCCCGCTCGCCGGTGCGCTGGAGGACTTCTTCACCCGCTACCACCTTGCCGTGCCGCCCGGCCATGACGAGGACCGCGCCGCCGGCCGGCGTCACCGCCGCCTGCAGGCGATCCCGGCACCACTACGGCCAGCAGCCGAGGCGTTCGCCGGGCATGAGCTGAACGGGCGCATCCGGGCACGCCATGCCGGCACCCGGCCGCGCCAGCACTCCACCATCGAGGCCCACCTCACCACGATCCGCGACCTGGCCCTCTTCCTCACCGCCACGACGGCCATCACCGACTGGGCCACCGTCAGCGCCGCCGACATCGAGGCGTTCCTGAAAACTCAGCCCGCCAGGGCCGTGCACCGGCTCGCTGCGCTGCGCCGCTTCTTCGGCTTCGCGGCCCGCCACCGGCTCATCCTGGCCAGCCCCGCCGCGGGCATGACCGTCCCCCAGCCATCCGGCTTCCACGGCCCGGCCCTGTCCCGCGAGCAGCAGCGCTCGCTGTTCCGCCGCTGGACCGCCGCCACCAGCCTGCACCCGCACGAGGCCGCCATCGGGCTGCTCGCACTGATCCACGGCGCCACCACCCAGGAGATCCGCCATCTCACCGTGGCGGGCATCCACCCGGCCCGCCGGGCCGTGCACCTGCCCGGCCGGCCGCAGCCCACGCCGCTGGACCCGTGGACCTGGACAGCGATCCAGCGCTGCCTGGACCACCGGAAGGCACTCAACTCCGACAACCCCCACCTGTTCGTCACCCGCGTCACCAAGGCCACCCGGGCGCCGGCCGACAGCGGCTACCTCAAGAACGCCGTCGCCCGCTCCGGAGTCCGGCCCCGGATCCTGCGGTCCTCACGGCTGCTGACCATGGTCAACACCGCCGACCCCAAACTCGTCGCCACAGCCTTCGGAATGACTCGCGACGCCGTCACCGCCTACCTCGCCGACCGCGTCGACCCGACGCGGCTCGCCGACCTGTGAACTTCAGGCAGCACCATGCACATGATCACGCGAACATGTGCGCTTCAGCCCGCTTCTGGGGCGGCGTGCTCACCGAGCTGCGCAACCGCGGCGTCAGGGACGTCCTGTTCGTCTGCTGCGACGGCCTCGGCGGGCTGCCCGAGGCCATCGAGGTCACCTGGCCCAGGGCGATCGTGCAGACCTGCGTCATCCATCTCATCCGCGCCTCGATGCGGTACGTCTCCCACGACGACCGCAAGAAGGTCGCCACCGCGCTGCGGCCGGTCTACACCGCCGTCAACGAGGCCGCCGCCAAAGACGCGCTCGAGCAGCTGCGCGGCGTGCACGGCAAGCGCTACCCCGGCCTGCTGGCCGCCTGGGACCGGGCCTGGGAGCAGTTCATCCCGTTCCTGGAATTCGACACCGCGATCAGGAAGGTGATCTACACGACCAACGCCATCGTTATCTAGAGCCTCAGCCCGGGTGTTTTCAACGTCCGCCACGAGCACTGTGACGTGCTCGGATGGCGGTTTTTTCATGGTTATCTTCTGCCTTGTCCGTGACGTTGTTCAAGGAGGAGATGATGCTGGTGCATCCGGTGACGGTCCCTGGTTCGGGGACCCGATCGTGGACGGTTCTCGGGGATGACGACGTGCCGGTCGTCCCGGTCGACAGGTTCCTGGCCTATCTGACCGACATCGGCAGATCGCCGAACACGGTGAAGGCCTATGCCCACGACCTCAGGGACTACTGGTCCTTCATCGGCTTCCGTTGCCTGGACTGGCGCGAGGCCCGGCTGGAGGACGTCGGCGAGTTCGTCGCCTGGCTGCAGCTTCCCCCGGCGGGCCGGGCGGGCGAGGTCGCGGTGCTGCCGCCCGTGTCGGCTCATGTCGGTGCATCGACGGTGAACCGCAAGCTCGCGGCTGTGAGCGCGTTCTATGCGCACCAGGCCCGCAACGGAGCCGGGGCCGGTGACCTGCTGGCCGCCTGGCGGGTCGGCGGGCGGGGCGGGCGGAAGCCGTTCCTGCACCACGTGAGCAAGGGCGAGCCCTATCGCGGGCGGGCGATCGCGCTGAAGGCGCCGGCGAAGCTGCCGCGGATCCTGGCTGTCGCCGAGGTGCAGGCGGTCCTGGATGCCTGCACCCGGCTGCGGGACCGCTTCTTCTTCGCGGTCTTGCACGAGACGGGCTGCCGGGCCGGCGAGGTGCTCGGCCTCCGGCATGAGGACATCGCCGCCGCCGAGCAGGAGATCACCATCGTGGCCAGGGAGAACGCGAACGGGGCGAGGGCGAAGTCCGGCGGCCGGACGGTCCCCGTCGGCCCCGAGCTGATCCGGCTCTATGCCGACTACCTCCACGAAGAGTACGGGAGCACCGACAGCGACTTCGTCTTCATCAACCTGTTCGCGGAGCCGAGAGGGCAGGCATGGTCGTATCAGGCGGCCTATGACCTGGTGCTTCGGCTGCGGTCGAAGACGGCGCTGGACTTCGACCCGCACTGGTTCCGGCACTCGGCCGCCACGAGGTGGCTCCGCGATGGCGTGCCGATCGAGGTCGTATCCACGCTCCTCGGCCATTCCTCGGTGGCTGTCACGTCCTCGGTTTACGGGCACCTGACGGCGGAGGATGCGCGGGCGGCGCTGGAGAAAGCCGGCTGGCTGTCCGGGGAGCGGGTGTCGTGGTGACCGTCCTTCCCGGCCCGGGCCGGCTTCCCGGCCCGCCCGGCCTTCTAGAGAAGCTGGCGGCCGAGGTGCGCCCGGAGTTCCGCGGCGACGACCTCGTCTTCGACCTGCGGGATCCGGTGTTCGGCGGGAAGCCGTGCCTGGTCCCCGCATGCGAGCGCACCGCCGTCGGCCACGGGCTCTGCCAGGGGCACCGGCAGCGGTGGGCGGCAGCGGGCCGGCCCGGCGTCCGGGAGTTTGCCGAGTCGGCCGCTCCGTTCGCCGCAGGCAGGGCCGGCACCCTGGCTCTGCGCTGCGAGCAGATCAGGCTGGGCGCCCTGCCTGCGCGCCTGAAGCTGGAAGTGCAGTACGCGCTGCAGCGCCGGCACGACGAGCGCGAGGGCAAGGCCCCGCCGTTCATCGTGATGATCATGACCCGTTTCCTGGCCGCCAGCGAAGCGTCCTCGCTGCTGGACCGCACCGAGCAGGAATGGCGGGAGACGTTCGGGAGGAAGCGCAGCAACGCCATCGCGCTGCTGGCCTGGTCCCGCCGGCAGGTCGCCGACCTGGCGGAGGGCGGCGGCTGGGACGCCGAGTATCCCCGCGACGCCTGGCAGATGCACCGCCTCGGCTTCGCGGGCCGGAACGTCCTGGACTTCTCCCGCATCCCGCAGCTGCAGCTGAGAGACCTGGTCAAACGGTGGATCCGGTGGCGGCTAAGCACCGGCCTCGGCCTGGAGGCAGGCGGCGCCCGGCCGCTGCGCGTCCTGACCCGGTTCGCCGTCTTCCTCCGCGAGCGCGGCATCGACGGCGCCAGCGGCATCAGCCGGACCGTGCTCGAGGGCTACCTCGCCGACCTTCATGCCGCCAGGGGCGGCAGGCCAGAGCACGGCGCCCACGTCAGCGTCCTCGGGCTTTTCCTGTCCGCGGTCCGCCAGCACGGCTGGGCCCCCGGCCTGCCGCCGGACGCCATGATCGTCCGCGGCGACCAGCCGCCCCGCATCGAGATGCTGCCCCGGGCGCTGGCCGGGCACGTGATGGCCCAGGTCGAGCAGCCCGGCAACCTCGCCCGCCAGGGCAACCCCGCCTACCGGCTGGCAACGCTCATCCTGATCCGCTGCGGCCTGCGCGTCTCCGACGCCCTCAAGCTGCCCTTCGACTGCACCGCCACCGACGAAGCGGGAGCGCCTTACCTGCGCTACCTCAACAACAAGATGAAACGCGAAGCACTCGTCCCGGTCGACGACGAGCTGCTGGAGCTAATCCGCGGCCAGCAGCAGCGCGTCCTGGACCGCTACCCGCCCGGGGCCGTGTTGTTCCCCCGGCCGGAGAAGAACCCGGACGGGAAGACGCCGGTCAGCAGCTCTACTTACCGGCTGGCGCTCTACCGCTGGCTGGAGCTCTGCGATGTCTGCGACGAGCACGGCCGGCCCGTGCGCCTCACTCCCCATCAGTGGAGGCACACGCTCGGGACGGTCCTGATCAACCGCGACGTCCCCCAGCATGTCGTGCAGAAGATCCTCGACCACGACTCACCGCTCATGACGGCCCATTACGCACGGCTGTCCGATAAAACCGTCCGCGAGCACTGGGAAAAGGCCCGCAAGGTCAACGCCCAGGGCCGGCCCGTCCAGATCAGCCCCGACGGCCCGCTCGGCGAAGCCGCATGGTCGAAACAGCGGCTGTCGAGGGCCACCCAGGCGCTGCCGAACGGCTACTGCGAGCTTCCCATGGTCCGCACCTGCCCCCACGCGAACTCGTGCCTGACCTGCCCGATGTTCGTGACCACGGCGGAGTTCCTCCCGCAGCACCGTGCCCAGCGGCGCCAGACCCTGCAGATCATCACCGCGGCCGAGGCGAACGGGCAAGCCCGCGTCGCCGAGATGAACAAGCAGGTCACCGGCAACCTTGACAAGATCATCGCCACTCTTGAAGCCGAAGACGAGGACAGCGGAGAGGCGGCGGGCGGTGCGACCTGACCCGCTCTCCGAGGCCGCCGCCCGGCGGCATGAGCTCACCAGGTCCAGGGCCGTCCAGGCGCTACGCGAACTCGACAGGTCCGGCACCCCGGTAACGTTCGCCGGAGTCGCGCAGGCAGCGGGGATCTCGCGGTCATGGCTTTATACCCAGACCGACATCAGCAGCCAGATCCGCAGGCTGCGGCAAGAGACCAAAGCCGCCGGCTCCGCCGGCGGCATCCCCGCCGTCCAGCGGGCCACCGACGCATCGCTGCGGGCCAGGCTCACCGCCGCCCTCAACCGCAACAGGCAGCTCGCCGACGAGAACGCACGGCTCCGCCGCCAGCTCGCCCGCGCACTCGGCGACCAGCGGTCGGCACGGACCCGAACAGGTAACGATCCACAGGAGTAAAACAGCCACGATCAGGCCGCGAGCGTCCCGCCGACGACACCGTCCACGACGGGACGCCGCAGGCCACAGCCCCAGCTGACGCGAGAGCTAAAGATAACGATCGAGTCAGCCAACTACCAGCTCCGGAAGATCATCAAGAACAGGGGCCACTTCCCCGACGACGACGCCGCGATCAAGCTCCTTTACCTCGGCATCCGCAACATCACCGGCCGGCACATCGACGGCGAGGGCCTCACCCTCCAGCGCGGCGAGCGCGGCACCGGCACCCTGGGCTGGAAACGCGCACTCAACGCCCTCGCCGTCCGCTTCGGCGACCGGCTCCCCATCTAATACTACAGCAGCAGCTCGTTATCGTGTGCGGCGTGGCTGCGTGACCGTCGCGCTCGCGCTGGCCATGCTGATGGTTTATGACTGCTGTGGTGGACGCGGTGATGCCGGAGATGGCTCCGGATGCTGG
>Ga0302326_10006373_pt1 | contig 26489 bp, 26 predicted proteins | sample Palsa_T0_3_FD_202264 | JGI IMG/M metagenome (GOLD analysis project Ga0302326, IMG submission 202264) | Peat permafrost microbial communities from Stordalen Mire near Abisko, Sweden - Palsa_T0_3 | ecosystem: Environmental > Terrestrial > Soil > Palsa > Peat permafrost | place: Sweden: Abisko... | reverse complement strand
CGGGTACGATTTTTGCGCTGCTCGCGATTTTGGTGCCTTCCTTTATATGTTCGCCGGGCCTGGTGCAGAAAATCTACAGCGCGCGCGATGAACGCAGCGTGCGGGTGGGCGTGGCGCTAAATTCGCTTGGGCAGTTTCTGTTTGCGTTTGTGCCGGCGCTTTTCGGCATGATCGCGCTGGTGCATTTCGGAGGGCTGAGCAACCCCGAGCTGGCGTTGCCGACGGTATTGACGCGCATGGTTCCTCCATGGCTGGGCGTTTGGGCGCTGGCGGCGATTTTTTCCGCGGAACTGAGCGCCACGGACGCCATTTTGTTTATGCTGTCTACGTCTCTGGCGGTGGATTTGTATAAAACGTTTCTGCGCCCAACGGTGACGCAGAAAGAATTATTGCGAGTGAGCCGGGTGACAACGGTGGGAGCTGGGCTGGCGGGCGTGGGACTGGCGATCGTTCTGCCATCGGTGATTTCAGCGGTAACTATTTTTTATGGCTTGCTGGCGGTGGGGCTTTTTGTTCCGTTGCTACTAGGTCTGTACTGGAAGCGGATGAGCGTGAGCGCCGCGTTGGCAAGCATATTCGTGGCGATCGGCGCGGATCTAGTGGCGCAGTTTATAACTGCGACGCACAGCGTGGGAATGCCTTCACCCCCGGCGGTGGGGATTTTTGCAGGGCTAATTGCGGCGATCGCGGTGAGCGCGATCGTTCCCGGATCACGCGGCGCATCTATTAAGGAATTGGCACGTCAGGAGCGGACATGAATCGACGCGAATTCAGTCGCAACGTACTCGCGGCAACCGGCGCGGCTGCGGCGCTTTTTACCGGCGGTGCGGCGGGAACAATGAACGGCGCCGCGCCTAAGAACAATGCGGAGTCCGATGACGCTTTTGGCCCGAAGGGCCTGACCGACGTTGAAGGACTGAAAGTCGGGCATTTCACCGACCCGCGGCGGCCAACCGGCTGCACCGTGGTGCTCTGCGAGCACGGTGCGGTAGCGGGCGTGGACGTGCGCGGGGGCGCACCGGGCACCCGGGAAACCGACCTGCTGAATCCGGTGAATATCGTGCAGCAAATTTATGGGCTGGCGCTCTCGGGCGGAAGTTCGTTTGGATTGGACACCGCGACCGGGGTGATGCGCTATCTTGACGAAAAAAAGATCGGCTACCCGATGGGACCGGTGATACGCGTGCCGACCGTGCCCGCGGCGATTATCTACGACCTCGAGGTTGGCGATTGGAAGATTCGTCCCGACGCCGAAGCCGGCTATAAGGCGAGCACAGCGGCCACCGGCGAAAAGGTGGAGGAAGGAAACGTGGGCGCGGGCGCGGGCGCAACGATCGGAAAACTGTTTGGAGCTAAATGGGCGATGAAGGGCGGACTGGGCACCGCTAGTTTGCAGATCGGCAAAACCGGCTTGGTGGTGGCGGCACTCGTGGTGGTGAACGCCGTGGGGGACGTCTACGACCGGCATACCGGTTCGATTTTAGCCGGCGCGCGTGCCGAAGACGGGAAAGGATACCGAAACACGATTGCGCGGATACGCGAGGGTTACGCGGTAATCGCGCAGCCGGGGAAAAACACTACCGTCGGGGTGGTGGCCACGAACGCCAAATTGAGCAAAGATCAGGCCACCAAGGTGGCGCAGATGGCGCACGACGGTTATGCCCGGTCCATCAATCCGGTTCATACCCCGTACGACGGAGATGCCATTTTCGCGTTGGCTACCGGGACGTTTTCCGGAACCGTGGAAACTTTGGCGATGGGAGCATTGGCCGCCGAGGCGATGTCCGAGGCGATTGCGCGCGCGGTTCTTCGGGCTGTGGGAATCTCAGGCTATCCGAGCGCGCTGGATTTTCACGCGTGACGGATACGGGATTACCGGTGCAGACCGGGGGTCCAGAGGACGTCGGTTTTTCCTTGTTCATTGGAATGGCGGGCCAGCACGAAAAGAAGATCGGACAACCGATTCAGGTAATGTAAGACGGCGGGATTGACGCTCTCGCGCTGTCGCTCGGCAAGTTCCACCACCGAGCGCTCTGCGCGGCGGGTGATGGTGCGAGCCAGATGCAAATAGGACGCGGCAGGGCTTCCGCCTGGGAGAACAAAAGTGGTGAGTGGCGCGAGCGGCGCATTGTAGTGATCGATGGTCTGCTCGAGCCACAAAACCTGCTCGGACGTAACGCGCAACGACTGCGATGCGGCGCCTTCGCGCGGCGGGCGGCACAGGTCAGCGCCCAGATCGAAAAGGTCGTTTTGAATATGCAGCAGAGCAGTGCGGACGCCCGCGTCCTGAATATGAAGGATGGCCACGCCCAACGCGGAGTTTGCTTCATCGACTTCGCCATAGGCGGCCACGCGCAAATCGAATTTAGGGAGGCGGGTGCCGTCGCCGAGGGAGGTTTTTCCGTCATCGCCGGTGCGAGTATAAATTTTATCGAGCTTCATTCTGTGCTTCTCCGGAGATTTGCCCTGCTTAGGTACCCAACTTACCACTCTCCCGGCTTTGCGGCGCTTTGAATTCACCAATACAGGGTGATAATGGAAACGTGCATTGACGCATTTTTTGAGAAAAGGATGGGACGAATGATGCTGAAGAACAATTCATGCGCCATCGTGTTCGCAACATTGCTGGCCCTGCTAGGCGCGGCCCTGGGCACAGCCAAGGCGGCGACTGACTCACCCATCGTAATTGACGCTACCGCCGCCGCGCATCCCTTGCCGCACTTTTGGGAGCAGATGTTCGGTTCGGGGAGGGCGATCCTGACGCTGCGGGACGATTACCGGCGCGACCTGCGCGACGTGAAGCAGGTGACCGATCTGCAATACGTCCGGTTCCACGCCATCCTGCACGATGAAGTGGGGGTGTATGACGAAGACGCCCAGGGTAATGCGGTGTACAACTTTTCCTACGTGGACCAAATTTACGATGGACTGCGCGCGCAAGGGGTGCGGCCCTTTGTCGAGATCAGCTTCATGCCGAAAAGACTGGCGGCGCGCGATGTGGTTCAGGAATTTTTTTACCACCCCAACGATTCCCCCCCCAAGGACTGGGCGAAGTGGGACGCCTTGCTGAAGGCCTTCGCCGAGCATCTGATCGCACGGTATGGACTGGATGAAGTGAGCCAATGGTATTTCGAAGTGTGGAACGAGCCGAACATCGGGTTCTGGGCGGGCGATCCCAAGCAGGAAACCTATTGGGAATTGTACGATCACACCGCGGCGGATTTGAAAGCGGTGAACGCGCGGCTGCGGGTGGGTGGCCCGGCCAGCGCGCAAGCGGCATGGGTGGACGCGTTTCTGAAGCATTGCGCGGATAAACATGTGCCGGTGGATTTTGCTTCCACGCACGTCTACGGTAACGACAGCGCTAAAGACGTTTTTGGAACCGACGAGCAGATCCCACGCGACAAAATGGTTTGCCGAGCGGTGAAGAAAGTGCACGAACAAATTCAGGCTTCGCCGTTCCCCAAGATGCCGCTGATCTGGAGCGAATTCAACGCCAGCTACATGAACGAGCCGAACGTCACCGACGCGCTGTACATGGGCCCCTGGATGGCCCAGACCATCGGCGATTGCGACGGGCTGGTGGACGTAATGTCGTACTGGACTTTCTCCGACGTGTTCGAGGAGCAGGGCGTGGTGAAAACGCCGTTCTATGGCGGGTTTGGGCTGATCGCGGCGGGCGGCATTCCCAAGCCATCGTTCAACGTCTTTAAGGTGCTGCACCGGCTCGGCGACGAGCGGCTGGCTTCCGATTCCGATGTGCTGGTGACGCGCAGAAAGAAAGATGGGGCGATCGTCGCCGCGGTGTGGAACCTCGCGGAGCCGGGGGCGGCTGGCTCGCCCAGGACGGTCCACCTGCGATTCGAACATTTTGGCGGCAAGCATCACGTGACCATTGCGCGAGTGGATCGCGACCACGGCGACGTGCTGCCTGCTTACGAAAAAATGGGAAGTCCCACATATCCTACGCAGCAACAGTTAGTCGCGCTGCGGCAAGCCGCGGTGCTGCCGCCGGACGAAACTCGGACGTTGAAGGGCGATGAACTGACGCTGGAAATTCCGGCGCATGGTTTGGCGGTGATCGAACTGAAATAGCGGGCGGCGCCGGGCTAGGCCGATGCGATTGCGGCGGACCGCCGAGACTGCAGGAAATCGATGAACTCGGCCATGCCCTCGCCGGTCTTGGCGGAAAGCCGAAACACGCGGATTCCGGGGCGGACGGACTGGATGTTTGATTCCGCGGTGACCCAATCGAATTCGGTGGCGATCGCCAAATCGGACTTGGTGATCACGACGACGTCCGCACTGTTGAAAATCGTTGGATATTTCAGAGGCTTGTCTTCGCCCTCGGTGACCGATAACAGCACGATGCGCAGTTCCTCTCCCAAATCGTAGCTGGCCGGGCAAACCAGGTTGCCCACATTTTCGATGAACAGGAAATCGAAATCCTGCAGGTCCCATCCTTCGAGCGCGTGCTGCACCATCTCCGCTTCCAGGTGGCAAACGGTGCCGGTGATAATCTGGCGCACCGGAGCCTGGCTGCGCGCCAGCCGCGCCGCGTCATTTTCGGTGGCCAGATCGCCGACCAGAGCGGCCACGCGGAATTGTGGGCGCATGGTGGTGAGCATTTTTTCCAGAAATGCAGTCTTCCCCGATCCCGGACTGGAAACCAGGCTGATCACGTGGACGCCGGCTTCCTGAAAGCGGTTGCGCAGTTCGCGCGCCAGCAGATCATTTTTCTTGAAGACGTTGTGGCGAAGTTCCACCAGGCGCGGCTGCGGGTTCACGAAATCATCTCCATGCCCACCACTTCCACTTCCCTGCCGGACAAAACTTCGGGCGTGGGAGCGCCGCAGCGCGGGCAGTGGAAGTGCTGCACGGTGGTCAGCACCTGGTCCGCGTCGCATTGCGGGCAATACACCATCGCGGGAGTTTCCTCCACGATCAACTCGGAGCCCTCGAGCGCGGTGCCCTCACACGCGAGCTGGTAAGAAAACAGCAAAGAGTCCTTCACCACTCCGGAGAGCGACCCCAGTTTCAGGCGCACGGACGTAACTTGGACGCCGCCGAGGCGTTCGACCTCTTCGCTGACGCCTTCAATGATGCTGAGCGCGATGGAAAGTTCGTGCATAAGCGGATTTCCGGCCCGGTGCTGCGCCGGCGTTGGCCTGGGCCGAAATTACATCGCGCGCATTTTCATGTAGCGCTCGAAGTCCGGATAGAACTTCACCACCGCGGTTACTGCAAGCGCCAACAATAAGCTCTTAAAGATGAATCTCATTTTCGTTCACCCACCTTTTCTGAATTTTCAACTGCTGCTGCAAACGCCTTTGGCTGCACCGGTGGCTGTTGGTGCGGTTCACCCGCGGCCTCCGCAAGAATTTTGGAGACCAGCGATTCAATTACCGTGACAGCCACATCCACGGCCGCCGCGACTGGAGCACTCAGGCCCATGCGGCCCTGGGGCATTTCGTCCAGCGCTCCGAACGGTTCCATTTCGTCCGATGCGGGCGCGGCTTCCGCGGCTTCGATGCCCAGAGATTCAGGCTCGCAGCCGACCACCAGGATCCGGTTGAAATCGCCGCCCAGCGTTTTCACGGATGCCAGCACGCGCATGGGATCCATGCTGTGGCCGTCGATGGCCGGCGCCACGCCGTGCCCCGGAGGCGCTGTAATAGACTGCAAGTCCGGCTCAATCGTATAGACGGTGCCGGGCGCGCCTCCGCGCGGCGATGCGTCCACCAGGATGGCCACGTCGTATCCATCCATCAGCGCGTAAGCCAAATCGTAGCCCCGAATTCCAAAATCGGCTACGCGAACCGACGCCGGTAGTTCGCGAAGCATCAACCGTTGCGCCACTTCCACGCCGAACGCGTCATCACCGAAAAATATGTTTCCGATTCCGGCGATGAGGATGCGTGGGGTCATTTTCCGCTCGGCCATCGATCGACGCGGCCAAGTTCATTCTCGAGAGCGCAGGGTATCACTTCGTCCGGAGAATAAAAAAATCGATGCCCGGGCTGGCGCATCATTCCGAATTCGCGGCCGGGATCGTCATCGAGCACCACCGCGAGCTGGATATGATCCTCAAGGTCTTGCTCAATCGCTTCGATAATGCCCACGCGGCCGGTGAGCGCGATGTCCATGATGTCCGCATTTTTCTGCGGGTGCAGGCGCACGCGGTCGCCGAGCTTCAGTTCGACGCCCAAAATGCGAATGCTCTGGATCGGCGGGCGCTCTTCCCACGGGTTCCACTCTTTAACGGCCATTTCGGGAGAAGCATCCGCCTCTGGTTCGGGCTCCGGTTCAACGGCCTTCATCACCCCGTGAAGATTAGCCAGATGCTCGGGATCAGCTTCGATGCGTTCGAGCATTTTGCGGCCGCGCTCATCGGCTTGGCGCATCTCCGATTTTTCTTCGTCGGTCATGGAGAGAATGCGGAGGGTGAGAATTTCGTCGATTTCCGTGCCGTCAAACAAATTCCCGGCGCTCTCCGGCGCAATTTTCGGATAATCGTAAAGGATCACCGGCGATGCGAGTACGGTATGCCGCTCGCCCGTCTCCCCCACCAGCACCGGGTAGTTGCCGATGTTTTCGCATTGCGCCGCGGCTTCCTGAAAGGCGCCGGGCGGATCCAGCAAGGAAACGAAATCGCCGGCTTCGAGCCGAAAGATGGAGTGGCAGGAAACGAAGGAGTGCAGCATGGCCTGGTCGCGTGTTTTATCCTCCGCGCCGGGCAGCAGCCCAAGATTTTCCAGTTCCACCCGGAGGCGGAAGAGCGGCGCATCGAGCGGCTGGACGCTGATGCGCACGGCGCCGCTCAGTGCATGCCGGGTACGGATCAAAGCGGCAACAATCCGGCCGGCGCTACCGGGTTCGCGCAACGGCTCCACTTCGCGAGCCGCGGAAAAATCGAAATGGAACTCCTGCGGGCAGCGCACCAGTGACGCCCAGTGCATCTCCGGAATTTCCACGGTGCGATCGATCGCTTCTTGCCAGGTTTGGAACAGCCTATCGCCCAAGCGCAGGCTATCCACTTCGCGAAAATCCTGATCCGCGCACTCGCTCAGATCGTCCACCGGGCGCGCGAGCTCGCACACTTGCCGGGCAACGGTGTGTAGGAACCGAATCTTGATTCCGATCGAAGTGTTCGCGCCGGCGGAAACCAGGCATTCGGTCTGGGTGCGCCACGCTTCGGTGCCGCGCTGCGCGTCACTGTACTCGCGCGGACAAATGCTCCCGAAATTCCAGCGCTGGCGATTTTTGATCGACGACGGCCGATAGGGATACAGGATGTAACCCTCGTAGAGGATTGCGTCGGCGATCTTCTCTACCGTTTCCGGCTTCATGCGTCGGCCTTCGTAGCGTCTTTTGCGGCAGGTCCCATGCTGGTACCGCCGGCACTGGCGAGCACGTTTTCCAACGCCTGATCCCAGGTGGGAATGCCGCGGCTCACCTTAAAACGATACAACTGGTCGAAGACGTCGCGGCGCAGGCAAAGCCACGCGGTGTTCGGATAGTTGAAGTCCATCATGTCTTTCCACACCCGGTGGGGCATGCGGAATTTAGCCTCGCGCTCCCAGGAAATCTTGGAAATCTGCAAGCCGCTATCGTCGCCGCGGTCGTGAAAAATCGTTCCGCTGAAAAGGACGGTGACCGGCACGTCGCCGCCGAGCAATCCGTGAAAATATTTCGTGGCCGCCACGTTGAAATCGAACGTGCAGGATACCGGAACGCTGATCCGCGTTTGGCCGGTGAAAGCCGGAATCACCACGCTGGTGTTAGCCCACAGCAGCGGCTTAAGCGTTTGGCTCCAGCGCGAAGGCTCGCCGAAAAGGTCGAGCAAAGACTCCTGTTCCGCGGGCGTGTACTTCCGTTTCACCGGCTCGATCTGAATCTGGCACTGCAGCATCACGTTGTGAATGGGCACTGGCGGGGCCATGTCCTGAACGCGAATATTCAGGTTCAGAATCGGCGCGGCCGCGTAGCGGACGGCCTCGGCGCTCTCGATTTGAAAATCAAGATTCGGCACGGCCCAGTCCTCTCGCCGGTCTAGCGCGCTCCTTTAGGGAAGCAAAAAATCCGGCGATCGATTTCCATACCTCCGCGCCGCCGGAAAAGCCGCGCCACTGCTTGCGAATCAGGCCCACCAGCGCAAAACACTGGTCGATCGGCACCAAATAATATTCGTACGGCGCAGTCACCCGATTCACCAGTAGCGCTTCCACTTCATCCTGCATGCCGGAGAGCTGCGGATTTTCTCCAGCGATCTCTTCCCACGTTTCCAGGTCCAATAGCGATTCGGTGGCGCCGGCCGGACTGGGATAGTAAGCCGCAGGCTTTCGCGATGCGCCAGTACGGCAGAAAAACGCCATGTTGATGGGAATTCCTAAGCCATCCCATTGCGCATCGGTGATTTCAAAATCGGTCAAAAGAAAAATGTCGCGCGGGATGGGCTTGTAACGCATCGCCGCGCCGCTGCCGAAAAGCAGCGCACACGGCGAGCAACTGCAGGCAATCTTTCGATTTTTCATTTCCAGCATGTGCGGATGTTCCGGGCCAACGGGGGCGCCGCACAACTCGCAGCGTTCGGTCGCGGCAGGGCGCGGGCGCAGGAACTGGCGCAAGTTTGCGAAGACATCCTGCTTGGGAGCTTCGACGCTCACTCTAGGGTCGCCTCCGGCCTGGCGGAAAAGGGGCCGTGCTACTACGCGGGCGGAAGATTGGGCATCCGCCGGTCGATCGGCGCGCGATCGCAGGAATTAATGCCGGTGGCGTCGCTGGATTTTCGCGGGCCTTGGCTCGGCGGAATGCCGTCAACGAGAAGCTTACTTCGACCCGATCGGTCTTCGCCTCGGGGCACCCCGTGCGTGTGCGATGGAGCGTCTGGCGTGGTGTCTTGATGTACCATGTGTGCCTCCTGCCTGCAAACTCGTGTGGCTGAAATCTGAAAGCGCGGCCCGCCCGAACGTGATCCGAGTCGCTGGCTACGCTCGTGGCGCGGCGCTAGCGATGGGTTGAAGCTGAACCAGTGCCTGAGCGGGAGCGCTCGCCAACTCAACCTGCACGCTCGCGATCTCAGGCGCCGCGTCGTAAATCGAATCTTCCACCGAACGCTGCAGCGAGGTGGAGGAGGATCCGCAACTATGTCCGCCGGCCGCGAGCCGCAGCCGCACCACACCATCCTCGAATCCCAAAAATTCCACCGTGGCGCCTTGCGGGCGCAACTCCACCTGCACCTTGGCCACCGCGCCGGCGATGCGCTCAGCAACGTCCACCGGATGCAGACCGTGCAGCGAGAGCAGGCTCCCGGCCAGATCGTCGGCCGCGATGGCGTCTATCACCTCGCGGCCGGCGAGTTTTCGATCGGAAAGAATCTCCAGAATCCGGCGCAGACCGGCGCTATGCAACTCCATCACCGAACGCATTAGCGCGAGGACGTCGGCGCGCACCGCCGGGTCGGCGATCGACTCGACCTTGCGTCCCAATTCCTCGATCTCGGTGCTCAACTGCTGGAGATTCGGATCCGCTTTCACGCTCATCCTTATAAATAACTAGCGTACCGGATTCGCCTGCGAGGTGCCCGCGCTTGACCTAGGGCTGCAGTCCGAACATCGGCGAGTGATGCTCCTCCACCACTTTTCCGTTTCCAAGGTACATGTGAACGCCGCACGGCAGGCACGGATCGAAGCTGCGCACTGCGCGCATGATGTCGATCCCCTTGAATTTGGCAGGTCCGTTCTCCTCGAAGATCGGCGTGTTTTGCACCGCGTCTTCGTACGGCCCCGGCGTGCCGTAGATATCGCGAGGATTCGCGTTCCACGGAGTAGGCGGATAGGGATGATAGTTGGCGATCTTTCCCTCACGAATCACCACGTGATGGGAGAGCACGCCGCGCACCGCTTCGTGGAAGCCGCAGCCGATGGCCTCTTCCGGCACCTTGAACTCCGACCAGGTCTTGGTGTTGCCGGCGTAAAGCTCCTTGAGCGCCCGTTCGACGAAATACAGCGCACAGGCGGCGGCATAGGCCTGGAAGTAAGTCCGCGCACGGTCGCGTTCGATGGCATTGCTCCATTTCGGAATCTTCCACTCAAATTCCGCTTCGGGCAGCATCGCGGTCTTCGGCAAATAAATTTTCACGCTCTTGCCGGTAGCCTTGACGTACCCGATGTCCACCAAGCCCGATAGCGCGGTAGACCACAGACGCGCGATCGGCCCGCCGCCGGTATCCAGCGCCAGATAATCGCCGGTGCGCTTGTCGTACCAGCGCGGCGACATCACCCAACTGTAGCGGCTCTTGAAGTCGCGCTTTTGCGGCTTGGGGATGGTGGTCTGATTCCAGGGATGGCGCTTGTCGACGGGATTGCCGGCGGGATCGTGTTTCACAAAGGTCTCGCCTTGTTCCCAATCCTGATAGAAAGAACTGCCCAGCAGGATGCGGATGCCCAGGTTGATGTCGATCAGGTCGTTGGTGACCAGCTCGCCATCGACGACTACGCCCGGAGTGACGTACATCGAGCGGCCCCAGTTGCCCATGTTCTGATACTTGTAGTCGCAAACGTCGGGATCGTTAAACGATCCCCAGCATCCCAGCAAGACGCGCCGCTGTCCCACTTTCTCGTATCCGGGAAGCGCTTGGTAGAAGAAATCAAACAGGTCGTCGTGCAGCGGCACCACTTTCTTCATGAACTCGACGTACTTCATCAAGCGCACCAGATAGTCGGTGAAGAGCTGCACCGTCGGCACCGTGCCCACTCCGCCGGGATAGAGCGTCGAGGGATGAACGTGCCGCCCCTCCATCAGGCAGAACATCTCCCGGGTGTAGCGGCTCACCTGCAGCGTCTCCCGGTAAAATTCGCCGGTAAAAGGATTGAGCGCTTTCATGATGTCGCCGATGGTTTTGTAGCCGTGCTTGGAGGCGTTGGGCGCGGCGGCTTTCTCGGCTTTGGCCCAAACGCTGGGATTGGTTTCCTTCACCATTTGCTCGCAGAAATCCACGCCGACCAGGTTGTCCTGAAAAATGTTGTGGTCGAACATGTATTCGGCTGCTTCGCCCAGATTCAGAATCCATTCTCCGAGCGCGGGTGTCTTACATCCGAAGGCCATGTTCTGCGCATAGACCGCGCAGGTGGCGTGGTTGTCTCCGCAGATCCCGCAGATGCGGCTGGTGATGAAGTGCGCGTCGCGGGGGTCTTTGCCCTTCATGAAGATGCTGTACCCGCGGAAGATGGAAGAAGTGCTAAAGCATTCCGCCACTTGTTTGTTGTCGAAATCAATCTTGGTGAAAATTCCCAAGCTGCCCACGATGCGGGTAATCGGGTCCCAGTTCATCTCGACCAGATTCCGGCCTTTCGTGGGGGTCACCGCTCCAGGCTGCAAGGTAGTGGCCATCGATTTTGTCCTTTTGACCTTAGTAGGTCCGCGGCCGGTAGCCGGTAGTGAGCTCGAAGCCGCGATGACGCCACTTCGGCTCTTTGTTAACTGTCGTGTTGGTGAACCCGCGCAGGGTGCGAATCATGCGGCCGTAGACCCCGATTGCCGTAGCCGAAAGCAGCGCTCCGGGCGGCTCGTCCATGAATGGCATGAACTTGTCCGGAAATCCCGGCATGGTGCAGCCGATGCAGATTCCCCCGACGTTCGGACAGCCGCCGATACCGCGCATCCATCCGCGCTTGGTCACGTTGCAGTTCACCACCGGTCCCCAGCATCCCAGCTTGACCAGGCATTTCGACGATCCGTACTCGTCCGCGAAATCCCCTTGCTCGTAATACGAACCGCGATCGCAGCCTTCATGCACGGTCTTGCCAAATAGCCACGTGGGACGAAGCTTATCGTCGAGCGGTATCATAGGTGCGATTCCCGCGGCCTGATACAAAAGATAGAGCACCGTTTCCATGAAGTTATCGGGCTGCACCGGACACCCAGGCACGTTGACGATGGGAATTCCCGCTTTGGAACGCCAGTCCCAGCCCAAATAATCGGCCAGCCCCATCGCTCCGGTAGGATTGCCCGCCATGGCGTGAATGCCGCCATACGTCGCGCAAGTTCCTGCGCACACCACCGCCAGCGCTTTCGGAGAAAGGCGATCGATCCACTCACACGTGGTTATCGGCTGGCCGGTCGCGGGATTGGTGCCCACCGCCGCCCAGTAACCTTCGCGTTTGATTTTTTCGTTGGGAATCGATCCTTCCACCACTAGCACAAACGGATCGAGTGCGCCTTTTTCGGCGTCGTAGAAAAATTTCATGAAGTCATCGCCATTCTCATAGGCGAGGACGGGATTGTGGAGATGCACTTTGGGTAGCCCTGGGATCGCGCCCAGCAGAACATCCTCAATACTGGGTTGGTCGGCTGCGGTGACCGACACACTGTCGCCGTCGCAACCCAGACCCGCGGTGATCCACAAAATGTGAACATCCGAAACGGCGGGAGCGCGCTGCGTTTTCCTCCCGTATGGCACTGCTTGTTCTGCCATCTGCCCTCCTTTTTCTAACTTAGGGATGCGTGGCCAAAGCGGAAACGAACACCGATACTATGTGTGGTCCTTCTCGAACCTATAAGCCTTGGTGATCGTGAAGCGGAGGAGCGGCAGCGGAAAACTAAACCGGGATATGAATCCGTGGGAAAACCTGAAGCGAACCGTGCGACCGCGAATCTTTCGAGTCTACAATCGCTTGGCATGCGCAACGCCTAACCGAGACGATGGCCGTGCGAATTGCGGTTCCATCGCCGCCGCGAGCGCCCATCATTAATAATTCCTCTGCTCCGGCCCGACACAGGAAACCACAAAGTGACAAATCCCCGTATACAGCAAACCCTGTATATGCCCTCGGTTGATGCTGTACATCGGAATTTTCGATGAATCCACACGTAAAGTTCATTTTCGGATCGGCGGCCGTGGTACAGTCTGGCCGATAGTCGGAAATACAGTCTTTCACGGATCGACATTTGTCCATGCCGAGCACAACTTCGTCGGGTAGTTCCGAAACGTCCTAATATTTTGTTGAAGGAGCGTGATTTCAATGTGCCTCGCGATTCCCGGTCAGATCGTGCAGATTCCTCTCGGTGAAACCTGGGCGGTGGCCGACGTGGTGGGCATGCGGCGGCGGGTGGACCTGGGCCTGCTGCAGGAGGATCGGCCGGTGCTGGGAGACTGGGTGCTAATCCACGTGGGCTTTGCGATGAGCAAAATCAGCGAAGCCGATGCCAAGGATCAATTGCGAGCGCTCGAAGCTCTGGGCGAGAGTGCCGCGGTGCTCGAAGAAGTGCGCGGGTATGAGCTGGGGGAAGAAAACCATCTGCTGGACGAGAACGGCTCGCCGGGCACAGCGTCAGGCACGGCAAATCCCGCAGCAAGCCCCAGGCTAAGCCCCATACAAAGCGATGAACTCGCACCTGCGCCGCACAAGCAACCGGGAGACTCCCAATGAAATATGTGGATGAGTTTCGTGCTCCCGATTTGATCGGCAAAGCTGCGGAAGAAATTCGGCGCCTGGCCGATCCCAGCAAGCATTATCGCCTGATGGAAGTTTGCGGCGGCCATACTCACGCCATTTATCGATTCGGCTTGAAGGACTTGCTTCCCGCAAATATCGAATTGATCCACGGACCGGGCTGCCCAGTGTGCGTTCTGCCGATGGGCCGAATCGACGACGGATTATCGATCGCTAAGGACCCTAATGTAATTTTCGCGGCGTTCGGCGACATGATGCGCGTTCCCGGAACGCATGGAAGTCCGCTGAAGGAAAAAGCGCGGGGCATGGACGTGCGCATCGTTTATTCGCCGACCGACGCACTGAAGCTGGCGCGGCAAAATCCCGATAAGCACGTGATGTTCTTCGCGATTGGATTTGAAACTACCGCGCCTTCCACCGCGCTGATTTTGCAGCGCGCGAAAGCGGAAGGCCTGCCCAATTTCTCGGTGTTCTGCAATCATGTGACCATCATTCCCGCGATTCGCGCGATCCTCGATTCACCTGACATGCGCATCGACGGCTTTATCGGACCGGGGCACGTCTCCACCGTGATTGGTTGCCGCCCGTACGAGTGGATTGCGAAAAACGAGCACAAGCCGATCGTGGTTTCCGGCTTCGAGCCGCTGGATTTGCTGCAAGGCATCGTGATGATTCTCGCACAACTGCAGCGCGGCGAAGCGATCGTGGAAAACCAATACAAGCGCGTGGTCCCGTGGGAAGGTAATCGCGCCGCACTGCGCGCCATCAACGAAGTCTTCGAGCTGCGTCCTTATTTCGAATGGCGCGGGATGGGGTTCATCTCCCAATCGGCCTTGAAGCTGCGCGATTCCTACGCGGAGTGGGATTCCGAGCGGCGGTTTGCGGTTCCCGGGCTACGCGTCACTGATCCCAAGGCCGCGCAGTGCGGCGAGGTGCTAAAGGGCGTCCTGAAACCGTCGCAGTGCAAACTCTTTGGCAAGGAATGCACGCCGGAAAATCCGGTGGGGGCACTGATGGTCTCGTCGGAAGGATCATGCGCGGCGTATTTCAACTACGAACATCGGAAGACGTTGGTGACCACCATCGACGCGTCGGCGTGAGCGGCGAGATTCCGATCGAAGGCGCCAATCGCAAAATTCGGTTTCGCGAGCCGCAAATCGAGATGGCTCACGGTGCGGGCGGAAAAGCGAGCCGCCGGCTGGTGGAAGGTTTATTCGCTCCCCTGCTGTTTGAATCCTCGGCCACGCCTCTGGACGACGCGGCCCGCATCGATATCAATGGCACTGCGCTGGCGCTGACCACCGACAGTTTCGTTGTCAAACCCCTGGTGTTTCCGGGCGGATCGATCGGCGAACTGGCGGTAAACGGCACGGTGAACGATTTGGCGGTTTCCGCGGCGCGGTGCGAAGCGATGGTCGTCAGCTTTGTGCTCGAGGCGGGGCTGCCTACGCCGGTTCTGCAAGCCGAAATCGAAGCGATGGGCGCGGCGGCGCGCAAGGCGGGAATCAAAATTCTGGGCGGTGACACCAAAGTGGTGGAGCACGGCAAAGCCGATCACATGTACATCACCACCACCGGGCTCGGCGTGCGAATTCCGGGAATCGTAATCGATCCGCGCTCGGTTCGCGTCGGCGACAGAATTCTTCTCTCCGGCGCAATTGGCGATCATGGAATCACCATTTTGCTGGCCCGCGGCGAACTGGATATGGAAGGCGATATGCGATCGGACACCCGGTCGGTGGCGTCGCTGGTGGCCGCGGTTTTGCAAGCAGCCGGCCCGGGCGTGCGCTGGATGCGCGACCCCACCCGCGGCGGCGTGGCTACGTCATTGAACGAGTTGGCACGCGATTGTGGTTTGGGAATTGTGGTGAAGGAAGAGGAACTCCCGGTGCACGACGGCGTTCGCGGCGCATGCGAACTGCTGGGGCTCGATCCCATGCACATCGCCAACGAAGGTCAATTTCTGGCGGTAGTCGCGCCGGAGCTCGCGGAGGGTGCTCTCCGGGCGCTGCGTGCGACGGAAGGCGGCGAGGAAGCGCGGATTATCGGCGAGGTTCGCGAGCAGCCGGCGGGATCGGTTCTGGTGACCACCGCGTACGGTGGAAGCAGAATTATCGACATGCTGGTCGGCGATCCTTTGCCGCGAATCTGCTGAGGCTTATGACCACGGTGAGCAATCTCGCTGCGCTTGTGGAAGAGCGCCTGCTGGCCCGCAATCCGGTGGTAGAAGCTTTTTTCGCGCGGGAATCGCATCGGCTCGCGGAAGCTTGCCTGGCCATGTCGGATCGATTCTTGCGCGGGGGCCGATTGCTGGCATTCGGCCGCGGGCCATACGCCACGGATGCGCAGCACGTATCGGTCGAGTTCGTTCACCCGGTGATCGTGGGCAAGCGTGCGCTGCCGGCGCTCGATATTTCTGTGCTGTTCGGACCATGGCTCGATGCGATCCTCTCGCCCGCGGACATGGTGATGGGGTTCGGTCCGCCGGGCGGCGACCCCGAGGTAAATGCAGCGCTGCACGCGGCTCATCGCAAAGGCGCGTTGACGTTTGCATTGCCGGGCGTCGACGGCAGCTACGCGGTGCAGAGCGCGACCCAGGATCACTTCATCCACCAGGAGTTGATCGAAATTCTCTACCACACCCTGTGGGAGACGGTGCACGTCTTTTTCGAACACCGCGAGCTGGGGCACGACGTGGGAGACTCGGCGTTTCTCTATCCTTTTCTCGGGCAGACTCGCCAACCCACCGATGCGATTACCGGCGAAGTGGCAAAATCGATTCGATTAAAAGTGAGCGACGACGCCAAATTGCGCGAGCAGGCCGCCGGCGAAGAAGCGAGTCGCATCGCGGACGCTTCTGTCGCGATTTCCGAACGCCTGAAGCGCGGCGGCAAATTGATTATTTTCGGCAACGGCGGTTCGGCCACCGACGCCAACGACTGGGCCATCGATTGCGTGGCCCCGCCGCCCGGCTATCATCCAATTCCCGCGGTTTCTCTTTCGCTGGAGCCCGCCAACATCAGCGCGATTGCCAACGACGTGGGCATCGAGCTGATATTTCTGCGGCAATTTCTTGCCCAGGCCCAGCCCAACGATATCGCCATCGGAATTTCCACCAGCGGAGGATCACGCAACATTATCGCCACGCTGGAAGAGGCGCGGAAGCGCGGCATGTTGACGCTGGCGCTGCTCGGCCGCGACGGAGGCGAAATTCAAAGGCAAGGCCTGGCGGATTTTCCTTTGATCGTCCGCTGCGATTACATTCCGCGGATTCAGGAAGTGCAGGCCTCCATTTATCACGTGATCCGCGAATCCTTGGAGGTGCTAGCCCATGGCCAAGCTTGAACTCTTCGGCGCCGCTCGTTGCCCGCACACCGATGAGATGCGCGAATGGCTCGAATTTAAAGGCTCGGAATTCATCGAATACGACGTGGAGGCCGATCCCGTGGCCCGCGAGCGGATGCGCGAATTGTCCGGCGGCCAGCGCACTGTCCCGATGCTCGTGGACGACGGCAAAGTGGTGCAGGTCGGCTGGCAGGGGCACGGCTGCATTGTCGCGTAGCCGCCCACCATGCTGAGCGCCCGATCGATCAAGGTTCGCGGCGTGGTACAGGGCGTGGGATTTCGGCCGTTTGTTTTTCGTCTGGCTTCGCAGCACGGCGTCGCGGGATGGGTGCTGAATGGCGACGACGGCGTGGAAATATTTGCGGAGGGGCCGGACCCTGCTATCGAACTGTTTCTGCATTTGCTGCGAAGCGACGCCCCACCCGCCGCGCAGATTACCGCAATCGAAGTCCGCGTGGAAACTCCCGAAGGTCTAACTGATTTTGCGATTCGTGAAAGCGCGCGCGGCCAGGCCCCTTCGGTGCGGATTTCGCCCGACCTGCCGGTATGCGATGCCTGCTTGCGCGAGCTCTTCGATCCTGCCAACCACCGCCATAAATATCCCTACATCAACTGCACCAATTGCGGGCCACGCTATACCGTGATTCTCGGCCTGCCTTACGATCGCGCATTCACCACCATGAAAAACTGGGGAATGGACGAATTCTGCGCGCGCCAATACGCCGATGCGCTGGACCGTCGTTTTCATGCCCAGCCGCTGTGTTGTCCCGCGTGTGGCCCGAATTTTCATTTGCGCGTCGGCGACGAAATCGTTTCGGGCAACGAGGCGAGCATCGCCAAAGCGGCGCAGCTGCTGCGCGAAGGCAAGATCGTAGGTGTGAAGGGCCTGGGCGGCTATCACCTGGCCTGCGCAGCAGACAATGCCGTTGCGGTCGAGGCGCTGCGCAGCCGGAAATATCGCAAGGAAAAGCCGTTCGCGCTGATGGTGCGAAGCGTAGCAGATGCAAAGCACCTGGTCGAACTTTCCGCGGAGGCCGAAGCACTCCTCACCTCGATCGGGCGCCCGATCGTCCTAGCCCCCGCCAAGTCCGGCTTTCGTGGCACAGCCAACCTGGCTGTGGGGCCCGACCCACCGGTCATCTCATCCCCCAACGCGGACAGCCTGCCCAGCGCGCGGCAGCTCCCAGGAATCGCGCCTGACAACGACGAGCTCGGCGTGATGCTGCCCTACACACCGTTGCACTATTTGCTTTTCGACGCCGGCGCGCCCAGCACGCTGGTGATGACCAGCGCGAATCGCTCCAGCGAGCCCATCGCGTATGACGATCGCACCGCAGTCGAACAACTCGCTGGAATCGCCGACGCGATTCTCGTCGGCGAACGGCCGATCGCGCGCCGCGTGGACGACTCCGTGGCGCGCGCCGGCCATTTCGGCCCAATTGTCCTGCGGCGCGGACGCGGATACGCGCCCGGGGCCGTGACCACGTTTCCCACCGAGCGCCCGATCCTGGCGTTGGGCGCCGATCTGAAAAATGCCATCACCCTGGTGGTCGGCGGCCAGGCGTTCGTCAGCCAGCACATCGGCGATCTGGATCACTTCGAGTGCCTTCAGGCTTTTCGCGAAACCATCGACGATTTGGCCGGGATGTATGAAGTGCGGCGAGATGATCTGCTAGTAGTCCACGATTCTCACCCGCAATATGTCGGGACCCAGGACGCCGCGACACTCGAGTGTGCGGAGCGGCGCGGCGTCCAGCACCATCGCGCGCACATCGCTTCCGTGCTCGCCGAACGAAAAGAGTGGCGCCGCCGGGTGCTCGGCTTGAGCTTCGACGGCACCGGCTACGGTGACGACGGAACAATCTGGGGTGGCGAATTTTTCGCCGGCAGCATCGCGGACGGTTTTACGCGGGTCGCTCACCTGCGCCCCGCCGCGCTAGCCGGAGGCGACGCCGCCGCGCGTTATCCGGTTCAGGCTGCCGCGGGTTTTCTCGCGCAACTGGAAGATTTGCCGGACATGAGCCAGGACCCCTTTGATTTCGGCGACCGTTACCGAGCCGCCGCGGAATTGGTTCGCAAGAACGTCCGAACATTCTCGACCACTTCCATGGGCCGCCTTTTCGACGCAGCCGCAGCCCTGCTAGGATTTACCCGCGGCGTAACGTTCGAAGGCCAAGCCGCGCAATGGTTCGAGCATCTGGCGCACGGGCGCCAAGAAAGCGACCCGCTCGAGCCGTACCCCTTCCCTTTCGCCGGCGACGAATTGGACTTTCGTCCGCTGCTGCACGCAACCGCAGCGGATCGCGCCCGCGGGCGCAGTCGCCAGGAAATCGCCTATGCATTTCATCTGGGTGTGGCTCACGGCGTCGCTCGGGCTTCGGCACAGTTGGCCGAGACCCACAACGTTGATGCTGTCGTCCTTTCCGGCGGCGTTTTTCAAAATGAGCTGCTCCTGGGTATGTTGAAGTCGCTCTCCGAGCCCACCAGCCTGCCCATTTGGACGAATCATGCCGTGCCGCCCAACGATGGTGGGATCAGCCTCGGGCAAGCGGCTCTGGCCGCCTTTGGGCAATTCAATTGACGCCGTGACGACGATCCAGCCCCAGTCCCGTCGTCCACCGAAATGATCCCTTTTCTCGCCCCAGCGCAAAATGCTAGCTTCGCACGAACATGGGAGCGCCGACCAAAGCAGCGGGCCAGGGTCAAACGGGGCAAGTAGGCGAAGAGCAGAAGTGTCCCGGCCTGCCCTTGGGTGGATATGAAAACATGCGAAAGCAAACGGTCGAGGGCACAGGATTTCCAATCCAGGCATCTGGGAAATTAGAATTCGGATGTACATGAAAAAACAGGGGATAAGAATGCTGAATGCTGGCGAATTTCCAATCTTACTCCCCGAAGCTCGCCTCCTCGCTTTTCCCTTGGATGCATATAAAAGCGGCCGATCGAGGACAGGCGATTTCCAATCCATGCACCTGTGAAGATTAGAATTAGGATGTCTATGAAAATACAGGGGATAAAAATGCTGAATGCTGGCAAATTACCAATCTTACTCCCCGAAATTCAGCTCCCCGCCCCTTTCCCCAGTTCGCACTCTCCTGCAGGGGAGCCGCGACCGTGATCCTTCGCATTGCCAAGACCTCGCTAGTTTTCGGTGTGGCGCTCTATTATTCCGTGGTGGTATTCAACAACGTCACCGACTACAACTCCAACTTCCAATTCGTTCGCCACGTGATGATGATGGATTCCACGTTCCCCTCCAACGCCGGAATCTGGCGGGCACGGAACTCTCCCACCTTGCACTGCATTTTCTACCTGGCGACCATCGCCTGGGAGACCGCCACCATGGTCCTGTGCTGGTGGGGCTCGGTGCGCCTGGCAAAGAATTTACGCGTGAGCGCTGCCAGCTTTCATCGCGCCAAGAGCGTTGCGATTGTGGCGCTCGCGTTAAGCTTGCTGATGTGGCTGGTTGCGTTCCTCACCGTTGGCGGCGAATGGTTCTTGATGTGGCAATCGAAAACGTGGAACGGTCAGGAAGCGGCCTTTCGCATGTTCACCATAATCGGCCTCGTGCTACTGTTAGTTGTGCTTCCTGATTCCGAGGAGCAACCCTAACCATGCCGCGACCTATCCTGAAGAGAATACTTTGGAGCGCCCTGGCGGTGATCGCCGCGTTCGCGCTGCTGGTGGTCTGGACGTTTTCGCAACTGCCGCGCATGAGCAAGGTGCCGCGCCTGGAACCGGCGCCCGGAGTTGTAGGCGTGGAGGCCGGCGGCTCTTACGTGTGGGTGATTCGTACGCCGCATGGCGCGGCGCTGATCGACGCGGGAATGGACGCGCAAGGAAAAGCCATCCTGGAAGAATTGGACCACGAACATCTGAATTCTGCCAACGTCAACACCATCTTCGTAACCCACGGGCACCGCGACCACATCGGCGCTCTGGCGGCCTTCCCGATCGCGAAAATCTGGGTCGGTCCAGGCGACGCCGAGCTGATCCGCGGAGAGCGCAAATCAAAAGCGCTGATGGCCCGCTTGGCGGCCAAATATTCGCCAAAGGCCCCGCCGGCCCCGCGGCTGGATGACCTCGAGGGCCTGGATAAGGTGGATTTCGACGGCGAACGAATGCAGATAATTCACACCCCGGGTCACACTCCCGGAAGCACGATGTATCTCTACAAAAATATCCTGTTCACCGGCGACTCCCTCTTCGCAAATAAGAACGGCTTGATTTATCCGCCGCGCTTCATCTGCGACGATCCAGCGGCAAACCGCGCGTCGATCCCGCAACTCAAGAATTTTAGCTTCGACATAATCGCCGACGGCCACACTGGCTTCACCACCAACGCTCACGAGAAGCTGCTGCAATTCCTAGCGCGATGAGGTTTCCTAATTCTGCGGTTTCACGATTCTAAGGTACAATTGAAGTCCTTTGCTGACCGTAAATAACATCACCATGCGCTTCGGCGCTAGAGTTCTGTTCGAAGACGTCACCACCACCTTCTTCGAGGGACGCCGCTACGCCGTCACCGGCCCCAACGGGGCGGGTAAGTCGACGTTCATGAATATCCTCACCGGCGAGCTCGAACCCTCCAAGGGCGACGTCACCCGGCCGAAAAAACTAGGCATCCTGCGGCAGGATCAATTCGCCTTTGACGATTTCCGGGTGATCGACACGGTGATCATGGGCAATGGCCGGCTCTGGAAAGCCCTGCAGGAACGCGAAGCGCTCCACGCCAAACCTTACGAATTGCTCACCGACAAAGAAGGCATGTATCTCGGCGAGCTGGAAGGAATCGTCGGCGACGAGGACGGCTACACCGCCGAATCGGACGCCGCAGTGCTGCTGGACGGTCTGGGCCTGGAAGAACCGCTGCACGAACGCAAGATGAAGGAATTACAAGGCGGGCAAAAAGTGCGCGTACTGCTGGCCCAAGCCCTCTTCGGCCATCCGCAAGTGCTGCTGCTCGACGAGCCCACCAACCACTTGGACCTCGATTCGGTCCACTGGCTGCAGGATTATCTTTGCGAATACGAGGGCGTGCTGATCGTGATTTCGCACGACCGCCATTTTCTGAACAGCGTTTGCACCCACGTCGCGGACATCGACTACCAAACCATCATTATGTACAACGGCGGCTACGACGACATGGTGTTGGCCAAGACCTCGATCCGTTCGCGCATCGAATCCGAAAACGCCCAGCGCGAAAAGAAAATCGCACAACTCAATGAATTCATCGCCAGGTTTTCCGCCGGCACGCGCTCCGCTCAAGCTACTTCCCGCAAAAAAGAGGTCGAGCGCCTGCAGACTTCCGACCTGGCCAGATCCAACATCGCCCGCCCGTACATCCGCTTTCAGATGGACCAACATTCCGGCAAGCATCCTATCGAGATCAAGAGCGTGATGAAGGCGTACGACGATGTGAAGGTGTTTCAGCCTTTCACCGCCAGCGTATCGCGCGGCGAGAAGATCGCGCTGATGGGCCGCAACGGAACCGGCAAGACCACCTTGCTCAAGTCGCTGGTGCGCAACGCGCCGGGGTTCATCGCCGCGGAAGAACAACAGTTTCCGATCGATAACGGCACGGTGGGCTGGGGCCACAACGTCGCGGTGGGATATTTCGCGCAGGATCACAGCGAAAGCATCGTCAAGGGCACCACTGTGCTCGAATGGCTGCACCAATGGGATCCGATGGCGTCGCAGGAACAGCTTCGCGGCGTGCTCGGGCAAATGCTCTTCAGCGGTGACGATGCCATGAAGCCCACCAAAGCGCTCTCCGGCGGCGAATCGGCGCGGCTAATTTTCTGCCGCCTGATGCTGCAGAAGCCGAACGTGCTGGTGCTCGACGAACCCACCAACCACCTCGATCTGGAAGCGATCAACGCCTTGAATTTCGCGCTCCAGAAATACTTGGGCACCGTGCTGCTGGTCACTCACGACCACGACATGATCGATGAAGTGGCCACGCGCATTTGGCATTTCGAAGGCGGAAAAATCGAGGACTTCAAAGGACCGTACTCCGACTACCTCAAACACCAGCAAGAGCAGGCCGATAAAATTTCTCCGCGCATGGCCGGCGCCTCCCGCAATCGAAAGTAGCTGGTGCCGCGCGGTAACTTCGTGAGCTTCCTGCGAAGTTACCGATGCTGATTAGTCCGCGCCGTTAAAAAAACGGTCTCTCGGGGGTTACCCGATCGCCCGGGTTGTCCGCCGGAATTCATAGTGGCGCGCCCGCACATGGTGTACACTCGCCGCAGGCCTCTGGTACGGCAGCGTACACTTCCCACATCTCTTCGTACGCCAGCCCCAACTGGCTGACGTCTCCTCTGCCTAACAAGGGACGTAGCACCGCGTTTTACCGCTCACTGTTTTGAAAAGCCTTCCCTTTTTTGTTCGTGGGTAGATTCCCAAGACAATACACGCGCCGTGGCCCGGACAGCCACCGCAGCGAACTCGCCGTAGGCCCGTGCTCCGATTGGTACCACCGTTCGAGCAACAACCTGGTAGTGGAAAGAGGCCCGATGAAAATCCTACTGTACAACCCTGACAACGGGGTGACCCGGAATTTCATGCCGCATCTGTGGATGTTCTTGCTGCAATCGCTCACCCCCGCCGGCCACGAGGTGCTGCTGATCGACGGCAACGCGCAGCCCATGGATGAAGCTGGCATCGCGCGCTACGTGATCGAACACAAGATTGGGCTGGTCGGCATCGGCGCGATGACCCGGATGATTGCGAAGGCTTATCGCATGGCGGACGCGGTGCGCGCGGTGGGCGTACCGGTGGTAATGGGCGGACCTCACGTCACGGAGTTAGCCGACGAAGCGCTCGGCCGGGACGGCGGGCCGCGGCACGCCGACGCGGTCGCGCTAGGAGAAGCCGATGACACTTGGCCGCAGATCGTCAACGACGCGGTGAACGGCAAGCTCCAGGATGTCTACGCTCCGGTCGATGCGGCCGGCAAAGAGAAAAAACCGTCGCTGCAAGGCTATCCGGCGATTCCGTGGGATTCGATCGACCTGGCTCAGTTTAATTTGGTTCCCCACGCGTTCACTTCGATGTTGGGAAAGGTCGGCGCCGGATGGGGAACGTTCCGCATCATTCCAGTGGAGTCCGGGCGCGGTTGTCCATATGGATGCGAGTTTTGCACGGTGACCGGATTTTTCGGCGACTCGATCCGCTTTCGCACCAACGAAAGCGTGGTGAACGAGTTGCTGCTATTGAAAGCGCGTGCGGGAAGTGAGCGCGGGCAAATCGCGGTCTTCTTCATCGACGACAATTTCGCCATCAATCCCCGGCGCACCAAGTCCCTGCTGCGCGACATCATCGCCGCCGGCGCGCAGGTACATTGGGTGGCGCAGATCAGCGCGAATCTTTTGCGCGACGAAGAGCTGGTGGACCTGATTGCCGCCTCCGGTGGCAAATGGATTTTCATCGGCATGGAATCCATCGATCCAGCCAATCTCGCCAGCGTCAACAAGGGTTTCAACAAGCCCGGAGAATACGCGGCCGTGCTGGAAAGGCTAGCCGCACGCAATGTGTTCGCGATTACTTCGTTCATTTTCGGAATGGACAACGACACCGTCGGAGTCGCCGAACGCACCCTGAAGGAAATCAGAACCTGGCCAGCGGGATTGCCGATCTTCGGATTGCTCACTCCCCTGCCCGCGACGCCGCTCTACAAGCGGCTGGATGCCGCGGGACGTCTGACCCGGCCGAAGCATTGGCAGGAGTTCATTCCGTTCGCGATGGCGCACACCCCGGAAAAAATATCGATCGAGGATGCGCAGAAAGAAGTACGCATCGGTTGGGATCGCGCCTACAGCCCGGAAGCCATCGAAAAGGCTGTCGATTCGCTGGACTACAAGCCACTCGGCTATCGCATCAACATCTTGCTGGCGCGTCTGTGTTTCCGTGGAATCTATTTTCCGCAGATGGGGAAACTTGCGTGGGTAAAAGTGATCGCGCAAAACCGCCGCGTAATTTTCAAGCTGATCAAAGAAGGCTTTACAGGCCGCCTGGATGCCCCGCTGCGCGTCCCGTCAGCGGCGATGAGCGCCGAAGCCTCCACCGCGCCCGCCGCAAAGCAGTAGCACAGTCGCGCGCGTGGGCAAGTTGTAGCGGGCCACCGTGGCGCCGCTGCTCCCGGTGTTCAAGGGCACAAAATCGAAACTTCGCCGCTAAAGTTGCGCCCCTGCGGTCCCGTCCTGCGGTTGCGCATTTTCTCCGAACTTGTGAGCAAGATTGCGCAGATACTTGTCCATAGTCCCGTTGTAGCCCAGCACAAACCGCGACACGAACCGAAACACGGGGTTGTAAACTTCGCCCTCGGTGATGTTGACCTCGCACCCATCCTGAGTAGGAGTGACATCGAAGATCCAAATTCCGCCAAACGGCAATTTGTTGTCGGCGATGAAGGTAACCAAGCGGCGCGGCGGCCGCGATTCAATCACCTCCATGGTAATCGCCGCATGCTTCATCCGCTCCCGGAACCGAGTATGGCCGTCAACGTCAGGCAGCATATCCACCGCCAGCACGTCGGGCCGCCAGGATGCGCCGGCCTGAACGTCCGAAATCAATGCGAACACTGGATCGGGCTTCTGATGCAGCGATATATAACGAGCCGCGGCGTGTTTTTGCGGGAGCAGCGCGCCGATAATCACCACGATGACGACCAGGCCCACAATCACGGCCAGCGTCCAGAGGGCGTACTTCATGATGTCAACTCCTTTCACGACTCCCCGATCAGGGCAGCCGCAAGGGTACGGATGCCAACAGCGTGCTTAGGCCATTCCACAGAATTTGCACGCCGATGCACACCAACAAGAATGACGTAAGCTGCATGATCACAGTCATCCCGGTCGCTCCCAAAATTCGCGCCAGACGGTCCGCGAATCCGTAACAGAGCAGAATGCTCAGCGCCAGCAAGGCGCAGCCGACGATGGCAGCGACAATCGCCAAAAGATGGAATCCGTGATGGTATGGTGCATCCGCCCCTAGAGTTATCGCGATGGAGATCGATCCAGGACCCACGGTCAATGGCAGGGTTAAGGGATAGAACGCGTGGCGGAGCGGGTCGTGCGGCTGTACGTTGCGTGCGGCGCCCTTCGGGTCATCGTCGTCGTCCTTCTGTTTCAGCAGCGTCCATCCCGCTGAGATCACCACCAATCCCCCACCCACTTGCACCACCGGTAGTGAAATCCCAAAGAAGGCGAGTATGTGCGTCCCAATAAAGTAAGAACCGATCAGCAGAAAAAAGCTGTTCACGGCAATCCGCCACGACAGCATGGTGCGCTCACTGCGTGAATATTCGCGGGTGAGAGTGAGAAAGATCGGCGCACCGCCCAGCGGATCTACAATCGGGAACAGCGCGCTCAGAATCAGGAATACACTTTTTATCGCGTCAACCACTCGGCTTCTCCCAGCCTGGGAGTATAGCCAAAACGCGCGCGAACGCGCGTGACGAAAGTGATGAAAAACCTGAGGGCGCAGCAGGCACTACCAAAGTGAAAGAAATCGACGTGAGTTTCGGCGCTACGGCTACAGTTCGCGGCGGATTTCGGCGAGGATCTCATAGGAGCGGAGGCGCGCTGGGTGATCGTAGATGGCGGAGGCGACCATCACCTCGTCGGCGCCCGTTTTCTCGATGAAGCGCCGGAGGCCTTGTCGAACCGTGTCGGGGGATCCGACGAA
>Ga0302326_10006372_pt1 | contig 26492 bp, 25 predicted proteins | sample Palsa_T0_3_FD_202264 | JGI IMG/M metagenome (GOLD analysis project Ga0302326, IMG submission 202264) | Peat permafrost microbial communities from Stordalen Mire near Abisko, Sweden - Palsa_T0_3 | ecosystem: Environmental > Terrestrial > Soil > Palsa > Peat permafrost | place: Sweden: Abisko... | reverse complement strand
CAACGGGCCCATGAGCGGGCGGTCATCGACGGCAGCGCGGACGGCATCGCGGTCCTCGACGAGGCCGGCCTGGTGCGGCAGTGGAATCCGGCCGCGCACCGGATCACCGGGATGGCCACGCAGGACGCGATCGGCAAGCCGCCCTCTTTCCCGCTCCCTGAGCCGGGTGCGACGCTCAACACCAAGCTGCCGAACGGCCGCTGGCTCGACGTCCTGTGCACCGCGCTCGCCGACGGCGGCGAACTGGTCGTCGACTTCCGTGACGTCACCGCGGCCAAGGAGCTCGAGGAGGCCAAGGACCTGTTCCTGGCCACCACGAGTCACGAGCTGCGCACGCCGATCACGGTGGTGCAGGGCTTCGCCAGCACCCTGGCCAGCCGGTGGGACCAGCTGGGGGACACCGAGCGGCGGGCCGCGGTCCGGACCATCGCCGAGCGGGCGGGCTCGCTCGGCCGGCTGGTGGAACAGCTGCTGCTCGGCTCCCGGGCCGGCGCCGACCAGTTTCCGGTGAGCAACGGCCCGTTCGACCTCGACGCGGTCCTCCGCGCCGCCGTCACCGCCTTCCAGCCGCTGTCCGACAAGCACGTCCTGGTGGCCGACATCGCCGCGAACCTGCCGACCGCCAGCGGCGACACCATGGCCACCGACATCATCGTCGGCCAGCTGCTCGAGAACGCCTTCAAGTACTCACCCGGCGGCGGCACCGTCACAGTCCGGGCCCGGTTGGGGGGGCACGGGGGGGCGGATAGCCCCCCCGTAAGCAGGGGGGGTCCTGGGGGGATCGTCCCCCCCGGGGAACGCTATATCGAGGTGACCGTGGAAGACGAGGGCATCGGCATCGCCGACGGCGATCACGAGCGCATCTTCGACCGGTTCTTCCAGGGCGAGACCGGTGACCGCCGCCGGTTCGGCGGCGTCGGCATCGGCCTGTTCATCGTCCGGCGCCTGGCCCAGGCCCAGAACGGCGAGGTCACCGCGAACTCGCGGGCCTCCGGCGGCACGGCCATGTGCCTTCGCCTGCGGCCCTTCGACGATGCTGCGCCCGCGGTCGCTGACGGAGCTGCGCCGGCGGACCGCTGACGGAGCTGCGCCCGCGGTTACGTGACGGCGTTGACGTCTACGGGCTTGTCGCGCTTGCGCGGCTCGCCGCCGGTGGCTTCCAGGTACGCGTCCACGATCCCCGGGACATCGTAGCCCTGCTTCATGATCTTGCCTTTTTCCAGCCAGATCACCCGGTTGCAGCTGGCCTCGATCTCGGCGAGGTTGTGCGCGACCAGGAATACGGTCCCCGCCTCACCGCGCAGCGACATGATCTTCTCGTGGCTCTTGGCCCGGAAGTTCGCGTCGCCGGTGGCCAGCGCTTCGTCGATCATCAAGATTTCGTGGCTCTTGGCCGAGGCGATGGAGAACCGCAGCCGCTGGGCCATGCCGGTGGAGTAGGTGCGCATCGGGTAGTCGATGAAGGTCCCCACGCCGGAGAACTCCACGATGGACGGGTAGGCGTCCTTGGTCTCCTGCGGGCTCATGCCCATGGCCAGGCAGCCGAGCACCACGTTGCGCTCCCCGGTCAGGTCGTCGAGCAGCGCGGCGTTGACCCCGAGCAGGGCCGCCTGCCCGCTGGTGTAGACGCAGCCCTGCTCGGGCGGCAGCAGGCCCGCGATCGCCTGCAGCAGCGTCGACTTGCCCGATCCGTTGCGGCCGATGATCCCGACCGCGTCGCCGTGGTTGATCACGAAAGAGACGCCCCTGATCGCCTCCACCTCGCGGACGGAGGGGCGGCGCTGGCGCTTGAACACCCGCATCAGCGCGGTGGCCGCCGTGCCCTTGTCGCCGCCCGCCCCGTACACCCGGTAGACGACGTGCAGGTCGTCGACGATAACGGTGGGATCAGCCACGGCCGTACCTCGTTTCCGCCTGCCAGAAGAACACGAACCCGACGACCAGCGCCACGACGGCCCAGCCGGCGCCGTACAGCCAGAGCTGGTTCATGGTCACCGTTCCGTGGCAGTAGGCGCTGTTTTCCAAGTGCGTCCCCTTGAAGTCATAAAGGGCGCACTTGGCCGCGTTGTACGGCTGGCTGCCCGGCCACGCCAGCCGCTCCGACTTCAGTATCGCGTTGCGGACCAAGCTGATGAACACCGCGGCCGGGTTGATCTGCAGGATGTAGGTGAGCGTCGGGTGCTTCTTCAGGGTGCTTATCGTCTGGATGCTGAACATGACGCCCGAGGTGTACATCCAGGTCCGGACCAGGAACGGCATGAGCTGGCCGAAGTCGTCCGCGCCGGAGCCCACCCGGGCCAGGAACAGGCCCATGCCCATGTTGAACACGGTCTGCAGCGCCAGCGCCGGGAGGGCCAGCAGCCAGTACCAGGTCAGCGGCTCGCCGGAACCCAGCACGATGGCGGTGAGCACGATCATGGAAAAGACCAGCTGCTGGAGCTCGATCAGCACGTAACCGATCGGCAGGCTGGCGCGCGGGAACGGCAGCGCCCTGATCAGCGGCAGGCTATCGACGATGACCCGGGACGAGGTGATGAACGCCCGCTGGGTGAAGTTGAAGATGAAGATGCCGGTGATGAGGAAGGGCAGGAACTTCGGCACCCCGCGGCTGGTGTCCAGGATGATGCCGAAGATCAGGTAGTAGACCGCGGCGTTCAGCAGCGGGGTGAGCACCTGCCACAGCTGGCCGAGCCTGGCCTCGGTGTACATCGCGACGTTGCGCGCGGTGGCGAAGCCCACGATGAAGTGGCGCCGGGCCCAGAGCTGCCCGGCGTAGGCGAACACGCCAGGGCGCGCGGAACTCGGCCTGAGCTGGTACTCGGCGGCCAGCTCGGCCAGCGACTCACCCGGCAGTGGCCCCTCGATTACGTCGGGAGTCGCCAGTTCATCGGTCAGCGTGCCCGGGCCGCCCTGGTCACGTGCTCGCTCCTTCATGGACGCGAGCCTACGGCGCGCGGGCCTGGCCCGGTGCCTGGGAATGGGGGGCCGGGAAGCGGGCTGACAACCTTCACGGACAGACGTTACCGTGCCCGCGGCAGGTGTCGTGGCCATCGGGGGTTTCTGCTGAGACGCCGTTACCGTCCAGATATCTCAGGGGCTGCCGTGTTTCCGGAGGGCTGCGACGGGGCATTTCCGCTCGTACCGGGTTCGCACAAGGTTCGGACAGACGGGCTGGGGCTGGCATGGAGGTGACTGAGGCGAGCGTCCTACTGCTCCCGTTCGCTGCCTCAAGCGTCGGCGCGGCACGCCGGCGGCTGGTGTCGGACCTGATCGCGTCCGGTGTCTGCGATTCGGCCGTCTGCGACGTCGCGCTCGTCTTCAGTGAACTGCTCAGCAACGCCTTGCGGCACGCGGACCCGCTGCCAGGCGGCAACATCAAAGTGTCCTGGCGCCTTGACGCCGACTGCGTCCAGGTCTCGGTGGCCGACGGCGGCGGCGAAACCCGGCCAGAGCTGGGCGAACCGACACCAGGCGCGACCGGAGGCCGCGGTCTGCGGATCGTGGCGAAGCTTTCCAATGGCTGGGGAACTAGCCACGGCGACGTGGGCACCACCGTGTGGGCGCAGGTGCCGATCAGCCGGGGGGCGCCGCAGATGACGCCGGCCGGTGTCTCCGTGGTGGCCGAGAGCGGGTAGGCAAACGAGCGGGACTACGCACTGCCGGGGGGAATGGTGTCGCGGTTTCACGGGGTGGACAGTGAGGTGGGGACCCTCCGGACGGTGATCGTGCATCGCCCGGGAGCCGAGCTGAAGCGGGCGCTTCCGCGCGATGCCGGCCACTTGCTCTTCACGCAGCTGCCATGGGCGGCCCGGGCGCAGCAGGAGCATGACATGTTCACGCAGGTCCTGCGCGATCATGGGGTACAGGTTCTGTACCTGACCGAGTTGCTCCAGGACGTGCTTGAGTACTCCCCGGCTCGGCGGCAGGCGATCGACGCCGCGCTCGGCGCGGTCATGCTCGGCGACGAGCTCACCGGCCAGGTCCGGCGCCATCTCGAAGGCCTCGATCCCGAGGCGCTCACCGAAGTGCTGATCGCGGGGCTCACCGCGGGCGAGTTCGGCGGCCGCGGCGTGGTGTACCAGCTGCTGCCCGGCTCGGACTTCATCATCGAGCCGCTGCCGAACCTGGTGTTCTTCCGGGATTGCGGCGTGTGGATCGGCGACCGCGTCGCGGTGGCCAGCCCAGCCGCGCCTGACCGGCGGATCCACGCGCAGCTGACGGACGTCATCTACGCACACCATCCGCTGTTCGCCGGGAGCGCGGGGGCCAAGTCGCTGTACGGGCCCGACTCCGAACCGATGGAAGGCGGCGACGTCCTGCTAGTGGCCCCCGGCGTCATCGCGGCCGGATCATCGCCAGCGGGAGTCGCCCGGCTGGCCAGGCGCGTCTTCGACGCCGGGCTGGCCCACACGGTGCTCGTGGTCTCGCTCGGGCATCCGGACCGGCGCCTGGACACCGCGTGCACCATGGTGAGCGCGGACACGGTCCTGATGCGGCCGGCCACGGCGTACTCCCTGACCACCCGGGTGCTGACGCCGGGCGGCGACGGCCTGCGGGCGTCGCATCCGCAGGCCTTCCTGGTCTCGGCGGCGCAGGCGGCGGGCCTGGACCGGCTGCGGGTAATCGAGACCGGGCTCGGCCCGGCGGCGGGCCGCGAGCAGTGGGACGACGCGGGCAACCTGCTCGTGCTCGGCCCGGGGCTGGTGGTCTCGCATGAACGCAACGTGGCTAGCCACGCCAGGCTGGAACGATGCGGCGTCGAGGTGATCACCGTGCCCGGCAGTGAATTGTGCGGCGTCCGCGGAGGTCCGCGCAGCTTGTGCTGCCCGGTCAGCCGGGATCCGGCGCTGCTGCCCGGCGACTTATCCAGCAAGCTCTCAGGATGCGCTAAGCGTAGTTGCCTGGAATCTGGACGCCCGGCGCGATAAGGTTCGGCACGTGGAGCTAAATGTCTCGAGTCGATATCACGATGATCACACAATCGTGACCATTTGCGGTGAGATCGATCTCTATACCGCTCCGCGGCTGCACAGCGAGCTGGCCGCCGTACTGGTCGACGACATGCCCGCCCGGGTTGTGATTGACATGTCCGGCGTGGAGTTCTGCGACTCCACCGGCATGAACGTATTGCTCTCCTGCCTGCGCCGGGTGCGCGAACGGGGCGGCGAGCTAGAGATCGCTTCCCCGAAGCCCGCGGTCCGCAAAATACTTCAGGTCACCGGCCTTGACTCGGTGTTCACCCTGGTTGACGACGCGAACATGAGTCGGCCGAAGCCAGCGGTCCCGCAGTGAAGTCCGCTGCGGTGAAGGGGACAGGGACGCGGGCAGGGGCCCGTTGACCTAAGATCGGCGCCATGTCAGCACCGTGGATGCCCGGCGACGTCGCGGTGGTCATCGCGGCGCGGAATGAGGCGGACCGGATCGCCGCGACCGTGGCCGCCGCCGCCGGGCTGGCGGGCGTCGGGCTCGTGGTCGTGGTCGACGACGGTTCCAGCGACGCCACGGCCGCCGTGGCCCAGCAGGCCGGCGCCGCCGTCATGCGGCACCCGCGGAACCGCGGCAAGGGCGCCGCGATGGAGACCGGCGCGGAGGCGGTCCGACTGGTTGACCAGCGGGAGCATCGCGACCGTCCGCGGCACCTGCTGTTCCTCGACGCGGACCTTTCCGACACCGCCGGGCAGGCCGGGCCGCTGATGGACCCGGTGACCGCGGGCACCGCGGACATGACCATCGCCGTCTTCGCCGCCACCGTCAAGCTCGGCGGCCACGGCCTGGTGGTCGGGCTTTCCGGGGCCGGCATCCGCCGGGCTACCGGCTGGCAGCCGAGGCAGCCGCTGAACGGGCAGCGCTGCCTGACCCGCGCGGCGTTCGAGGCCGCGCGGCCGCTGGCGCGCGGCTGGGGGGTCGAGACCGCCCTCACCATTGACTTGCTGCGACAGGGACTGCGGATCGCCGAGGTTGAGGTGGAGCTTGCGCACCGCGCCACCGGAACCGGTCTGCGGGCCCAGCTGCATCGCGCTCATCAGCTCACCGATGTGGCCAGGGCGCTCGCCGCCCGCCCATGACCAGACGGCCGGGACGTGCGGGTCCGGCGGGGCCGGCGGGGCGCGCGAGGTCTAAGGGAATCGATGCGGGCCGGGCGGGCCTGGTCGCCATCGGCGCCAGCATCGTGTGCACGTTCGCCGTCGCGGTGGCCGGCCCCTCGGTGATGGAGCCGGTGCTGCCCGGCCGGCCCGGTCAGCCGCCGTGGTCGCTCGGCCTGCACCCCTCGGCTTACCTCGTGGTCCCGCTGACCGCGGCCGGGCTCGCGGCCGGCACGCTCGGGCTGGTGCTCGTGCTGCGGGCCAGCCGCGACGGCTGGTCCGTACCAGCCCGGGCCGTCCTGATCGCGGGGCTGCTGGCGGCGGCCGCGCTGACCCTGGTGCCGCCGTTCGGGTCCTCGGATCATCTCAGCTACGCCGCCTACGGGCGGATGCTCGTCACCGGCCACAACCCGTACACGACGACGCCTGCCCAGCTGGCCGCGCTCGGTGATCCGGTCGCGCGGGCGGTCCAGGACTGGTCCGGGTCGCCGTCGGTATACGGGCCGCTCGCGACCGCGATCCAGGCGCTGGCCTCGCTGGCCGGCGGCACCTCCGTACGGCTCACGGTGTTCGTGCTCGGGCTCGCCAACCTGATGGCGTTCGCCGTCACCGCTCTGCTGCTGCACCGCATGACGCGGGATTCGCCGGCCCGCCAGCTGCGGGCCGCCTTGCTGTGGGCGGCCAACCCGCTGTTGCTCCAGGTGCTCGTCGCGGGCGCGCACGTGGACAGCCAGGCTGTGGTGTTCGGCGTCGCCGCGGTGTGGTGTGTTAGCCCGCGGGGGCGTCCCCGGGGGGCCCCTTGGCCGCGAATGGCAATGGCCGGGGTACTGGTCGGCCTGGGGTTCGCGGTTAAGGTCACGGTGGCGCTGGTCGGGCTGGGTTTGGCTATCGGGCTCGTGCTCGTGCTGAGAGGTCAGTGGCGGCGGCTGGTGGCGCCGCTGGTGGCGCTTGGAGCGGGGTTCGCGGTCACGGCGGGGGCGGCGGTGGCCATCGGCGGGTCGGCCATGCTCCAGCAGTCGTCGCGGGCGAGCGACATGGTGTCGATCGGATCGCCCTGGCGGGTGATCCGGTCCCTCCTTCATCTGGTGGCGGGCGGGACGGTCGCGACCGACATCGTCAGGTTCGGGGCCATCGCGCTGGCCGTGGTGCTCGCGGTGCTGATCATCCGCGGGTTGCCCGGGATACTGCCCGGGCGTGATCCGGCCGGGCGTGATCTGGGCGCGGGAGGACCGGCCGCCGATCCGGGCGGGATTGGTAACGCGGTCGCGGGCGTCGCGTTCGCGCTGGTGCTCGCGTGGCTCTTCGCCTGGCCCTACGTGCTGCCTTGGTACGACGCGCTCGGGTGGGCGCTGCTGCCCCTCATCCCCATGGTGTCCGTTCCGGTCGTCGACGGGATCGGCTGGCTGCTGCTCGCCCGCACGGCGGCCCTTGGCTTCGGTTACCTGCCCGCCCGGGCGACGGACGTGACGATGCCGGCGGGTCTGACCTGGCTGCAGCCCGTGATCAGGCACGGGGTGACGCCCGCGGTCCTGACTGCGGCGACGGTATGGCTGGCGGTGCTGATGGTGCGTTCTGGTCATCGACGGCGGGACCCGAGCGACCCGCGGGCTCCCGGTAACGCCGCTGACCCCAGAACCGCCGCGACGAAGGCCGGATGAGGAGGGTGAGCACCGCCACCGGAGTCCCGGCCGAGGCGCAGGCCGGCCACCGGGGTCCCGCGAGCTGGCCTGGCCGGGTGGCCGGACGGGTGGCCGGCTGGCCGTCCTGGGCGGTCAGGACGGTCGGGGTGCTCGCCTGGATCGCGGCGCTCGCCGCCGTCGCACCGCTCGTGCGGGGGTACCTGACGAACGCGCCTGACCAGCGGCTGGCGGACCTGGCCGTCTACCGCACCGGCGGCCTGAGCGTGCTGCAGGGCCAGCCGATTTACGCCATCCTGACCCAGCCGCCGCAGCTGCTGCCCTTCACCTACCCGCCGGTCGCCGCGCTCTTCGCGGTGCCGCTTGCGCTGGTGCCCTGGTCGGCCGCCCAGCTGATCTGGGTGCCCTTCATCTACGGGCCGCTCGCCGTGGTCATCTGGTTCGCGTTCGCGCCGCTGCTGCGCCGGGCGGGCCGGATGCGGGCCGTCGTGTTCGCGGCTATCTTCGTGGCCTGCGCCTACCTGTTCCCGCTGCGCGACGAAATGCGGTTCGGCCAGGTCGACATGGTGCTGCTGGCGATGTCGGTGGCGGATTGCGCGGCGAGCGCACCGCGCTGGCCGCGTGGCGCGCTGGTCGGGCTGGCGACCGCGATCAAGCTGGTGCCCGGGGTGTTCATCGTGTACTTGTGGCTATCCGGGCGGCGCCGCGCGGCGGTTACCGCGGCGGTCGCGGCGCTGGCCTGGAGCGCCGGGGCCTGGCTGGTGCTGCCGCACGACTCCGTGACCTACTGGACCAGCGTGATCTTCCAATCCGGTCGGCTCGGGTCCAACTCCGGCACCTCCAACCAGTCACTGCGCGGGATGCTGCTCCGGGAGTTCCTGCCGGGCCAGGCGCCCGGCGCGGTGTGGGCCGCCCTGGCGCTGGCCGTGGCGGTGGCGGGCTTTGCCGTGGCCAGGCGGCTGGCCCGCCAGTCCAGGGAGATGGAGGGGATCGCCGTCACCGCGCTGCTCGGCGTGCTGCTTTCGCCGGTCTCCTGGATCCATCACTTCCTGGTGGTCGTGGTGGTCATCGGCGCCATCGCGGCCGACGGGCGGTCGCCACGCCGGGTGGCCATCGCGGCGGGAACCGCGGTCTTCTTCGCCCTGACCATCCCCTGGTGGGGCCAGAGCCTGCTGGGCCAGCACGACGTGCCGGCCCTGGTGGCGAGGATCGGCCAAGACGCGTTCGGGATCGCCGCGCTGGCCCTCCTCGTCATCTTCGCCAGGCTTCGCGAGCCTGGCCGGCGCGTTCCACCGGGTTTACCTTCCCTAATCACGACGGAGTGCTGACCGCGGCCCGCGCATCCCCGCGATGCTGGCATCATGTGGGCTATGCCTTACGCCTACCTGGGCCCGGAGGGCACCTTCTCCGAGGCGGCGCTGCGCGCCGTCGACCCCGCGGCCGAGCCGCTGTCCTGCCCGACCATCCAGGCCGCCCTCGGCGCTGTGCGCGACGGTACGGCGGAACGGGCCGTGGTCCCGATCGAGAGTTCGGTCGAGGGAGTGGTCACCGCCACCCTGGACGACCTGGCCGCCGGGAATGACCTGGTGATCGTGGCCGAGCTGCAGATTCCCATCGCGTTCGCGCTGCTGGCCAGGCCGGGTATCGCGCTCGGCGACATCAAGAAGGTCGGCGGCCACCCGCAGGCCATGCCGCAGTGCCGTGGCTGGCTGGCCGCCCACCTGCCCGACAGTGAGTGGATGCCACTCGCATCCAACGCCGAGGCGGCTCGCCAGGCCGCGGACGGGCAGGTGGACGCCGCGCTGGCGGGCGCCTTCGCCGCGGACCGGTACGGCCTGGCGGTCCTCGTCCCGGACGTGCACGACCGGGCCAACGCCGTCACGCGGTTCGTGGTGGTCTCACCGCCCCGCCCGCTGCCCGCGCGCACCGGGGCAGACCGTACGTCGCTAGCCGCGTTCCTCATCGAGGACCATCCGGGTGCCCTGCTCGAGATCCTCACCGAGTTCGCCGTCCGCGGCATCAACCTGACCACGATCCAGTCCCGGCCCACCGGTGACCGGCTCGGCCAGTACTACTTCTTCATCGACTGCGAAGGCCACGTGGACGACGCCCGGGTCGGCGAGGCGCTGATGGGGCTGCGCCGGGTCTGCCAGGACGTCCGCTTCCTGGGCAGCTACGCCAGGTGCGACGGCGCCGCCACCGCGATCCGGTCGGGCACCTCGGACTCTGAGTTCGCCGAGGCCGCCGCCTGGCTGGGACGGCTGCGCTTCGGCCGCCCCTAGGAGCAGCGGGTAGCAGCCACCCTGGGTTCAGCGTCACTAGGATCGGCCGGCCGGCGATCGCCGCGCCGCATAACCGGCCCTACGTTCCACCGGTCCGCCTCACTCGGGTCGGGCGCGGTGTCGTCAGCGCGGTGTCGTCGGGATAGCGCTTTCCGGGGACGGTCGAGGTTTTCCTGGCGGAGGCACTACGACCGTTCAGAAAAAAAGGTCTTAAAGGTACGGGCCGGATGTGGGGCGCTGCTGCTGTGCCTCCTGATCCGGGGGCATCATCCCGGGCGGGAGAGCTCGGCGCATCTGCTCGAGCTGGGAGCGAGCCGCCATCTGCTGGGCGAACAGTGTGGTCTGGATGCCGTGGAACAGGCCCTCCAGCCAGCCCACCAGCTGGGCCTGGGCGATCCGCAGCTCGCTCTCGCTGGGGGGCACCCCTCCCTGCTCGAACGGCAGCGACAGCCGCTCAAGCTCTTCGACGAGCTCGGGCGCGAGGCCGTCCTCGAGTTCCTTGATGGAGCTCTCGTGGATCTCTTTCAGCCGGGCCCGGCTCTTCTCGTCAAGCGGCGCCGCCCGGACCTCCTCGAGCAGCTGCCTGATCATGTTGCCGATGCGCATGACCTTGGCCGGCTGCTCGACCATCTCGGTGACCGGACGCTCGTGGCTGGCGTTCTCGTCCTGCTCGCTGCCCGCCGTCGTTATGCCCTCCGGTCCCACCACGAGGATCTGCGGGTGCTCTTGTGATTGAGGGTTCATCCCGTCGCTCATTCCCCTAGTCTGTCCGATCACGCCTACTGCCAAGGCCCGGGGGGGTCATTCGCCACGAGCAGGATCTTGCCGATGTGCTCACTGGCCGCCATCGCCCGGTGGGCCTGCGGTGCCTGGGACATAGGCAGCTCCCTGTCGATGATGGCCGCGATCTTCCCGGCCTCGACGAGCGGCCACACGTGCTCACGCACCGCCGCCACCACCGCCGCCTTCTCGCGGGCCGGCCGCGCCCGCAGCGTCGTGGCGTGCACGCTGGCCCGCTTGCCCTGAAGGACACCCAGGTCAATCTCGGCCTTGCTGCCGCCCTGGCGGCCGATGATGACCAGGCGGCCGTTGATCGCCAGTGCGGCCAGGTTACGTTCCAGGTAGCTCGCGCCCATGATGTCCAGGATGACGTCCGCGCCCGCCCCGCCGGTCGCGTCCCGCAGCGCCGCGACGAAGTCCTCGTCGCGGTAGTTGATGGTCACGTCCGCGCCGAGCTCGCGGCACCGGTCCAGCTTTCGCTCTGATCCCGCGGTGCAGGCGACCCTGGCGCCGAACGCCTTGCCGAGCTGGATCGCCATCGTGCCGATCCCGCTGCTGCCGCCGTGCACCAGCAGCGTCTCGCCGCGGGCCAGCCCGGCCACCTGAAAGAGGTTCGCGTACACCGTGCAGACGGTCTCGGGCAGCGCCGCCGCGTGGATGACGCCTGTTTTGCCTGGCACCGGAAGCAGCTGCCCGGCCGGCACCGCGACCAGCTCCGCATAGCCGCCGCCGGACAGCAGCGCGCACACCTCGTCACCGGGCCGCCAGGCGGTGACCCCGTCGCCGACGGCCATGACCCGGCCGGAGCACTCCAGGCCCGGGTAGGGCGACGCCCCCTCCGGCGGCGGGTAGTGGCCCTCGCGCTGCATCAGGTCGGCACGGTTCACCCCGCTGGCTGCGACCTCGACGATCACCTCACCCGGACCGGGGACCGGGTCGGGAACCTCGAGCCAGCGCAGGACCTCTGGTTCGCCGGGTTCGGTGATGACGACGGCGTGCATGACGTCTCCTTCGCTTCCTTTGGTTCCTTCGCTTCTTCGCTTTTCGGTCGACGGCCGGTGCTCGGGCCGGGCCTGCCCACTGTGTCACCACCGGGTATCCGCTTAGCCGTGAGGGCCCGTTTCGCCACTCAGTGCCACCAGGCCAGTGCACTGGGTGTCGAAATCGCGAGTGCTTTGGCTTAGGCTCTGATAGATGCACGAATCCCGCCCGGATGCGCCCCACCCATGAGGACCAAGGGGGACCCGTGACCACCCGCAAACCTACGCCGAAGATGTCCGGCCCAGCGGCCCAGGATGCTGACGCCTTTTCCGATGACGACGTCCCAGCAGACCGGCCCGACGGTGCCGCCGGCCGGTCCGGTGCGCTGCCGCCCAAGGAGGGCGGCTCCGTCGTCGGCGAAGTCGGCGAAGTCGGCGTGGTCGGCCAGGAAGCCGACCCTCATCCGCCCGGACCGGCCCTGATCTCGCCGGCTTACCCGCAGTCTGCGTTCTATCCGCACGACCTGAAGTATCCGCAGGGACCTGGCTACCTACCTGTCGCCACCGACCAGGCCGGCCCGAGGAACCATCAGCCGGGTCCGGGGCAGCCGGGTCCGGGGCAGCCGGGTCCGGGGCAGCCGGGCTATCGGCCTGGACCTGGGTCCGCGCTGGACGCTGGGTATGAGCTCGACGCCGGCTACACGCGCCAACTGGGCTACCCGCAGGACCCCGGGTACGGGCCAGATTCCGGGTACGAGCCCGACTCCGGGTACGGGCCAGAGGACGGGTACGGACCGGACCCCGGGTACGGGCCGCAGGGCGGCGGTTACCTGCCCGACCTCGGCTTCACCCATGACGCCGGTTCCGGGCCGCAGATGGAGCCGCTCCCCGATCTCGAGATCCCGGAGCCGCCCGGACCCGCCACGCCGCAGGCTACGAGCCGACGCTGGGATCTCGGCCCGGCACCGACCGAGGCCAGCGTCCGCGCCGGGCTCTGGGAGGACGTGCTCGCCCCGCCGCCGGAGCTTGCCCCGCCGCCGGAGTCTGCACTGGCGACGGGACCGCGGCCAGCCGCCGTGCATGAGACCTCAGACGCCCTGACCACCGAGTCGCTGCTGCACGGCAAGCGGGCGGCACCCGGACCGGGCTGGCGCCGCAGCGTCTACCGGGCCACCGGGGGGCTGATCAGGTTCGGCGAATCGCCGGCCGAGATGCGCCGTCGCAATCTCATCAACCAGGTGCGGACCCCGGTCGCGGGCGGCCACCACCGGGTCGCGGTGCTGAGCCTTAAGGGCGGCGTCGGCAAGACGACCACGGCGGTGGGCCTCGGTGCCACGCTCGCGACGCTGCGCGGCGACCGGGTGATAGCCGTCGACGCCAACCCCGACCGAGGCACGCTCTCGGACAAGGTCCGCCTGGAGACGGCCGCCACGATCAGGGACCTGCTGAACGAACGGGACCAGGTCCGCCGTTACGCCGACGTACGGGCTTTCACCTCCCAGGCGCCGAGCCGGCTCGAGGTGCTCGCCTCCGATCGTGATCCCGCGGTTTCCGTCGCCTTCGGCGCCGATGACTACTGTGACGCGGCCCGGATGCTTGAGCACTTCTACTCGATCTGCATCACCGACTGCGGGACCGGCCTGCTGCATTCGGCCATGTCCGGAGTGCTCCGGCTGGCCGATCAGATCGTCCTGGTCAGCTCGCCGTCGGTGGACGGCGCGCGGAGCGCGAGCGCGACCCTGGACTGGCTGGAAGCCCACCATTGCGGCGACCTGGTCCGGAACGGCGTCGTGGTGCTTTCGGCGATCCGGCCGAAGAGCAAGAGCACCGTCGACCTCGACCGGCTCGAGCATCACTTCGCCGCCCGGTGCCGCGCGGTAACGCGAATTCCCTACGATCCGCACCTGGAGGAGGGCGCGGAGGTCGAACTCGAATACCTCGGCAGCGACACGGCCGATGCGTACCTGTCCCTGGCCGCGATCGTGGGCGACGGGCTGGCCCGGCCGCGCCGGCTGACGTCCCGCTCGGCGTTACCGTAGGCTGTTACGCACAGGAGGGCTCGCCTAGTGGCCGATGGCGATGGTCTTGAAAACCATTGTGGCGGCAACGTCACCGTGGGTTCGAATCCCACGCCCTCCGCTCAACCTGAGCTCCGCTGGCCCGCGGGACGTTCCTTAAAGAGCGCGGAAGCGTACCATTAAGGCCACGCGGAGTGAGCTCAGGGGTGCAGGAGGCTGCGATGAGGCTGCGACCACATCGGCGAACCCTAGTGGTGTGGAGCAGTCATGCCGGGCCGGACCGCTACGGTCTCCCGTGGTTCACGCGGGGCGCACGCCCGAGGCGGATCCGCAGCTGCATTCGGACTGGCGCGCTGCTCGCAGTTATTGGCGTGATCCGGTTGGCCCGCGCCGTGCAGGCCGACTGGCGACTGGGGGCCGGGGTCGTGCTTACGGTGGTCGGCGTCATGCTGCGTAGCAATCCGGTCGGCGTGGTCATGATCCCGGGACTGCTGTTCCTCGTGGTCGCCATACTCGCCCCGGCCAGTCCTAAACCGGCCCGCTCCCGCCGCGCTGAGCTGGAGCGCGAGCTTGGCGCATACTCAACCCCAGCCGAGCGGCGCGATCTGGAAGCAACTCTTGACCTGTACCCAGACGGCGTAACGTACGAGCTACGCGACATCCTCGCCAGCCAAGTCGCGGCCCGCAGGTAACACCAGATGCCGTCCAGAGCCTCGACGGCAGGTGGCGGCCAGGGGGCACGGTGGCACATCCTGCCGACTGGGGCCGGCACAGCGGGCCATCGTGCCGGCCAGACCGCGCGGGTCCAGGACCGGCGCCGCCGGGCCTGATGGCGGCCTAGTAGTCTCGGCGGCATGGGAAGCCAGCAACTGCCGCCTTTCGGCCTGCTTCCGGTCGTCACCCGGTGGCAGTTCGCCCCGGTGGTCACGGGCTTCGTCGTGGTGGCGGCGGGCCTGTACCTGTGGGGCGTGCTGCGGGTGCGGCGCCGCCATCCGGCCCGGCCGTGGCCGCTGTGGCGGACCGGGCTGTTCCTCGGCGGCCTGGCCGTGGTCGTGATCGCGACACAGAGCGGCATCGGCAGCTACGACGACGTGCTCTTCTCGGATCACATGATCCAGCACCTGCTGCTGATCATGGTCGCGCCGCCGCTGCTCGTCGTCGGCCAGCCGGCCACGCTGCTGTTGCACGCGAGCCGCAATCCCCTGCATACGTGGACCAAGAAGGCGCTGCGCTCGCGGGTGATGACGGCTGTTACCTGGCCTCCGTTCGGCACCGTGCTCTACCTCACGACCATTGTCGGTACGCACCTCACCGGTTTCATGAACCTGGTCCTGACCAACGGGACGGTCCACGACGGCGAGCATGCCCTGTACCTTGCGGCCGGTTACCTGTACTTCCTGCCGCTGATCGGGCGCGAGCCAATCAGGTGGCGGGTTTCCTATCCGTCCCGGATCTTCCTGCTCTTCATCGCCATGCCGGTGGACGCGTTCACCGGTCTCATCCTGGGCTCGGAGAGCAGCAACCCGTTCCCCGCGCTGGCGCGGCTGCGGCCGAGCTGGGCGCCCAGCGCGATCAACGACGTGCACACCGGCGGCGCGGTGATGTGGGTGGGCGGCGCCGGGATCATGTTCGCGCTGGTGCTGGCGGTGTTTTTCGCCTGGAGCCGGGAGACGCGCAGCGACGGAGGACTCGGGTGGCTGGAGGTCGCGCGCCGGGCGAACTTCGCCACGCTGGTCAGCTCGCACCGCGACGCCAGCTCCACCGGCAGCGCCACCGCCGGCTCCACCGGCGCCGCGCCGCGGCGGACCGCCCCGGCCAGCGGAACGGAAAGCGTCGACGACGATGACGAGCAGCTGGCGGCCTACAACGCCTTCCTGGCCCGCATTAACAAACCCCGGCAGCCCTGAGACGTTCCGGTCCGCGACACGCCGGTAGGGCTTTCTAAGCAAATCTAGGGTTGAGGCTAGATCAGGCCATAGAGTCCAATGCCATGGATCCGGTGCGCAATCCGTACGCCCCCGGCGCGGGGCAGAGACCGCCAGAACTCACCGGGCGCGACCGGGAGATCAGGCAGTTCGAGGTGGTGCTCGAGCGGATAGCCCGGGGACGCCCGGAGCGGAGCATGGTGCTCACCGGACTCCGGGGCGTCGGCAAGACGGTGCTGCTCAACACGTTCAGGTCGATGGCCCTGCAGCGGCTGTGGGGTACCGGCAAGATCGAAGCCCGCCCGGAGCAGTCAATCCGGCGGCCGGTCGCGGCCGCGCTGCACATGGCGGTGCGCGAACTTGCGCCCCGGCATCGCGCCCCGGACCGGGTCGAATACTTCCTCGGTGTGCTCAAGGCGTTCGCCCAGCACGACCCGAAGGCGCCGAAGGGATCCTCTCTCACCCTCGCGCTCGGCATCGACGTGCCAGCACAGCGGGGCCGGGCCGACTCAGGTGACCTGGAAGTCGATCTCACCGAACTGTTCGCCGAGGCCGCGTCGGTCGCGGCCGACCTCGGCGTCGGGATCGCCCTGTTCGTCGACGAGATGCAGGACGTGCCCTCGGCCGACGTGTCCGCGCTGTGCGCCGCCTGCCACGAGCTCTCCCAGACGGGCGGCCCGCTCATCGTCGTCGGCGCGGGCCTGCCGCACCTGCCGTCGGTGCTATCGGCGAGCAAGAGCTACTCGGAACGGCTGTTCCGGTACACCCGCATCGACCGCCTGGAACGGGATGCCGCCGACCTGGCGCTGCTCGTCCCGGCGGAGCGCGAGGACGTGACCTTCACTTCCGGCGCGCTCGACGCCCTGTACGCCGCCGCCGATGGTTACCCGTACTTCGTCCAGGCCTACGGCAAGGTCACCTGGGACGTGGCCGCGGCCAGCCCGGTGACGGCGGCTGACGTGAGCATGGCCGCGCCCGAGGCCGAGGGGGAGCTGGCCGTGGGCTTCTTCGGCAGCAGGTACGAGCGGGCCACCCCTTCCGAACGCGAGTACATGCGCGCGATGGCCGCCACCGGGGATGATCCGGTGCCCACCTCGATCGTGGCCGACGAGCTCGGCCGCAAGCCGTCGAGCTTGTCGCCGGCGCGTGACGGCCTGATCAAGAAGGGGCTGATCTACAGTTCGGAGCGCGGCCTGATCGCGTTCACGGTCCCGCACTTCGGCAAGTTCCTGCGGTCCCAGCCGATCTAGCCGACGGCGTCCATCGGGCTGAGGCTGGCCTAGGCGATTATCGGGCTCTCTAGTTGATTACCTAGATTTACCTAGAGAACGGCAGACGGGCGCGCTCCGGCGAGGCCGAGGATCTCGTCGGTGGCGGCGTCGAGAACCGCCACGCGGACAGCAGGCCTACGGGCCTGCAGGTAGACCGCGAAAACGATGTCTACTCGCCGGCCGCTCACGACTCCCGGGTACACCACGAATCGCCAGCACCCTTCCCGCCAGACATCGGCTGGCTCCGCGGTGGAGACCTGGCTCGCGTACCTGCGCCACGGGGAGCTCGCGCGCAGTACCGACAGTGTCCGCCCGACCGGAATCCGTTGCAGCTCGCACGGCTCGGTGTACCCGAGCCGGACCAGGATGTCGCCGAGTTCCGGCGACAAGAAGCCGACCAGGGCCAGTTCGACCGCCAGGACCGCGAGGCACATCTCCGCCTCGGTCGACGAGGACGGCATCCGGAGCGGGGGCAGGCCGATGGTGACGAGGGCTGAGGCGCACAGCACACCGGAACGCGCGATGGTGCGCAGGCCGATCGGCGTGTCGCTGAGTTCGCCGAAGCAGCCGCAGCCCGCGTCGGGGCGCCGCTGCCGCAGCTCGTTCAGCGCACCCACGGCGATGAGGAAGAACAGCGCGGTCGCCGTCCGCACGATGGTGGCGGCCAGGTGCGGAGCGGCATCGCCGAGCCGGCCGGCCGTGCCGATCAGCCCGAGGCCCAGGAGGGCCTCGGCCAGGAACAGCATGACCACGGCGGGGCGCCGAAGATGGAGCGGGACCAGCCCGGTGGGGTCCATTCCCGCTGCGGCGGAACGTGCATGCAGCGCCCGCCACGCCTTGGCCGCGCAACCGCCGAGGAGCATGACGGCGAGCACCGGGATCTGGACCTCTCGCAGGGCGGTGAGCATTTCCTATCCGCCGATCATCATCGTCGCGTTGAAGCAGCCCGCTTCCAGGGCGCCGCCGAGTTCCACGAAGGCGGCCATGGTGAGGTCGGCGATCCGGCCCCGGGGCGAGGTTCCGCAGGTGACACAGCGGTCGCAGAACAGCCTGGCCGTCGCCCCGCAGCTGGTAACAGGGAGGAGCCTGGTGCGTTCTGAGCAGTCGTTGCGCAGCCGGAGCAGGCTTCCCACCGACAGGTAGGGGAGGCGTACACAGCCGGGCCCCGTAGCGTGCGGGTCCACGGCGTACAGGTCACCGGAAAACGAGGACGGCAGGTACGAGCCATGCTCGCAGCTCGTCTCCGGATCCAGCGCAGGGTAAGCCAGCCCGAGCAGGTTGTGCGGCTCTTCCCCCGGCTCATGCCAGACCACGGTCCCGCTGACCGGATCGGGTATGTGGCCGCTGACCATCGGCGCGGCGGGCTGGTGGCCGGCCCGGTACGGAGGCTGCGCGGTGGCGGGTATCAGGGCCTGCAGGAAGCCGTCACGCTTCAGGCCGATCACGTCGATCAGGTAGCCCGGCTCGAGCCGGGGGAAGCGGACCTGAATCCGCCCGCTGGCCTCCGGGGCGATCATCACGATCCGGCGTCCTTTGGCCGGGCCCTCGTCGACGAGCAAGCTGGCCGGACCGTCCCGTTCGATGATCGTTCCGGTGACCCGGCCGACTCCGGCCCAGATGCGCTCCACCACCGGTCCGCCGGGGAGGCTCCGCCGCAGAACCGCGTAATCGCCCGGCCGCAGGGCCGCCGGGGATACCGGCCCGCCTCGCCAGGCCGTCGCGGAGGCCGCCAGCGCAAAGCGCTGCTCACCGCGGCCGGTGAGCAGCACGAGGACATGCGGGCTGACGTCCAGGATCCGCCCGGTGACCGTGTACAACAACGATCTTTCCGCGGCCCCGGTGTCGCCATCGGTCGTCGTTGTGACCGGAGCACGCGTTTCGTCCGCGCGTCCGAGGACCGCCGCCCGGAGCAGCGATCGCCGGGCAAACCGTGCCGGACTGGCGGAATCCGTGACATCCTCGCACCAACGGGGAATGTCCGCCAAATTCTGCACTTGCCCTCCGTGGGATTGCATGGGCCACAAGATCGACCATGCTTTGGCGCGGATAGTTACGTCAAGTCATTCGGATACCTTTGGCCGCGAGGACACAGAGATACATCCCTGGCGGATAGCTGCGGTGGGCCGCTCACCACGCCGGGATAGCACTCAACGTAATTGTTGGACTACTTTAAGTAAAGTAGTCAGCATGAGCGGCGTCGGCAACCACAGGGAATCGCGAGCCAGCGACCGTGACGCCGCTTTCCGCGAATACGTCCAGACCCGCGGGGCCGCACTGCTGAGAATGGCGATCGTGCTCACCGGCAACCGGGCTGACGCTGAAGACCTGGTCCAGGCCGCGCTGGCCAAGACCTATCTGGCCTGGGACAAAATCAACGAGCGCGCCGCGCTTGACGCTTACGTGCGGCGCGCGATGGTCAACACGCACATATCGTGGTGGCGTCGCCGCCGGGTCGAGGAATTCCCGACCGATGAACTGCCTGAGCAGGTGGTTGCGGACCATGCGCGGGAGAGTGACATGGCCGAGGTGGTGCGGCGGGCTCTCGACCGACTTCCGCAACGCATGCGTGCCGCCGTCATGCTCAGGTATTTCGAGGACATGACCGAGCCGGAAATTGCCGCGACCCTCGGCATCAGCCTCGGCACGGTGAAGAGCACGGTGTCACGAGCGGTAGCCCGGCTGCGGATCGACGCGGAACTCGGCGCGAATTCTGATCCCTAATGCCAAGTGACCGACTTATCCGTCTTTATGGTAATAAAGCCAGATTATTGCTGCGGCCCCGGGCTACTGTCGGCCGCCTGACTCGTGGCACTATCAGATGGGCAGGTCAGGCACCGGCAAGGAGGTGGCTCTGTGCGCAGCACGATGATGGACGTCCCGCTGACGATCGCGTCAATCATGCGCTACGGGACGTCAGTATTCGGTGACCGCGAGGTCGTCACCTGGACCGGTGACGGAACCAGGCGCCGTACCTACGCCGAAGCGGGCCGTCGCGCCGCGCAGCTCGCGAACGCGCTGCGGCGCCTGGGCGTGGACGGCGACCAGCGCGTCGGCACCTTCATGTGGAACAACGCCGAGCACCTCGAGGCCTACCTGGCGGTGCCGTCGATGGGCGCGGTGCTGCACACGCTGAACATCCGGCTCGCGGCGGCCGACGTGGCGTATATCGCCACCCACGCCGAAGACCACACCGTCATCGTGGACGCATCGCTGGTGCCCAGGTTCGCCGAGATCCTGCCGCAGGCACCGACCATCCGCAACGTCATCGTGAGCGGCGCGCCGCTCGCCGAGACGCCGGGCGCGGGCGAGCTCACCGGCGCGAGCGTGTACGACTACGAGGAACTGATCGCAGCCGAGGCTGACTCGTTCGGGTGGCCCGCGCTCGACGAGCGCTCGGCCGCCGCGATGTGCTACACCAGCGGGACCACCGGACACCCCAAGGGGATCGTGTACAGCCACCGGTCCAGCTATCTGCATTCGATGGGTGCCTGCCTGGGGAACGCCTTCGCCATTTCCGAACGGGACCGGGTGCTTCCGGTCGTGCCGATGTTCCACGCCAACGCGTGGGGCCTGGCCTACGCGGGCCTGCTGTCCGGCGCCGACCTGATCCTGCCGGACCAGTACCTGCAGCCGGCCACGCTCGTGCGGCTGATCGCTGCGGAGCGAGTCACCGTGGCGGGCGGGGTGCCGACGATCTGGGCGGGCGTGCTCGCGCATATGCGGGCGCAGGGCGGTGACCTGTCCTCGCTGCGCCTGGTGGTCTGCGGCGGCTCCGCGGTGCCGCATGCCCTGCAGGCCAGCTACGAATCGGAGCTTGGCGTGCGCATCCTGCAGGCCTGGGGCATGACGGAGACCTCACCGCTGGCCAGCGTGGCGAACCCGCCGCCCGGCGTCAGCGAGGAGGAGGCGTGGTCGTACCGGGACAGCCAGGGCCGGCTGTTCTGTGCCGTGGAGGGCCGGCTGGGCGGAGACGGCGGGGACATACTGCCGAGCGACGGCGCGGCGGTCGGGGAAATCGAGGTCCGCGGGCCCTGGATAACAGGCTCGTACTACAAGGACGACGACGCGGCCAAGTTCCATGACGGCTGGCTGAAGACCGGAGATGTCGGAACGCTGGACGAGCGCGGCTTCATCCGGCTGACCGACCGGGCCAAGGACGTCATCAAGTCCGGCGGCGAGTGGATCTCCTCGATGGAACTCGAGAACGTCCTGATGGCCCACCCTGACGTGGCCGAGGCCGCGGTCATCGGGATCGCCGACGAGAAGTGGGGCGAGCGGCCGCTCGCCGCGGTGGTGCTGCGGTCCGGCGCCGAGGTGACCGCGGAGAAGCTGCGGGCCTTCATGACCGAGCAGATCCCGCGCTGGCAGCTGCCCGAGCGCTGGTGCTTCGTCGCCGAGGTGCCCAAGACCAGCGTGGGCAAGTTCTCCAAGCGGCAGATGCGCGAGGCGTACCAGCGCGGCGACTACGAGATCATCGAGGTGCACTGACCGGGTCGGCGGGACGCTTTGCCCGGGCCGGTCAGGGCCGGTACGCTATGGCCCACCGCACCGCTCGTGCGGATGGAGGATTCGCCTAGTCCGGTCTATGGCGCCGCACTGCTAATGCGGTTTGGTGGCAACACCATCCGGGGTTCAAATCCCCGATCCTCCGCATCGGCACTGCAGTCCTGCCCGGCCGCAAAGTCCGGGCAAATCCGCTGCTTTGTTTCCTGTGCTGCGGCGCCCGCCGCGGCGGCATCGGCCCGGGTAATCGAAGCAGCGACGGAGAGGAGGCCCGACCATGACGGGGCCCGAGCACTACCACGAGGCGCAGCAGCTTCTGGCCGACCCCAACTACGGCGAGCCGAAGGGGATTGGCCGCAGTGAGACCATCGCCGCCGCCCAGGTCCACGCGACGCTCGCGCTCGCCGCGGCCACCGCGCTCAGCGGCGACAGCCCTCGTGACGTGCAGGCGTGGCGGGATGCCGCCGCGACCAAGCCGGCCGACACGCGCGGGTCGTGACGGCCTGCGGTGATATTGCTCTCTGCTAGGTCATTTCCATAGACTAGGCCTGGCTTAGCGACCGGACCGGGAGGACGCATGCCAGTCGACTGGGTTGCCGTTGGCCTCGACAACGGCGGAACCATGAATAACGGAACGATCCTTGATGGCAACGGCCGGTTCCTGCTTGACCGCCTGGTGGAGGCCCCCAGCAACGTCAGGGAGGGTCCGGACAAGGCCATCCAGTCGCTGGTCGACTCGGTGCATCAGGTGCTCGAACTTACCGGCGTGCCCAGGGCGTCGGTCCGGGCGGTGGGTCTGGACACGCCGGGCCCTGCCAGCAGGGACGGGGTCATCTCGTCCAAGGGCGCGACGAACTTCGGCCACGCAGGCTGGCGCGGTTTCGACATCCGGGGAGCGCTGGCCGATCGCATCGGGCTGCCGGTGATCTACAACAACGACGGGAATTCGGCGGCGCTGTACGCCCACCACGTGCGGTTCGGCGTGGAGTCGGGCCAGCGCGGTTCGGTGTCCGCGATTGTGGGGACCGGGCTCGGGGGCGGGGTCGTCGAGGGCGGTCAGGTGATCAAGGGCGCGGCCGGCATGGCCGGGGAACTCGGCCATGTCCCCATCCCGCTGGACGGCCTGCTCGACCCGGGCCAGCCGATGCCAGTCTGCAACTGCGGGCAGTCGGGCGATGCGGAGAGCGTGGCCTCACTGACCGGCATCCAGAACAACCTGCTGCCCTACTGGCTCACCAAGTACGAAGGGCACGAACTCGGCGGCCTGCCGATCGCCAGGGCGGCCAAGCTTATCCGCAAGTACGCCGAAGACGGCGACGAGATGGCGCTGGCGATCTTCAGGCAGCAGGCGATGGCGATCGGGCGGCTGTTCACCATCGCCGCGAACTTCCTGGATCCCGACGCCTATTTTCTCGGTGGCGGCGTGGTCGAGGCCGCGCCGCACTTCCGCGACTGGTTCTTCGCCGAGGTGCGGGCCGGTACCGTGCTGCGTGCGGAGCAGGCCAGGGCGGCCGAGATTACCCTGGTCCCCGACCTGGACATGGCGGGCGCCCGCGGCTCGGCCGTCGCCGCACGCGACTGGTACATCAACGAGGGGCAAGGGGTCCCTGCCCAGCGGCCTGTTATCCCCGGACCGCCCTAGTCCGGGCTCTCCTCTTTGTCCTTGAAGATCAGCCCGCAGACCTCGAGGTAAAGCTGCTCGGGATAGGGGAGGTGATCGACGATGCGCAGCGCCTGGTCCTGGCCGGCCGATTCCAGGATGAACTCGCCGTACCCGAGGATCCGGCCCAGCGTGGACCGCTGGAAGCTCATGTCCGTCACCTTGGCGAGCGGCATCATGTTCACCTTCTTGGTGACCAGGCCTTGCGACAGCAGCATCCGCTGCGACGTGACGACGAAGTAGTTCTCGTTCCACTCGAAGACCTTGACGGCCAGGCGCAGCAAGAGCAGCACCCACAAGATCCAGATGACGAGGATCACGGTGCCGTTGCCGTGTGCGACCGAGTTGGTCAGCCAGCCCGCGATGGCCAGTCCGACGAGCAGCTCGAAGATCGGCCTGATCAGCACGGCCGGATGCTGATGAACGGTGATGACCTGGCGTTCATGGGGCAGAAGGTACCTATTGATCTTGGCCGGCACCGTATCGGTGTTCGGAACCAGCCTCATCCTGGCACCTCAGCCTTAGATGGACGCGAAGAAGTGGGACAGCCCGCTTGCTACCGTGGTCAGGAAGGTCCCGATGTTGTGAACGATGTGGGCCGCCCCGTCGGGCTGCTCAATAATCCACCACACGATGAACGCGACTGCTAGCCACCCGAGGATGGTTTTCAAACTCACGTCGCCTCCCAGGGGCGCACAGACCTGTTCTGCTTGCCAGAGAACCTATGTTAGCCCTCGCTGGTTAGGCGGCCAAGGCTAACCGGACGAAGCTACCGTGTCGCCACGAGTATGCCCCGTCTCTCCCCCAGTATGCCCGATCAGCGGAAGCAATGCGTAACCGGCCGTGTCGTTCGCGCCGGCATCGGCCGCAGGATCCTTCGCTCGTGGCCCTGATCGGCGATTTAGCCGCCGCGACCGGTGCCCATCTGACAGCATTCCACCGTGCAGAGCATGCTGGGGAAATGACGGTGCCAGACGTGGGTGAGATTGATTTCGCGATCATCGTCTACCGGGAAGAAGAGCAGTGGGAAGCCGACGTGCTGCCCACCGCGGTTACCGCCGATCTGGACGGCCTCCTGAGGGCCCTGCGGCGGCAGCCGAGCATCGGCGGGACCATCGGCTTCGCGGGCGTAGGCGACGATTTCTTCGTGGCGGTCCGGATCCTCGGCGAAGACGTGTCCCTGTTCCTCTCCGACCTCACCGCGGCCGTGGACTACCCGCTGGCCCGCCAGGTGCTCGACGCCCTGGACATCCCGGTGCCGTCAGATGACGAGCTCGATCAGGTGCTGCCCGCCGGTGATCTTTCCATCTTCGCGGAGCTCGGCCTGGACGAGATGGAACTCGGTGCCATCTCGGCCGACCTTGACCTCTACCCGGAAGACGCGGTGATCGGCATCGCCGAGCGGCTGCGTTTCGGGGACGCGGTGGAACGGGCGCTGGATATCGCGCTCGGCCCGTGACCGGATACTCCGATGCTTTCGAGCCCGCGATGCGGCTCGCCCTGGCGCAGGCGCGGCTGGCAGGACAGGAGCTGGCCGGAGAAGAGCCGGACAGGCTGGAAGACGTCCCGGTGGGCGCGGTCATCCTCGATGAGACGGGCACGGTGATCGCGCAGGGCCGCAACCGCAGGGAACGGGACCGTGATCCCACCGCGCACGCGGAAATCGTCGCGATCAGGCAGGCGGCGCGATCCCTCGGCAGCTGGCGGCTGACCGGCCTGACGCTGGTCGTGACGTTGGAGCCGTGCACGATGTGCGCCGGAGCGGTCACGGCGGCCCGCCTCAGCAGGTGCGTCTACGGGGCCCCAGACCCCCGGGCGGGTGCGGTGGGATCGCTCTGGGACGTGCTCAGGGACACTCGCCTGAACCATCGTCCGGAAGTCATCGGCGGGATCCTGGCCGAGGAGTGCGGCGCCGTGCTACGCGACTTCTTCGCCCTCCGCCGACGGCACGGCGGGTAAATCGTGCCGCAGGCCACGTGCCGATTCGGGTAAGCTCACCAGCGGTGGAGTCGCCTAGTGGCCGAGGGCGCACGCCTCGAAAGCGTGTGAGGGGGCAACCCCTCCGTGGGTTCAAATCCCACCTCCACCGCTGAGAGCGGGGCCGTGTCCGACTTTGGCGTGCTTACGGGGGAACTTAACCTCACGTCCCGGACGTTTCGCAAGGTGATCGGGTGGGACAGCGCCGGAGAGGCCAACCGCCTCTCGACCAGAGGGCGGCGAGGAGAACGAGTGTTTGGACCCCAGGGAACCGGGTTCTTCCTGTTTCTTATGGTGGTATTCGCGGCGTTGCTGGTATGGGTGGCTTTGACCAAGCAAGTCGTATTTCGCGTGCTGGCCGCCTGCCTGGCCTTTCTTCCCGCCATGGCCTTCGGGATTGCCGCCGTCAATAAGTTCTACGACTATTACCAGACCTGGGGCGGGATGATCAGCGATCTGACCGGCCAGGGGGTGAGCAGTATTCCCAAGTACGCAGCCGCCGGAGTCGGGCCGAACAAGAATTTCGACAAGAATATCGGCCGGGTCACCAGCCAGGCAGAAGACGCCCAAGTCGGATATCTCTTCCAGACATCGGTTACCGGCGTACGCAGCCACATTACTCGTGACGTGTACGTCTATCTCCCGCCGCAGTACTTCCAGAAGCCCTACCTGCACACCAAGTTCCCCGTCATCGAGCTGCTGCATGGCTCGCCCGGCAACCCTCAGGCCTGGGTGGACGTCATGGGCGTGATCCCCACCTTCCTCAACTTGCTTGAGACTCGCCCCTCGGACGCCGCCGTGCTGGTGATGCCGGACACCGATGGCGGCACGCAGTACGGGTTGCAATGCCTTAACGATCCGGGCGGCATCCAGGACATGACCTTCGTCGCGCTCGATGTGCCCGATGCCATAGCGCGAATCGCTCGCGTGCAGCCACCGGGCCAGGCCTGGGGCCTGGCCGGTTACTCGGAAGGTGGCTACTGCACCGCCAACATTGCCCTGCAGTTCCCGTCACGCTGGGGAGCCGCGGGCGTGATGTCGGGATACTTCAGCCCCATCGACAGCCAGGTACCCGAAGGCAGCAAGCCCGGTGCGAAGCCGGAGCAAGTCAACGTGTTCCGCGGGCACCCTGCGCTGCGGCTGCTTAATTCGCCGCAGTATTACGTCACCAGGGTGCCGGTCAACGACTTGCTTCCGACGTTCTGGCTCGCGGCCGGAGCCGAGGACTCCTCCGATGTGACCGCCGCGAAGAACTTCCGGCAGCTACTGGAGACCCGGGTGGCGAGCGTGCCGTTGGTGATCATCCCCGGGGGCGGCCACCAGGGCAGTGTCTGGCGCGCAGCGCTTGTTCCGATGCTGAACTGGATGACGCCGCA
>Ga0302326_10006368_pt1 | contig 26496 bp, 21 predicted proteins | sample Palsa_T0_3_FD_202264 | JGI IMG/M metagenome (GOLD analysis project Ga0302326, IMG submission 202264) | Peat permafrost microbial communities from Stordalen Mire near Abisko, Sweden - Palsa_T0_3 | ecosystem: Environmental > Terrestrial > Soil > Palsa > Peat permafrost | place: Sweden: Abisko... | reverse complement strand
CCGTGTTGAGGATAATACCGTCTACCACGAACAACGGCTGGTTACTCGTGGTGATGGTGCCGCTGCCCCTGATCAGCACGCTGATGCTCGATCCCGGCGTGCCCGAAGACTGAGTAACCTGTACGCCTGGCACCTTACCCCGCAACGCCTGGTCGGGGCCCGTAATGGGGAGATCATTCATCGTGCTATCCTTTAATTTGTAAATGGCGCCGGTTAAATTCCTTTGCCGTTGTGTACCATATCCCACAACTACGACGTCCTGCAGATCGGTTTTTGCCCCTGCCACCAGCTGTGCCGCCACATCACTGACCCCATCGATGGATACCTCCAGGGGAGCGAAACCAATAGAAGTAATGACCAGGGTTTTTGTAGACGCGGGGACGGTTAATTTGAAGCTGCCGTCCTGACCGGTGTTCGCCCCTTTTCTGGTCCCTTTGATCACTACGCTCGCGGAAGGAATGGGACTACCCGCTGCATCGGTGACCTTCCCGGTCACAATGCGGCTTTGTGCTGCGGCTCCTCCGACGAGAAAGAACACGCAGCTGAGAAAGACAAAGAATTTTCTCATACGTTAATTTTTGGTTTTTTTAAGTGTGACTCTCTAAATGTTACCGGACACTGTAATAAAGTTAACGATTAAATGCCTGAAAAAAGACGGTTGACGAATAAATGATTTAATTTCAAATCGTATTAAAAACGATTGACATGAAACAAATGACATACGACTGTTTCCTCAGCCTCACCGTCATGGCCTGCCTCACGCTCTACCCAATTGCCCCATCCCCCGCAGCCAGCTCCATGCCCCGATATAAACCCGCGCCGCAATCTAACCCCACCCCCCCATCGAAACCAAACAACTGGAAGATCGGCGTCCAGCTCTGGACCTTTCACTTCGTACCCTTTGTCGACGCCCTCGACAAAGCCGACAGCGCAGGTGTCAAATACCTGGAAGCATTTCCGGGCCAGCCCCTCGGCGGCGGCATGAAAGATACTTTTGGAATACGGATGTCCGAAGACAGTAAGGTAAAAATCAAACAGCTGCTCCATAAAAAAGGCCTGCAGATAATAGCCATGGGCGTCATCACTCCGAAGACCATCGACGAATGGAAACAATATTTCGACCTGGCTAAGTATTTCGGCCTTAGCTATATCACCGCCGAACCCCGCAAAAACCAATGGGACGCCATCGACAGCCTCGCTGCTATCTATAACATCAACATCGCCATACACGATCATCCCCGCCCCAACGCCTACTGGCACCCCGACTCCGTACTCGCCGCCATCAAAGGCCATCCGCACATCGGCTCCTGCGCAGACATCGGTCATTGGGCCCGCAATGGCCTGGATCCCGTTGTCTGCCTGCAGGAATTACAGGGACATATCTTCGGTGTACATCTCAAAGACATCGATACGGCCGGCCACACCAGGGCCAAAGACATGGTAGTGGGTACAGGAGTAATAAACTATCCCCCCATCTTCCGCGAATTGAAACGCCAGGGATTTGAAGGGATGTTTTCCATAGAAAGAGAAGCCAACTGGTATAATAATGTTCCGGATGTCATCGCGACCGTAAAGTTTTTTAACGATCAGGTCAGTAAGCTATAACACACCGGGTCATCTAGTCAGTAACGTTTGTGTTTCTGAAAGGGTTGCTTGCCATCGGGATTGCTGCTTTTCTTTCCCGATCTTTGTGACCCTAAAAATAACCCATGGCCTATTCGTCCTGGTCGTACCAACGACTATTGTCATTCACCACGGACATTTTCCGGAAGATCGGCTGCCCGGAGAAAGACGCCCATACCGCAGCTGTCGCCCTGCTGAGCGCCGATCTCAGGGGCATTGACTCCCACGGGATAGCGCGCCTTACCGGCTATGTCCGGCTACAGGAAGCCGGAAGGGCCAACGCCACGCCGCAGATCCGCATCCTGCACCAGACCCCATCCACCGCCGTTGTCGACGGGGACAGCGGGCTGGGCCTCGTCGTAGCCCCCTTCGCCATGCAGCTGGCTATAGAAAAGGCCGACAGCTGCGGCACCGGCTGGGTCGCCGTACAGAATTCCAACCATTTCGGCATCGCCGGCTATCATGCGCTCCGGGCCGTAGCCAATGACATGATCGGCATCGCCATGACCAACGCCAGCGCCCTCGTAGCCCCCACCTTTTCCATCGAACGCCTCCTGGGCACTAACCCTATCTGCGTAGCCGTTCCGGCCGGCCAGGAACCTCCCTTCGTCGCAGACCTCGCCACCACCACCGCCGCCAACGGAAAACTCGAGATCCTCCAGCGTAAAAAGGAGGCGGCTCCGCTCGGCTGGATCCAGGATAAGGACGGCAGACCCTCTACCGACCCCCATGCCCTCAAGTCCGGCGGGGCCCTGTTGCCGCTCGGCGGAGACCGTGAGCATGGCAGTCATAAAGGCTATGCCCTCGGCGCCATCGTCGACATCTTCTCCGCCGTATTGAGCGGCGCCAACTACGGCCCCTGGGTGCCCCCCTTCCCCGCTTACGTCCCCATGCCCACCGGCATGCCCGGCAAAGGGATCGGTCATTTCTTCGGCGCCATGCGCATCGATGCCTTCCGGCCCGCCGATGACTTCAAACAGCATATGGATGCCTGGATCCGCCGCTTCCGCAACGCCACACCCGCACCCGGCCACGAAAAAGTGCTGATACCCGGCGACCCCGAACGCGAAATGGAGGCCCAACGGCTGGTCGAAGGGATCCCCCTGCTGCCCCCCGTCGTCGAAGACCTGCAGGCACTGGCGGCCAAATTAGGCGTAGAATTCCCGCTCTAGCCTTTATCTTTGCCATCCGAAAAATTAGCCGTCCACCCGAATCTGCCCGGCAGATCCGGACGGACCATTAAAAGACAAATATGAACCCATTCAAAGTCATGAAATTCGGCGGCACCTCCGTAGGCAAACCCGAACGCATGCGCCAGGTCAGCCAGCTGATCACCGCAGACTCCGAACCCACCATCGTCGTACTCAGCGCCCTCAGCGGCACCACCAATGCCCTCGTCGAAATCGGCAATGCCATCGCCGCCGGCCAGCGCGAAAAGGCGGGCGAGCTTATCGATAAGCTCGAAGCCCACTACCGGTCCTTTATAAAGGACCTCCTCAAAGCCGATCCTTTCCTGGCCAAGGCCGCCGCCATCGTAGCCGAACACTTCGAATTCCTCCATATCATCCTGCGTATCTCGTTTAGCGAAGCGCTCAGCAAAGACATCCTGGCCCAGGGCGAACTGCTTTCCACCAAGCTGTTTTCCGTCTTCCTGGAAGAGAACGGCATCCCCCATTTCCTGCTGCCTGCCCTGGAATTCATGAGCATCGACAGCCATGACGAACCCCAGATCAACAACATCAAAACAAAACTGGGCCACCTCCTCCAGCAACACAAGGACAAAACCCTCTTCATTACCCAGGGCTATATCTGCCGCAACGCCCGCGGCGAAGTGGATAACCTCAAAAGAGGGGGCAGCGATTATAGCGCTTCCCTCATCGCCGCCGCCATCAATGCCTCCGTCTGCGAGATCTGGACCGATATCGACGGCATGCACAACAATGACCCCCGCGTCGTAAGAAAGACCATCGCCATCGAACAGCTTAGCTTCGAAGAAGCCGCCGAACTGGCTTATTTCGGCGCCAAGATCCTCCACCCCGCCAGCATCTGGCCCGCCCAGTTCTATAAAGTGCCCGTCCGGCTGCTCAATACCATGCAGCCCGGCGCCAAAGGCACCCTCATCACCGAAGCGGCAGGCTCAGAAGGCGTCAAAGCCATCGCCGCCAAAGACGGCATCATCGCCATCAATATAAAAAGCAGCCGCATGCTCCTGGCTTATGGCTTCCTGCGCAAAATATTCGAGATCTTCGAAAAATACCGTACCCCCATCGACATGATCACCACCTCCGAAGTGGCCGTTTCCCTCACCATCGAAAATGTCGCCGAACTAAAAACGATCGTTCGCGAACTGGAGCCCTTCGGCACGATCGAAGTGGAAGACAACCTGAGCATCGTCTCCATCGTGGGCAACGAGATCACCCAAACCCCCAAATTGCTGAGCCGCCTCTTTGAAGCTCTCACCCCCATCCCGATCCGGATGGTCAGCTACGGCGGCAGCAAACACAATGTGTCCCTCCTGATCCCGTCCAGCCATAAGACAGAAACCCTGCAGTTGTTAAACAAAGGACTCTTTGGCCTGGAATAGACCGCTTTTCTTTATATTCATGCGCCAAATCACCCATGAAAAAAGTAGCGTTCCTCCTTATCATCCTTCTGTCCGCATTTGCACCCGGATTCGCCCAGTCTCCGGGCAGCAGCCTGCCGGGATCCGTCAAAGACTCCGCTACCGGCAAGCCCCTCGCCGGCGTCAGCGTATTCCTCAATAGCACATCAAAAGGGACTATCACCCGCGACGACGGCAGCTTTCTGCTGACCGGTATCCCCCCGGGCAGATACCAGCTCATTATCTCCGCCATCGGCTACCAGACCTTTGTCACCGAGATCACTACCCGCAATCTGCCCCCTTCCCTGAAAGTAACCCTCCACAACAAAGCCTCCGATCTGGAGGCCGTTACCGTAGAGCCCTACCTGAAAGATGGCTGGAAAAAATGGGGGAAGTTCTTTCTCGATAACTTCGTCGGCACAACCGATAACGCTTCCTCGTGCAGTATAAAAAACAGGGAAGTGCTGCGCTTTCATTATTATCTCAAAAGCAGACGCCTATCCGTAACCGCCGTCGAACCCCTCATCATCGAAAACAAGGCACTCGGCTACGACCTGGAATACCGGCTGGAATCCTTTGTCTGCGATTTCAGCACCAATATCATCTCCTATTTCGGCTACCCCTTTTTCCGGGAAATGACCGCGGATAACACCGAGCGCCAGCAACGCTGGGAGAGGAACCGCCGCTTCGCCTACCTCGGTTCTCAGATGCATTTTATGCGCAGCCTGTACAAAGGCCGGCTCCAACAGGACGGCTTTATCGTCGAACACGAAATACAAGTGCCCAACATCGAAAAAGAACGCGTAAAAAGCCTCTTCACCCCCAATGTCACCAAAACGGACAGCATCCCCATCGACACCCTGCACCATTACTGGGCAATGCTGCGCGAACCGGACTTTTTTATCCAGAAAGTGAAGAGCTACGACAGCCTGGTCACCGTTAACCCGGATCAGACCCGGTCTTTTTATTTTACCGGTGACTTCACCGTTATCTTTGGAAACGGACACCTCGGTATTCCCTATAACGAGTCGTCCCTGGAACTCATGTACCCGACTCAAATCGAGATCGAAGAAAACGGCGCCTATTATCCGCCCCAGACGCTCCTCTCAAAAGGCCATTGGAGCATCACCGAAAAAATAGCCAACCTCGTGCCGCGCGATTACGGCATGTATGGCGACCAGCCAAACAGTCCATGAAAAAGATTTTACTACTCCTTTCCGGATCGCTGTTTTTCATAGCGGTGTCCTACGCCCGCCCGGCCGCCACGCTTCCGGCCATCGCCCGCCCGGCCATCGCCCGCCCGGATACCGTGCTGACAGGCCTCGTGACCGACTCGGCCAACGCTAAAGCCATTCCCGGCTGCAGCGTTTACCTCAACAACACCTCCCTCGGCGCCGTCACCCGCAGCGACGGCACTTTTCTCCTGAAAGATATCCCCGCGGGGAAATCAACCCTCATCATTTCCGCCATCGGCTATAAGACCTTTACCCTCGACATCGACGGCAACAACCTTCCGCCGCCATTAAAAGTAAGACTCCGCCAAAGGGTTACCCAATTGTCCGCCGTTACGGTCGAGCCTTCCACAAAAGGCGGCTGGGGCCGCTACGGGAAGGATTTCATCGATAATTTTATCGGTACGACCGCAAATAGCTGGTTCTGCAGCATCCGGAACCGAAAAGCATTGCGTTTCTATTTCTCAAAAAAGGATAACCGGTTGTCCGTGTGGGCTACGGAACCCCTTATGATCGAGAACACAGCCCTCGGCTATGATCTGCAATACCAGCTGGAAGATTTTTCCCTGGACTATAACACCCAAACTGTTCTCTACCTGGGCTATCCGCTGTTTCGGGAACTGACCACCGACCGGAAACATCGGGAACAACGATGGATCGACAACCGTCGGAAAGCCTGGCGGGGCTCCTTGCACCATTTCCTCCGCAGCCTCTACTACGACTGCCCTTTCCTCCGGAACTTCAGCATGGAACTCCCGGTCATGGTGATGAATCCGGAAAAGTTGAGAATAAAAGGAATCTTTAATCCGGCATTCTCCCCTGATAACTATCCGAAAGACTCACTGATCTATTATCGGAAAATCAACGCAGACTCCAACTATATAGTGGAAAGAAGGCCGGTAGTCACCAACGATATAGTGGGCGACACTAAGAATGGCTCCAGATATCTGTATTTTTCAGGGACGCTCGGGATCACCTGGCGGGATGACAAATCGGCTCTCGCCGACCAATATTCGGAGTTAAAACTGCTGGCCGATTCCACCATCTTTATAGAAGCGGACGGCAACTACTATCCAACAAAAGCCCTTCTGGCGACGGGATACTGGTCGTTCACGGAAAAGATTTGCAACCTGCTCCCCAACTATTACCAACCGGAATAGCTATTACCAACCGGAATAACCCTATTTCCCTAACCACCCACCCGCGTCCAGCCAATTCCTCAGCCGCTCCGTCCACTGATCCTTCGTAGTAGGATTATTCATCCCAAACCCATGTCCCCCCTTTGGATAAACATGCAACTCCGCCGGCACCCCATTGTGCTGCAGCGCTTCATAAAAACGAATACTGTTGGCCACCGGAACCGCCTTGTCATCACCCGCATGCACCAAAAAAGTCGGCGGCGTCTGCGCCGTTACCTGTAATTCATTGGAATATTCCCGGACAACCGAAGGATCGGGATGGAGGCCGATAAGATTGTCCCTCGAACCGCGATGCCCGATGCTGTCGGAAAAGCTGATCACCGGGTAAAGCAGGATCATAAAATCCGGCCGCAACGAAATATTACCCGGGTTATCGATCGCTGATTTATTAAAATGTGTCCCCGCAGTAGAAGCCAAATGACCCCCGGCCGAGAAGCCAAGGATGCCGACCCGCGCAGCATTCACCCCCCAATCACCCGCCCGCTGCCGCACCAGCTGAATAGCCCGTTGCGCATCCTGTAAAGGTCCAACCGTCTTGTCCACCATCGTCTCGTCATTCGGCAGCCGGTACTTTAGTAAAAACGCCGTTATCCCCATCTCGTTCAGCATCCGCGCCACATCCGTGCCCTCATGCGTCCAGGCCAGATGAAGATACCCGCCCCCCGGACAAATGACCACCGCCGTGCCGTTTGCCTTACCCGCCGGCGGCAGATACACGGTCAGGGTCGGATGACTGACCAGGCTAAACGAATACCGCATCGGGTTGCCCGATGAATCGACACTTTCCCGGTCGGGGACCGCCCTGGAATTGGGAATAGGTTGATTGCCATACAAGGGCAATTCCTGCTGCGCTTCAGCCATAATGCAGGGTAATAAAGAAAGGAGGAAAAATAAAATCTTCATTTTTATATGATCAGCATCGCATCCCCATAGCTGAAGAACCGATACTTATCCTTGATGGCTTTTTTATACGACTCCATCGCCAGGTCATACCCCGCAAACGCACAAACCATGATCAGCAGGCTCGTTTTCGGCAAATGAAAATTCGTCACCAGCGCATCCGCAATATTGAACTGATAGGGCGGATGGACAAAAGTATTGGTCCAGCCTTCCGAAGGCTTTAACAGCTTCTCCGCCGTAAACGAAGACTCGATGGCCCGCATCGTCGTCGTCCCGATCGAACAGATCCGGTGATTGCCCACCCGGGCCTTGTTCACGATCTTACAGGCATCATCCTCGATCCGGTAATACTCCGCATCCATCTTATGCTTGCTCAGATCCTCCACCTCGATCGGCCGGAAAGTGCCCAACCCGGTATGAAGCGTGATCTCCGCAAACCGGACCCCCTTGATCTCCAGCCGCTTGATCAGCTCCTTGCTAAAGTGCATACCCGCCGTCGGCGCCGCCACAGCCCCTTCATGCTTGGCATACACCGTTTGATAACGCTCCTTATCCTCCTCATCGGGCTTGCGTTTGATATATTTTGGCAGCGGCGTCTCACCCAGCAGCTCCAGTATCTCGCGGAATTCCTCGTCACTGCCATCCCATAAAAAGCGGATCGTCCGGCCCCGGCTTGTGGTATTATCGATCACCTCCGCCACCAGCTCGTCATTGTCCCCGAAATACAGCTTGTTGCCAACCCGGATCTTCCTGGCCGGATCCACAATGACATCCCAAAGCCGGTTCGGCTTATTCAATTCACGCAGCAAAAAGACCTCGATCTTGGCCCCCGTCTTCTCCTTCCGTCCATACATGCGCGCCGGGAATACCTTGGTATTGTTGACCACGAACACATCCTTATCATCAAAATATTCCAGGATATCCCTGAAATGTTTATTCTCGATCTGACCGGTCTTACGATGAACGACCATCATCCGGCTGTCTTCTCTCTTTTTCGCAGGGTGTTGGGCAATAAGGTTTAAGGGAAGGTCAAACTTAAACTGTGAAAGCTTCATGTGGAATGTTGATTTTATAATTTTAAGCAAAGCCCGTTCGAAACAACGACTCGCACATGATACCAGAGCAGGTGGTAATAGATATACTCGGAAAGATTCCGGTCCAAACCAGGCAAAAGGCGCAATCAGCGGCCGGGCCGAAGGCCCGGCATCAGCCTCCCGGCACCCGATTTGATATCATGTTACGGCATGACTAAACTGGACAGCGTCCAGTACTGACAATAAAATTCAGCGGGCAAAGGTAGAAAAAAAAGCGGCCCCGGCCAAAAATTGTTTCCCCCTGCCCGGCAACCCGGGCGAAGCCTGTCCCGTATTTTTAAGGCGACAAAATAATTTTCCCGAATTCCCGTCTTTTATGCAACTTGTATCATTTCGATAACTCTCCTTATAATGAGATCAACCCCACTTAGGTTTTGTGCGCTGGGAGCCGTATTTTCCCTTTTTCTGGCCTTACCCCTGATAGCTCAACAAAAGACGGAAGAGCAAAAGACGGAAGAGCAAAAGACAGAAAAGAAATACCCGGCCTTACTGTGGGAGATCACCGGCAACGGCCTGAAAAAGCCCTCCTACCTCTTCGGCACCATGCACGTCAGCAGCAAGCTGGTCTTCCACCTCAGCGACTCCTTTTACCTGGATATCAACCGCTCGGAGGTCGTAGCCCTCGAACTCGACCCTCAACTCTGGCAGGACCAGCTCTTCCGTTTCGAAAACCTGGAATCCAACCTCCGCTTCTACACCCAGGGCGCCCCTAACGACTTCGTCAACGAATCATCCTTCCAGCTCGATAAATACGACGACCGCCTCAAATCCGCCCTCAGTGACGAACCAACCGTAATAAACGGCTTGCTCTATCGCACCTACCGCACCCGGGCGGATTTCGAAGAAGATACCTATCTGGATCTCTATATCTACCAGACCGGCCGCAAATTGGGCAAACAGGCCACCGGCGTGGAAAACTACTTCCAGACCGAACGCCTCGTCATGGAAGCTGCCCAGGATATGATGAAAGACAAGAAAAAGAAGACCCCCGATACCGATGGTGAATCGACCTACGAAATCGAACGCAAAACCCAGGAAGCCTACCGGCAGGGTGACCTCGACCTGCTGGATTCCCTGGAAAAGCTGATGGAGCCCTCCGAAGCCTATATGGAGAAATTCCTCTACCGCCGCAACGAGATCCAGGCTGCCTCCATCGATAGCATCGTCCGCCAGCATTCGCTATTCGTTGGGGTAGGGGCCGCCCATCTTCCCGGCCGCCGTGGCGTGATAGAACTGCTCCGGCAAAAAGGCTATACCCTGCGACCCGTTATCATGCCCGACCGCGACGCCACCCGCCGCGACGATATCGACAAGATCAAAGTCCCGGTCACCTTCTCGGCCTTCACCTCCGATGACGGCGATTTCTCCGTCAGCCTGCCCGGGAAACTGCATCGACGGCCCGGCGGCCATGGCATCGACGACTCCTGGCAATACGCCGATATGAGCAACGGCGCCTATTACATGATCGGACGAGTCGACACTCATAGCAGCTTTTTCGGCGAAAAAGACGAGACCATTCTCAAAAAAGTAGACAGCCTCCTCTACGAAAATATCCCGGGCAAGATCCTCAAAAAAACAGACATCATCCGCAGCGGGTATAGGGGTTTTGAAATTACCGGCCGCACCCGCAGGGGCGACCTGCAGCGCTATAATATCCTCGTCACCCCCTACGAAATATGGGTATTTAAAATGAGCGGGACCAACAACTATGTCGACGGCCCCGAAGCAGACCAGTTCTTTGCTTCCATCCGCATCCGCCCCAATACCCCGGCCGGCTGGACCGATTTTACACCCGCCCGGGGAGGCTTTACCATCCGTCTGCCACGGATACCAAGACAAAACCAGGATCTCTCCGGCAAAGACGCCATGACCCGGTGGGAATATGAGGCGACCGATTCGGCAACCGGTGACGCCTTCCTCATCTGGAAAAAGACCGTCCAGAATTATCGCTTTCTGGAAGAAGACACCGCCGACCTCGCCCTCATGGACGAGAGCTTCCGCCTGTCCGACCGGGTCAGCAAACCGCTCAGCCGGCGCACCGGTCTCTACGATGGCCACGCCTGCCTCGACGCCCTTTACCAGGCAAAAGACGGTTCCTATATCCGCACGAAATATATCATCCGCGGCGCAGATTACTATGTGCTCGCAGCACACAGCCACAGCAAGGACAAATCCTTCGCCGGCTTTTTCAACTCCTTTGCCTTCACCCCCTACCAATACCCCTCTTTCCGGAATTATGTCGATACCTTTCTCCACATCAGCGTCACCACCCCCATGGTGCCCGACGTGGACGCCGGCATGCGGCGCATCCTCGAAAGAGCCAGCAGCGAGGAATTCCTGAATTCCCTGCCCGATTATAACAACTACTGGCCACACCCCCGGACAGCCCTGTTCGAAGATGACTCCACCGGCGAAGCCGTATTCGTATCGGTCGAATCTTTCCCAAAATATTACTACCCGAAGGATACCGCCACCTTCTGGACCGACGAAACCAATGAAAAACGGCTCCGTCAGGACCTCATCATCGGCCCAAGAACACCCTTCCATTTTGACGACAGCACCACCGCTCCCACATCCGCCGCCGCCCCCACATCCGCCGCCCCCAAACTCCCTGCCGCCCCCTCCGTCGCATCCACCGCGCCCGCATCTCCCGCACCCGCATCCACCGCGCCCTCACTCCCCGCTGCGCCTCCCCCCACCGGCTACCGCTACACCCTCTCCGATACCAATACCTCCCGCCAGGTCAACGTATGGGTCTTTTTAAAAAACAACAACCACTACCGCGTCCTGTCGCTGAATGATTCCGGACAGACCAACAGCGACTTTATCCGGCGCTTCTATGCCACGCTCCGCCCCCTGGACCCGCTGCCGGGCCCCTCGGTCTTCGAGAGCAAACTCGACGCCTTCTTTCATGACTTCTATAGCAATGATTCGCTGACAGCGCAAAGAGCGCGCGAAGCGATCCCAAACGTCTACTTCGGCCCCGCCGGCGTACCCACCCTCCTCCATGCCATCAACACGCTGCCCTATAACGGGAAAGACTATTTCGAAACCAAAACCCGGCTCATCAACGAGCTGGGCTATATCAACGACTCCGCCGCCACAGGCCCCGTCATCGAAGGTCTCCGCCATATCTACGAAGCAGCCGGCGATACCAGCACCGTCCAGAATGCAGTCCTGAAGGCCCTTGCCCATCACAAAACCCGCGCCGCCTACGACCTGCTGAAACGTTTAATGGTCCAGGACCCGCCCATCTTTGACAACGCCTCCGATTATAACTATCTCTTCCAGGACCTGGGAGATTCTCTGGCCCTCGCCCGCATCCTTTTCCCCGACCTGCTCCAGCTGGCCTCCGTGGACGATTACAAAGGCAATGTCCAAAGCCTCCTCGCCATTCTCGTAGACAGCGGCTATATCCGGGCGACAGACTATGAATCCTATTTCAGCCAGATCTGGTTCGACGCCCGCATCCAATGGAAGAAGCAGGAAGGAAGGGACGAAAAAAAGCTCCAGAAAAAAGAAGACGACGGCACAGAAGATAACACCGATAACGACGCCGATGACAACGCCGCCAATGACCTGGACGACTTCGCCATCCTCCTGGCGCCCTTCTATGATAAAAACCCCAACATCCCCCGGTTTTTTGACAAAATGCTGCAAAGCAAAGACGCTGCGCTGCGCCTTAGTACGGCCGTCCTCCTGTTGCGCCACGACCGGCCGGTAGCCGATTCCATCATCGCGACCCTGGCCGCCGCCGACCCCTACCGCAGCAATCTCTATCAGCAGCTGGTAGCGATCAACAAGACAGATCGCTTTCCCCGCCAATACAAAAATCAGCTGGACATGGCCCGCAGCCTCCTGGCCGGCAGCCGCGGCAGCGCAGGACTGGCCGATGTGCAGTTCGTGGCCAAACGAAAAATGCAGTTCAAGGAATCGAAAGGCTTTGTGTATTTCTTCAAATACAAACCCGCACGCGACGACGACTGGCAGATCGGCATCAGCGGTATCCAGCCTTCCGACCCGTCCACGCTCAATACATCGACAGAGTTCGTCAGCCTCACCGGTAAGAAGCTGCGACCCTCTCTTCCCATCGCTACCCAATTTGACGACCAACTCAAAAAGCTCATCTTCTCAAAACGAAAAAGCGCGGCTGCCTTCTACCTCGACAGGAACTATTACGATCGCGCTAATGAAGAAGAATAAACACCCTCACAATTCCAGCCGGTCCAGCCGCACCCGGAACAACCGCGTACAACCCCAGAAATACAACAACGCCAGCACCGCCTTCAACGGGATCGACCAGACCGCCGCCAGCTCCGCATACATCGACCCCAGGCCCACCACCAGCAGCACCGCCATCAAAAGGAACAAGTCCCCGATATAATTATTTTTTAACGCCAGATCCCGCAGGTAAAACCAGAATACGACGGCAAAAGCCACCGCCGATGTCAGTATCGCCCCATACACCCCAATAACCTTTATCAGGATCAGCGTCCCCACCACGGTGATGACCGCAGAAACAAGGGTTGCCTTTGTAATAACCAGCTGCCGGCGCTCCGCCAGCAGCAGCGTTGCCAGGAACGTAGTGAGACCGGAGAGGATGACCGGCACCACCAGCAATGGCACCAGCTTATAAGCCTCCAGGTACTGCCTTGACGTAAAAAGCAGGAACACCTCCCGGCTAAAAATACTCAGCAAAAATCCGCCCGTCAGCAGACAGACCAGGAAGTACCGGTAAAGCGTATCCACTACCCCGGCATACTCCGCCGTGCCATGCTTCTCGAATATTTTCTGCTCAAAAGCCCGGTAAAGGCCCTGGATCACGATATTCAGCGCCAGCGCCAGCGTCGCGGCCGTGGCATACAGCCCCAGACTGGTCAGATTGAGCTCCTTCTCCAGCACGATCCGGTCGAAGGTCGCAATAAACAGATAGGACAGCATGCCGGGTAGTAAAGGCAGCGAAAACAGCAGCCCCTTTTTCATCTGCGCCCAATAAGGCTTGAACAGGGCATTCCGGTATACTATCCCTAAAAAGAGCACACTGTAAGGGATATTGACATAAAGCCTCGCCAGGTAGACCCCCCTCAAGCCATAATGAAGACTCGTCAAAAGAAAAAAAGTCAACACGAACTGGAAAAAGGTCTTTGTCGCATTCACCAGCACGAATAACCGCGCATTTTTTTGTATCCGGAAAATGACCAGCGGCACAATGGAAAGACTGTCCAGGAAGCTGTTCAAAATGGCCAGCAGGAAAAAAGGATGAAAGGGAATGCGGATGTCCAGGCGTTCCAGCAGCCACGGGAAAAGCAACAACTCCAGCCCGGTGACCAGCCCGTTTGTCAGCAACATCAGCAAAAACACGTTCCCGACGATCTTCTTCTTTGCCTCCGGCCCCTCCTCTTTGTAATAATTGCGCAAAAGAAAGCTGTTCAGGCTCAGCGTGGCCACCGCGGAGGAAAAAAGCATGACCGTATTGGTATAGCTATTGATGCCGTACTCGGCAGGCGTCAGACACCTCGTCAGCACCGGCAACAGGAAAAAGCCAATGATTCGGGGCAGCACCTCTCCGATCGTGTAATAAACAGAGTTGATAAGCAGCTGCCTGTTGCGCATTAGATCGAATTGGAAAGGCGATGATAAACACTTTCATCAAATCTTTCAAAAAAAACATCTCCGGGGCCCTGCTCACGATCGCTGGATACGACGATCTGACCGGCATTGTCGATCAGTTTAACGTTCAGGCTGTTGAAGATATGCGAGTGCCGGTAATAAGTCATCCTTTTGTAGATGAACAGCGGAATACCCGCCTGCAGCGCCTGATAGGCAACCGTGGATTGGATCAGCACGATCGCATCGCAGGACAATACCATCTCCTCCGTCGGCTGCTCATTGGTGAGCACCGTGATATTGGGATATTCACTAAACAGCTCATCGAAATTCCTTTTCCGGGCGAACTCATTCGGATGCAGCTTAAAGATGATCTTGTCTTTTTTGTTCAGGGCGGCATATTCAATGGCCAGCGCCGCCAGCTTAAGCCCGAATACATCCGCGGAAATAAACCCGACCGTCTTGCTCGACGGATTAAATTTCTTGTGGTAGGAATTGACATTCGCAAAAACGGTATTTCCGGTAGCAATGATCTTTTTAACAGGGTAATTGATGTCCTGCCCCCAGAATTCCGAGAACGTCAACAGCATGTCCGGAACATAGATCCCGCTGTCCGCATGGACACTCGCAGGATAGTTATACGCGATATGCCCCTTGTCGATAATGCCATGCTGAAATTCGATCGTTTCCACCCCATTCTCCCGGGCCGCACAGAACAAGGCCTTCTGGATACCATTCTGTGTCATATAGACCCGCTTGGCTTTTTTGAACCGGAACAGCAGGGTGTAAAAAAGCTTTTCACTCCTGAAATAGCTGATATGCCGGTTGATCGTTTTATTGTCCCAGTTCAGGCCCAGACAGGAATTGACCTTTTCGAGCAAAAAGGAATAATCCTTTTGCCGGTAAAAAAGATAATAAAGCCAATTGAACAGGCTGGCCGGGTTGATCAACGATACCTTATAGGCATAATGACTCCCCTTTGCCTGATAGGTTTCTATGATGTGCGAATCCTGGTGCAGCCGCTGCAGGAAGTCATCGGCATTCTTGTCGTAGAACCTTCCATCCGTCATCCGGTCCCTGGAATACGTAAAAAAAATATTGGGCCGGGCTCTCTTGAACAGGAAGGTCAGGAGGTGTCCCAGCCTCCGGACCGATGGCGTTAGCTTATGCCTCAATTTCTGATTGGCGCTTTGCTCCCTGAAGTTTTCCCACATGTAGTCCAGGTAAATAGGGAAGCGGATGATATCCCAGATATAGATCCCGTCTTCCTTCAGCTGAAAGAGGTTGTTTTCTTCTTCAAAGGCCAAAAATGATTCCCAGTGGAGCATGGATCTGTTTTGTCAATTACACGTTGCGATAATGCTTGTCAAGCAGTTGCTGTAATACACCTTCTTCCTCCAAAATATGTTCCACAAATTCCCGGAACACCCCTTCACCCCCCTTTTTCGTCAGCACCTTGGTCACCATCTTCTTCACATAGTCCGGTGCGCTCGACGGACAGGCCGAATACCCAACTCTCGACAATACCCGCATATCATTCAGGTCATCCCCGATATACGCCACGTCCCCCAGGGTTATGCCCAACTCCCGGCAAAGCCCCTCCAACACCTCCAGCTTGTCCGCAATCCCCGTATGACAATAAACGATTTTTAATTTTTCCGCCCTTCTTTTGACAGCCGGCGACGGCTCCCCGGTGATGATCGCGACCGGGATCTCCAACAACCGGCAGAAGATCACCCCCGCACTGTCATAGGTATTGAATCGCTTGAATTCATCCCCCGACTCTGTATAATACATCCCTCCATCCGTCCACACGCCGTCGATATCCGTTGCGATCAATTTTGGCAATCCATTCATTCTATCAGATTTGGATAAATAATCTCATTCGACGGGATCCTTGTCTTCGCCTTTTTACCAACGACCTGCGACTTCTCCAGCCATTTAAATCCATCCCCCGGCGACAATAGATGAATATCCGATTCCCCGATCACCTCCCCTGCCTCGATGGGACGCAAAGAGGCAATCGATCTTTCCAGCTTGAGCCGGGCCTCATCTACCGCTTCTTCCATAAAGATACCATAGTCTCCGAAAGCAGACTCCAGGTTCCGGATATCCCGCATCATCCGCTCGATCCCGTCGATCCCCAGCGAAGACGCCTGATCGGTGCCTTTCAGGTTCCGGTCGATCGTGATATGCTTCTCGATGACCCGGGCCCCCATCGCTACAGCAGCGATCGGGACGGAAATACCCAGCGTGTGATCCGAATACCCGATCCGGTATTGCGGATATTTATCCTTCAGAAAGGGAATCGTATTCAGGTTCACATTTTCATACTGCGTCGGGTACTCCGAGACACAATGCAGGATGGAAATAGCAGAATGATACCGGGTAATGACCTCCAGCGCCTCATCCAGCTCTTCCTGCCCCGACATCCCCGTGGATAGGATGATCGGCAGCCGGGTCTCCGCCATCGCAGCCAGTAACGGCAGATTGGTCAGGTCGCGACTCGCTACCTTGAGATAGTCGGGAGTAAACAGCTTCAGCAGCGACAGACAGCCCCTGGCACAAAGCGTCTCTACAAAATCGAGACCCTTTTCCTTCGCGAAGGTATATACTTCAAAATGCTGTTCGTCACTCAGCTCCAGCCGCTCCCGGTGCTCCCCATACGTCCGCCCGAAGGAATGCGGACTGGCATAGATCTCTTTCATCCTGGCCTCCGACAATTCCTCCTTCAGATCCCGCTTCGTCAGCTTGACCGCATCGAACCCTTTTAATTTTTTTTGGAATAGTTTGTCCAGCACCGGACGCGCAGCTATGTCCGTCAACAGCTTGGCTATTTCCACCGAGCCATTATGATTTTGCCCTATTTCTCCGATGACATAGGTTGTTTGTATGAGATTGCTCTTCTTCATTTTTGATGCAATCGGATTTGTTTTTCCATGTTGACCCTTGTTGCAGGATGTCCTTCTACAACAGAAAGAATACTTTTCCACGATAGATCCGGCTCCGCCACCCCCTTCAACGCCCCGTAAACCGACTGCGCATTCTCAAAATCCTCCCGCGAATCCACCGTCAGCCGGATACTATCCCCAAACGGCGCCAACAGATCGAACTCCAGCCAACGGATGCTATAATCCTTATCCCCGCGCAGATAAATATAATTGGTCACATGCTCCCGGTAATGCGCCGCCAGCGCCATTCCATCCACCGTCCCCAATGCGTCCACCCGCTCCAGCGCATCTACCCTGACCAGTTCGGCAAAAAACCCAAAATGCGTCAAAATGGCCGGTTTATGATTGACAGCATAGCTGACATAATCAACATGCCCCCCTTCTTTTTTCCCCTCCCGCTGCAGCGCCTCCAAAAATTCGATTTGCAAAAATGGATTATCCCCGCAAATCCGGATAATATAATCGGTGAAATGGAAATGATGACAGCAGTTTACAAAACGACCCAGCACATTTTGCTCCTCTCCCCGGTAACAAAGCACCTTATTTTTCAAGGCTATCTCCTCGATGAGTTGATCGGCAGCAGCAGTAGAAGTGGCAACTACAATAGGGGCAAAAGGAAAAGCTTTCTTCAGGCGGACCAGCTGAAATTCCAAAAGGGAACGGCCGTCGTCAAAAATCTCCAGCATTTTACGCGGATATCTGGTCGAAAGGGTCCTTGCCTGAACAATAAGAGGGATAGTATATTTGTTAATATATAATAGGTTTTTAATGGATAATGGCCTTCCAATATTGACCTTTTTTTCGCAGCTAAGATTAAGGTCAACCTAATTTTTAATCTCTTTTTAATCTCTCTCCAATAACGGTCCACCGATTTTTCTTGTCCGCTGATTCCGATTCCCACCACCACCTCCAGCTTTTCCCGCCATGCGCCCCGATCCTATGCCTAATTCGCACAATTCGAAGTTGTCTATACAACCTCGAAATTTCTAAAACGAGTACATGCCCGCTCGATCGTCCCCCCATCGTCCCGTCCGCTCCAAACGCGCGGCCGCTCCCCGCTCCAAACGCCCCGCCGCCGCTCCATAACCCCGCCGGCGAGCCCCGCCGCCTCAAATCCGCGGCGCCGCCGCCAACAATTTTTTCGTATACGCCGCCTGCGGATGCAGATAAACCGTTTCCGCATCACCCATCTCCTCGATCCGCCCCCTATTCATCACCAGGATACGATCACTGATATACCGGATCACAGAGAGATCATGCGAAATAAAGACAACGGTAAACCCAAACTCCTTTTTCAGGTCATTTAACAGGTTGAGCACCTGCGCCTGCACACTCACATCCAGCGCCGATACCGGTTCATCGCAGATAAGAAAAGAAGGTCGCAGCGACAGGGCCCTCGCAATGACGATCCGCTGCCGCTGCCCCCCCGAGAACTCATGGGGATAACGATCATAATGCTCCGCCCGCAAACTCACCTTTTCCAGCAATTCCACGACCCGCCTCCTGCGGTCCTGGTCACCCGCGGCCATCCCATGCACTTTCATTACTTCCGCGATAGCCGGACCGACACGCAACCGCGGATTCAGCGAAGAGTAGGGGTCCTGGAAGATAAGCTGGATCTGACTCCGCCGCTTTTTCAACTCCCGCGGCGTCAGCGCAACCAGGTCCGAGCCTTCAAAAAGGATCCGGCCCGCCGTCGGGTCGACCAGCCGCAACAGCGCCCTCCCAAGCGTCGTCTTGCCACAGCCGGATTCGCCCACCAGCCCCAGCGTCTCACCCCGGTAGACATCAAAACTGACCCCGTCAACCGCTTTTGTGTATTGAACGGGCTTTCCCAGCCAGGTCTTCCGCAAAGGATACCATACCCGCAGTTCCTCGACAGTTATCATCACCCCCCCCTTCTTCACAGCCATGGCCGCCGCCGCACCTGCCCCCGCCGCACCTGCTTCCGCCGCGATCTCCCCTGTAAAATCACTGACCACCGGCAGCCGCTCCCCCTTCTTATGCAGGACTGGCCGGCAATTCAGCAACCCCTTTGTATACGGATGCCGGGGTCGCCGGAACAATTCCTCCACCGGCCCCTCTTCCACGATCTTCCCCTTATACAATACCAGCGCCCGGTCCGCGATCTCCGCGACGACCCCCAGATCATGCGTAATAAAGATCACTCCCAGATCCTCCGTCCGTTGCAGCGACCGGATCAGTTCCAGGATCGTCTTTTGCACCGTCACATCCAGCGCCGTCGTCGGTTCATCACAGATCAGCAGCGACGGACCGCTACTCATGGCCATGGCAATCATCACCCGCTGCTTCTGTCCGCCGCTAAGCTGATGCGGATAGGACAAAAAGACGCGCTCCGGATCGGGTAGCTGCACCCTTTCAAAAAGGGCAATCGCCTCCCGCCGGGCTTCCCCGCCCGTCACCGTCCGATGCGCACGGATCGCTTCCATCACCTGGTCCCCACAAGTAAAAACGGGATTTAAGGAGGTCATCGGCTCCTGGAAGATCATGGCGATCTCACCCCCGCGGATCTTTTGCATCGACGAAGCCGGCTGCCGCAACAGATCGATCGTTTGTCCATCCCGGCCGGTAAAAAAGATCTCCCCCGAAAGGATCCGGGCCGGCGGCATCGGCAGCAGCTGCAGGATCGACAAAGCCGTGATAGACTTACCGGAACCCGATTCCCCTACCAGCGCGACGATCTCTCCCCGCCGCACCTCAAGGCTGATATCCTCAACCCCGGGCGACAAACCGTCCTCCGTTGAAAAGCCAATATGTAATTTGAAAATAGATAGTAGCGACGCCATAGCTGACCCTTGACCGGGCATAAAGATACCGAATTGTGCCCGGCCTGCGCGGCGCTAGTTTGAAATCAGCTTAATGTTCGTCACCGAATTTTCAGCGCTGGGAAGACCGGCGGGCAGAACGTCACAAACGACGCAAGGCAGATCCGAAAAGGCGCCGCCGACAGAGAAAGTAAACTCAGCGCCCGGCGGAAGATTTTCCGCTGCAAAAGGACAGACGTCCTGCACCATGAATATATTCGAATAATTGTTGCCGGTAGAGGGATCTGTCCCCCGCCTCACGCCCGCACCCCTAAAACCTCAGATGCCTGACCGTCAACCCATTATTTATCAGCTGCTTCAGCGAGTCGATCCCAATCCGGATATGCCGCTCCACAAAATCACCCGTCACCTTCAGATCACTCTCCGCCGTCTTAACCCCCTCCGGTACCATCGGCTGATCACTCACCAGCAACAAAGCCCCCGTCGGGATCTTATTAAAAAACCCGACGGAAAAAATAGTCGCCGTTTCCATATCGATGGCATAGGCCCGCACCTTCTGGAGATATTCCTTAAATACTTCATCATGCTCCCACACCCGCCGGTTGGTCGTATACACCGTTCCCGTCCAATAATCCACCCCATAATCCCGGATCGTCGTCGAAATGGCCTTTTGCAAAGCAAACGCCGGTAACGCCGGCACCTCCGCCGGAAAATAATCGGTCGACGTCCCTTCCCCCCGGATAGCAGCGATCGGCAGGATCAGATCACCCAACTTATTTCGTTTTTTAAGACCCCCGCATTTCCCGAGGAACAACGCCGCCTTCGGCCGGATCGCCGTCAGCAGATCCATGATCGTTGCCGCACCCGGACTGCCCATCCCAAAGTTGATGATGGTGATGTCATCCGCAGTGGCGCACTGCATGGGCTTATGCTCTCCGATTACTTCTACCTTATGCCAGTCGGCAAAAAGATGGACATAATTGTCAAAATTGGTCAGCAGGATATACTTGCCAAAATTTTCCAGCTTTTCCCCGGTATAACGCGGCAGCCAGTTAGTGACGATTTCTTCTTTTGTCTTCATTATCGTAAATTTAGCAAATAGTTTTTTGCTAATGATCAAAATCTACTATCCCACCAATCCGTTTAAACTAAGAGAACCTGAGAAAGACAAGGAAGAGATCTGGGATGAATTGCGCAAACAATGGGTACGCCTTACCCCTGAAGAATGGGTGCGTCAGAACTTCATCCAATACCTGCTGCAGGTAAAAAATTATCCCGCTTCCTATATGGCCGTTGAAAGAAAAATGCGGCTGGGGGAGTTGAATAAACGCTTCGACCTCCTCGTCTTTAACAAGGCCGCGCAGCCCTGGATGCTTGTAGAATGCAAAGCCATGACAGAACGTCTCGACAGCCGCGTCCTCTGGCAGGTTCTCCGCTACAATATGGCGATCCCCGTCAAATATATCGTGATCACCAACGGCGAAGAATGCCACGCCTTTGTAAAAGGACTCATCGACTTCGAAAGCATCGCCGCCCTGCCCACCTATAATGAATAAACGCTGATGCCAATCCGATCACAACAACCTAAACACCCCTCCCTCATACTTCCCCCCCTCGATACCCCTCAACACCCCTGCACATGACCCACACCCAAACCGTGAAATATCCTCCACCAACACCGGCACGGCATTAAAAAAATTAAACTCATGGATCTGCGGCCAGGACCACGCTTTCTCCTTTGCTATATACGGCAGTATCGCCCCAAAAGCTTTCCTCATCGACTTCCCCGAAGGAGTCTCCAGCGCCCAGAAATTTACAGAAGTCTGCTCCGACAACTCCGCAACAACGATAAACGCATTGAGAATAAAAACAGAATAATGGAGCGACGTCGTTCGCGTCAGCTCCAACGGGAACAACCCACTCGTATCCATTTGCTTATCCAGCCGGCCCGCAGCACGCTCCACGATCCTCCCGGCCAGTTCAACGCTGTCTGCAAACAACGCCATCGCCAGGCTCTGCGCATCATACCAGACCCCATGATTGTTTCTGGCATTCATCTCCTTTTGAGCGATCGGGCTCGTGCGCATCCAACTTAAAAAGTCGGAAAACCACCGCTTCATCAAAGCCTGATCCCGCCCCGTCCAGGACCTCGAGCCCTCCAGCAGCCTGATCCCATCGATCGCCCAGATAAAAAACCGCGAGTCGATCAACCCTTCCGCCCTGCCTTCGGTCACCCCCTTTACCGCCTGGCCATAATTCAGGTTTGGGTTCATCCGGGTCGCCGTATCCAGAAACCATGTCTCCGCCAGTTTACTCGCATGCCGCGCATATTTCTCCTCATCGGAAAAATAATAGGCCAGCGACAACAAATAGATGTTTTCACAAACGATCGGCAGATTGGTCTTATCGGTATAACGTCGCACCTCAGGATTCACCACGCCATCCCAGTTGATATATGGGAGCCCACCCGGCTTCGACGAATCAGGCCAGAAATAAGGCGCAATACTCATATAATCATGCTTGTCGCCGCTGGGCGGGACAGCGCTTTTTTGCAGAACCGAAACGGGCCCATAATCCAGCAACTTGTCCGCATCCTTTAGCAATTGCTCATAAGCCGGCATCAACACAGGATCATGAGCCCGAACCTTATTCTTGCTCGCAGCCACGGCTTTAAAATCGAGCTTGATAATATCCGATTTCGATAACAACGAGTCCTGTGCCATCGCCGCCATCGCCATCAGGCAGCAAAGCCAAACAGTCAAACTTAGCTTCCAAACCGACATTTTACCGCAATTTATTTAACAAAGTCCTCCCGCATCGGGCTGAATACATCGATCAACACCCCAGCCTCGATACACACCGCGCCATGCAGCGCCTCGGGCGGGATATAATAGACATCTCCCCGGCGCAACAGCTTCTTCTGACCATCGATCTCAATCTCGAAGACACCGCTTTCCACCTGCGTGATCTGCGAATGGTGATGCCGGTGCAGCGCTCCGATCCCCCCGGTCTCGAATTTAACCTTGACCAACATCAGCTTCTCGTCATAGGCCATCAGTTTTCGGTGAACCCCTTTTTCTACCTCCTGCCACGGTACGTTCTCATTTTCGATAAAATTACTTGCCAATGCGTTTGTCTTCATAAATGATTATTTCGTTAAGTCTGATTATTGTTCGTACACTATTCTCCGATGAGCACGTTGGTGCATATCCTTTGCCCATTGGCGAGAACCAAATTGATGATGTAAATGCCGTTTGCCGAAGGCATGATGACCTGCATGGACGGCTGAACGTTTGTTATCTGCTGCAATATTCTGCCGCTGATATCTGCAATTTGGACGACGGCGCCCTGTAATGCGGTGACAGTATAGTTGCAGACAACTGTAACAACCGCGCTTTTGCCGGCAGGATTGGGAGAAACCTTTATACCCCCGGCAATGGCGGCGCCGGCAGTGATAGTAAGCGTACAGCTTTGAACTTGTTGGCCGCCCTTATTTGTTGCTATTACATAGTATTGGCCATTTAGGGAAGGCGTTTCGCTGTAATACGGAGCGGTATCACCGACAACGGCGACGCCATTCTTATACCATTGCCACTGTACATAATCCCCATTGCTGTTGTCAAAGAAGATCGCGTCATTCCAATGTTGCGTAATCAGTGACGTCGATTGGAAAAGCACCGTGTCGGTAACTGCCGTGGCGGCATTGTAGTTGGCGTTTCCGGCTTGGGCGACGGTAACAACAGCGGTGCCTGGTTTTAGCAATGTCAATACATTTCCCGACACAGTGGCTACGCTTGTGTCGGATACTGAATAGGTCACAGCCAGGTCGCTGCTTGCCGTGGCGGAGAGTTGCACCTGGCTTGTGGCATTACATCCCACTATCAGGCTTTGCGACCAGGTTATTTGCTGTGCGGCTTTGGTAATGGTTAAAAAATTCCCGGTGTAGCTGATCGTATAATTGCCGCCGGCGCTTAAGCTGCCGATCGTTATGGGATAGGTGCCTGCATCCTCACCCGGAGTTCTGCTCAGGCTGCCGGTAAATATGATCGCATTTTCTCCGTTTGGCAAACCGCCGACCGCATAGCTAAAGGTCGGGTCGGGAGTGCCATATTCCTTTGTCTGCGCATTGGCGGTCACCTGCACTGTTGCAGAATTGATGGTGAGCGTCCCCGGCAGGTACACAAAGTTGTAGTTCGGGTCTCTGGCGCCTGAGGCCGTAATGGGATAGGTGCCTGCAGGCGAAGAGGAGATGGCTGTCGTCGTTATCGTCGGGTTGGCAGTTAGGCTGGAAGCATTGTCCCCGTTGACGAATCCAGCGTAGCTGACCGTCAGGGTTGGCAGGGGGCCGCCCTGGGTCATGCGCGCATTATTGGCTGTAATCGTAAGGACGGCAGGATCGACGATCAGGGTATAGTCCTGGGAGCCCGAGCGCGGACCGCGTCCGTGGGCCTCGTCTTCCGCTTTTACGGTAAACGAATACTGGCCGGCTGCGGTAGGCGTACCGGATAAAATCCCGCCAGACGATAACGCCATTCCCGCCGGCAGGCGACCGGAGGTAATAGAAAAGGAATAGGGCGGCCTACCGCCTGTTACCGTCAGGGTCTGACTCGTGTACGGCGATCCGTAAAGACCATCGGGAATGGTTGTCGGCGAAAAGACGAACGTCGCTTGGGCAAATAGCATAGCTCTCAGCCCTATCAAAAGCGCGGTTAGAATGAAACTTTTCCCTTCCATAAAAAAATAAAGCGTTGTGGGCCAGGAGGGACAGTGTAATAGGTTTGGAAGTCTGCACGAAAAGGTTATTAAAAATACGCATTTTTTAACTTTCCATTAACTTTTTCTTACCACCCCATCAACCCGCGCAGATACCCCGTCAATTCCCCCGCAATGGCTGAATGGTCCCCCATATCCGGATGCCCGCCGCAACCATGCGACCATTGCCTCGAAAAGAAATAGTCCGACACCCGCTCATCCCCCGCCCGCCGCATGGCCGCCACCACTCCGCCAATATACCGCTTCAGCACGGCCGTCAGCTCCGCATTCCCCATGGGACTCGTCAACAGTACGATCTGCGCCTTCGGATAAACATGCCTTACCTGCCCGATAAAGCGCAGATAAGCGCCGCAAAAAGCCGTTGAATCCTGGATGCCGTCATTCTGCCCCAGACAGATCGTCACCACATCCGGTTGATAAAGACTAAAATCCCAGGCCCCCGTATTTTCCCGGCCATTCATCTTGTCGAATGCCTCCGGCATCGTCTCCGTCATCTTGCAACAGCTATGGATCAACCCGATTCCCGAGACCGCCGTCAAATGCCACTGCGCCTTTAGCGCCCGCGCCGTCAGCGCCCCATAGCTCATCCAGGCATTGTGCTGATCATACCACTCGCCCTTGTCGCAAGGAATATCCGCCAGATCCATCCCCGCCCCGCAGGTGATGGAATTGCCAATGCACTCGATTTTTCGTTCCGGCAGGGTAGGAGGAGGCAGCAACGAATCTGCCAATACCCCAACCAGTTCCAGCCAGCCGATCCCCGATTCCGTGTCCTTGCAAATGCTGACGACATGCTCCATCGCTCCATCCGCCCCCGTGATCACCAGGGTATCTTCCTGGCCATGCGTTTTTATCCGGTAAGCAGGGCGCCCATCGACCGCGATGCCGATATAGTTATGCGATTTACCATACAACACCTCATCCCGGAGGAGGACGCGACAAGTTGGACCGCGAAACTTCAGGCTGACTACCACTCCCGGCGCCCAAAACCGCGGCAGCTTCGGATTCGAAAAATCGACCCGCCCCATATACTGGATGTTCGGATTGTCAGCAGGAAAAAAGACCGCCCCGGCATCCGGCGCCCCACTATCCGGCGCCCCACTATCCGTCGCCCCGCCATTCCCTGTCCCGGCATCCGTCGCCCCCTCATGCCCCGCACACGCCATCCCCCCGATCAACACCCCCAACAACAAACCATATAAATATTTCATATCCCCTTATTGTTGATGAAAGCTCTGCCCGATAAACTGCAGTCCATCGATGATCCCCGTCCGCCAATAAGTCCAGGTATGCGCACCATCCCGCACCCGGAACTCATGCGGCACCCTCTTTTCTATCAGTGCAATATGCAGCAAGCAATTGCCCTTGGTCAGAAAGTCATCATCACCGCAGTCGATCCAGTAGCGCACCTTCTTCAGCTCATCTGCCGACTTGTCCGCAACGATCTTCAAAGGCGAATTAGCATAAAAATCCGCATTCAGCCGGTCTTTCCCTTTTAGCCCCCGCCCGTACAACTGCCCGAAAGCGCCCTCCCAGTTCCCATCCGCCATATTTTCCATGGTGGCATCGTCAAACACCGCCGCGCTCAGCGCCGCGCCCGCAGCAAACAACTCCGGATGCTTCATCGTATAGATCAGCGTCCCATAACCCGCCATCGGAGGCCCCGCGGCGGGGGGGGGGGGGGGGGGGGGGGGGGGGGGGGGGGGGTGGGGGGGGGGGGGGGGGGGTT